>CXWK01001492.1_pt1 | contig 21542 bp, 28 predicted proteins | sample 590851 | NCBI WGS metagenome assembly CXWK01 (sample SAMEA3498364, study PRJEB10139) | wastewater metagenome | biome: wastewater treatment plant; material: activated sludge | place: Denmark | collected 2014-08-01 | reverse complement strand
CAAAGTATCTGCAATCTTCACCCTGTTTGACGCCGGTACGGTATCGGTTTGCCGCTTCACAACAGAAGAAACAGGCGACACGTACTGGGAAGCATCGGTAATCGTCAACTCGATCAGCTTAGGCGCTCCTGTTGAAGATAACGTGACTTACGACATCGGTTTCACGGTGACGGGTGCTGTTACTCAGGGCACAGAATCGTAATCAGCAAAATGAACAAATATGAAATCTAAGTTTGTAACCATCGAAATAGACGGGGCTGAATACCCCGTCTGTTTCAACATAAACGCGCTCAGGGAAATTGAGCAGGTGAGCGGTAAAAGCATTGGCGAAATCGAAGGGTACGCTAAGACAATCGAAGGATTAACAGTCGTCTCTACGATCGGGCTTAATCATGGACGTCGCGTCAGTGGTGATGCACGCGAAAAGTTGACCGTTGATCAGGTTGGCGACCTGTTTGACCTTGACGGACTGGCCGGTATTGTCAACGTGATTGCCGAATTCCTGCCTGACCAAAAAAAAGCGAAGGCGAAACCGGCGACCGAAAACCGATAAGTACACATGAGATTGAAGCGATTGCCCTGGGAGAGCTTGGAATGCCGGAAACGGAATTCTTTAACAGTTCACTCAGGGCGGTCGCCTTTCGCATTTCAGCGCATTACGACAGGCAGAACCGGCACGAGATCGAAGAATGGAAGCGCATCCGCTGGCAAACATCTATCCTGCTTAATATCCAGTTGGCGCAAAAAGACCGGATCACGCCCGAAAAACTCCTACCCCTTCCGGGTGACGAAAAGAAGCCGGCAGCCGCGCCGAAACCAACGCCGCACGAATACGCCAAATTTTTGATTGACCAATACAACCGCTGATGGCATTAAGACAATTAAACCTAAACATCGGAGCCAATATAAAAGGGCTTGAAGCGGCATTGGAGCGGGTAGAAAAGCGCGTTGCTAAGTTCTCAAGGCAGATGCAGCAAATTGGCAGCGATCTAACACAGTCGCTTTCTTTGCCACTTGCAGGGGTTTCAGCGGGGGCTTTGACGGCCTTTGCCGGGATGGAACGATTGGAAAAGGGATTGACGGCGGTAATGGGATCGAGTGAAGCGGCGGCGGTGGAACTGGAAAAACTGAAAAAGTCGGCACAGCTTCCGGGGCTTGGTTTTGAAGAAGCGGTAAAAGGTTCGATACGATTGCAGGCGGTTGGATTTTCGGCAGACGAAGCCCGTAAGACTTTGGAAACATTTGGAACAGCAATCGCTGCGACCGGCGGCAATGCGCAGAACCTTGATTCTGTTCAGTACCAGCTTACACAGATGATCAGCAAAAACCGAATCCTGCAACAGGATTTTGGGATTATTCAGGAAAATGTGCCTTTAATTGGTAAGGCAATTACAGCAGCATTTGGAACCAATAACCTTGATAAAATACGGGCAACGGGTGTAAGTGCAAAGGAATTTGCCGATAGACTTACCGATGCACTTGCAAAACTTCCCGAATTACAGGACGTGACCGGCGGGCTTGGCAACGCTTACGATAACTTCCGGGACAGTGTGAAGTTTTCAGCCGCTGAACTTGGCAAAAGTATTTCAACCGCGTTGAACCTCACAAAGGTTTTGGGAGATGTTGGCAATGCGCTGGCTGGTGCTACCGAATGGTTTTCCCTACTCGATCAGGAAACACAAAAAAACATCGTTGTTTTCGGGCTTGTCTTGGCTGCCATTGGTCCCGTTGTACTCATTATCGGAAAACTCGTTTCAGTTGTCTCCCTGGCTATTGCCGGATTCAAAGCCTTTCTTTCGTTTGGCGTATCGCTGGCCAATGGCGTTGCAGGACTGGCAGCGGGCATAGGAACCGCAGTAAAGGCATTTCAGGCGCTTTCCCTTGTCATGAAGGCAACCGTCATTGGGGCGGCTATTGGCGTCGTGCTGGCACTCGCAGCCGCTTGGAGCGCATTCACAACCGAAGTCAGCGCCGCGAAGTCTGCACAAATCGCAGTCAACGACGCCAACATTCAGGCAGCGAAATCCATTGCCGCCGAAAGATTGGAAGCAGAACAGTTGACCGACATCCTGAAAGACGAAAACCAATCCAGAAAGGAAAAAGAAGTTGCGCTTAAAAAACTGAAATCCATCAATGCGGATTATTTCGGGGATTTAACCATTGAGAAATCGAAGGTTGAGGACATCACCGGGGCGCTGAATAAATACAATGAACAGCTTTTAGCACGGGCGCGGATTACAGCCACGACCAACAAGCTGATCGAGGTAGAACAAAAGCTACTTGATACCCAGCAGCAATTTGAAGATGCCGACCCGACTATTTTTCAAACCGTTGCAAATTTTGTAACATCGGGTGGCAGGGCATACGCCTTTGCTGCAAAACAAGCCGGAGACTTTACCGAAAACCTGAACGAAAACACGGGGAAGCTGACCGCACAAAAAGCGGCATTGGAAGCGCAGTTGAAAAGCCTGACGGCAACCGGGGCGGCGGTTGAAACAGTGACAAAGAATTATGAAAAGCTGAACGTGACGCCGAAAGGTGACGGGATTGGGCCACGTGCGCAAAAAGTGGATGCGCCGGGGGCACTTCCTTCGCTTGATTTACTAACAGGGGCAAATGTTGGCGAATTCGATTCCACGTTCAAAATGATCAAGGATGCGATTAAAAACATCCAAAACCCCGAAACAAATACCTTTCTCCGTTCCCTGGGCGAAGAGCTGGCGCTTATCCAACAGCGCACCGACTTTACGGGCAATTCCTTTCAGGGCGCAAAAGACAAAATCGCGCTGCTTCAGTCAACGCTTGCCCAGGGACTTGAAACCGGGGAATTGTCAACTTCTTTGGAGTTCATAAAGGAACAACTTGCTGAAGCTGAAAAGTCTTTTGATTCAGTCTATTCAAAAACACTACTCATTCAGTCCGCGCTTTCCGCCGGGCTTGGTGAATTTTCCAGTAGCGTTGAAGAAGGCGTGAGCAGTTTCAAAGAACTGGCACAGGCAGCAGTCAGGGCGGCAACCGTGATCGTAAAAACCCTGATCCAACAAGGCGTAGCGGCGGCAATTGCCAACACCCTGAAAGGCGCTACGGGGCTTTTGGGCTTGCTTGCGATTCCGATTGCCGGGGCGGCTGGTTCACTTGCGGCGGGTTTATTTTCTTCCCTTATCGGGAAAATCACGGCTCCGAAACTCGCGCTTGGTGGCCTCGCCTACGGGGAAACACTCGCAACAGTTGGAGACAACCCAAACGCGGCGATTGACCCGGAAGTAATTGCGCCACTTTCAAAACTTAAATCAATCCTGGGGCAATCACAGGGCGGGGTATTAGAGGCGCGAATAAGCGGGAACGATCTGTTAATCCTGCTTGATCGGGCGAAATTCAATAACAGGCGAACAAATGGCTAAACGACTATCTACCGGATTCACAAACGAGGTCGGCGACGACTTTATAATTGATATTTACGATGACAATTGGTCAGGTTCTTCGACTGATTGTCAGGTGGATGGTACGGGCTTCACGATGTCCTATAATTCAGATTTTGGCAATTATACCGGCGGGTTCATTATTACATCCACATGCGTCATCAATCTAATTGCGAACATTCAGGCCGTCATTGATCTGATTGCCGTGCTGCCTGTAATAAGCGAAACTGATCTAAGAATTTCAATAAGTAAAAACGGTTCATTTTGGTGGGGCGGGTTGATTCTTCCGGACGTGGTAAAAATGGATGATTTGCCTGCCGGGGCCCTTCCAATTTTCCAGATTCGCGCCGTTGACGGTATTGCTCGGCTGAAAACGATTGATTACAATAACGCTGGGGTAGCCTACACCGGAAAGCAAACGATCGTTGAGCACCTTTTAAACGCGCTCAATAAAATCGGCTCAACCGACCTTTGGACAAGCAACACCTTCCTTTCAACGCATCTGAATTGGCTTGCAGACGGTCACGCAGCGGGTATAAACCCTTCTGTTTTCACCCGTACCCGGTTGCGGCATTTGAATTTTCTTCGCATAGACCAGACCGGGCAAATCACCTACCGGAATTGTTATGACGTGCTGAAGGAATTTTGCAAAACATTCAATTGTAATTTGTTTTTATCAGACGGCAAATTCTGGTTTGTCAACCCGACAATGTACCTGCAAACCCTTTCAACGCTTGGCAGGCATGACTTTACAAAGGCAGGTGTAGTTACCTACACGATTGGCTTTATTACTTATTACCTTGTTGGTCGCAAGAGCAATAACCCGGCATCGTATAATATTTTCCGCTTTACCGGCGGGTTCTTTGAATACCTTCCGGCGCTGGATAAAACCGTAGTTCAATACCGGCATTTTTCAACCCGCAACCTTACGCCGGGACTTCAAGGGACAGGCGGTAGTTTTGTAGCGACAACGATAGACGATATTGACAGCGTTGGAGGCACAGCGCGTCTAATGTTCCGGGGCAACTTGAATTTTCGGGTTGACTTTGTCACGCCTGGGGATGCTCAGGTAACACATGGAAAATTTCGCATTCAAATCAAGATTGGCGATTATTACCTTTCGCGCCCAGTGACCTTTATCAACACGCTGTACATTATTGAGGAAGCGCCGTTCTGGACACTTTCAACCGCATACTACGAAATCATTGTCCCGATTTTTGAGGACGCGACTAATTACACGAATGTAATAGAGTTTATTACCCCGCCGATCCCGGAAGACGGGGATATGATTATTTACTTTGTCTTGCTGGAAATTACCGACAACGCCGGCAACAGCTTCACAACCCTGGTCACGGTTCCAACAACTTCTCTTACCAACATCTATTCGGAAATCCTGTTGGCGGGTACAATTGAGGGGCAATACAATATCACAGAATTCACAGCAACCAACGACGCGGACGGAAACGCGGATGAGGCGATAATTCAGACACTTATCGGAGACGGGCCAACGGGTTCAACCTTCGGTGCGCTGGATATTTACGACGGCACAAACTGGCTTCCGTCGGCGGATGGATGGCGATATGGCGGCGGCGGTACTTATTATCCAATCTCGCAGATACTTGCAAACGAGGTCATGTACCGGCACAAAAAACCATCTGAAAAGTTTACAGCGGACTGGCAGGGGGAATACGACCCATGGCGCTCGGTGATCTATATAGATGGTTTTGTTCAAAAAACCTACCTGTTTACCGGCGGATCATTCGCGGCGGCAACAAGTATCTGGACACTCAATCTTGTTCTTTTTGCCCGCGAAGCATCGGGGGTTACGGTAGAAACAGAAGAGGTAAGGACGTGGGTAGGATCAGATGGAGAAGCGCCGCCGGAAATACAACCGGGGGGCGGGATTGTCCCTTCGGATAACGGACTGACACAGACGGCGGTAGAGGATTCAGGGGCGGGCGTGGAAAACGGGTTGGCGTCGGGGGTTATTCAGGGGCTTGTTCCAATGCGAACAGAGCTTTTATACCAGCCCGGCGACGCAATGAATACGATAGATACACCCGTTTTGGGCGCGTCATTTTCATACCTGCTTGAAGATAGAATAATCGTCATTGACTCCAATACAGGGCAATCGCAGGATTTTATCGTCGAAGATGATAGCCTTCAAGGCGATGGAGTTATAGGGGTTTTCCACGGCGACACGGCAGATTACAGGTACAACACAAACGCTTTTGTTTTCCATGACCCCAGGTTTTTGCTTGAATTACTTGGGTTTATACGCCGGTACCGGCAGGAAATCCACCTCGTTGATTACGACGCTGACATCGTAACCACCAACCCACTGCCGGGGTTTTGGCGGGCGGAAGTTAGCAGCAATATTAATGTTGGCAAATCCTTTTTCTTATACGGGCGGCGGATACAAAACATTTACATCAAGATCGGGCAAGCGGTTTCAAACCTCACTACCGTAACCTATTCATTTGACATCCGGCGCAATGGAACAATTTTAAAAACCGTAACTTTTAATGGGCAAGCCACATCAGTATTTACTGACCTGAATGGGATTGAGGCTAATATCCCGGCAACTGCTTTGTACACTTTTTCCGTAACCAGAACCGACGGCACCGGGGGCGCGGCCTCGAAAGGGCTAATGGTCTGCTTTGTAATTGTCTAATACCACGAATATGAAAAAAATACTTCTTTTCGCCTTCCTGTTTTGCTCTTTTTCGGCATTCGCTCAGTACCCGGCACAGCCAACCACAAAACAGGAATTAGGGCGGCAGACAACCGGGGACGGGTTAATTTATCGGGGTTCGGGCGCTCCTGCTTACACGCCGTCGAATAACCGAAACGCCTGGATTTATTACGACACCCTGAATAATCGGCTATACAAATCGCGCTTGGGTTCGTGGTCGCTGATGGTGCAGGATACCAGCGCGTTTAATGAAATTCAAATGCCGTACATAATAGATGATACTTTGTACCTGACGCAGAACGTCACAGGGGAACCCCTAACGCGATATGTGAACCGGGTTTGGCCAATCACGAACCTATCCGATACAACCAGCATCACGGGCGAAAATCAGGGAGATGTTGCAATTGTTGCAACAGGTGATACCGTCGCCTTTCGGGGTTCTGCTTACTGGAATCCGTTTTCAGGTGGCGGGGGTGGGGGTACGTTCAACGATTTCATTCTTGCGGGCGATACAGGAAGCAGTACGATAACAGACGGACAAACGGTGACGATAGCGGGCGGGTACGGCATCAACACAGCAGAATCAGGCGGGACGGCTACGGTTACAGCCGATACGTCGGAACTCGTTACCCCTTACGATATTTCCGGGATGCCTTCGGGTTCCGGCACAAATCAGCGGATTGTTGTCTGGACGGGTACAAACTCGCAGGGCAATTCAACGCTGTTGCAATCGGCGGCGGGGGTAGCTTTGGATGCAAATCTCGCTTTCCGCATCACCGGCGGCACAACAGCAAGCCGACCAACCGGCGCGGCGGGGATGATGTACTGGAACACGTCGAACGGGTGGTGGGATTACCATAACGGAACGAGTTGGTTTAATCCGGCGCGGGCTGCGACATCAAACGGGCTTTTTACGGCAGGGTCGGTGCTGTTTGGGCATTCGGATGGGACTGTCCAACAAGATAATGCAACCTTTTTTTGGGACGATACAGATAACAAGCTAATCTTAGGCGCAACTACGGCAAGTGGAACCTTTGCCCGGCTAAATATACGAGGAACAACAACAACAACTGCGGGAAAATCGCTATCTATCTATAATAGCTCGGGTATAAATACCTTCTCAATATTCGACAATGGGTGGTTAGAGATCGTTGGCGCGGGCTACATACTTCCCCTGTCTGGGAACGTTGTGATGGAGCCATTAGCCTCAAATGGCGGCTTTGTTTTCTCTAACAACTCAGTTCGCTTTGTTAGCGGACAAAATTTTCGTTTTAACATAGCAACTCACGGTTTTGGCACTTCTTCGCCCGACAGAATGCTTCACGTCGAAGAGTCGTCAGCAACAACTAACGCGGTTGTTTCGTCTTGGCGTACAAGCGCGATAAGCACCGGCACAGTTGTACCGGGCTTTGGCGTTCGTGTTATCGAAGGCGAAGCCGAAAACGCAAGCAACACCAACCGCATAATTACGGAAGTAGATGCAGTCTATACAACAGCCACGAACGCCGCAGAAGTTTCCGACCTGGTTTTCCGCACCATGCGGGTGGGAACCCTTACCGAATCCCTGCGCAGCCTCGGAAACGGGACGCTGAAAATCGGGACTTTGAGCGGAACGGCTTCCAAGATAGGGGCATTCACGTCAGGCAATATCGCAACCGTCGTCACACCAACAATCACAGCCGGTGGAACAACCGGAGATCGGACAATCAACGAACTTGCCGGAACCGTGAACATAGCAGCCGCCGGAACAACGGTAACAGTAACCAATAGCCTTGTAACAGCCAACAGCCTCGTATTCTGCACGCTCCGAACAAACGACACAACCGCAACGGTCAAAAACGTCGTACCGACAGCAGGCGGTTTTACAATCAATTTGGGAGCGGCGGCAACGGGTGAGGTTTCAATCGGATTCTTTGTAGTCAATTAAAAACAGAAATATGAAACAGATTCTTTTATTTGCAGTCTTGGCACTGCTTGCGATTCCGGCGGTCGGGCAAACGGTTGTCACCGACAGCACAATCATTTTCCAAACCGACAGCACTTATTTCCAAACCCGGTACGTCATTCGGGATAACGGCGAAAGTGAGGTGATTACGACACGCATAGGCGATAGCACCACCGCTCAAAACTTCCTGTTCAACCAAGCCAACGACGCCGCAAAGGATTTCACAGTGTGCGCAAATCGCGTTCTGAACATCAACAAAGACCGCAACAAAATCCGGGATTTGGCACAGGCGTTGCAAACTGCCGTCGGGGTGGATTATTTTGCACTCAGTCGGGAATTGAACTACCTGACATTTGTGGACACCATTGGAGTAGACAAGGCTTGGCAGTGGCGAGTAGGCGCAACAACGCCCGTCATCACGGCGCTCAATATCCGAAAACTTCCAAACGGGGGTCAGTTGCGGATCGGTGGCCTACCGGGGATCAGTGGCGCAAATCGGAATATTAATTTCATGGGGCCGGGGTGGATTCGGATTCAAAACTATCCGACGGGGGTAATCACGAACCTTTATGAATTTGTACCCGGTAGGTGGTTTAATATCGAAAGGAGTATTGAGTTGCGGCTCACCGGCCTACAAATCAAACCGGGGCAATGACCAGGGCAAAAGACATCGGTTTTGAAATGCTGAAACAACAGTACGCAACGCCGTTTCGCATCCCGATACGACCCGACATTTGGGAAAAACGCGGCATGTTTTCCGTTAACCAAAATCTTGAAAATGAGAAGCTACAAAGTCAAGAAAGGGAAGCACGATTTCAAACCGACAGACAGCATCGGCATTGCGAACCCCTGCCTGAAGGAAATTAAATACAAGGTCATATTTACCGAATCCTGCAAATACATCCTCCCCGGCGAAGATCAGGACGATTGGAACAAAGGCGGCGGGGTATCGTTTTCGCTGCTCAGTAACCGGAAAAATTCGGTCATGTGGGCATGGAGATACAAACCTGTTTTCGACCGCATACAGCTTTGCGCCTACTGGCATAAAGACGGGGTTGCACACTATGCCGAAACCGAAAATGATTTCCCTTTCGCCTGCAATCCGGGTGAAGAAATTACGATCACGATTCGCAAAGCGGGAAAGGACTGGTTTGTAGATTTCCGGGCGCATGATGGGTATCTCCAGAAACCCGTAACGGCGAAGGGGACGCCGATCCGACCAATAGGGGTGTATTTTGGCGGCAACCGACCAGCACCCCAGGATATTGAAATTTTAATCAACAAAACTATACACACATGAAAAATTGGAAACTCTTATTGGCTGGTTTGCTGACTTTCTTTGCGTCCGTTTTGGGCGGCGGGTATTCAGGCAGCGTAACAGCGGAAAAGACAGCAGCGAAAGCCGACGCACTGCCAGCGGAAACCTACGGAACCGCATACAGCGATGGCAAAATTGATGACAGCGCCCGAACAATTGCGGATTATGACGTAGATGTTTATTGGGGGTTGATTGTCGAAAACGAGGCAAACAACGCGCTGCCTGGGATGAAGTTTCAGGTTCCGTATTACGCCCGGCACACGGTACGGATTGCGAACGGGATTACAGACGACAAAGTACGGGCGGCACTGGATGGAAAGGCGCCGTTTCAAAATTCAAAATTCCTGCTCGTTTGGAACAGCAAGTTGGCAAGGTGGATTAAACGGGAAGCGGACGCGGGCGGAAAAACGAAGTATGAGCCAGAGGTGAAATGAAAAAGGGACGCGAAGTGCGTCCCCTCAGTTATTGTAATCCCAAAAAACCAAATGAAAACGTGGGCAATTTAAATGCTTTTTCAATCACAGTCAAATAAATTATTATGAACAAGGAAACAAGAGAAGCAAGCCGGTTAATCGGGCAAGCAGTTAATGCCGGCTTTGCAATTGCTGAAGACGGAAAGTTGACAGCAGCCGACACGCAGCACATTTTACCACTCCTGCTTTCGGGTGGGGACGGCATCAAAGGCATCAAAGGCGTTCCGGCAGAAAATGCAAGTCTGACAATCGAAGAACGTATGCAGGTCAAAGCGGAATTTATGAATGCGCTTGAAAATGTGGATGATGACACGGCTTTTGACCTGGGCGAAGTGTACGCCGGGATTTTGGCAGGTTGGCGCATCGGACAGCGCACAGGAAGAAAAGAGGGAGAGGAAGCCGGACGCGCTGCACTGGCAGCCGAATTGAAAGCCGGAAAACTGAAATTGTCTGATCTCTAACGAGTAGTTTTCATTTTGTTCATTATCGGGGAGCGTCTGCGGGCGCTTTCTTTTCATTCCAGACCGTTACGCCCGACCAATCGCGTCGGGCTTTTTTGTTGTCGGAAAAATCAGACATTTGGAAATTCAAAATTTGTCGCATACATTTGTCGGAACAAAGCAAAAGTAAAATGACAAAATCAGACAAACTTCCGACAATCGGACAAGCCGCCGAATCATACGGCCTGACAAAAGAAGCCTTTCAAAAGCGCATTTCCCGCGCTGTCAAATCCGACAAGTTTTCAGAAATCAGACAGGAATTGCAAATCAGTCCGGACACGCCAACCGGAATGAAAGCGCCGTTCACCCCTGAATTAAAGGCGTTGCTGGCTCAGTCGGCATGGGAAAGCCCGACAGAATCCGACGCAAAAACAGACACCAAACCCGATACGGTAAACCCGACACAATCCAGACAGCCAAAAAAGCCGGACACAAAACCGGACGCGATTCCCGTACAAAACCCGACAACAAAGCCGGACAACGACACACAACCAGAACCGGACACAAAGCCCGATACGACAATTTCCGACAGGTTTTTTCAGTCCGAAATTATTGTCTTGTCGGCTTTGCTGATCCTGATATTTTCCGACGGGTTCAGTATGTCGCTTTTGGCGGGTCGGACGTTTGGCGGGTCGGGTTTGGCTTATGTCTTGTTTTCGGTTGTCGGGTTGATAATCGGATACAGCGCAATCAGTACAACACGGGCGGCGTATCATGCACCGCGTCGGGCATGGGAAAAGAGTTGGGCGTCATTCTGGATTATCTTATTTGCTGTTTTCCAAACAGCCCTACACGGCAGCGCGTTTGACCTTTTCGGCGATTGGTCGGATTTGGTTGGTCGGGTTTTGATCGTGTTATCTATTCCGCTTGCAACTGCATCCCTCACCACTACAATATTGAAGCGATGAAAGAGATCCGCGACATCCTGACAATCTTGGCCACCATCGCCGTTGAACTTGGCCACAAATTGCGCATCGTCTACATTCCGGAAAAGGACGCAATGGAATGGCCTTTCGATTTGGAAGTAGAAGAAAAGATCGTGGCAAACGAATCCTACCTACCTGAAGGCTTGCGATCCATGCAGTACGGCGAAGACACGCCCGACAAGGCCGCTAAGAGCATCCAGATAGTGGAAAAAGAAACAGCGCCCGGCGAATGGGAGATTTTCCGATTTGATGGGGTTGCAGGTACACCAAACTTTCGGGACTGGCACAGGACAGATGACCAGGTTATCACCCGACGCAAGTACACTGAGAAGACGGCACAGAACTACATCAAAGTGCGACCACTCGTTATTGATGGCCGCACAAATACAGAGATTGCGGCGGCGCTTGGTATGTCTGACAGGACTGTTGATGAATACGCTGGAGCCGTCCGCGAAGCATTCCGAAACCGGATGAAAGAACAAAACACCCCCTCCCCTACTAACGAAAGAGGGGAGGCACCTGCAGAAGCGCCGCAAATGACCGCAAATTCCTTCAAAACCGCATAAATAAAGGCTTTATGGAAGATCAAACACCGCAAATTATACCGCAAAAGCACCGCAAAAGCACCGCAAATTATACCGCAAAAGGGGATTTGAATATAATAAACAACTACTACCGGGATGATTCGCCGGTTGAGGTTGTTTTCGATGTTTGGGATTTAATCGGGCTTGCCTTCCTTGTCCTGGGCATTTTGTTTTTGGGCGGGTTGGCGGTTTGGTGTCTGTATGAAGTCGGGGTGAAAATCTATGCTTTGTGGGGATGGGTAGCGAAAAATTGGCGTTATATCGCTGTTGGGTTTTTTGCAGTTGCTGCCGTGATTGGCGTAACTGTTTGGGGGGTAATTACGTACACTAAGGACACCAAAGACGCTGACCTCCTATGAAAAAGACCTCCCTGTTTGCTCTGTCTATTATCTACCTGTTGATGTTCATCATCCAGGTGATTGTCCTACCCGATTCAAAATGGTCTGTATTGCTGCTTATCCTTACCGGAGTGGTCGGGTACGCGCATACACATTACGCCCACATCCGAAACAGAAAAATTGATTGGTCTAACGTCAACCGACCTTTCGCCGTGATTGATTGGGGTACGGAAGGCAAAGCGTTTGAACTACCAGAAAGACATCACGGGTTTTATATCGCCTGCTCTTCCAAAAACGTAGCCGACACACTTGCTTATATTCAGTACAGCCTTTCCGGATCAGGCAACCAGGCGTTTATTCGCTCAGGGCTTCCGGTTTTGGAATTTCGGTACAGGTACGGCGGCGCCCACTGGCACGAAACACAGGAAGAATACAAAGCCAGAATTGAACGTGATTTCGATGAGGCAGTGAAAGTGTGGCACGAAAAGTTGGAGAAAGACAGAAAGGCGTATGTTGCAGCGTTCTTTGCAGACAATCAGAACGGGAGCGCTGAAGAATGATTTCCCGGCGCAATGCCGGGCTTTTGCTTTGAATAGGAGGGTATCCGGTTGGGTACTCTCTTTTTTTACATCTTTTTTAAAAAAAGATTGCAAAAAACTTGACAAAGGGGGTATGGATGTTGTATATTTGTATCATCAACAACGCAATTATTCACAATCAAAGCAAAAGACATGGTGGCTCAAAAATGCACATTTGCCGGATGTAAAAACCAAGCAATAGTAAAGGCCACTCAAAATTGGGGTAACGGTGGCACAATTTGTTTTTGCGAAAAGCATCTACCTGAATGGGCAAAAAAATCAGATCATAGCCCGGTTGCTACCCTATTTGGCGTAACTGCTTCTTTTTACACTGTAATTGAGCGGACATGAATATCTTGATCGGTTGCGAAGAAAGCCAAGTTGTTTGCAAAGCATTTCGGGCAAAAGGCCACAACGCCTTTTCATGCGACGTAAAACCGTGTTCTGGTGGCCATTCTGAGTGGCACCTGCAAATGGATGTCTTTAAGGCTATTGGTTTAATACAATGGGACATGGCTATTTTTTTCCCTGATTGCACTTACTTGGCTTGTTCCGCTGAGTGGGCTTACAAAGACGGCCCATACCATCAAAAGGTGAAGCCCGGAACGTTGGTAGGTGAACAAAGGAAACTTGCAAGGAAGGATGCCGCGTCTTTTTTCATGGCACTGTATAACTGCGGTATCTCGAAAGTGGCTATTGAAAATCCAATAGGTGTGATGAGCAGTATTTTCAGAAAACCCGACCAAGTGATGCAGCCTTATAATTTCGGCGATGATGCCAGTAAAGCCACATGTTTATGGCTGAAAAACCTACCTCTGCTCAATGGCACCGGATATTCGGAGCCGCGAATTGTCAACGGTCGCCAAAGGTGGGGGAACCAAACAGATAGCGGACAAAACAATTTAAGCCCTTTCGATAATCGGGCAGAGCTCAGGAGTAAAACCTACCCCGGAATTGCCGCTGCTATGGCGGATCAATGGGGTTGTTAATATCACGCCTTGGCCTCTGATTCAAGCCGGGGAATTTCTTCAAAGCAAAAGCAGCACAAAAATGAAAATCACACGCGAAAACCTTGACTACGATCACGCCAACATGCGCCGTCACACGGGCGAAGGTCGTTTTTTCTTCGATGCCTGGATTCAGGAAGGAGAGTATCAGGAAGACCACAAAATTTGGGTCGTTGACTTTCTGGAATACTGCAAAGAAGCCAACCTAATTCACTCCGACGCCCACATTTCGCACACCAAAAGTTATATCAGCATCCCCGTAGAAATACCCGCATTCGACGCCGGACGCGATGAGTGTTTCAGCGGGTACGGAAAACCGCGCGAATACACCTTTGAGGAGTTTTTCGCGGATTGGAGTTGCGCGGGATTGACAGAAGCATTAATTCAATTTCTTAACGATTCCCGCGTGACGGCGGGGTAAAATTCAAAGCAGTGGCACAACGAGACACTTTCAAAAATTCAGCACGGGTTACAGCCCGACGCGATGAAGTAATTGAACACAACGGCTATCACGATGGCCATTTCATTGAGTTCAAAGAAAATGTTTACAGCGCAGAATCGCCAGACATACCATCTTTTTATGCCGGATGTAAGTACTGGTTTTCGCACACCATTCCAATTGGCGGTGGCGTGAATGTATTGATCTACACTTCTTAACCGGGCATCGCCCACAAAAACAACACCGTGAAAAAAAAGACCTTTGAAGAAGTTCATTTTGGGCTTATTGTTCCTGAAAGCGAATGGGTACACGCAAGTTTGCGAACCGTCCCGCCAGGCGTGATCGAGTTGATTGAAGCATACCAGTCGGCAGCGTATCGGCTGGCAGGGCCGGGAAAGAAGCCCAACCGCGCTGAGGCAATGGCCTGGGTGGTGACATGTGCCCTAACCGATGGCGACGCGACCGGGAAGATTGCCGCGCTCAATCATGCGTATTTGGAAAAACAACGGGCGGCGCTGGCTGTCTGATTATTCAACTCAAAGCAAAAGTATCATGTCCAAAAAAACACCCTGGCAAAAGACTTTCGATCCTCATTATCTTGGGTCGTGGTCGCTGGAAGACAACGAGGTTTTCAACACCGTCGTTATAAGCTGCGAACTTAAAGAAGTAACCAGCAACGGAAAGGAGTTCAAAGAACGGATCGTTGCGACGCTCAGAGACGCCCCCAGGAACGGGATTTTGCTTCCAATGATAATTGGGAACAAAGACAACGCAAAAGCGATGCAGAAGCTATCAGGGAGCCAATACATCGAAGATTGGAAGAATATCCCGGTCACGATATATGTAAAGAAGAATATTAAAGCGTTTGGTGAATTAGTGGACGCGCTCAGGATCAAAGACACCCCACCGCCAACAGATGACGCCAAACGGGTTGCAGATTTGAAGGCGAAGGTTGGCGCCGCGTTTACTGCCTATATTGGTGACGACAAGGAAGACATCCAAAAGGAATTGGGTAAAATCAAATCCAGTACCGATGTTGCGCTTTGGGAATCGCATCTTAAAAAGCTGACCGCGAAACCCGCAGCGAAATGACACCCATCTACTACTACGACTTAGAGCAACGATCTGAGGAATGGCGTTTAATCCGTCGTGGTCGCTTCACTGGCACCGATGCAGGGTTATTGCTCACCGAAGGCACGAAACGCGCTGACAGGCTTGGCGTGGGCGTAGAAACGGCATTATACCTGAAATGCGCTGAACTCGTTTCAGATTACGAACCGCAGGAGTTTGAGAAGTACGAACTGAGAATCGGACGCGAACGCGAACCGGAAGCTGTTGAACGGTATGAAGATTTGATCTTTCCCGAATCGGTTACGCCGTGCGGGTTTGTTACAGCGGGCAATTACTTAGGGGTAAGCCCTGATGGATTGGTCGGCAAAGACGGCGGCGTTGAGGTGAAGTGCTTGCAACCGCCTGCTTACTTGGAATATCTAATCAACCGCAATATTGATCCGAAACACTTGGCGCAGGTGCATTGGTGCATGTTCATCACAGGCCGCAATTGGTGGGATTACGTAATGTACAACCCGGATTTTGGCGGGCATCCTATTGACGTGACCCGCATCCACCGCGACGAAAAGCTGATGGAGTTGTTTTCCAGAAAGGCCGCAGCAATCGAAGCCGCAATGACTGAACTACTTTTTCAATACGAAAATCTAAGCACATGAAAGGGCTATCTTTTTCCGGACGCATTGACGAAAACGGCGTGATCCAGTTACCAAAAACGATGCGTAAACAGATGATTGCCGCGTTCAAAGGCAAACCCATCGAAGTGACCGTAAAACGCAGGTCAGCCAAACACAGCGACGCCCAGCGGGGATATTATTGGGCGTGTGTCATTCCGGCGCTGGTTCACGGGTTCAACGATTTAGGGACGCCTATGCAGCCGGGAAACAAAGACCACTTGGAAACCGTACACGAATTTTGCAAATCTCAGTTTTTGAAAGGCCGGGAAGTATTCACCGCAACAGGCGAAGCGATTTACTTTCCGGCGTCAACTTCTGATCTGAATAAAGACGATTTTGGACGCTACATTGATGAGATTGCGAGATGGGCGGCGGAATATTTGAACATCAATATCCCGGCGCCAGGTGAGCAGGTAAGTATTTTTTAAAGATAGAATTAGGTCGTTCATGGGGCCGGTGTTTTCGATTACAATTTGGCCGGCCTCGTTTTTTTACAAAGGCTTGAAAGTCATTCATATTTTTCTAACTCAAAACCCAACGCCTCCAGCAGCAACAACCAATCCCTACCATCCGGCGAAAGCGGTAGGCGTACCAGGTGCGACGGGAACGAACATTGGTTCAAAGACATATCCCGCCGGGAAATCCGAATAATGGTTTTGACTGAAAACCCGGCGGGATTTTAAAACTCAAAGCAGATGCAACGATTCAAACCAGGCGACACAGTGACTTTCATCCCGCTGACCGCCTCCAACAACATCAACCACCCCGACTGCGAGATCGGGAAGATCACCCGCGCTGAAACAGTCGGGAATGAACTAAACCAGCGCGTTCACGTCAGCTTCAAAGGCGGCACAGGGATTCCAATTCCGGCAAAGCAGTTGGTTTTGCATCCGCGAAATGCTGATAATTCGTTGGCACCGGCGAAGATTGAAACAAGGGTGCAGGTTTATTGAAATTCAAAATTCAAAGCAAAAGATGAAAAAGAACACACCAGATCAGGATCGTTTCCTGAAAGAAATGCAGGGCAAAAACCCTGACGGGTTGCGCTACAACTTCCCGACAGACAGAACCACGACGCGAACGCAGCGCAGAAAAGAGCGCCTGAAGCTTGCCTTTGTGGTTGTTGCACTCGCTGCGATTATTTACCTCACCTTGCAAAACCTGTAAGCCATGCCGCTAATCGCATTTAAATCAGGTATTCATTTCCTTTGCTCGATCGTACCGGACAAAGGAAAATACAGCGAACCCGGCGACACAAAATTAATGTGGTCACTGGCAAGCATAGACTTGTACGGGAAGGTTTTCGGAGTACGGGCTTTGAGGATTCGCACCGAAGATGATACCGATAATACGCCGGATGATTTTTTTGACAGGGCTTTGGCAGGGCTTACAATCTGTCACGGGCAACTAATTATCGAGATATTATTTGTCCGGCTGGTATTTGGATAAAAACTGACTTATATTTGCATCACCATCGGCGGCAATTCCAGCAAAAGGAGGATTGAAACACACTATGAATAAACTTTGCCGCCGGTGGTTTTTCTTCGCTAAAGCCGTTCTCTTATACACGTTAGTTTTCTTGGTTGCAAAAGTAGCTCAGTCGGTTAGAGTAGGCCGCGTTAGTGGTTTGTCGGTGGTTCAAGTCCATCCTTTTGCGCAACGCCCAGGCGTTTTGAAAATCTGCACTATTCCACCGACGGGATTGCCAATTAATAACCGTCGGTGGTTTTTAAACCTTACACGAACATGGAACACAAAAACTTTTTTACCATAACGATCCCAAAGGGCAAGCGCGTAAACTTTAAAATGCTGGCAAAGATTTACGGCTCTTTGCAAACCTATGATTATTCAAATACGGCGGTTGCTGCAACTTGTCGAGTTTATTTAAACTGGGGTATAAATTAAAGCCCTTTGAACATGGAACCAGATTACAGTATCGAAAACGACATTGATTTTTACGCGCTTGGATTAGCTGAACGCGAAAAGATGTTGCAGGGGAAATAAAAAGCCCTTATATTTGTGGGAGCATTTGACAGACAGGTGAGACGGCCTGTCAAATGCAATGGAGAGGAAAACCCTTTTCTTCACCAACGCAAGGCCGTGTCTCACCCACGGCCTTTTTTATTTTATCAATCATGCAAACACCTTACCAAATCGTTGAACTTGCTGAAGAATTCCTGCAACAAGGCGACATTCTGACTTATAAGGCGCTTATGTTTTCTGCTGCTGGTAAAATGGCAAATCTGGAAAACCAGTCATGCTCGATTTTAGACGCTTGCGCAAATAAAATGAAGACACTGATAGATGCTATTCAGGTGCAAATTCAGGCAAGTAAAAATTAATTCAAATTATAATCCACTGATATGAAATTCTCAATACACATTGACCAAATTCACGCAATTGAATGGAAATTAAATGCCAGTGAAGCGATTGCGTTTTCATTCTGCTACGGGCTTTCTGCTTGGGCTGAACTGATTCAAACAGATGGCGAAATTTATTACTTCGCATCCAGAACAAAAGCAATTGAGGAATACCCGATACTTTCAGACAAGCCAGATACGATTTACAGATTATACAAGGCGCTCGAATCAAAGGGGCTTATTAAGTACCGGAAGTTTTCAGGCAAAGACTTGATCCAGATAACCGCAAAGGGCAAAATGTGGAACTCGGAAAATTTTCCGAATATGGTTTCTAACTCGGAAAAAAATCCGAATGAACTCGGAAAAAAATCCGAAAATGACTCGGAAAATTTTCCGACATATAAGTATACAATAGAAGATAATAATACAATAGATAAGAGTAGCGAAAAAACGCTACCAAAATTCACCCCGCCACAACGCGAAGAAGTACTCGCAGTATATGCCCAAATCTTCACAGATTCAAAAGTAAAAAACGCGCGCGCGTGGGCGGATTGGGAGGCGACAAAGTTTTTCGATCACTACACGGCGAACGGTTGGAAGGTTGGAGGTAAGGGTAGACTGACACCAATGAAGAACTGGCAGCAAGCGGCGACGCGCTGGGCAAAGAAATGTATCGAGGATGGAATCAGCGACAAACGGCTTCCGGACAAATACGCGCAAACGTCAGCCGCGCCCGCTGATTTTCCGAAACAAAGAACCCTTATATTCTGATGCGGCCTGATCCTGAATCACTCGACCTTATCCGGGAGTTGCTGCAAAGCCTGGCACTCGTTACCGGCACACTGACTGAAATCGAAATGCTTTACGAGGTTCCGGACGCGAAGTTTTGGGAAGTGGCGCCACTGATCCGGCCTGATGTGGTTTCGTACTTCGCATGGATGGTGAAATGCGGGGCGGTTGGGAAAATGGATGTGTTTTGCATGGCGGTTGCAGATGGGGTAACAGCGACGGTAACGAAAAAAGACGGGACAACAACCTGGAATAGCAACCGATTCAAACGCGCCCGGTACATCACATACGACATCGCAAGAGATGGCCGCGCAATCCTGGCGTATCTTCGGGCATGTGAGGCAAGGCAGGTAGAACTAATGATTAACCCGCCGGTTGACCACGACGCTGAAATTGCCGAAATTTATTTTAATTCGGTGATGCGGTCGAAAGGATTGTCGGCACTGGATGCGGCAAAGTACATCGCAGCAACTTGGCAGGATGAACCGGAATACTACCCGGAAGACGCGATCAAGCAGGCAAAGGAAATCGGGATTGACATCAAAGCGGTGAAGATTCCGGAAATGTCGCAAGAATGGAAGGCGGCATTCAACAAGGCTTATTTAAAATTCAAAAATCAAAGCAATGGCATTTCTGTATAAAAACAAAGCAAACGGGTTGACGTACACAATCGAACACCTAAAGCAAGACATTCGGTTTCTGAACGCGGGCGGGTTGACAGGAATCTATGCCCGACCTTTTTTGTCACCGGGGGAACCTATTATACACCTGAAAGACATGGCAAAGCTAAAAGGCGAGGCGTTTAATCCGGAAAAGTTTGTTGAAGACAACTTTGAAATCATCGCCGAAATTCATTCAATGTAAATTCAAAAACAAAGCAAAAGCATGAAAAACGTAGTCACGCCGGAAACGGCCAGGAAATTGAAAGATGCGGGGTTTAAACAGCCGGAATTCGCAGTTGGACAGTTTTGGTGGAGCAGGGATTCGTTGTTTGTGGTTGTTGGGAAAATGAACAGCAATCCAAACACATGGACGCTTTTCAGGACTGTAATAGGGGGGCTTTATGAAGCCAGTGTACTTGACTTAGCCTTTGCCCCAACCGCAACCGACTTCATTGGCGTTGACACATTCCTGACACAGACGCTTGATGATTGGATTGATGAATTTATTCACAAAAACCCCGCAGAAGCCGCCGCGCTTGCTTGGTTCAAAGCGTTTGGCAAATGAAAAATCCGGAAATTAACCAACAATACAACAACGCGGCTAACCTCCTGCTTTCGGCAATGCTTCGTGAACCACACGAAGCGTACAAATACCCGCAGCTTTGCCGTCAGTGGTTTGCATCCGCGTACAATTCCGAAATAGCCGGGGCTTGGTTTGATCTTTATTCTCCACTCCGGGGCCGGTCACACCCGACACCAAACGCGATTGCGGCAAAATGCGGGTGCAAAGTTTCGGAAGTGGTGGACATTCTGAAAGCGGATACGACGGGATTAGAAACAGCGGTCGAAATCTTTGAATCGTTTTTCCCGACATTTGTGGAATGGATGATTGCCCAGCAGGTGATGACGATGATCGAGCGGGGCGGCACTCAGGGCGAAGTGATCCAGTATGCAGAAACGACGCGCCGGGAAAACCACATCGCGCCGGACAATTCAGCGGCGCAAATGTCGCTGGTTGAATACGCATCGAAAAAGATTACCGACACGCTACCGCCTGCAAAGATACTACCGCCACAGCGGGCAATGATCAGCACGAAAACGATTGTCGGATTTTGGCCGGGGCAACTGATCACCGTTGCAGGTAGGCCGGGGATGGGGAAAACGCAGTGGGCTTTATCGCTGGTAAATGATGCGATCACGAACGGACATCGGGTTTTATTCTTCAGCTTGGAAATGTCGGCACTCGATTTGAAGCGGCGTCTGCTTCAGATGCGGCAAGAGGTCAACCATCACGCGGATTGGTCGAAACTTGGCGAAGGGCAAAAGGGGGGCATCCTAAACGACGCCGCTTTTATCGAAAACAGCCGGGTGAAGTTTTACGACCGGGTTTCCAAGCTGCACGAGATCAAAGCGACGTGCAAGGCTGAGCACGCTAAGGAAGAAATTGACCTGATTGTGATTGACTACCTGCAACTAATCGAAGCCGGGGAAGGAAAGGGCGACAAAAACGGGGACGTGAGTACAATCACCCGGTCGTTGAAAAACTTAGCCAAAGAGCTTGATCTTCCGATTGTAGAACTTTCACAGCTTTCCCGCGCTGTTGAAGCAAGGGGCGGGAGCAAGCGGCCACAGCTTCATGATTTGAGGGACAGCGGAAGCATCGAGCAGGACAGCGACGTTGTGATATTTCCATATAGGCCACACTACTACGGGATTACTGAAGACGGCGAAGGGCACAAAATCCTGATTGATGAAAAGACGGGA
>CXWK01003150.1_pt1 | contig 21574 bp, 10 predicted proteins | sample 590851 | NCBI WGS metagenome assembly CXWK01 (sample SAMEA3498364, study PRJEB10139) | wastewater metagenome | biome: wastewater treatment plant; material: activated sludge | place: Denmark | collected 2014-08-01 | reverse complement strand
ACCGCCGCCCGGCTTGGGCACGCTGGCTAGGCCGAAGGTCGACAACAGCAGCCGGTTGCCGGCCAGGTCAATGGCGTCGATCTTCTCAGCGGTGGTGGTTAGCCCCTTTGGCCGTCCCTGCAAGAACCAGCTATAGGTGCCTGCGCCCAACGGGAAGACGCCCGGCGCGGTGGGCGTGAACCTGACCACGTCGTAGGGCGTGACTGTGCCCAGCCCGGCGATGGTCTGATTGGCTGCCAGGACGAACACCAGGCTGCCGTCATCCAGAAATGTGAAGGCGCTGACGTTTTTGGTCAGGCCATGGTTGGAGCCGTCGAAGATCATCGTCCAGCCGTTGACCGATTTGGTGTAGCGCAGGATGTCGGCCCCCTGGGCAGCGATGCCGCTGATGGTGACATTGGCGCTGGGGCTGATGTAGAAGACATCGGGGAAGTTCGGAGCGCTTGTCACGGTGAAGTCGGCCGGGCTGGTAGCCATGCCACCCGATGTCGTCAAGGCAATCTTACCCGTTGTGGCCCCGGCCGGGACGACGGCCGTGATCTGAGTGGCCGATTTGACTGTGAACGAAGTAGCGCTGACGCCGTTGAAGGTCACGGCCGTGGCTCCGCTGAAGGCCGTGCCGCTGATGGTCACCGACGTGCCGACCGGGCCGTTGGTGGGGCTGAAGCCGGTGACAGTGGGCGGCAGGATCACAGTGAAGTCGGCCGCGCTGGTGGCCGTGCCGCCGGGGGTGGTAACGGCGATCTTACCGGTAGTGGCCCCGGCCGGAACGACAGCGGTAATCTGCGTAGTCGAATCAACCGTGAACGAAGCAGCGTTGACACCATTAAAGGTCACCGCCGTTGCGCCGGTGAGGGTCGTGCCGCTGATGGTGACCACGCTGCCGGCTGGACCGGTGGTGGGACTGAAGCTGGATATCGCGGGGATGACGGTGAAGTCAGCGACGCTTGTCGCCGTGCCGGCAGGCGTCACAACGGTAATCCTGCCTGTCGTATGACCGGCGCTAACTTCGACTGCCAACGCTGTATCCGACACGACCGTGAAGGCCGCCTCCAGACCGTTGATCGTGACGCTGATTGTTTCGGCCAAGTTCTGACCAGCGACTACGATCTCCGCCCCAACCGCAGCGGCAGCTGGCGCGAAGCTGTCGATCGCTGGGCTCTGGTCGGCCAGTTCTTGACACTCATCGAGAGACCCGTCGCTGTTTTCGTCGATGCACACCTGGAGGAAATCATCACTGAGGGAATTGATGTCCACAACGTGCGAGTCACCGGCCTCAACCGGGATGTCGCTATGGAAGAAGACCTCTTCGCTTGTCGTGGTCACGTTCGTAATGGCCAGCGTATACCAACCGGTCGCCGCGTTCTGATAGTCCACGACGACCTGGCCTGTTGTCGCGTCCTGTGACAAACTTACGCGGCCGTCGGCCCCGGCATCGGCCCCTCTGATACTGTAGGCCTGGTTACTGTCCGGCCCACCCACCAGGATCAGATCAACCTCCCCGGCTTCGCCTGCTTCAAACGCGATCTCGTCCCCATCGGCGCTGAAGACGAGCCTGTCCGGAGCGTTCTCCGAGGAAACCAGGCCGTCAACGCCCAGCATATAGCCAGCCCCATACAGGCTGACACTCCCGGGGGGCGATGACGCCTCGGAAGCGACGGGCAGTTCGACCGAATAGGAGGACGCGGCTGGTAGATGATAAACAGGCTCGTGGGCTACGTCACCTCCTCCCGTAAGGGGCTGAACTACGGCGCCCGGTATTTCATTGACGATTTGTCCACCAACATAGCCAATACGACGATTCTGGTCGTCGGTCAGAAGCAGGCCGGTCAGGCCATCGGAGAGAACGCTTACGTAGCCGGTAGCCTCTTGCGCGCCGGCTTCGCCTGTCCAGTTGCACGCCGGCGTCTGGAGGTACGTATCCAACGGCGCGATGCCCATCGCTCCTGTCCAGCTACCGGGCCCACCCTGCAGATTCGAACTGAATGTGCCGGCAAGCGTATCCACCAAAATGTAACGAGTGGAATCGCCCGGGGTCGCATTGTCGTAAACCAGGATCCGCCACGCACCACCCCCCGCATCCTCAATGGCGTAGGGGAGCACCGTGTGCCCCATTGTTTTTGCCTGGTCATAGACTGACAGGTCAACCAGCGCCCCACCTCCGGTCTGAAGCGCCTGGTAAACCTGTTGCAGGGCGGCCACAGGGTTGACTTCCTGTGGCATCATGTTTGGCAGGTACTGAAGGACGTGGTGCCAGGTGATGTTGCGACGTGAATGCGCCAGATTAATACCAAAGACCGTCATCGCGCCGTCCTGGAATTGAGACGGTTGGTCATGGCCGGTGAAAAAACGCAGCGCTGATGTCGCCATGCCGTGACAGTGGCCGATCGCGTCGTCGGCAACGTTTTTCAGCCATTTGTCGGCCTCCGGTTTGATCTGGCAGCTTGCGCCCGGAGCTTGCGGGTTGGCGCAGGTCATTTCCCAGCCGCACATGCGCGCCAGGTCTTCCTTGTGAAAGTCGCGGCCGTTGGGATCATTGAAATTGGGGAATGAGTACCCGTCGCGGGTCAATTCGAAGTCGATGCTAATCGGCGCGATCTCTGGCTGGCCTGTAAACCCCACGTTGGCAGCACTCGGCGGCACGCCAACCGAGAGCGAAGGTGGCGAGAAGGTGTAAATAGCCTTGCTGGGTCGGATAGCATAGACCCCCATCGGCAAACCAGTGAAGGCAAAGTGGCCGTCGCCGTCGGTCAGTGTGCTCAGACCCTCGCCGACCGTCACCTCGACGCCGGCCATCGGCTCGCCTGTGGCCAGGTGGACCGCCCCCGCAATCGAATAGCGCACGTAGTCAGAGCGCGTGCTCAGGAAGGCGTCTGCCTGCCCATTGTTGTCGTTCGCCACCAGGTTGCCGGACGATGACGAAAAGACTAGATAGTGGCCGTCGGGCGAGATGGCATAATTAGCACTCCCGGCATTGTCGGCCGCGCCGCCGGTGGTCATGGCGATCGCCTCTGTCACGCCGGTGTCCCTATCGCGCAAGTAGGCGCGGAAGACATCCGTGTTGGTAATACCGGGCACCAGATTGCTGGCCCGCGACGAGAAGCTGACGTAGCGACCGTCACTCGATACGACGGCGTGGTTAGAGACGTGGTTGGCCTGTCCGTCGGTGCTCGTGACAGAGACGAGCTCAAAGGTGTCCGTCTGGCGGTCATAGACGAAAATATCAGCCATGCCGTTACTGTCATTGGGCACGATGTTGGCGGCGGTCGATGCGAAGGCGATATAGCGCCCGTCGGCGGAGATGGACGGCGCTTCGCCACTGGCTGAGTCGCCGGCCAACGACACCGAAATCAATGTCGTCGTTCCGGCGACCATGTCGCGCAAAAAGATGTCGGACACGATGTCGGTGTCATCTGGCGTTAGATTGCTTGAGGTTGAGGCGAACACGACGAAGCGCCCATCATCGGAGATGTCGCCCGTACTGCTATCGTTGTTGCCCGGGCCTCCCGTCCACTTGGCAGAGGCCAGCGTTGTGGTCTCCAGAAATAGGTCGCGGACGAAGATGTCGCCGGTCAGCACCATGTCGCCGGTGGCCCAGTTGGTCGCCTCGGTGAAGAGGAGAATGTAGCGGCCGTCCGGCGAGAGAGCATTGCCGGTGACGTAATCGTTGGCCTGCTGGCCGCTCGGGCCGACGGACACGAGGCTTGTCACGTTTAACTGGCGGTCGCGAATATAGACATCGAAGAAGTTGTCCGTGTCGACAGTGGAGAGGCGCGCATTCGTACTAAACCCAACGTAGTGCGCATCGCCGCTCATGCCGTCTAAGTCCGAGAGGGATGGGTTCTGTTGTCCTGTGGCGGTTAAGGAGACACGTTCGGTTGTGCCCTGGGCCAAATCGCGAACGAACACGTCGCTGTAGCCATTGGTATCACCCGGAACCAGGTTGCTGGCATTAGAGACAAACGCGACAAACCGGCCGTCAACCGAAACGGCACCGCCGCCTGAGTAGTTGTTACCCTCGACGCCCTCACTACTGACCGACAAGCGAACAATGACGGAGGCTTCCTGAGCTTCGACAGTATCGCCAGTATCTAGCGAGTAGCCGCCTAGGAACAACATTCCCATGCAGGCCACCAGAAGCAGAAGATGACGTTTCATTGTAGCCTCCAGCACCCATCGAGGGCTGGCAACCACGACGGATAGAGAGTGGAATGTGGCTATCATAGCACTGGGCAGCCAGATTCGTAAGTGACGAATGTCAGGTAATCTTATAGTAGCGCTGGCAGCACCTGTAGAGAGAAATAGAAAAGCCTGCCGAATAGAAGACTAATAATAATACAGATTAACTTAACTATACCCCTTCTTTCATCCACTTGCCCCCTCCCCCACCCAGTAGTTCTGGTGGCACTTGCTCTAGCGCGACTCGTCCAACGACTGATCCCACTCTCGATGACTTTAATGACCTAGCGGACCATCTGGATCGGTCGCCACTCCCAGGTATACTCATAGTTGCGGCAACGTTAGCCGCGGCGCACACCTAGTAGAGGGGCACCTGGGCTGGGTTACATGGGCGAAGGAAGCATCTCATGCAACATAATCGGTTGATGTTGGCCTTTGTCGTGTCAGTCGTACTTGCTCTCGTCGTTGGCATCCTGTCCAACCTGGCGGCAACCTATTTGGCTCCCAGCCTGGCCAATAAACCTGGGCTGGTCTATGTGGCCCTGCTCGTTACGTTTCTCATCTCACTGCCGGTGTCCATTTATCTTTTTCGGCGCGGCTTACCCGAAAGTCAAGCACCAACCACCCACTCCCCTTCTTCGCCCACGACCCCATCGCCACCACCGGAGACCGCGGCCTCATCCCCCGGTCGGCTCCCCAGCAAGTTGTATCGCGAGCTGGTTGGGCGTGACGCGCTTGTGGGGGAAGTGATGGCGGCTCTGCGCGACCCCGCTGGTAAGTGGATTGTGGCCCTGGATGGCATGGGGGGTATCGGTAAAACAGCCCTGGCTCGCGAAATCGCCGGGCGTGTCCAGGCTGAACGCCTATTCGATGGCGTCGTCTGGGAGCAGGCCACCAAAGAGCAATTGGCTCCTGGAGACCAGGGTAAAGCCATAGGTACCCTAACCTTTGAGACGGCCCTGGATGCCATCGCCCGCCAGCTGGGTGCGCCGGATGTGCCCAGGCTGAAGCTCACAGAGAAAGAAGAGCGCATTCGCGCCTTGCTGCAAGCACAACGAGTGCTGGTGGTATTGGACAACTTGGAGACGGCCAGGGAGCCTCAGAACGAAATCGTTCGCCGGCTGCGTCCGCTGCTCGATCCCAGTAAGGCTTTACTCACCAGCCGCCACCGTTTTCAAGATGACCTCTACGCCATTCATTTGCCTGGCTTAACTGCAGACGGCGCCTTGCAGCTCATTCGTCAGGAAGTGGAAGAAAAACGCCTCAGCCGTGTGGCCTCGGCCAGCGTTCGGGAGCTCAAGCGAGTGATCCAAACAACCGGCGGCTCCCCCTTGGCCCTGAAACTGGTGGTTGGTCAACTCGAGCATTCTGCCCTTGATACAGTCCTGAATCAACTCAGCGAGGTGCGGCCGCCGCAGGGGGATAGCGATGAAGACGATTACATCCAGTTCTACAAAGGCATCTTCTTCCCCTCCTGGCGACTGCTTTCGCCAGAGGGAAAGCGCCTGCTGATTTCCATGACCCATTTTGCCCCTAACCTTGGCGGAACACTGGAAGCGATCAGGGCTGCCAGTGATCTGGCGGACGAAACGCTCACCCGCAGCGTCAATGAACTATGGCGCCTGTCCTTCCTGGAGATTGGCGAGTCACCTAGCTTGAACAAGGTGCGCTACTACTTGCACGCCCTGACAAAATACTTCATCTTGTCAGACATTGTGCGCGTTCTCTAACCAGTTCCACCGATGATCAGTCCAAGCCGCCCTGCTTTCAGAAAGCGCGTTCGTCAATGGTCGGCTAGGCTTTTGACACGGGGGCGCGAGAGTTGGGATCACTACGTGCTGGCGCAGCGAAGGGCGCACTATCGCGCGACAGCCCGGCGCTATGCTAATTTCTATTATGAGCTTGCGGACACCATGAATGATCTGCTGCAGCCACTCATCCGCCAGGCGCTAATACAGAAACATAGCGAACTCCCCGTCGAGCAGCTTGAACAACAATTAGAGCAACAGGCGCTGGTCACACTGGAACAGGAACGCGCCAACGTCTTAATAGCCTTGCAACTCACCTACCAGGCTGGACAGTGGAAACAGGTCGGTCATTTCGCGCAAGCACTGGTCACCTTCTTTAATCAGCGGTCATACTGGGAAGATTGGGTAGCCACGCAAAATCTGGCCCTGAGTGCCGCTCAACAACGTAATGACCTGGAAGTTCTCGGTGTAGCCCTCAACAATCTCGGTAGTGCCTATCTCTCACAAAGCCAATGGGCCGAGGCCGCGCGTTACTTCGAAGAAGCATTGCCCCATTTTCGTCGAACCGGTAGCAGCCAAAATGAAGGACGAGTCCTGACAAACCTGGGTATTACCTATGCCGAACAGGGACATTGGCACAAAGCAATTGAATACTATAACCAGGACCTGGAGATCTGTCGGCACGAGCGCGACCGCTACGGCGAAGCCCAGACCCTCGGCAATCTGGCCCATGCTTACCGAGACCTGGGAGACTGGGACAACGCCCTTGAGCACTTTATCGAGGTGCTGAACATCTTCCGCGAAATTGGCGACCGACATGCCCAGGAAATGACTCTCAACAACCTCGGTCTGCTCAGCGAAGATCTTGGGCAATGGGACCAGGCCATCGCCTACTATCAGTCGGCGCTGGAAAGTAGGCGCAAATCGGGTGATCGTTATGGCGAGAAGACCATCCTTGGCAATCTAGCGGGTATCTACCGCAAGCAGGGACGATGGCAGGAAGCCATCGCGTTGTATGAGCAGGACCTGGCCATCGGCCGCGAGTTTAATGACCGCCTGGGTGAAGCGCGTGGCATGGCGAACCTGGCGAACGTTCGGGTTCGTCAGGGAGAGGTCGACCGAGCAATCGCCGACTATCAGACAGCTCTGGTACTTTTTCGTGAGTTCAACGACCGTCAGGGTGAAGCACAGACACTTACTAACCTGGGAGTTGCTTACCAGCAACAGGGCCGCTTAGACGAAGCGCAACGTGTATTAGAGGGATCTCTGACCATTCTTCGCGAACTGGGCGATCGCCACGGCGAGAGCAAAGCCTTGCAGAACCTGGGCGTGACATTCGAAATCCAGGGCAATCTGGCCGGCGCGCTCACCTGCTTCACCGAAAGCCTTCAGTTGAAGCAAAGCCTTCAGGATCGCCACGGCCAGGGCACGGCTCTAATCGGTTTGGGCAACCTGGCCTACAAAGCCGGCCGGTTGGACGAGGCGCTTTACTACTATCAGCAGAGCCTTTCCATCCGGCGAGAAGTGGGCGATCGGTATGGTATGGGGCTTACCCTGGCCAATATCGGTCGCCTCTATGCTGAACAGAACGACGGCCAACAGGCTGCCAAGTACTGGTCGGAGGCCAAGAGCGTGCTTGACTCGCTCCAAGTTCCCGAGGCACAGGAGGTAACCGGGTGGCTGGCGGAGTTAGAGAAAGAGGCTGGGGAACAAATCAAACCAGAGCCATGAACGAGCTACGTCAGGATAGAGAAGCGTACAAGCAATCTGGCCAACGCTTCGTGGAGTACCATGCCGGTCTCGCTAAGGCACATGCGCAGGACTCGAATGTCCTGGCCGTTGAGCTAGACAATATCTTCAGCGCCATTAGCCTCTGTGGCGACCTCAAGGCCTGGCCAGAGGTCATCACCATCGTCCAGGCCATCGACGATTTCCTGGATGCGCAGGGATATTGGGAGGAACTGGTCGCCGCGTACAACATTGCCATTGAGTCGGCCGAGTACTACTTCTGGAGCAGAGGACGCTCCCCGGAACCTAAAGCATGGCACGACCGGATCGTGCTGCGCGCCCACCTCAGTGCATTGCTCTTCCGGCGCGGCGAGTACGAGCAGGCTCGTCGTCTGGCGGAGGAAGCGCTGCAGCAATCGCGCCGGATTCGGCACCAGAAGTTAGAGGCCCTTGTCTTGAGTGTGTTGAGTTCGATTGCTCTGGTTAAGCGCAACTACCAACAAGGGGAGAAACTAAACGCAGAAAGCCGTTCCTTGCTGGAAAGAACAGGCGAAACGCGAGACACCATGACAGCGCTCAGCCAGGAGGCTATGGTGGCCCGCATCCAGGGAGACGCCGAGCGCGCCTGGCAACTTGTGTCGCAACAGTTGGCCATCGCGCGTCAATTGGAGGACGAGAGCGGAGTGGCCGACTCTCTATGTACACTGGGCGAGCTGGCTGCGCTTCGACACGACTATGAGCAGGCGGCTGGTTTTTACCAGGAAAGCCTCAATCTCTACCACCAGCTGGATCAGCCACGGGGCGTGGCGCAGGTACTCAACCGGATGGCCGGCTTGGCTCAGACACTCGGCAAGCCGGACGAGGCTAAGCGAATGCTGGAAGTGCAACTTGACATTGAACGCACGTCTGGCGATTCGGCATCCGTACTGGATGTCTTGCAGGATTTGGCCAGTCTGGCCTCCAGTGAAGAGAGTAAAGACGAGGCAGAGTATTATTACCGGGAGGCTCTGCAATTGGCCGACCGCCTGGGCAACCTGCCAGCCAGGGCCATCTGCTTGCAGGGCTTGGGCCGACTATGGCAGAGCCGCCAGGATTACCAACGAGCCCAGGAGTTGTATGTGGAGAGTTTGGCCGCCGCTCGCGCTTCCGGCCATCCCGAGCTGATCGCTGTGATCCTAGGCAGTCTCAGCCTGCTTGCTCAACAGACGGGAGCCTATCAGCAGGCAATCGGGTATCTGAAAGACAGGCTGAAAATCGAACGTGGCCTCAACCAGGAACACGACATCGCCAGAACGCTACATTACCTCGGTTATGTGACTCACCTGACCGGCAAACCCAAAGAAGCGCGCCGTTTCCTGGAGGAATCTATGGCCCTCTATCGCCGCCTCGATGATGAAAGCGGCCTGGCCGATAGCTCGGCCACGCTATCCGAGGTCCTGTTCCAGGCCCATGAATACGCCAGGGCCTGGGAGTTGACCAGCCAGGCGTTGATTCTTGGACGCCGGCAGCACAATAACTACGCTGTCATGGCCGCCACGGCACAGGTTACCGCCTTTCTCGAACTACCCGCTTATCACGCGCGTGCGAGCGAACTTCTCGGCCAACCTGCCAACGAGCCACCGCTGGCCGCTACAGCCGCTACAGCAACTTAGCCCCCAGACCACACAGAAGCTGATCGGGACAAAAGTCGTGTCTTGCCATAACTAAGCCCTCCGCTTCCACAGTCTGTCGCCACTGCAAAGAGGGAAACTACAACAGCCGTCGCCGCCCCAGCGACAACACAGAGGCTCAAATGGCTTGCACGGCTGCGCAACGCCAGACCATCGCGACAATTGACCGCAACTCGCAGATCATCGCCTGTGCCGGCTCCGGCAAAACCCAGACCCCACCAGTTCCTATTTAGATTCGTGCGCCTTCCTAGAAGGTCATGTTAGCCTTACCGAAGTCACAATACTTTAATACCGGGCAGACCACACAATCTGGGGCTCTAGGAGTACACATCAGCGCCCCTAGATCAAGTAATGCTAAGTTGAATTGCCGCGCCTGGCCTGCCGGGATCAGGGCCGTAGCTAAGGCAATCAGTCTCCGCTTTCGGGCTGGATTGGAGGGCATCCGACCGGGAATACCAAAGACCCGGTAGAAGATGCGGGCCACGTTGGTATCGACAATAGCCACATCGTATCCAAATGCAAAGCTCAAGACCGCGCGTGCGCTATAATCGCCTACACCGGTGAGCGCCATCAAAGCCGAAAGGTTGTCGGGAACCACACCATCGTGAAGGCTAACCAAACCCTCGGCTAGCCCTATAAGCTCGGCCGCACGATATGCCAAACCCAAGGGCTGGACGATGGCTATCACGTCCGCCGGATTCGCCCTTGCCAGCATTTGAGGGGAAGGGTATATGGTAAGCAACGCTTGGTAGGCCGATATTACACTCTCGCGAGCTTGTGTCTGCTGCAGCAACTTCTCGGCTATCAAAATGGCATAGGGATCGGAAGTCTCTCGCCATGGAAACCGTCGCCCATTCTGGCTGTACCACGCAAGTAGATGTTGCTGGAAGCCAGCGAGATCCCAGTCCCCAGGCGGCAATACTTCGCTCATGGAGGCGAACTCACGGGCTGATCATCAACTAAGAAGCTGGCGATTTGTTTTGCCAGCACAGTGGCAAGCTTCACTGGAACGCCATTCGAAACCATCTTGAACTTTGTACCGAGAGATATGTTATCTGGCAGCGCATAATCATCGGGCACAGACTGGATGCGCATGGCCTCACGAACAGTCAGCCGCCGCTTCTCATATGGATGCAGATGCACTTCCCGGTTTCCATAGGCGGCTGTAGGGCTGTAGCGCCAGCGGTGCAGCCGCTTGAAACTCTTGCCCTTCACATCGCCTTCAGCCACGGTGTCGAATTTGGAGCTATGGGGCTGAAAACTATCTTGCCCATTGGGCAGTGTATGAAGATGTGTCTGGGCTCCGATATGTGTCTCTATCATCAACTCGTCGGGAATGCCGGCCGGCTTCTCAGGCTTGCCACCAAATGGTGATGTATGTGGCCAGGGATATTGCCATTTAGCAGCGTAATAATGGCTATCATGCGGCCATTGAAACCAATGGCTCTCTGCCTCCACAACTTCGCTCTCTCGAGGATCGCGGAACAACCTGAGTTTCAAAGCATCGAGGGCTGTGCCCCAATGCTCCCCCCGCCTAGGGACACTGAGGCCTCGTTCCTTATCCAGCCAGTCACGGAGGAAACCAACCACAAAAACACGGTTGCGGTCCTGCGGCACACCGAAATTGAGTGCATTTAGCACATTGACGTCAAGAGAGTAACGCCCTTCAAGCCGCCGCAATAGCTCGGACAAATAGGCTCTGTGCTTGGCTGTACGTAGAAGCCCTGGAACGTTTTCCAGAACAAAGAAAGTTGGTTTCAGCGCAAGAATTCTGGAAGCGTAGTACCCTGACAGAATCCCGTTGCTACCCTGTGTGCCTTTATGAAGCCCGGCAGATGAAAAATCTGGGCACGGAGGCCCGCCAATAATGCCGAACGTTTCAGGCTTGCCAGAACGGCTAAAAGCCTCGCGCTCAATCATCCGGGCGCTCACACTCTGGATAAGCTTGCGATTTTGAATTTTAAGGCCAGCTTGCTGGTTGGAACCATACCGGCCTTCAATGGCATACTCGTAACCGTCAGCAATAGCGCCATCACTTTCGTTGTGCCAAACGATGGAGAACCCAGCGTCAATAAAGCCGATATCAAGCAACCCGCCTCCAGTAAAGAATGATAGGAGGGGGAAATCAGAAAGCGTCACTGGTCAGCTCCTTCTTACCTAGCCGGTACCGCTATCGTTAGCCTGATAGCAGATACTGCGCTATAGTAGAGCGTGTCCGGGGAGACGAGCACGGAGGGTGTGTAACACCCGGACATTCGCCTGGAGTGGATGTTCGTCAAGACAATTAAGTAGAGCCATCATTACCATCTGCAAAGGGCGTATGGTTTCTGGAACATCCGGCGAGCTACATAAAGAAACGTTCTACAAAACATTAGCCAAGCTACAATTCCGGGATGGCCCGCGTTGGCAAGCACTTCCCCCTTGGGCCCGATTTTACCTTGAGCTAGGGGTCATTATGGGTTTGCGCCCCCAAACGGATGGGGCGCACATTGTGCTAGCGCTGGCCGTACCGTCCCGTAGTTATGTGGCGACGCTTGTTGCCGCGGGGAGCATTTTAGCTCGTGCCGCCCTATTCCACAAGCTTGAGCCCCCGGAAGAACACATGGCATGGCTAGCACAATTAGGGCCTGGCACTCCTGTGTTTGTAAGAGATAGCCGCCGCCGGCTCCAAGGCAAATTTCAGCGGATCGTTCCTAAGGATGGCCGTAACTACTACATGGTACAGATTGACAGCGGAGCCCAAACGCTCAAAGGGTTTCCGCCCGAGGCAATCCAACCGCTGGATAGAGAAGACATCAAGCTGCCCAATCAACAAAAAGGGCGCGTACGCCAGGATATTGCTCCGCTTGTTAGCGCTCTCTTGGACAAGTTCGCTATTCCCTTTTCAAACCGGACTTGCCTAGATTGCATACTAGTTGGTACCGTATCCGTGCTTAGCGAGGAGGTCGAGCAGCAGGAACTTGCTATTACAACCAGTAGCCAACGATACGCAACTGGAGTGTTGCGAGATCTCATTAGGCCTAAGCGCTTGCTCCAAGCCAATTCAGCCTACCGGTCGCGCATTTTACCATCTGGCAACAGGCGTAAAGAGGCTTTCGCCCGCTCGCCTTCTCCGCACCTCGTCATTCTTGATGGTAGCCACAGTTATCTAAATCAGCACCAGGCTTGGCGAACGAGTAACATGGTGTGCGTCTTGGACCAAACCGAGCCGCAGTTCGGTATGGCTGCTGATGAGGTCAACCAGGCGTATTACCGCCGTAGCAATGCAGAAACAACTGCGGTTGAGCTACCACCTATACCAGCTGGTGTAGAGGCCATGCTATTTGAGGTGAATTCGTGACAGTTGTGCCAGCAATGGGCAAAGCAAGCAGTGTTTATGCTTGTAGCCGCCAGTGGACCCTCATTCCTCATTTGATTTCCTTTCCCGAGCTAGGCAAGTTTAGCTTTGCGCTTAAGCAGTTCATGAAGCTGCTAGATAGAAGTATGGAGGACCCGTACTGGGCTGGCTTCATCCGCTCCCTCAAACGCTACCAGTTTGATGTGTCGGCAACTCCGTGGCTGGTGGTCAGGCGACAGGAGTATACGCGCGAATGCCGGCGTAATGCGGCGGAGCAGCTTGAAAGATGCGAGCTGATGTACCCAGCATTCGTGGGGCCTGCCAGAGCGTTGGTCGCCACGCTGGACGCCATTGTAAGCTGTGAACACGAGCCTCTGCTGGCAGAACTACAGGCTACTGCTAGTGGAGTTAAAGACGGCCAAAGGGCGGCTGTTATTATTACTGAATCGCGTCTTGTCAGCATTGCACGGGAAGCTATTGCCACAGTCCCAGATTATGCGCAATGGCCTGTGCTAGTCCCGCGCAACGTCCGCGGGCTGGATACCTATGATTGTTTAGCTGTGATTGGTTCGCCAGGTTGGTACCGGCGCGCAAAGTACGTCTTCAGTGCGCCTCGATCCTCAGCAATTCATGTTCTATGTTATGACTGGATGTCTGTCCGCTGGCAACCTGAACCAGCACTAGTCGCGCCTGCTAAGGGAAGTTCGCAGGGACGACAAATCCGTATGGAGTACACGCCAGCGGTTCCTGGCATTACTGATGAAGACGTAATCCCGCTTAGGGCGGACGTCGATAGCGTCCTGCGGCGGGTCGAGCGAGAGTATGGCGGCGAGGGCGATTACCAGCGAGTTGAAGCTCGCCTTCTTATCCTGGAAGGCGACAAAGGTGTTTTCGTCGAAGCCGAGGGAGATGCCACAGTACTTGTTATTGATCTGAATCAGGGAGCGAAACAGCGAGTCCGGCGGCTCATCCACCGTAATATCGAGCCGGGGTTGTACATCCTTTTGCGCACAGAGAGTGGCGGTGATTACGTTGTGCCTATCGCCGATCAGATTCTTGGCGACCAAGTGGAGGATTTGCGCGACATGCAGCAGACGTGGAAGGCACGCCTCCGCATGGCTGCTAGAAAAAATGGCATAGACGAGACAGTTGCATCGCTGCGCAACTATGGCTCTAAGGTTGCGTCTCATCAAAATCTACGTAATTGGATGCAAGATAGGACAATAGCCACGGACGATGAACAGGACTTCTTTGCCATTATGAAGCTGGTTGACCTTCACAATGAAGCCCCAGCCTACTGGAGCGCGATGCGAGCCATCCGGCGCGCTCACCAAAAGGCTGGGAACAAGATACGGCGCCAGCTCGTGGAGCAAGTTAACAAGAGCGACCTGGCTGAGCTAGAGCGTATGGGTCTGATGGAATTCACGCTCGACGAAAAAACAGGTGGCAGCCTGACTGCATACCGTATCAAGTCCTTGGCGGACCGGCCAGTAAAGATACTGCCACACAGGCTTGATACTCCGTTTCCACTTGAGGACCTCTAATGGCGCAGATGGTTCCCCCTCTCGCTACACAGGGCACAAAAAGCCCTGGCGAGCTCGAGGTGTTTGAACGCCTTAGAGACGATCCAATCACTAAGGACTGGATTGTCCTGCACTCGCTTGACATAGCCGCACACCCAACACAACAAGTGGGTGAAGCTGATTTTGTCGTGTTGGTGCCTAATTGTGGCGTGTTGTGCCTTGAAGTAAAAGGATGTCGCAGCTTAAGACTGGAGAACGGTTGGTGGTATTACGGCAAAGAGACAAAACCTGATCAGCGTGGCCCCTTCAAGCAAGCGGCGACGGCTATGTTCAGCATCAAGGAGTATCTTGCCAGTCGCGACGACCGCCTGGCCAAGTTGCTGTACTGGTCTGCCGTCATTTTTCCTTTCATAGATGTCTCTGTTGAGTCTGCTGAGTGGCATAGCTGGCAACTCATCGATCAAAGCCAGTTAAGCAAAGCCTCCCTCTCCACCCTGCTGGTCAGTTTGTTGGAAAACGCGCATCGTTGGGTCGCTGGGCGAGCCTCGGCCAAATGGTACCATCCTAACACCTCGCGGCCGTCCCCAGCGCTCGCCAAGCTTGCTGCCAATTTCCTGAGGCCCCGGTTTGAGGCCTACCAATCGCCGGCCGAAAGAGCGGCAAGGCGCGCGGCCGAAGTTAAGCGTTACACCGAGGAGCAGTTTGTGGCCCTGGATGCGATGGAAGACAACCAGCAGGTTATATTCACTGGGCCAGCTGGAACTGGCAAAACAACACTAGCTATTGAAGCGGCACGCCGCGCCGGGTTACAAGGTAGTTCTGTTCTCTTCGTCTGTTTCAATCGCTTGCTCGGGTCACGGTTAAAAGAAGAAATGGCAGGTTCGCCTGGAGTGACTGTCCGGACGCTGCATAGCCATATGTTAGCAACCGCTGGAGAACGACCGCCAGCCAATGCACCAAGCGAGTACTGGTCACGGCAATTACCCGAACGGGCCAGTTATGCCCTAATGGACGGGCCGGCAGAACCAGTAAACCTGTTTGACCTGCTAGTGATCGATGAAGCTCAGGATATATTGTCACCCGCATATCTCGACTTCCTCGACCTGTGCTTGCGCGGAGGATTGCAGGCTGGGCGCTGGCTCATGTTTGGTGACTTTGAGATGCAAATGATCTACGGGGAGCGGGCTGACGAAATTCATGCGCTTCTTGACCGGCGTTTTCGCCATGTACCGCGTTACTCGCTGCGCTACAACTGCCGCAATACTCCCCGCATTGCGGAGACAGTTCGCCTGTTAGGGCAAATGGACCCTGGTTACAAACGCATACTGCGCCCGGATAATGAGGTCGAACCCAAGATCCTCACTTACTCTTCGGAGAACCATAAACGCCGATTACTGGCCAAGGCGTTGGAAGACATGTTAGGTGAGGGAATTGCACCCGAAGACATTACTATCCTCACCTCGCACGCTGTCGACGCTACCGTATCCGCTTTGTCTAGCACGGAATGGAGCACCCGGCTTGTACCCTTGTCCCAACTAGCGCGAGCGGGTCAAGATGGAAAAGGCCGTATTCGCTATGGCACGATCCATTCCTTCAAAGGTATGGAGGCCCCCGCTGTTGTTGTTATAGGTGTTGACGAAATTGTATCCGAAAGAGGGGCCTCGCTGTTTTACATTGCGCTCTCCCGCGCATTACACCGGCTGGTCATTCTACTGAGCGAAGATCTCCGGAGCCAGCTTCTGGCCGCCTTATATCCAAATTCTGCATGAGGAACTTATGGCTACGCCCAAACATCTAGCCGGCCGCACGGCAATGCTACAAGCACTTCGCGAGGAGCTGCTAGGGCCAGCACCAGCCGGCGAGGAACTGGATTTTGCTGAATCTATCAGTTTCAAGCTTCGCAGTGACGCCTTTGGTCCATTTCGCCAGAAAGGTACCGGCGAAGAAGTATTGCTCCGCAACGGCCCCTCCCAACGGTATGGTATTGGCGTTCTCTACCCGTTCAAGAGCGAGGTCAGGGTTGGTGAAGATCTCAGCGAGGCAGGGGAAGTTGGTGTGGGGCGTCTGGTAGCTGAGGGTGATGAAGGAGAAGAGGTGCAGCCACAGAGCGATGTAGCTGGGAGCCAAACAACCCAGCCCAGGCTAAGCCCAGAGATAGCAGCGACGGAGGCTAACGACGAAGCCCTGGCGTTAGCCAACACGTACCGGCCTAGCAGTATGGCTGTTAGTTTTTTGGCGGAGTTGCCGTCAGGAGCCAAGCTGGTTTTAAGAGCAACAGGCGGGCGCTACCGGGCCGTCAAGATCATGGTTGAAGGTGGCGAGCGAACTTGGTGGTTGCGCTCACCAGTTGTGCTTGAAGTTGAAGTGGATGGTGATGAACTTCGGAAAAGCTCGCGTCCTATAGGAAGACGAACCAATGAGGAGAACACGGCAGGAATCGCCCTTGAGTTTGAAGTACTCTCCCGTCCGTATAAGGATAATCTGCAACAACGGCTGCTAACAGTCGCCGTGGTAAACCGCACGGGTGGCAATACGAGTCTTGACCAGCACAGCCTGTACCAAAGCACGTTTGAAGCTAGCATTGTCACACCGGATAGTCATTGGCACATTCTACCTTACCCTACCGCATCAAGTATAGGAACAAGTGATGAAGCTTGGGACGACGAAGAAGCCTCTATCGCCCTTCTTTACCGCAACACGGCAACATATGCCACTGGCCATGGCTGCGCTGCAGATTGGCTACACGACCCTATCCGCGACCGGGCAAGATGTGTCATCGCCGATCCCTTGCCTGCGTTCGAAACGCCTAGCGTTACACCCAATGTTGTGGATAGCAATGGCCAAGAAATCCAAGTGTCCATGGCAGCACTAGCTGGCCTAGTGCCCGGCGACAATGGGTTCCCCGCAGTGGAGAAAGTCGTCTCGCTCTATGAAGAATGGATTGGGGCTCAGGAAACACAAATCTTAGGCCTTCCTCCCCAGCATCGAGCAGCAGCCAGTCGCCACATAGCCACTTGCCGGGAAGCTGTAGCGCGAATGCGCTCCGGTCTGGCTTATCTGCGTTCTAACCCGCTAGCGCTCAAAGCATTCCAGCTTGCCAACCACGCCGTATTGGCCCAGCAGGCCCGCTCGCGGCCAGAACCACGTCGCGGTACGTTTGATCCGCAGCTTGTGAGGTTCAACTTTGATGAGCCTTATCCTGAACCAGATCTGCTGAATCTGGGTACAGGACGGGGTACCTGGCGAGCGTTCCAGATCGCTTTCTTGCTGATGACACTTGAGCCGGCTGCCAGCGGGCAATCACGTGACCGTGAGATTGTTGAACTGATCTGGTTCCCTACGGGTGGTGGCAAGACAGAAGCCTACTTGGGGCTGGCAGCCTTTGCCATGTTCATGCGCCGCCTGCGAGACCCGGCCAGTGCAGGTGTCCACGTTCTAATGCGCTATACCCTCCGGCTATTGACCACGCAACAGTTTCAACGTGCGGCCCGGCTCATTTGCGCTATGGAGATACTGCGACGGCAAGATCCGCAGACTTTGGGCGAAACGCCGTTTTCGATTGGCATGTGGGTTGGTGGTGCGAGCACACCAAACAAGCGAGGAGATGCAATTAGCGCATTGAATTCTTTGCGTGGCCAGAGGGCAGGCGGCACAACCACGAACCCATTCGCTATTAACCAGTGCCCTTGGTGCGGGGCTGAAATGGGACCAATCAGACAGGCGAGCAGGCCCCGGGGTATGAAAGCCAACCTTGTTGCTGGTTATAGCCGGGCGGGAGATACGGTCATCTTCCAGTGTGAAGAACGACGCTGCCCCTTTACCGCACCGGCAAGCCTGCCTATTTACGTTATTGATGAAGATATTTACGAGAAGCGCCCAACATTGGTTATTGGTACTGTAGATAAGTTTGCTCTATTGGCCTGGCGACCGGAAGCTCGTTCCCTTTTCGGTATCGACCCATCGGGGCAGCGCGTACTTCAGCCACCAGGGCTGATCATCCAGGACGAGCTACACCTCATCTCTGGCCCTCTGGGTTCAATGGTAGGCCTGTATGAAGCCATTGTTGAAGAGCTATGCACAGACCGCCGTCCTGCAGTTCCGGTACGCCCTAAAATCATCTGCTCTACTGCTACAACACGTCGCTATGCCGAACAAATAAAGGCGCTGTATGCCCGGCCGAAATCGGTACTCTTCCCACCGCCAGGCCTAGATGCTGGAGACTCCTTTTTCGGACGTTATGCTAGGGATAAGGATGGTGATCTTGTCCCCGGGCGCATGTATGTAGGTGTTCACGCCCCGGGGCTGGGCTCTATGCAAACCACCGAAACCCGTACCTTCACATCGCTTATCCAGGCACCATTGACGCTCTTGGCGGAAAAGCGCGACCCTTGGTGGACTTTGCTTATCTTCTTCAATAGTCTGCGCGAATTGGGCACCTCTCTCTCATTGTTCCAATCCGACGTTCGCGACTACCAGAAGAATCTGGTCAACCGGCTGGTCCGGGAAGGAAGGGAGTGGCGCACGACATATAACCTGCTCGAACTAACCGGCCGGGCCAATTACGAAGAGGTCCAGGCATCGCTCGACAAACTCTCTACCAGTTATCCTAGTGATAAGGCAGTGGTAGATGTGTGCCTGGCGAGCAGCATGCTTGAGGTGGGTGTAGACATTGACCGTCTGGCACTTATGGCGGTTGTTGGGCAACCCAAAACAACAGCCCAATACATCCAAGTGACTGGCCGTGTGGGACGGCGCTGGTGGGAAAGCCCAGGGCTAGTAATCACATTGTACGCCGCTTCACGGCCGCGCGACCGCTCGCACTTCGAGAAGTTTCGCAGCTATCACGAGAAACTCTATGCCCAGGTAGAGCCAGCCAGCGTGACGCCGTTCTCGCCGCCAGCACTGGAGCGGGCGTTGCATGCCGTGATACTGGCCTATGTTCGCCAATTCAACAACGAGCCGGCGAGTGACCGGCCCTGGCCCTATCCGGGTGATCTTATTGAGCAAATCCGCGACCTGCTGCTGCCGCGCATTCGCCAGATTGACGCGGCGGAACTGGAGAACTTTGAGCGAGTATTCGCGCGCCGGGCTAGGGATTGGGAGCAGTGGCAGCCCGCACGATGGTCCAGCTGGGACCCTGGAGACGACGTGCCCCTCACGTATGCTGCTGGCGAGTATATGAGCCCGGAAGAAGCTGCACGATCTTGGGCTACGCCGCTGTCTCTGCGCAATGTCGATGCGGGCTGTTTGGCGGAGATTATGTGGTCGCCTGCGAGCAGTGCGGAGGAGGCGAATCATGGCTAGGAAGCCCAACGGGCCCATCCGGCGCGCCCAAGCTATTGCACCCTTTGGCGTAGGGGCCATGGTGACTGTGCCGGGTGGTACCACCCTGATCATTTGCGGGCTTGATGACTGGTATACGTCTTCCAGCCACGATAACCGACTTGAGCTTAACGTCGAAGAGTTCAAATTCCAGGAGTGGCGGCTGCAGCAGTTACTGGACGCCNNGCAGTTACTGGACGCCGATCATTTTCGCCATCCGCCCGATTATCGAGAGACATGGAAAGGCACTGGCAAGACGCCGAATGCTAACATCACGCTGCCGGCACTCCGCTTTCCCACATGGCACTTCTGCCACTTCTGCCATCTGTTAGAGCAGCGGTCACCGTATGAAGTGGGTACGTCTGGGCGAATCAAATGTCCGGAATGTGAGAGGAAGAGGCGTACGAGTTACCTGTTCCAGGTTCCCTTCGTCGCCATGTGTTCCGAAGGCCATTTGCAGGACTTCCCCTGGCGCGAATGGGTACACCAGTCAGCGCGCCCAACCTGCGATGGAACACTGCGGCTTAAGACTACTGGCAGCGCCTCCCTGGCTGGCCAGCTAGTGAGCTGTGATGGCTGTAAATCCTCGCGCCGGTTGGGCCCTATCACCCAAGCAAATGAAGAAGGCACAGCGCTTACCCGTAGCCTGGACGCAAGTGGTGCTGAATACCTCTGCCGTGGCCAGAAACCGTGGCTGGGGCCAGACGCCCCTACGGACACCTGCACAGCCCATCTACGCGGCGCCTTGCGCAATGCGATGAACGTCTACTACGCACAAATCCGCAGCGCTATCTACTTGCCGCCCGTTAGAGATGAAGCTCTTCAGGAGCTGGTGGATCTTTTCGAGCGGCCACCACTATCTTCACTGCTGAACACTTTGGCTAGCCTTGGAGCGCAACCAGCGCAGGTCGCCATTGCCTCCAAGCAACAGCATGGAAAGCTGCTGCAGAAATTTACACAAGAGCAGATTGCCTCGGCGGTAGAGGCATTGCAGCAAGGTTACGAGATAGATGAAGCTGAAGAAGACGTGGTATCGAACTTCCGCCACGATGAGTACCAGGCCTTGCGAACCGCGAGAAATGAGCCACATCTGCGCATCCGTGAAGAACTACCAGGTGCGTACGGGACCAGTGTGACTGGCTATTTCTCGCGGCTACTCCTTGTTGACAGACTGCGGGAAACGCGAGCGATGGCAGGCTTTACTCGTGTGTTTCCCGGGACAGCCGGGCGCATTCGCGAGTTAAAGACTATGCTTGCCCGGTCCATGCCAGCAGAGACCTGGCTGCCGGCATACATTGTCCATGGCGAGGGGCTCTATTTCGAGTTGGCGGACGAGCGATTGGCAGCTTGGGAACAACAAGAGAACGTTATAGCGCGCGTCGCACCGCTAGCCAGACGTTTTGGTGCGCTACAAGACCAGCGTCGCCTGGATGCGCGCGAGATTTCACCCCGGTTTGTATTGCTGCATACCCTGGCTCACCTGCTGATCAACCAGCTAACGTTTGATTGCGGGTATAGTTCGGCCTCATTGCGCGAGCGGCTCTATGCATCGACCGATCCCCACATGCCTATGGCTGGCGTGCTAATCTATACAGCCAACGGCGACTCGGAGGGCACAATGGGCGGGCTGGTGCGAATGGGGAAACCGGGCAATATTGAGCCAGTCATCCATAAGGCGCTTCTGGGCGCGCAGTGGTGCTCCGCTGATCCAGTGTGCATGGAAGTGGGCAGCCAGTCTGGACAGGGGCCGGACTCATGCAACCTGGCCGCTTGCCACAGCTGTGCTCTGGTCCCGGAGACGGCCTGCGAGGAGTTTAATCGCTTTCTGGACAGGGGACTGGTAGTAGGCACACCTGATGATCCGTCACTTGGATTCTTCCGGCCGGGTTGACGTGTCCTAGAGTCCCGGCTTCTGTCTATCGCAATTAGACAAACGCGCAAACATGTTGCGTGGTAAGATACTATGGTGAGCAAGAGCCAATAGCATCTGGTTTAGGTGAACAGTATGAGCTTCCATGAAGTAGAAACGCCGCTTGCATATGTCCAGTCCATGTATAGCCAAGATAC
>CXWK01003413.1_pt1 | contig 21581 bp, 21 predicted proteins | sample 590851 | NCBI WGS metagenome assembly CXWK01 (sample SAMEA3498364, study PRJEB10139) | wastewater metagenome | biome: wastewater treatment plant; material: activated sludge | place: Denmark | collected 2014-08-01 | reverse complement strand
GGATGTCACCGACGATTCCAAGGCGCCGTATTCGCCGGCCGGCTCCGCGTTCAAGGTCGGCGGCGCGGCGTTGAAGGTCGCCACCAGCGTCAAGGAACTGAACGAGGCTCGCGCGTCGGGCGACGAGGACCGGATATTCCGCGCAAGCGTCGCGGCCGAAAAGGAATCGGTCGCCGCTGCCTCGACGGTTGCGGAAGAGGCCATCAAACGCGCGGCGTCCGCGGGCCGCGAGGTCAATCCAACTCTGGAGCAAGCCTCGAAGGGCCTGGGACGCGGCGAGCAGATCCTGACGGGCGCACAGGCCGGCATGGCTGGATACGACGCGTACCAGGCGTATCAGCGGGGAGACCGGACGGCGGCGATCGACAACGGTCTCAAGGCCGCGAAACTGGCCAGCGAAGCCGTCGGCAAGGCGTACGGAAAGGAAATGCGGTTCGCGGCGCCGGTCAATGCGGTGATCGCGACGCGCAACGCCATGACGGATTTCAGCGAGGTCGCCGAGATGGAGCGGCTTCGAAACTTCAATCCGCAAGACGGTCCTATGCAGGTGTGGCAAAACAGAGTTCAAGGGGACGCGCGGATGCTCGATACGCTCGACGAATATCTGACAGAGCCACGACTGCCATGATCCTGCGCGCGCTGCCCTTCGTCCTCGTCGGCCTGTTTTGCGCGCAGAATGCGTTCTCCCAGACGCCGCCGCCCGTGTCGGTCGGCGGCGCGCAAGACGGCGTCATCGCGGCGCTCGCGATTTCCGGCGACAAGGGCGCCCTCGGCTGGCGTTTCGCGCGTGCGATCGACCGCCCGCTCGAGCGGATCGACGTCTTCCTGAATGGAACGCTCCTGCGCGAAGAGCCGGTGCAGCCCTATCCGGGGCCGGGAGATTCGACGGCGATCGTCGCCCTGTTCGATCGCGGCGACGCCAACGCCAGCGAGCGGGTGGAAGCGGAAAAACGCGCCATCGCCAGGTTTTCGGAGGGCCTCTCGCGCTTCCACCGTCTCGCCCTGGCGACTTACGCGGCGGAGGCGAGTCTGCTTGCGCCCGCCGGGGACGATCCCGATGCGCTCGCCAGGCTGTTCAGGGACGTGACTGCGGTCGACGGTCCGAGCAATCTCTCGAAGGCGCTGATCCTGTCGATCGGGACGGTCGCGCAGTTTCCGGCGACGCGACGCGCGGTGTTCGTCTTCAGCGACGGGCACAACGACGGCAGTACGCCGCTGCCCGACCTTCAGGCGCTGGCGAATGCGTACGGGGTATCCGTCAATTTCATCATGTTCCCGTCACAACGGCCGGCCGACACGACCGCGCTGAAGGCCCTGGCGGAAAATACCGGAGGCCTCCTGGTCGAAAGTTCCGAAACCGCGCGTTTTCTCCAGGCGCCGTTTCAAGCGCTCGACAGCGGCGGCTATCGTCCGATCGATCTCGCTTCTGCGCGCAAGTATTTCTGGCAGGGCGCGTCCGAGGTGAAGGCGGTCCTTCACTATGGCGACCGGCGCCTCGAACTCGCCCAGACGTTCGATCCGCCGTCCGCTTCGACCGGCGACACGATCTCGAATCTGCTTGCCGAATATTGGGCGGCAGGCCTTGCAGCAGTCGCGCTCGCCTGCGGTGCGGCGCTCGGATTGGCGCGGGCGCGTCGAAAGGCCCGGGCGCCGATCGTTTCGCGCGACGCGGGTCCGGTCGCGACGGCGACGCTCGAAGACATCTCCGACGGCGCCGTCTACGCGCTGACGTCGTCGCGTATCGCGATCGGGCGATCGGTCGACAACGATATCGTCGTAGCCGACGACACGGTGTCTCGCCTGCACGCGACAATTCGGGACGACAACGGAGCGCTCGTGCTCGAGAACGCTTCGGTCAACGGCACTTTCGTGAATCATGTTGCCGTCGACACGGCGAAACTGCAGGACGGCGATCTGATTTCGATTGGCCCGAAGACCTATCACCTGCACATCTCGCCCGTCGCCGAACGCGCGCACGAGGAGGTGACGAGCGCTCCCGGTCCGGCGCCGGCCGTCGCCAAGGACGATCGCTCGAACGAGATCGTCCGGCCGGCCTGAGCGACGGCGGGCGGACCGCTATGGACGGCTTGGCCGACGCCGTCGGCGCTACTTCGGTCTGGACGGCGCGTCATCGCCCAGACGAAGCAGAGACTGCCTGGCCAGGATCGCCGCCTGCGGTTCTCGGCCTTGCTCCGCGGCGACGCGATAGAGGCGCCGCGCTTCCTGCAAGTTGCGGTTCAGCCCGCGGCCGAATTCGTTCGCTTCGGCGAGGAAGTAGGTCGCCCAGGGATTTGCGAATGTGAGCGCAATCCGCCATAGGCGCACGGCTTCCTTGTCGTCCTGAACGAGCGACCCCCGTCCGTGCCAGTAGAATCTCCCCAGATTGGCCAGACCATAGGGATTGCGGAGGATCGCCGCGCGGCGAAACCAGAGCGCCGCTTCCGCGTCGTCCTTGTCGCGGCCGAGACCGTCGCGGGCGACCACGCCGAGAAGATTCATTGCGGCAGATTCGCCGACCCTAGCGGAGTCTGTCAGCAATGCGGTCGCGGCTTTCGTGTCGCGGGCGACGCCGAGGTCGTCGCGCAGCAAGAGCAACGCCAGTTCCCACTTGGCCTGGGGATGTCCGCGGTCGGCCGCCAGCCTGAACAGACGGGCGGCCCCCGGCAGGTCGACTGCGATGTCCGGCGATCCGTAACGCAAAGCCCTGGCGACCGCGACCAGATCCCCGACCCATCCGTTGCGGGCGCGTACGCAATTGCGGCGCGTTTCCTTCATGGCGGCGCAATCGGGAACGAGGCGTCGCGCCGCGTCGTCGCGAACGATGTCGGAATCCCGCAGAAACTGGAGGATGTCCTCGACCATCTGGTCTCTTGTCCGCGCGTCGCCTCCGATCGTCACAGGCCCGGTATCGACGCAACGCGATTTGGCGTAGGCCCATCCGTCGCCGGAGACAGGCTTTCCGGCTGTCCTGTCGAAATTGCGCCATTCGGAATCGAAATAGAAACTGCAGGCATTTCCGCGCTCCGCCTGAATGGTTTGAACGCCCCCGATCCATTCCTGCGCATGGTAGACGCCGGGGTAGACCGCAAGCCTCGTCGCGGAATTGCCGGCCTTCCGAATTCGTTCGTAGTATTCCAGGCACGGCGCGATCGGCGTAAAGTCGTCCAGTTCGGACAGGACGAAGAAGATAGGCGCTCCGGTCGAACGGGCATTCCTCTGTTGCCAGTTGCACCCCGGCGCTATTGCGACATGCGCCGCGAACCGGACGTCCGTTGCGAGCAGGTGCTTGCGATCGTCTTCAATAGCCATATCGAGCGCGGCTTTTCCGCCCCGGGAAAGTCCCATGACGACGATGCGAGCGGGATCGACGTAGGGTTGGCGAGCGAGCCAGCGAAACGCGGCGGGCGCGTCCGAATAGTGCCTGCTCGCCCAGACCCGCGACTGGTCTGCGACAGTGTCCACGACGCCTCTCGGCAGGTAGCTGTCGACGACGAGCGCCGCAACGCCATGAGACGCCAGGACACGCGCGTAATAGAGCTCGATGTGACCCTGGACGCCGCCGCTCGAATTGATGATGACGGCTGCGGGGAGCCGGCCTTCCAGCTTCGGACGGAAAAGATCGCCGCTGACCGTTTCGCTTTGAATCTTGCCCGGACCCGATCGGTAGGCGGTTTCGATCGGAATGTTCAGCTCTGTCGTCCAGTTTTCATCATTGCCGGTCGGCTGCGCCGACGCGCCGGCCGCAGCGACGAGAAGAACGCCCAGCAGCAATTTGCGCACGTAAGACATTGCCTCCCCCGGCTCGTCGCGGTCCGATCGCGGCCTGGCCCGTTCACGATCCTATCGGAGTTTCTCCGCATGGAGGAGAACGGATTGCAGTCGTCCGTTCCGAGTTGTCGGCGTCAGGGCATTCGGGGGAGGATGCCCGAACCCATTCCGCCAATCTTCATAGCCTCGCCAAGGACGGCTGAAGGTCTTGCGCGCTCACGCCACCAGCTTCTCGTCTCTCGGCATCGGCGCCTCGCGCGTCCTGGAGACGCCGAACATAACCGCCGTCGATCCGGAGCGGCAGCGCCGTCGCGGCGAACGTTGGTTGCAGACCCGGCGGCCCTTCCGCGAAGATTGGAGCGGCGACGACGCCTGCAGTCGGCGAGCGCGCCGCGACCGGCGTCCGCGAACGCCGCTTTCGAATGCGAGCGCCTGATCTAGATCAAGGCCGCGGATGACGAGTGCGTCAATCTCCCTTTCCCCGCATCGATCGCCCCACGGACGCGCGCGTAGCCAGACATGCCTGCTGAACAGAAGTTTGCCGATCGCTCGTGGCGAGCCGAGGATGGCCTTCACCTCGATCTCCGCGGGTTGGCTTGTCCCGAGCCGCTCGTGACCATCCTGAGGCTGATCGACGCCGGCGGGGCCGGCGACGTGCTGATCGCCCGCCTCGATCAAGAGCCGTTGATGCTCTATCCGGAACTGGACGAGCGCGGCTGGCGCCATCGTCTGATCGCTCCTGCGGGAGGAGCGCCCGAGGACGGGCACGTCGTCGTCGAGATCGTCCGGCCGGACGCATGATCGGCGGCGCATTTCTCACGTCTGCGAAAGGCCGGCTGCTGCCGGCTTCGGTCCCGTTCCGCTTCTTTGCGACCGCCTCCGTGTTCCACGTCGCTCTCTGGGCCGCGCTTGTCGCCGCCGCCGACGAACTCGTGCAATTTCGCGGGGGCGTCGGTCCGTCGCTCGGGGCCGTGCACCTGTTGACGGTCGGCGTTCTCGTCATGACCGCGGTCGGCGCCGCGTTGCAACTGCTCCCGGTCGCCACCGCCCGGCCGATCGCGGCGATCTGGCCGGCGAAGGCCGGCTCCTGGCTGATCGGCCCGGGCGCCGTCGCACTGGCGGTCGGCATGTACGCCGGCAATATCGGCGTGATGATCGGCGGCGCCTTCGCCTGCGCGGCGGCCCTTCTTCTGTTCGCATGGCTGCTGGCGGAAAACCTGCTGCGGGCCGGCAGCATGCCGGTCGTGCGCGCCTACGGCTGGGTCGCGCTGGCGTCGCTGCTGCTGCTGCTCGCGCTCGGCGTCGTCCTTTCCCTCGACGACCGGATCGGTTTTCTGCACGACCACGGCAGCGTCGCGTTGGCTCACATGGCGCTCGGCGTCTTCGGATTCATGGGGATGCTGGCTTTCGGCTTCAGCCATGTTCTCGTGCCGATGTTCGCCTTGTCGCATGCGCCGAAGCCGCGCCAGGCGTGGGCAGGATTCGCGCTGGCGAGCGTGGCGCTCGTCGTCGGCGTCGGCGCGGCGCTGGTCGACTGGCCGCCGGCGCTCGTCGCCGCCTGCGTTCTCGCTCTCGCTGCCGCGCTGCTGCATGTGCGTCTGATGCTTGCGGTGCTGGCTGGCGGCATGCGCAAGCGACTGGGCCTGTCCTTCGTTCTCGTGCGCATCTCCTGGGCGTTTCTGGTCCTGACGCCGCCGGTCGGACTTGCGGCTGCGCAGGGCTGGGCCGGCCCGCGGGGGCCGACGCTCTTCGGCCTGGTTGCGCTCGGCGGCTGGCTGATGACCTTCCTGTTCGCGATCCTGCAGCGGATCCTGCCGTTCCTGGCGTCCATGCACACGTCGCGGTCGAGCGGGGCGCCGCTCCTGTTGTCGGCGATCGGCTCCGACCGGCCGCTGACGGTTCATGCCGGCTGCCACGTCGTCGCGATCGCAGGGCTGGCGGCGGCCATCGTCCTCGACAATGGAACCGTCGCAATGCTGTCGGCCGGCGTCGGCCTGGCGGGCGCAGTGGCGTTCGCGGTGTTCGTCGCCGGCGTGCTGCGGACCGTCCATTCGCATCGCCCGGAATCCTGAAGCGGCTCGAAGCCCGGAGAGAGTCATGTTCGCAAACCGCATAAGCCAGACCCTGCACGAAGAACATCGCATGACGATCGCGCTGATGGAGCGTCTCGAACGCATGGTGGGCGGGCGGATGCCTGCCGCCGCAGATCCGGATGCGATGCGCCTCCTGCGCGACCTCGTCGCCGGCGTCAACGACGACACGCCACGGCACTTCGATTTCGAGGAGAGCGAGCTGTTCACGCTGCTCGAAGCGCGCGGCGACGCGGCGATCGGCGCGCATCTGACGGACGAGCACACGGCGATGCGCCCGCTCGCGGCGGAACTGGCGGACTCGGCGCGCGCGGCGCTGGCCGGCGGTTTCGACGCGGCCGGCTGGAGCCGGTTTCGGCAGGTCGGCGGCGAGTTCTGCGAGCGCATGCTGGTGCATGTGCAGAAGGAGGAAATGGCGCTTCTGCCCTTGCTCGACGTGTCGATGGACGGCGAGACGGAAATGCGCCTGTACGAAGCCTACACGGCGATCGACTGACCGATCGACGGACCTGCGAACGGCGACGCGGTCGCGCTCAGATGCCTTCGCCCGCGCCGTGGACCAGATCGGCGTCGGGAGCCGGGAAGAGCCTGGCTTTCGCCAGTGCGAGCGGCACCCGCTCGCCCGGTCGTGCGTCGGCGTCGGTGGCGGCGTCGATCTCGAGCACCTGATCGTAGCCTTCGATGGCGATCGTGGCGCGCAGGCCGCTCGCCGTGCGGCGGACATTCTCGACCCGCCCTTCGAGTTCGCCGGCGCCGGGACGCGCGAGCGCAATGTCGGCCGGGCGAAAATAGACCTTGCCTTCGCCCGCGCGCACGCCGTGCGCATCGACATGCAGTTCCCGCCCGCCGAATGTGACGTGGCCCTCGCGGATCGAAACCGGCAGCGCGATCGCCTCCCCCACGAACGAGATCACGAACGGCGAGGCCGGCCGGTCGTAGAGATCCTCCGGCGTTCCGATCTGTTCGATCCTGCCTTCGTTCAGCACGACCACGCGGTCGGCGAGGTCCATCGCCTCGTCCTGATCGTGCGTGACGAAGACGGTCGTCAGGCCGGTCCGCTTGTGGATCTCGCGCAGCCAGCGGCGCAGGTCCTTGCGCACGCGCGCATCGAGCGCTCCGAACGGCTCGTCGAGCAGCAGCACGCGCGGCTCGATGGCGAGCGCGCGCGCAAGCGCGACGCGCTGGCGCTGGCCGCCCGACAATTGCGCGGGGTAGCGCGCGTCGAGGCCGCCCAGCTGGACGAAAGCAAGCAGCTCCTGGACGCGGGCGCGTATCCGTTCCGCCGACGGTCTCGTCCGGCGCGGGCGCACGCGCAGTCCGTATCCGACGTTGTCGGCGACCGACATGTGCTTGAACAAGGCGTAGTTCTGGAAAACGAAGCCGACCCTGCGCTCCTGCACCGACAGATCGGTGGCGTCGGCGCCGTCGAACAGGACGCGGCCGCGGTCCGGCGATTGCAGGCCGGCGATGATGCGAAGGAGCGTCGTCTTGCCGGAGCCCGACGGGCCGAGCAGCGCGATCAGTTCGCCGGGACGAATATCGAGATTGACGCCGCGCAGCGCGGCGAAGGAACCGAACTCGAGCGCGACATCCTCGGCCTTGATCGCGACGCCTTGCCGGGACGCTTCAGTGTCGTCGGCCGCCGTGACCGGCGAGGTCGTCGGCGTGGCGCCACTCGAGGAAGGTCTTGAGTCCGAGCGTGACAAGAGCGAGCCCTGCGAGGAGGACGGAGAGAGCGAAAGCGGCGACGGAATTGTACTCATTGTAGAGAATCTCGACCTGCAGCGGAATTGTATTGGTGAGGCCCCGGATGTGCCCGGAGACGACGGAGACGGCGCCGAACTCGCCCATGGCGCGAGCGTTGCAAAGGAGGACGCCGTAGAGCAGTCCCCACTTGATGTTCGGCAGCGTGACGGTCAGGAACGTCCGAATGCCGGAAGCGCCGAGCGTAAGCGCGGCCTCTTCCTCCGCAGTCCCCAGTTCCTGCATCAACGGGATCAGTTCGCGTGCGACAAACGGGAACGTGACGAAGATCGTCGCCAGGACGATCCCCGGTACCGCGAAGACGATCTGCACATCGCGGTCCGCCAGCCATGAGCCGAACAGGCCCTGCGCGCCGAACACCAGCACGTAGACCAGGCCGGAGACGACCGGCGACACGGAGAACGGCAAGTCGATCAGCGTGATCAGCAGGCTCTTGCCGGGGAACGAGAATTTCGAGATCGACCATGCGGCGGCGAGGCCGAACGCGAGGTTCGAGGGAACGGCGATGGCGGCGACCAGCAATGTCAGCCGAACCGCGGCCTGCGCGTCCGGATCGGCGAAGGCCTGCGCGAATGCGCCGAAACCCTTGCCCAGAGCTTCGCTGAACACGACGATCAACGGCGCGAACAGAAAGATTGCCAGAAACAGCGCGGAGACGCCGATCATCGTGCGGCGCGCGGCCGGGGAATCCTGCGTGACGGCGCCGCGTCTGCGGCGTGGCAAGGCGACGGCGTCAGACATGACCGAACCTCCGCCGGCTCAAGGTCTGGACCAGATTGATCGCGAGCAGCGCGACGAACGAAATGCCGAGCATGATCGTCGCAATGCCGGTCGCGCCGGCGTAGTCGTATTGCTCGAGCTTGACGACGATCAGCAGCGGCGCGATCTCGGAAATGTAGGCGAGATTGCCGGATATGAAGATCACCGAGCCGTATTCGCCGATCGCCCGCGCGAAGGCGAGCGCGAAACCGGTGAGCAGGGCAGGGACGAGCGGCGGCGCCAGCACGCGCAAGACGGTTTGCCAGCGCGTCGCGCCGAGCGTGGCGGAGGCTTCCTCGAGTTCGGTCTCGAGTTCCGAGATGATCGGTTGCACCGTGCGCACGACGAACGGCAGGCCGATGAAGACGAGCGCGACGAGAATGCCGAGCCGCGTGAAGGCGACCTTGACGCCGAGCGCCGCCAGCGGCGCACCGAACCAGCCGTTCGGCGCATAGAGCGCAGCGAGCGAGATGCCCGCGACGGCCGTCGGCAGCGCGAAGGGCAGGTCGACGAATGCATCGAGCACGCGGCGTCCGGGAAAGTCGTAGCGCGTGAGCGTCCAGGCGACGATCGATCCGAATACGAGATCGATGAAGGCGGCCGCGAAAGACAGGAAGAAGGTGGTGCGCAGCGCCGCCGCCACGCGCGGCTGGAGCGCGATCTCGATCAGGCCGCCGAGGCCGAGGCTCGACGAGCGCGTCACCAGCACCGCGAGCGGGAACAGGACCAGCAGACCCAGATACAGCAGCGTGTAGCCGAAGGTCAGGCCGAAACCCGGCAGGACGCTCGGCGCAACGAAGCGCTTGCGGCCGCCGCCCGTTGCAACGGTCGCGCTCACTTCTGGATTTCGTCGAATACGCCGCCGTCGGCGAAGTGCTTCTTCTGCGCAGCCGCCCAGCCGCCGAAGTCCTTGTCGACCGTAATCAGGTCGAGCCTGGGAAACCGGTCGAGGTCGGCCTTGTCGGCGTGTTCGGGATAGGCCGGACGGTAATAGTTCCTGGCGATGATCTTCTGCGCGGCGGGCGTGTAGAGGAACTGGACGTAGGCTTCCGCCGCCTTGCGCGTGCCCTTCGTATCGACGTTCCTGTCGACGACGGCGACGGGCGGTTCGGCCAGGATCGACAGCGAGGGGGCGACGATGTCGAACTTGTCCTTGCCGAATTCCTCGAAGGCCAGAAACGCTTCGTTCTCCCATGCGACCAGCACGTCGCCGAGCCCGCGCTGGGCGAAAGTGATCGTCGAGCCGCGCGCGCCCGTGTCGAGCACCGGCGCGTTCTTGTAGATCGCCTTGACGAAGTCCTTCGCCTTCGTCTCGTCGCCGCCGAACTTCTTCGCCGCATAGCCCCAGGCTGCGAGATAGTTCCAGCGCGCCCCGCCAGACGTCTTCGGATTGGGCGTGATGACGCCGACGCCCGGCTTCACCAGGTCGTCCCAGTCCTTGATCGCCTTGGGGTTTCCCTTGCGAACGAGGAACACGATGGTCGACGTGTACGGCGAGGCGTTGTTGGGCAGGCGCTTCTGCCAGTCGGCGGCGACACGACCGGAGCGGGTCGCAACCGCGTCGATGTCGGCGGCGAGCGCGAGCGTGACGACATCGGCCGGCAGACCGTCGATGACGGCGCGCGCCTGCGCGCCGGAGCCGCCGTGCGAGGCCTGAATCTCGATCGTCTCGCCGGTCTTCGCCTTCCAGTCCGCGGCAAAGGCGGGGTTGATCGCCTTGTAGAGTTCGCGCGTCGGGTCGTAGGAGACGTTCAGAAGCTTCTGCTGGGCCTGTGCGCCTGCCGCGGCGCAGAGCAAGAGGGCGGACGCCGCCGCGACCGGGCCGACAAGGCGACGAAATCGTTCGATGACATTGTTCATGAGTAACCCCGGTTGGCGTCTGGGACGGACGTCGGCGTTCCCCGCGGCATGAGGCCGTCGGATTATGTAGGGCTGCTGCGTCAGGCCGCCGCCCTTTCGCGATCGAGCCTGATCGGCAGGCTGGTCGTGGACTTGATCCGCTCCATGACGAACCGCGACGTCACGTTGCGCAGGGGCGCGAGTTCGATCAGGCGCTTGTAGAATGCGTCGTAGGCCTGCATGTCCGCGACCACGACCCGCAGCTCGTAGTCGGTCTCGCCGGCCATCCGGTAGAGATCGAGCACCTCCGGCTGCGCCGAAACGCGCTCGGTGAACGTCTTCAGCCATTCCTCGGTGTGCGACCCGGCCTCGATCGCCACCAGAACTGTCAATCCGAGGCCCAGCGCTTGCTGGCTGACCAGCGCGACCCGTCTTTCGATCACCTGTTCGGCTTCCAGTTTCTGGATGCGCTTCCAGCAAGGGGTCTGTGACAGTCCGATGCGATGCGCGAGTTCGGCGATCGACAGATTCGAGTCTTCCTGCAGTTCGCGCAGGATGCGTCGGTCGAGATCGTCGAGCCCCCGCGACATCAGCGGTCTCCCGCCAGCAGCGCGGCGGTTGCGAGGTGCGGCGCATGGGGGCGGGATTCGAAGGCGACGCCGGCGATCAGGGCGATGGCGAGAACGAACAGCGCGCGGTCGATCCACGCCCGGGTCGCGGCGTCCGCCGGGGCCGCCTGAATATGCGATTTCATCGTCATGCCCCGTGGGTCCGAGTTCATGCCGGATCGTCCACGGATGGCGGTAGAGGTTCAAGTCATTAATCTATAGACTTACTAGATAAAACATCCTCTCCGACCGCCGAAAGAGAGAATGTCTCTTTCCCTGGCTGCTAGCGACCGGCCGCGCGAGGCTTCCGCGCCGAACCTGCTGCGGCGCCGGCCGAACACATGTCGGCGAGCGACTTGTTGTCGAGCACGGCGGCGATGGCGTCCCTGGCTTGCGTCATGGCGAGGCGCACCTCGCAGCGCTTCGGATCGCGGCAATCCGCACAACGCTTGTAGGCGGTGCGGCTGGCGCACAGGATGGGAGCGAGCGGACCGTCGAGCGCGCGAACGATCTCGCCGACGGTGATTCTTGCGGCAGGCCGGGCCAGCCTGTAGCCGCCGCCCTTGCCCTTCTTGGCTTCGACCATTCCGGTCTGCCGCAGTCGCGCGAGGATCGCGTCGAGAAATTTCTTCGGAATGTTGTTCTGTTCGGCAATATCCAGAGCCGCGGCCAGTTCCTGCGTCGGAAGCCTCGCCAGATGCGCCATGGCCTTGAGGCCGTATTTCCCCTTCATGGTGAGCATGGGTCCGCCATAGCGCGCCGTCGTGGCCAAGTCCAACGGTACGGGGCCAAGTCCAACGGTACGGGGCCAAGTCCAACGGTACAAGAATTTCGTCCGTCGCACGAAGCTTGGCATGCAGCATCCGCGATCGAGCGAAAAACGCAAAACCTGTTTCATTGATCAAATCGATAGACCGATCAAAATGGNNAAGGACGAAGGCGCCGCAGCGCTTCGCCCGGCGTTGCGTCTCGGCGGCGACCGGGGCCTGTCGATGATCTGAACGTACAGCCGCAATTCGGATCCATCGGGAGCGCCGCACGGCCGGCGAACGATCGCGCATGACCAACGCCTACATCATCGAGATACGCAATCGCACGGCCGGCATCGTCGCCGGCGACGGGCGGGGTTTTCGCTTCTTCGCCTCGGAACGCGCCTTCGACCGGCTCGAAGGGCGCCGCTTCCGCTCGGCGCGTCACGCCGAACGCGCGGCTCGCGCTCTTCTCGTCGACGGCCCGCAAACCGGGCGCACTGTCGCCCGCTGATTCATGCATCGAACCCAAGGACACACCATGATCACACGACGCACTATTCTCGCCGGAGCTTCGTTCCTCGCCGCCACGTCCGGCCTGCCTGCGCTGGCGCAGGACAAGCCGAAGGAAATCCGGATCGGCACGCAGAAGGGCGGGTTCTTTCCCGCCGTGCGGCAGAGGGGCCAGATCGAGGCGACGTTCAAGCCGCTCGGCATCGACGTCAGATGGATCGACTTCCNNGACGCGCCGCCGATCTTCGCGCAGGCGGGCGGCGCGAAGATTCGCTACGCAGCCGCCGTCATCTCGCGAGGCAACAACCAGGCGATCCTCGTGCCGCAGGATTCGCCGATCAGGACTCTGGCCGATCTCAAGGGCAGGAAGATCGCATTCGGCAAGGGCTCCAGCGCGCACAACCTGCTCGTCGCCGCGCTCGAGAAGACGGGCGTCGCATGGACCGACATCACGCCGGTTCCGCTCGCCCCCGCCGACGCCGTCGCCGCCTTCACCAAGGGCGCGGTCGACGCATGGTCCGTCTGGGATCCCTACGTTGCACTCGCCGAACTGAAGTTCAACGCGCGCCCGATCGCCTGGGAGCGCGATGTACACGAGTCCAACGCTTTCTACATCGTCAGCGCCGACTTCGTGCAGAAGTATCCGGCGGTGGTCGCGCGGTTGAACCAAGCCTTCGCGGCGGAAGGCAGGTGGGCCGAGTCGCATCGCGAGGAGGTAAGCAAGGCGCAAGCCGATGCGACCGGCGTCGATATCGCGGCCGTGCGGCGCGCCGTAGGGCGCTCGGTCTTCGAAGTCGCTCCGATCAACCCGACGGTCATCAGGACCCAGCAGGCGGTGGCGGATCGCTTCGCCAGGCTCGGGCTCATTCCGGCGCCCGTGAATGTCGCGGACATCGTCTGGAAATGGACCCCGGGTTCGTGAGGAGCAGAGCAATGACGGATCTCGCAAGTTCGCTGCGCGCCGGGCCGTGGTCCGGCGCGGGACTCCTGCCGCGCCGCATCAGGACGGTCGCTACCTCGCAGGCGGCCGGATGGATCGCGCCTGTCTTCATCCTCGGGCTGTGGCAGCTGACGTCTTCGCTCGGCTGGCTCTCCCAGAATGTTCTGCCGAGCCCGCTCGGCGTCGTGCATGCGCTCTGGAAACTGACCGTGTCGGGCGAGCTTGCCCGCAACATCGGCGTCAGCTTCCTGCGCGCGGCCGCGGGCTTCCTTGTCGGCGGCGGCGTCGGCTTCGCGCTCGGTCTCGCCAACGGGCTGTCGAAGGCTTCGGAGACGTTGACGGATTCGACCTTGCAGATGGTCCGCAACATTCCGCATCTCGCGCTCATCCCGCTCGTCATCCTCTGGTTCGGGATCGACGAGAGCGCCAAGTTGTTCCTCGTCGCGCTCGGGGTCTTCTTTCCGGTCTACATCAACACGCTGCACGGCGTGCGCACCGTCGACGCGCAATTGATCGAGATGGGCCGCAGCTACGGCATGTCGCGCGCGACATTGTTCCGCCGCGTCATCCTGCCCGGCGCACTGCCGTCGATTTTCGTCGGCCTGCGCTTCGCGCTCGGCGTGATGTGGCTGACCTTGATCGTGGCGGAAACGATCGCCGCGCAATCCGGCCTCGGCTACATGGCGATGCAGGCGCGCGAGTTCATGCAGACCGACGTCGTCGTGCTGGCGATCCTGATCTACGCGCTGCTCGGCAAGGCCGCGGATTCGTCCGCACGCTGGCTGGAACGGCGCTTTCTTCAGTGGAATCCGGCCTTCCAGACGAAGGGAACGCAGGCATGAGCGCCATCGTGCAAGCGTCGGCCGAAAGAGCCTTCGAGCCCTTGCAGGCCGACGCCTCGTCGCGCCGCGGCGTGCCGGTGACCGCGCGTCGCCTGGGCCGCGACTTCGGGGAATTGCGGGTCCTGCGCGAACTCGACCTGCACGTGCCGGCGGGTCAGTTCCTGGCGATCGTCGGACGCAGCGGCTGCGGCAAGAGCACTCTGCTGCGCATTCTGGCGGGGCTCGATCGTCCGAGCGCGGGCGAGTACTGGTTCGGCGACGAGGCGGCGGTCAAGGGGTCGCGCGCCGAGGCGCGGATCATGTTTCAGGAACCGCGTCTGCTTCCGTGGGCGAGCGTCGTCGACAATGTCGAGGTCGGACTGGGCGCTGCGGCCGGAGCGCCGAAATCGCGTCGTCGCGCGCTCGAGGCTTTGACAGCGGTCGGTCTCGACGATCGCGCCGGCGACTGGCCGTCGGTGCTGTCGGGCGGTCAGAAGCAGCGCGTGGCGCTGGCGCGTGCGCTCGTATCGGGGCCTCGCTTCCTCGCCCTCGACGAGCCGCTCGGCGCACTCGACGCGCTGACCCGCATCGTGATGCAGGCGCTGATCGAGCGCGTGTGGCGCGAACAGAAATTCACGGCGGTGCTCGTCACGCACGATGTCGCCGAAGCGCTGGCGCTCGCCGACCGGGTCGTGATGATCGAGGACGGGGCGATCGCGCTGGACATGCCGGTTTCGCTACCGCGCCCGCGGCGGCGCGGCTCCGTCGATCTCGCCGTTCTGGAGGAGCGCATTCTCGCGCAACTCCTGCAACGCGAAAAATCCACGCCCGAATACGTCATCTGACAACAACAGGAGTGCAGGACATGAGCTTCTACAGGGATTTCAACGACAAGGTGGCCATCGAGGCATGGAACGACGCGAAACGCCGGCATTACGAGACGATCGAGGTGAGGCGACTGTCGCCGACGGTCGGCGCGGAGGTGGCCGGCGTCGATCTGTCGAAGGACGTTCCGGACGCGCAATTCGAGGAAATCCGTCGCGCCGTCGACGAGAATCTCGCGGTCGTGTTCCGCGACCAGGAGCTGAACCGCGAGCAGCACAAGAAATTCGCGCTGCGCTTCGGCAAGTCGCTGCACAGACACGAACTGGCGGCGACGCGTTTCCAGGGAGCCGGCGACTTCGATCCGGAATTTTTGGCGTGGAAAACCGGCAGGGAGTCGCGCTTCACGGCGGGCGACGGCTGGCACCCCGACGTCTCCTGCGATCCGTCGCCGATCGCCTATTCGCTGCTGCGCGTCACCAAAACGCCGCCGCTCGGCGGCGATACGGCCTTCGCCAACATGTATCTGGCCTACGAATTTCTGTCGGAACCGATCAAGACCCTGCTCGACGGCCTGACGGCGATCCACGACGGGTCGCTCGCATGGACGGCGGGATACGGATCGCAACCGCAGCCCGGCAAGACCTATCCGCAGAGCGAGCATCCGGTCGTCGCCACGCATCCGCGCACGGGCCGCAAGTTCCTGTACGTGAACGCGTCGTTCACGTCGCATATCGTGCAACTCACGCGCAAGGAGAGCGACGCGGTGCTCGCGCTCCTGGCGCGCCACGTCGAAAGCCAGCTGGCGCTGCAGGCGCGCGTCCACTGGCGGCCGAACTCGCTCGTCATCTGGGATAATTGGGCGAGCCAGCATCACGCGATCTGGGACTATTACCCGGAGGAACGTTGGGGCGAACGCGTGTCCGTCGTCACCGGCGAGGCGCCGCGCGCCCGTCTCGACTTCAGGCAGGCGGCGGAATAGCGCAGACGCCGCGCGGCCGCAGACTGCGACCGGGAGCGCCGATGTGCGCCTTCCGGCCGTAGATCGCTGCCTGCTACGCAGGTCTCGACCTGGTGCGTCGCGTCAACGGCTTCGTCTCGATCGGCGCGAGGTCCGCCGCGCAAAACGAGCGGGCGACCTGTCCGGCCGGCGCCGTTCCGTAGAGCGTCGTGCGCTGCTGCGGCGTGCGGCCCGCCTGTCGGATCCAGCCGTCGATCGTCGCGGGACCGGCTTCCTGTCCGTGGCTCGCGCCGGCGGCGCGCGTGATCGACTCGTTCATCAGCGTGCCGCCGAGATCGTTGACGCCGGCGCGCAGCGTCGCTGCCAATCCCTGCGGCCCGAGCTTGACCCACGACGTCTGGATGTTGGCGATCGCCCCGTTGAAGGCGAGCCGCGCCACCGCGTGCATCAGCACCGTCTCGCGGAACGTGGGACCTGGGCGCGCGCGCCCCTTCAGATAGAGCGGCGCTTCCTGCGCGACGAAGGGCAGCGGCACGAATTCGGTGAAGCCGCCGGTCTCGTCCTGCAGCGCGCGAAGACGATGCAGATGGCGCGCCCAGTGAACAGGCCGCTCGACGTGGCCGAACATGATCGTCGCGGTCGAACGCAGGCCGACACGATGCGCCGCCTCGACGACCTCGAACCATTCGGCGGTGGACAGCTTGTCGGGGCACAGGATGCGGCGCACCTCGTCGTCGAGGATTTCGGCGGCGGTGCCCGGCAGGCTGCCGAGGCCGGCGTCCTTCAGGCGCCGCAGATAGGCTTCCAGCGACAGGCCGAGCGTGCGCGCGCCCTGCGCGACTTCGAGCGGCGAGAAGGCGTGAACGTGAATGTCGGGGCAAGCCTCCCTGGCGGCGCGGAGAATGCCGAGATAGGTGTCGCCGGTGTAGGCTGGATGGATGCCGCCCTGCATGCAGACTTCCGTGCCGCCGCGCTCCCACGCCTCGGCCGTGCGCCGCGCGATCTCCGGCAGATCGACCGTGTAGGGCGCGCCGCGCAAGGCTTCGTGCGTCTTGCCCTTGGAAAAGGCGCAGAAGCCGCAGCCGTAAGTGCAGACGTTCGTGTAGTTGATGTTGCGCGTGACGACGTAGGTGACGGTATCGCCCACCGTGCGGCGGCGCGCCTCGTCGGCGGCGCGGCAGACGTGCGCGAGATCGGCGCCGCGCGCGCGCAACAGCGCCTCGATTTCGGCGACGTCGAGCGCGCGGCCTGCGGCGGCCTTGTCGACGATGCGCGCAATGCCGTCGGCGACCTTGCCGGGCGCTTCGCCGACCAGCGCAGCCAGCACATGCGCGGGCGGCTCGCCCGGCGCGCCGGTGCGCCAGTCGCAATCGCGGCCGAGCGCGTCGGCGTCGCTATGGCGCAGGACGGCGGGCGCAATCGCCTTGTCGAGCCAGCGGTCGGCGCGGCCGGCGAAGTCGGGATAGACAGTCATGCGCTGCACGAGCCGGCGGCCCATCCGCGCCAGCCGCGCCTCGAGATCGTCGATGTGCGGCCACGGCGCTTCCGGATTGACGAAGTCGCGCGTGACCGGCGAAACGCCCCCCCAATCGTCGAGCCCTGCGTTCACCAGCGCTTCGATCTCTTCCGCGTTGAGGTTGGGCGGCGACTGGATCGATACGTCCGCGCCGAACACGAGCCGCGCCAGCGCGACCGCGCGCAGCATCTCGTCCGGCGTCGGCTCGTCCGCGCCGGCCATGCGCGTGCCGGGCTTGGCGCGGAAATTCTGGACGATGATTTCCTGGACATGGCCGTGGCGCGTATGGACGTCGCGGATCGCCAGCAGGGCCTCGATCCGCTCGGCCTCGGTTTCGCCGATGCCGACGAGGATGCCGCTGGTCGTCGGCGCGCGCGCAGCGCCGAGCCGATCGAGAGTCGCGAGCCGCGCGGCCGGCGCCTTGTCCGGGCAACCGTGGTGCGCCATGCCCCTGGCGAGCAGCCGGTCCGACGCGCTTTCGAGCATCAGGCCCATCGACGCCGAGACCGGACGCAGCAGCGCGATCTCCTCGTCGCTCAACGTTCCCGCGTTGACGTGCGGCAGCAGGCCCGTCTCGTCGAGCACCGCGCGCGCCGCTGCGGCGACGTAGTGGATCGTGCTCGCGTAGCCGCGCTCGGCCAGCCATTTCGCCGCCGTGCGGTAGCGCGCTTCCGGTCGCTCGCCGAGCGTGAACAGCGCCTCGCGACAGCCGGCGTCGCGTCCGGCGCGGGCGACGGCGAGGACCTCGTCGAGGCTCATGTAGGGACTTGCCAGCGCGCGCGGCGCCTTGGCGAAGGTGCAATAGCCGCAGGCGTCCCGGCAGAGCTGCGTCAGCGGCAGGAACACCTTGCGCGAATAGGTCATGCGCGCGCCGAAGGCGGCGTCGCGGACGGCGCGCGCCAGCGCCGTCAGTTCGTCGGTCGGCGTCGTCGCCGCGAAGGCGATCCAGCCGGCGGAATCGTCGGGCAATGCGGCGATGTCGGGCGCCGGCGAATTCACGAGGCGGCCCTTTCCGATGGCTGCGGCGCGGCTGCGCCGCTGGCGAGAAAGGTGAGATCGTCAGGCGTGTCGCAATCGACCGACAGCGCCGGCGAACGAACGAGATCGACGGGAATCCCGCACGCTCGCGCGAAAACCGCATGGCGGCGTGCGCTGCCCGGTCCGTACAGCGGCGGGACCGCGCGCGCCGGCCGGCAGAAGCGCAGGTTCGTGCCGTCGTCGCGCCGATCCGCGACGAGGGTCATTTTTCGCGTCGGTCCGGCGCGGTGCAGCGCGGCGATGCGGTCGAGTTCGGTTGCTTGAAGCAAGGGCAGGTCGGCGTGGACGATCGCGACATCGTCGCAGCCGCGCGCGACTGTGTCGTCCAGCGCGGCGGCGAGGGCGGCGTTGAGGCCGTCGCCCGCATCCTCCAGCCAGTCGAAGCCGAGGTCGCGCACGAGCGGGCGCAGCGACGCCTCGGCGGAAACGACCGTCACTCCTTCCACGAGTTTCGCGCGAGAAATCTCGTGCAGCGTGCGTTCCGCCAGCATGCGCGCGAGTTGTTCGCGCTCGACCGGCGTGCGGACGCCCGCCAGCCGCTGCTTGGCGGAACAGAAACGCTTCACGGGGACGATCGCGCGCAAGGTCAGTCCACGCCCGCCAGTCGGATCCCCGCCTCGCACTTGAACTGGCGGTTGATCGTGATGAGCACCGAAGTCAGCGCTTCCGCCGCCACGGCGTTGGCGAGCGGCCCGGCGTGAAAACCGCGCAGACCCGCGTCCGCGGCGAGATCGACCACCGCCTGCCGCGCCTCCCTGTCGTCGCCGCAGACGAGAATGTCGCAATCGAGCGGGCCCATCGACCGCAGTTTCGCCGCGGCGACATTCTGGAAGGCGGATACGACCTTCACGTCCGCGCCGACCGCAGCCTTGACCGTCAGCGCCGACGAGCCGGCCGCCGGCATCTGCACGGTTCCGACTTTCGGCGGGACGAGCGGCACGGTCGTATCGACGAGAATTTTCCCCGCGAGCGCGGGAGCGATCGACTCGAGCGCCTGCGCCTGCTGCGAAAACGGCACGGCCAGCACGACGATGTCGGCGCCCGCCGCCGCATCGGGATTGGCGGCGCCGCGCACGGATGCGCCGGCGCCGAGCGTCGCCATCGCCTCGTCCGCCGCCTTCTGCGCATTGCCGGCGCTGCGCGAGCCGATCACGACCTCGTGGCCCGCCTTCGCCCAGCGCAGCGCCAGGCCGAAGCCGAGCGCGCCCGTGCCGCCGGCGATGGCGACGATCCGCTTCTGTCCTGCGCTCACGCCTGGTCGCCCATGATCGTGCGACGCGCCCTGGTCTCGTCGTCGGCCTGGATCGTCTTCGCCAGACGGCGCAGCGTTTCCTTGTCCTGCTCGTCCTTCACGGCGATGGAGAATTCGCAGTCGGTGACGACCGAGCCGAAGCGGTCGAGCAGCTTCTGGCCGATCGTGTCGTAGGTGCCGATGGTGACGAACTGATCGAGAACCGTGTCGTCGATCATCTGCGGCAGCTTTTCCCAGTCCTGCGCCTTGGAATGAACCGCCGCTTCCTTCGCGAGGTCGCCGAGGCCGAGATGCTCGAAGGCCGGCAGATAGGCGGGCGTCGAGGCGTAGAACGCGATTCTCGCACGGGCGTCGCGCACTTTCGGAATCAGCTCTTCTTCCGTGCGCGCCGAGGCGATCAGCGGCTTCATCGCGACGCGGAAATCCTTCAGCGACCGCCCGCTCTTGCGCGCGCCCGAGCGGACCGCCGGCAGCATCACCTTCTCGATATAAGACGGCGTGCAGACGGGATGCGGTCGGATGCCGTCCGCGACTTCGCCGGCGACCGAACACATGACCGTCTTCACCGCAGCCAGATGTACGGGGATATTCGGATGCTCGATCGGGCCGGCGTTGAACAGCGGCACCATCAGGCTGAGATTGTAGTGCTCGCCCTTGAAGTCGAGCGGCTTGCCGTTTTGCCAGCAGTCCCAGACCGCGCGCAGCGCGCCGACATATTCGCGCATCCACGGGCCGGGCGGGTTCCACTTCACGCCGTAGCGGCGTTCGATATGGCCGCGCACCTGCGGTCCGAGGCCGAGCGTGAACCGGCCCTTCGACAGTTTCTGGATGGTCCAGGCGGTGATCGCCGTCACGGTCGGGCTGCGCGGGAAGGCGATGGCGACCGCCGTGGTCACGCGCAGTCGCTGCGTCGCAGCCGCAGCGAGCGCCATGACGACGAACGGATCGTCCTTGGTCTCCTCGAAGGCGACGCCGGTATAGCCGACCTCTTCCAGCAATTGCGCGTCGCGCCCGACGCTCTGGATGTCGAACGGCGTTTCCGGCGTGCGCAGGCCGGGATCGACCTTGCCGAGCGGCAGAAGGGTTTCGAGCTTCACGTATGGTCTCCCTGAAATTTCGACGGACGCGCCGTCACGTCTTCTTGCGGTAATCGACGACGCGCACGGCCTTGCCTTCCGACTTGGCGAGCGAACCCGGCGGCTTGACGACAATGTCGGCGGAGACGCCGACGAAGGTCTTGATGCGATGGCGCAGGTCGGCTGCGGCGCCGCCGTCGGCCGCGCCTTCGCGCAGTTCGACGGAAATGGCGACCTCGTCGAGCGCGCCTTCGCGGCGCACCTCGATCAGATAGTTCGGCGCAAACGCTGCGGTCGCCAGCACCTGCTCCTCGATCTGCGAAGGGAACATGTTGACGCCGCGGATGATGAGCATGTCGTCGGAACGGCCGGTGACGCGTTCCAGCCGGCGCATGACCCGCGCGGTGCCCGGCAGCAGGCGCGTCAGGTCGCGGGTGCGATAGCGGATGGTCGGCAGCGCTTCCTTGGTCAGGCAGGTCAGCACCAGTTCGCCTTCGGAGCCTTCCGGCAGCACCTCGCCCGTCTCCGGGTCGATGATCTCCGGATAGAAATGATCTTCCCAGAGAGTCGGACCGTCCTCGGTCTCGGCGCATTCCTGCGCGACGCCCGGGCCGATCACTTCCGACAGGCCGTAGGTGTCGAGCGCCTGCATGTGCAGGCGGCGGTTGATCTCGCGCCGCATCCCGTCGGTCCAGGGCTCCGCGCCGACGACGGCGGCGCGCAGCGCGAGCTTCGAGGCGTCGACGCCCATCTTCTCGAGTTCGTCGGCGATGTTGAGCAGATAGGACGGCGTCACCATCATGATGTCGGGATCGAAGTCGACCATGAGCTGGACCTGCCGCTGCGTCTGCCCGCCGGAAACGGGAATGACGGTGCAGCCGAGCCGCTCGGCGCCGTAATGCGAGCCGATGCCGCCGGTGAACAGCCCATAATTGTAGGCGACGTGGACCTTGTCGCCGGGCCGGCCGCCTGCCGCATAAATCGTGCGCGCGACGAGATTGGCCCAGAGGTCGAGATCGTTCCTGGTGTAGCCGACCACGACCGGCTTGCCGGTGGTGCCGCTGG
>CXWK01001764.1_pt1 | contig 21626 bp, 34 predicted proteins | sample 590851 | NCBI WGS metagenome assembly CXWK01 (sample SAMEA3498364, study PRJEB10139) | wastewater metagenome | biome: wastewater treatment plant; material: activated sludge | place: Denmark | collected 2014-08-01 | reverse complement strand
TCAAGGTCCAGTTGCCGCGCCCTGGAAAGCCAACCGGCCAGGGCAGAGGGCTCCATTCCCACCCGGTGCATTCCCGTATCGATATGGGCGTGCAGACGGATTCGCCGCCCCGTCGATGAAGCGGCCGTCGCAAAGTCGTCCAGGCGAGCGGGCGAATACGCAACCGTTTCGACGTCGGCTGCAAGCATCTGGTCGATATGAGACGGTGCAGGCTCGCTCAGCAGCAGGATCCGCCCGTCGACCCCAGCGCGTCGCAACTCGGTTGCCTCGGTCACCGTGGCGACGCCCAGACCGCACGCTCCCGCTGCCAGCGCCGCTCGTGCGCATTCGATCGCGCCATGCCCGTACGCGTTGGCTTTAACGACCGCCAACACCTGGGTCGGGCCGAAAACGCTGGCAAGCATGTCAACGTTGTCCGCCAACGCGGATAGATCGATCCGGATTTCGCCCCTTTCGGCCGGGGCGAAATCGTCGGAAGCGTGTGTGTGCGGTGACGTCATAGGGTGCTTCCCGCCCCAAGATCCGCAGCCACCGCGGCTACTTGGTCTGCTAGTTGGGTTGCATTTCCGCTGATGAACGGCATGCGTCGTCCAGCCAGTCCGTGCACGTGGGCGGCCATGACCGTCGCCTCCCAGGGATCGACGGCCTGCGCCAGCAGCGAAGCGACGACCCCGCTGAGAACATCGCCCGACCCAGCGGTGGCCAGCCGGACATCACCCGCGCGGTCGATCGCGCAGCGCGGCGTCGTCCCGCCGGCGGCAACCACGGTCCCAGGACCTTTCAAGGCGACGACAGCGTGGGGTCCGAGCTGGCTTGCGGCTTCCACGCTGGCCGCCAAGCGATCAACCGGCGCAGTCCCAGTCATGCGGACAAACTCACCGTGGTGGGGAGTCAGGACTGTGGGTGCGGGACGGGCGGCAATCCGATCCCAGTGCAGCGAGTTTGCTCCGAGGGCGTCGGCGTCGATGACCAACGGTCGATCGCTGCGCAAGAACCGCTCGATAACAGCGTCGGGCCCCGGTCCTTGACCCATCCCAGGTCCAACAACAACTGCTCCGAATCGGCCGAGCATGGGCTCGATGGTGGCAAAGGCACGCTCACCATCGAGCGCACTCTCAAGGGGGCGGACCGTTCGAACCACCAGGTCAGGACGATCGGGAACCGTAAGTGAGCTCGGCGTCAGGATGACCACCATCGTCGATCCGGCGGCCGACGCGCCGAGTGCTGCAAGATGGGGAGCGCCCCGAAGTCCGGGTGATCCGCCGACGACGAGAACCGGGGCGACGCTCCACTTGTGGCCAGCTCGGTCGGGTGATGGCCACGCCCTACGGACGTCGTCGGTGTCCCATGCAACGGCGTCGTAGTCGGGAGTGGCAATGCCGATCGGGGCGACAATCAGTTCTCCCACGTGAGATGGACCATCTTCCATCAGCAGCCCGGGCTTCGGAACTTGGAAGGTGACGGTGCGCGTCGCTTTGATTCCCAGATCGTTGACGGTTCCGGTATCACCGCAGAGACCCGACGGGATGTCGACCGCTAACACCGGCGTCACTGAAGAATTGACCTGCTCGATGATGATGCGGGCCGCTTGACGGAGTCCCCCGGCAAAGCCCGTCCCGAACATGCCATCAATGATGAGATCGACGCGGTCGGTCCATCCGTCAGGCAGCTCGTCGGTGGTCCGAAACGACGTCGTTCGGACCCCCCAGCCCTCGAGAATTCGTAGGGCAATGTCAGCATCCCCACCGTTGTTACCAGTGCCGCAAACGGCTGCAACGTGCTTGCCGTAACACCCACCCAACATCTGTCTCGCCGACCGGGCGACCGCATGTCCGGCACGCCTCACTAACTCCGCTTGCGGCGTTCCAGCCGCGATGGTCGCCGCATCAGCGGCCTGCATGGTGGCAACTCTGAGAATGGGCTGCACGACACCTCGCATTCGGCGGACGACACCGACGCTGGCGACGTGAACCGGTTAACGGGCCGCGGCGATGGTGTGTAGTTCCGCGGCCAGTTTGTCAGAAAGGCGGTCCGCAACTTCACGAGCCGTCCCGACGTCGGCCGCCTCGACCATGATCCGAATCTTCGGCTCGGTTCCCGATGGGCGGACGAGAACTCTGCCGCTCTCGCCGAGGCTCGCTTCGGCAGCGGCCAACTCGGTAGGAAATTTCACAAGGTCGCCGTAGGTCGCCCCCGTGGGCACGGCAACGTTGACAAGGAGCTGCGGTTGCACGACGACCTGCTTGACCAACTCGGTCACCGAGGACTGTCGCACCCCAACCTCTTGGCACACCAATAGCGCGCTCAGCAGACCGTCACCGGTGGTGCTGTGGTCTCCGACGATCAAATGACCCGACTGCTCACCTGCAAGTTTTAAGCCCCCGTCAGCCATTGCGGCAAGCAAGTGCCGATCACCCACGGGCGTGACCACCCGGTCGATTCCAAGATCATCAAGAGCCCGGTGAAGCCCAAGGTTCGACATCACGGTGACTGCGACGGTCCTGGGCGTAAGCCGCGACTGTCGGTCAAGCGAGCTCGCAAGAAGAAAGATGAGTGCGTCACCGTCGACGACAGCACCGTCTGGACCGACGCAAATCACACGGTCGGCATCGCCGTCTAAGGCGAACCCGATGTCAGCGGCGTGCGTTTTGACCGCGTCGGCGAGTTGAGCCACATCGGTTGAACCGCAGTTCAAGTTGATGTTGGTGCCGTCGGGGCGATCGTTAAGGATCCAGACGTCGGCCCCGGCCTCTTCGAAGATCGGGCGAGCGAACTCAGTTGCAGCACCGTTCCCGACGTCTAAGACCACCTTCAGGCCTGTCAGCATTCCCACCGACACCGCGCTGAGTAGGTGCGCAACGTAGAGGTTGGCCGCCATCAAGTCCGACGTTACAGACCCGACACCCGCTCCCGTAGGGAGGGAGCCAGCCGGTCTGGCCAGCTCCGCCTCGATGGCGTGTTGTTGGTCATCGGAGAGTTTGGCGCCGCCAGCGGCAAAGAACTTGATGCCGTTATCGGCGAATGGATTGTGACTCGCCGAAACGACCGCTCCGGGCGCGTCGTGGGTGGCGCAGACCAAGGCAACACCGGGCGTCGGAATGACACCAATGTCGACCACGTCGGCGCCTGCCGATGCGAGGCCAGCAGACAGCGCTGCTTGCAACATCGGCCCCGACAGCCGGGTGTCTCTCCCGATATAGAACGGGCGCCCGGTTCCAAGGCAACGCGCCGCGGCGCGCCCGAGGCGCACCGCGACGTCTACATCTAAAGCTTCGTTTGCGACCCCGCGGATACCGTCGGTGCCGAAAGAAACAGCCATGTGCTCCGTGATTAACGCTTGGAGTACTGAGGAGCCTTGCGGGCCTTCTTCAGTCCGTACTTCTTGCGTTCCTTGACACGAGGGTCACGAGTCAAGAGGCCAGCGCGCTTCAGCGGCGGCCGCATCTCAGGATCGAGAGCAATCAGTGCCCGGGCGATCCCGAGGCGAACGGCGCCTGCTTGTCCGGTGATCCCACCGCCGTCAACGGTGCAGTCGACGTCATAGACCTCAGCGGTCTGAGTCACGCGGAGAGGCTCGGAAAGAACGACTCGGTGCGCTGCCGAGGGGAAAAAGTTCTCGACGGTCCGGGAGTTAATCGTGATCTGACCGGTGCCGGGACGAAGACGTACCCGGGCGACGGCCGCCTTGCGGCGACCAACGGTCTGAACTAGTGGCTTCGACATCGTGCGATGACTCCTCAGCGCTTGCTAGCGAGTTCGTAGGGTTGAGGCTGTTGCCCGGCGTGCGGGTGTGCTGGGCCTCCGTAGACGCGGAGCTTGCCGATCATCTGACGGCCGAGGCGGTTCTTGGGCAGCATGCCCCGAACTGCGCGCTCGATGACTCGCTCTGGATGCTTCTGCAGCGCTTCGCCGAGGGTCTCGGTACGCAAACCGCCCGGGTACCCCGAGTGCCGGTGGTACACCTTGTCCTCAAGCGCCTTCGGAGACGCTTGAATCTGGCCAGCGTTGATCACGATGACATGGTCGCCGGTGTCCGCGTGCGGTGCGTAGATGGGCTTGTGCTTACCCCGCAGGAGGCGTGCGACCTCGGTCGACAACCGTCCGAGCGAAGCGCCCTGCGCATCGATCACGAACCAGGCGCGCTGGATATCAGTAGGTTTGGGTGAAAACGTCTTCACAACGAAGTCCTCGTAGTGCGAGCCCCGGGGCAACTTCGCTCCCGGCAAGATGGCTGCGTCATTTAGGCTGCGCCGAGGGCCTTGTCAGCAACACCCAGGTGTTTCCGTCTGGGATGGTTGCTGCCAAAATAGACCGGCCACAAGCGCGACGGGCAAGGCTAACCGCCCGCTGTCATGCGATGCAACGCCGGCCGCAACCTCATGTGGCCGAGTCCCATCCCTGGTAACCAACGGAATCCAACACTAGACCTTGCGGCGGAGCAATCTGACCTGCCACTCCACGGTCACGCGCGCCAAGAATGCCGTCGATGTCGCCGGCATGCAGCGCACCCCGCCCCACATCGACCAGCGTTCCGACGATCGATCTCACCATTTGCCAACAAAAAGCGGTTCCCCGGATCACCACTTCAATCCGGCGCCCAGGCTCCGGGCCGACAACCGGGTCAAAGGCGATGTCTAGGATCGTCCGTTCCGTTGTAGAGCCAGGTGGTCCGGCCCGGCAGAACGAGGCGAAGTCATGCTGACCGACAAGGCCTCTCGCTGCCGTCGCCATCGCATACAGATCCAGTTTGTACCGTGGTGACCACTCACGGTGGGCCTCAAGCACGTCGACCTGCCCATCAAGGTTGAGGCGATACCGGTAGCGCCGCCATTGAGCGTCGAAGCGCGCCGAGAACGGAGCAGGCTCCCAGCGCCATCCCCGCACCGCGATCGCCGGGTTGAGATCCCGGTTGATCCCCCTTGCCAGCCGTTCGAGCGGCACCCTACGCATCGCCAGTGTTGCAGCGGGGAACGAGATCACCTGGCCGGTCGCATGCACGCCCGCGTCAGTCCGGCCGGCCACCTCTAGACGCGGATCGACCCCACAGCGTCTCTCGATCACTTGCTTGAGCGCCCCAGCCACCGTGGGAACGCCTGGCTGGGCGGCGAATCCATGGAAAAGGTCGCCTCGATACGAAACGACCATGACTGCGACATCAGGAATAGCCCGACTCACCCCGGGATCGTCGAGCTGTTGCGCCGGGCCTTCCGGCGCAACACAGTTCCCGTCAGGCACGAATTGTGGATCTTTGGCGCCCATGTCGGCCTTAAATAAGTGTGGGCACGACCAAAATGGTCGTGCCCACACATCAACAAACGAAAAGGATTGCTCGGTTAGACGAGTTCTATCCGCGCCATTGGAGCGTTATCGCCCGGACGTGGTCCAAGCTTCAGGATGCGGGTGTAGCCACCGTTCCTGTCCTTGTAACGAGGACCGATGTCGGACATCAGCTTGTTCGCCACATCCTTGTCACGGATGGCCGCGACGATCAGACGGGCATTGTGAACATCGCCCTTCTTGGCTTTTGTAATCAGACGCTCGACAAAGGGGCGAAGAGCCTTCGCCTTCGTGACGGTTGTCGTGATTCCTTCAGCCTCAAAAAGGCTGTTTGCCAGGTTGGCAATGATGAGGCGCTCGTGAGCTGCTGAGCCACCGAGGTTTGGGCCGCGACGAGGTTTCGACATTGGGATTACTCCTTCATGGCGAGCGACAAACCGCGCTCGTCGAGCTTCTCGACAACTTCGTCGAGTGACTTCTGCCCAAAGTTGGTGATCCCGAGCAGGTCGTCTGGGGTCTTNNAGGTCAAGGTCCTCGATCGGGAGCTCAAGATCCGGCGAGGTCACCGTCACCGGAGACGTGTCGCCCAACTCGAGACCCTGGGGCTCTTCGTCCATCTCAGCGACCAGCTGCATCAGGTTCTGCAAAGTCTGACCAGCAGAAGCCAAGGCCTCAGCAGGCGTCATCGAACCGTCAGTCTCGATCTCCATCACCAGGCGGTCGTAGTTCGTTGCCTGCTCAACGCGGGTCGGTTCGACGGTGTACGACACTCGACGAACCGGCGAAAAGATTGCGTCAATCACAATCAGCCCGATCGTGGTGTCTCGGTTTGCCCGGTCAGCAGAGAGGTAACCGCGGCCACGCTCGACCGTCACGTCAAGGGCGAGGCGCCCGTGATCGTCCAAGTCCGCAATAACTAGCTCGGGATTAATGACCTCGACGTCAGAGGTGAGTTGGATGTCGCCCGCAGTGACAGGGCCCGGGCCATCCTTGTCCAGACGCAGCGTGACCGCTTCGTCTGCGACGCTGCTCAGGACGACGTCCTTCAGGTTCAAGATGATGTCGGTGACGTCCTGCTTCACGCCTTCGATCGTGTCGAACTCGTGCAGGGCGTCGTCAAACTGGACTTTGGTAATTGCGGCACCCGGGATAGAGGACAACAAGGTCCTGCGGATGCTGTTCCCTAGCGTGTGACCGAACCCGGGCTCGAGCGGGGAAACGGCGAACTGCTGCCGCCCGTTTTCCTCATCGCCGAGGGGTTCGACGGTTGGGCGTTGAATCATCAACATGGCGTAACAACCTCAATGGTGTTGCGAAAATGTGGCACGTCACCCGCGGGATCACCCCGCGGAGTGGATTACTTGGAGTACAACTCCACGATCAACTGTTCGCGCACTGGCACGTCGATCTGTGCCCGGATCGGAAGATCCCGGACGGTGACCTTGATGTCGCCCGAGTTGAATTCCAACCACGCCGGAACCTTGCGGTCCAGGGTGTCGATGTTGTGACGAATGTTCAACAGCGCACGCGCCTTGTCGGTGAGCGTGATGACATCGCCCGGACGAACCAGGAACGACGGGATGTTGACCCGGCGACCGTTCACCAGGACGTGACCGTGGCCAACGAGCTGGCGAGCCTGCGGGCGAGTCGATGCAATGCCTGCCCGGAACATCACGTTGTCGAGACGGCGCTCCAGCAGGCGCAACAGGTTTTCACCGGTCACACCGGACTGGCGGTTGGCCTCTTCGTACACCTTGCGGAACTGGCGTTCCAGCAAGCCGTACATGAAGCGAGCCTTCTGCTTCTCACGGAGTTGCAAGAGGTACTCAGATTCGCGAATCCGTCGCCGGCCGTGCTCGCCGGGCGGGTAGGCCCGAGCTTCGAGAATACGGTCGTACTTCTTTGACTCATAGATGTTGGTGCCCAAGCGACGGCACTTCTTAGCCTTCGGGCCTGTATAACGCGCCATTACTCAAACCCTCCGACGCTTCTTGGGGCGACACCCATTGTGAGGAACGGGAGTGACGTCTTTGATCCCCGACACCTCGATACCTGCATTTTGAATGGAACGGATAGCGGTCTCACGACCGGACCCCGGTCCCTTAACGAACACGTCCACCTTGCGCATGCCGTGCTCCATCGCTCGCTTTGCAGCGGCCTCGGCGGCCATCTGAGCTGCGAACGGGGTTGACTTGCGTGAACCCTTGAAGCCGACGTTGCCAGCGGACGCCCACGAAATGGCGTTGCCCTGCGAGTCGGTGAAAGTGATGATCGTGTTGTTGAACGACGACTTGATGTGCGCGATGCCGTGCGAAACGTTCTTGCGTTCGCGACGACGGGGCCGCTTGGCCGTCGAGCTTGGTCTTGCCATTGGAAAGAACTCCTGGAATGGGACGCCGGACTAGTGGCGTGGGGCCTTCTTCTTGCCCGCCACAGTCTTACGGGGGCCTTTGCGGGTGCGTGCGTTGGTCTGGGTGCGTTGTCCGTGAACGGGAAGGCCACGGCGGTGACGCAGACCCTGGTAGCAGCCAATCTCCATCTTGCGTTTGATGTTCTGGCTGACTTCGCGACGCAGGTCACCTTCGACCCGGAAGTTCTCTTCAATGAAAGAGCGCAGTCGCTGGATCTCGTCTTCTGTCAGGTCGTAGACCCGAGTCGACGGGTTAACACCGGTCTGCTCACAAGCGAGCTGGGCCCGGGTCTTACCGACTCCGAAGATATAGGTGAGCGCAATCTCGGTCCGCTTCTCTCGCGGAACGTCCACTCCGGCAATACGTGCCATTAGTTCTCCTACCCCTGCCGCTGCTTGTGGCGAGGGTTCTCGCAGATGATCATGACGCGACCGTGCCGTCTAATGACGCGGCACTTCTCGCACATCTTCTTGACGCTTGGGCGTACTTTCATTTCGGGCAACTCCGTCCGGAAGGCCGCGCCACGCACGGCCGTCACCGGAATATGGTTTGGCTGGTCGATCCCTACCGGTAGCGGTAGGTGATCCGGCCTCGCTTCAAGTCGTAAGGGGTTAGTTCCACCTGTACACGATCGCCGGGCAAGATCCTGATGTAATGCATGCGCATCTTGCCGGAGATGTGTGCCAAGACTTCGTGTTCGTTCTCGAGCTCGACGCGAAACATCGCATTCGGAAGAGCTTCCGAGACGGTTCCTTCGACGAGGATTGCATCGTCTTTTGCCTTGGCCAGTGGTTATTTCCTTGTTCGTCGACGCACGGAGCCGCGCGACGAGACCGGGCTTGGGGCCAGCGGAGAATAGTACCGCTGGCGTGCTACCTAACCCAAACGCTGGTCATAAATTCCGAATCGACGGCCAGAGACGGGCTGCCAAGATGGATGGCTTGACTCCTTAACACGGCGACTCACACACGGGTGAACACCTGCGGGCCGTCTTCGGTGACCGCAATCGTGTCTTCAAAATGCGCTGACAGTTTGCCGTCGGCCGTAACCACGGACCAACCGTCGCTAAGGACCCTGGTTTCCGCCGTGCCGACGTTGACCATGGGCTCTACCGCGTACACGTGGCCGAGACGCATCCGCATCCCTTTACCGCGACGCCCGTAGTTAGGAATCTGCGGGGCTTCGTGCATCGCCGTTCCGATGCCGTGTCCGACGTACTCGCGGACGACGCTGAAGCCCGCGTCCTCCGCGATCTCTTGAACGGCAGCGCCCAAATCGCCGAGGCGATTGCCTTCAACAATCTCGGCAATGCCCGCATCCAAACTGGCGGCTGTGACGGCAATCAAGCGTTGTGCTTCTTTGGAAACTTCTCCGATGCCGAAGGTTCGCGCCGCGTCGGCGTGCCAGCCCTCGATAATCGCGCCGGCGTCGACACTAATGATGTCGCCCTCTTCGAGAACAGTGTCGTCGGGAATCCCGTGGACGATCATGTCATTCGGCGAGGTGCAGATGACCGCTGGAAACCCGTGGTAACCGAGGAAATTCGATTCGGCCCCTCGATCGGCCAGCACCTGGCGGGCGACCGCATCGAGGTCGAGGGTTGTGACACCCGGACGAGCGAACTCTCGAACGCGTTCGTGCATCTCGGCAACGACCAGGCCAGCTCTCCGCATCAGCGCGAGCTGTCCGGCGTTCTTTGCGACGATCACGGGCGAACTCGAGCTTGGTCGATCCCAGCAACTGCACGGGCAAACACGTCGTCGACGTCGCCGGTGCCATCTATCTGGACCAACAAGCCACGCTCTTCATAGAAGCTCAGCAGAGGTTTGGTCTGTGCATCGTAGGCGGCAAGTCGCCGAGCCACAGCCTCCTCGGTGTCGTCGTCGCGCTGCACCACTTTCCCGCCACACCTGTCGCAGTCCCAAAGCGTCTGCGGCGGGCTATCGACGTGATACGTCTCGCCGCAATCGGCACAGACTCGGCGTCCCGCAATCCGCGAGATCACCACGTCAGTCGGAACGTCCAGGTCGAGCAATAGGTCGAGGCCATCTGGTCCAACCGAGGATTCAAGCGCTTCTGCTTGCGCAGCAGTGCGTGGGAACCCGTCGAGGATGAAACCCTCAGCGCCGCGATCATGGAGAAATTCAGCGACCACACCAATGACAACGTCGTCAGGTACAAGCTCGCCGCGATCCATGTAGCCCTTTGCCGTCTGACCCAGGGGCGTTTCGGCCTTTACGGCGGCCCGAAACATGTCTCCGGTGGAGACATGGGCGACTCCGTAATGTGTCGCCAATCGGGTCGCCTGCGTACCTTTACCCGCCCCTTGTTTGCCAGAGATGAGCATCTTGAGTGCGTGGGTCATGGCGTGGATGACATCCTTCCCATCCCCGAGCGATGGGGGCGGCCCGAGGCTACTGCTTGAGGAAACCTTCGTAGTTGCGCATCATCAGCTGAGAGTCGATCTGTTTCATCGTCTCGAGCGCCACACCCACCGTAATGATCAGCGACGTTCCCGAGTACGACAGAGTATTGATGTCCCAGAACTTGAGCATCAGGTACGGGGCCGTGGCCACTACTGCCAAGAACGCTGCGCCCGGCAGAGTGATTCGATTCAACACGCGAGCCAGGTAGGACTCGGTGTCGGGACCTGGCCGAATTCCAGGAATGTACCCGCCCTGCTTGCGGATGATGTCCGCCTGTTGGGCCGGATTGAACGAGATCGCCGTATAGAAGTACGCGAAGAAGATGATCAACACCGCGTTGATGATGATGTACGTCCAAGAGACGGAGTTCTGGTTCGAGAATGCATCTTCGATGAAGTTTCGAACTCCCTCCCAGGGGATCGCGTTCTGAATGAGCACCGGAAAGTAGAGCACTGCCGACGAAAAGATGACCGGGATAACACCGCTCTGGTTCACCTTGAGCGGAATGTAAGTCCTCTGTCCGCCGTACATCCGTCGACCCACGACACGTTTGGCGAACTCGACCGGGATACGCCGCTGACCGGATTCGATGAACACGATGGCGACGATGACGGCCACCGTCATCAACATCAGGACCCCGAAGATAAAGGCACCCTCTTCCTTACGGATCGCCTCGTACTGACCGGGAATAACCGACACAACCGCCGAGAAGATGATCAGCGACATGCCGTTGCCGATTCCCCGCTGGGAAATCAATTCACCCAGCCACATGATCAGGGCCGTACCGGCAGTCAAGGTCAACACGACGAGCATGATCTCTGGAGCCGTGAGATTGGCGCGCATCAGTTGCGATGTCGGACCAAAGGTCACCATTCCCGTCGACTGAACTGCAGCCAAGACGACGGTCAAGTAACGACTGGCCTGCGTGATCTTCTTCTGACCCGCCTGGCCTTCTTGCTGCCACTGTTCGACCTTCGGAATCACCACGCCCAACAGCTGCATGATGATCGAGGAGGTGATGTACGGCATGATCCCGAGGGTGAACACAGACGCTGACGCCAACGCCCCACCGGAGAAAAGGTTCAGCAGGCTGCCGAAGCCACCTTGCAACGCAGGATTGTCCGGGTTCGAAATGGAGGTGATATCCGCATAGGGCAGCGGAATAAACGCTCCAAAGCGATACAGGGCAATGATCAGCACAGTGAACAGGATCTTGTTTCGAAGATCCGGCACACGGAACATGTTTGGCAGTCGACTCAGCATCGGTCCTCCCGGCGTGGATGCAATATCCAGCTTCCGGTGTTTAGCGGTTGGTCAACGCACTTCCACGCGAAGCCGGGCGCACACCGGAGAACGGCAGGTCGAGCTTGACCGTGCTGCCACCGGCTCCTTCGATCGCCGCAACGGCAGACTTCGAGAAGGCGTGTGCCCGTACATTCAGCTTGGTGTCGAGCGAACCACTTCCGAGGACTTTGACCAATCCCTTTTTGGGGACAAGTCCGCGCTCCCGCATGAGTTCTGGTGTCACCACCGTGCCCGCGTCAAAGACGTTGAGTCTTTCCACATTAACAACTTCGTATGACACGCGGAACGGGTTATTGAACCCCCGGCCCTTCGGAATGCGGCGATGCAGCGGTGTTTGACCACCCTCAAAACCGACCGGCACGGTGTTGCGCGCGTGCTGACCTTTGGTTCCTCGGCCTGCGGTCTTGCCACCTTTACCGCCGATTCCGCGTCCCACACGCTTGCGCGCGCTCTTTGCACCCGGGGATGGCTTTAGGTCATGAATCTTCATTAGTTCTCCTCCACCTCAACGAGATGGCGGACACGCTGGATCATTCCCCGAACAGCAGGGCTGTCGGGAAGCGTCCGCGAGTCATTGATCCGACGCAACCCCATCGCTTTGATGGTGGCACGGTGTTTTGGCTTTGACCCGATCGTCGAGCGAACGAGCGTGATTGTTAAGTCAGCCATCATGAGCCCTCGTTCTTCTGCTGCCGGCGGTTGCGTTCGGTCTCTTTGAACGCCGCCAACAGGCCGGCCGGGACAAACTCCTCAGGGGCGCGACCGCGCAACTTGGCGACGTGGTCTGGTCGGCGCAGCTCGCGCAGACCATCGATCGTTGCGTGTGCGACGTTGATCGCGTTCGAAGAGCCAAGCGATTTCGCTAGAACGTCGTGAACGCCAGCGGCCTCGAGCACGGCGCGTGCCGCACCGCCAGCGATAACACCAGTACCCGGAGCAGCCGGCTTAATCAGCACTCGAGCAGCATCGTGACGACCGGTGATCGTGTGGGTGACGGTGTCGCCGGCCATCGCAACGGTGAAGACGTTCTTCTTCGCCTCTTCGATTCCCTTTTGGATCGCTCCGGGGACCTCTTTGGCCTTTGCATAGCCGAGGCCAACGCGGCCGTTACCATCGCCAACGACCACAAGGGCCGTGAACGAAAACCGCCGACCACCTTTGACCACCTTGGCCACACGGTTGATAGCGATGACCCGCTCTTCGTATTCGGTCTGAGCCATTTTGGCCGTGCCTTCCTAGAGTTTCAGCCCGGCTTCGCGGGCGCCATCGGCTATCGCGGCCACGCGGCCGTGGTAGCGGAATCCGTTGCGGTCAAAGATGACCGATTCGATACCTGCAGATTTTGCGGTCTCAGCAATGCGCTGCCCAACGCTCTTCGCTGCGTCGACGGGCTTGCCGGTTTCCCCACGCACCGCAGGCTCCATCGTCGAAGCGGAACCGAGCGTGTGGCCCGACTCGTCGTCGATCAGCTGTGCATAGATGTGCCGGCTCGACCGGAACACGCAGAGACGTGGACGGTCCGCTGTACCGCGCACCTTCTTGCGGACGCGTACCTGACGGCGCTTTCTTGCTTGCACTTTGTTCAGACTCATTGCGCAACCATGACTGTCGTAGTCGGATGAGGCCAGGGGCCTAACCCGCGGCCTTACCGGCCTTGCGAATAATGCGTTCACCTGAATAGCGGACGCCCTTGCCCTTGTAGGGCTCAGGCTTACGCAGTTTGCGGATGTCGGCGGCTACTTGGCCGACGACCTGCTTGTCGATTCCCCGCACGTAGATCTCGGTTGGTGTGGGAACCTCGAAGGACACGCCTTCAGGAGCTACAACCTCGACGGGGTGGGAGAAGCCAAGCGCCAACTCGAGCTTGTCCGAACCCTTGGCAGCAGCACGGTAACCAACGCCGACGATCTCCAACTTCTTGGCGAAGCCGTCGCTGACTCCCTCCACCATGTTGGCGATCAACGAACGGTTCAAGCCGTGGAGAGCGCGCGTCTGACGAGCGTCGGAATCGCGAGATACCGAAAGCGTCCCGTCGTCTTGGCTCAGAGAAATACCTTCAGGCAGCTCGTGAGAGAGCTCACCTTTGGGGCCCTTAACCGTCACAGATTGTCCGTCTTGAGAGACGGACACTCCACTCGGAACCGAAATGGGTTTTAGTCCAATACGTGACATGACGTGCCTACCAAACGTGACAGAGGATCTCGCCGCCGACCTTCTGCCGACGAGCTTCGCGGTCGGTCAACAGACCGTGCGAGGTCGACAGAATCGCGGTGCCGAGTCCACCGAGAACCCGAGGGATCTCATTGGACTTGGCATAGACGCGGAGTCCGGGCTTGGAAATGCGCTTGATACCCGAGATGGTCCGCTTGCGGTCCACCGTGTACTTGAGCTCGATGCTCAGCACTGCGCCAGGGCGCCCGGGAACTTCGCTTTCAGAAAAGTCCGCGATGTAGCCCTCGGACTTCAATACTGCTGCCAACGCTGCCTTCTGCTTCGAAAGCGGCATGTCGCAGCTGTCGTGATAGGCGATGTTCGCGTTGCGGATACGGGTCAACATGTCCGCGATGGGATCTGTCATCGACATGATCTTCCCCTCCTACCAGGACGACTTCCGGACACCCGGGACTTCACCCGCGTGTGCCATCTCGCGCAGGCAGATACGACAGAGACCGAACTTGCGGTAAACCGCGCGCGGACGTCCGCACCGGCGACAACGCGTATATGCCTGAACCTTGAACTTGGGCTTGCGCTGTGATTTAACAATCAGCGACTTGCGTGCCATGGTGCTTCCTTATCTGCGACGGAAAGGAAAGTTGAACGCATCGAGCAGGGCCCGGCCCGCAGCGTCATCTTTCGCGGTGGTGACGATGGTGATGTCCATACCCCGTGGCGTGTCGATCTTGTCGTAATCGACCTCGGGGAACATGAGCTGTTCGGCGACACCGAAGGTGTAGTTACCGTGACCATCGAACGACTTGAACGGCAGCCCCCGAAAGTCTCTAATTCGTGGAATCGCAATGGTGACCAAGCGGTCAAAGAACTCCCACATGCGATCCCCGCGGAGGGTCACCTTCGCTCCAATCGACTGACCTTCCCGGAGTTTGAAACCGGCGATTGACTTCTTCGCCTTGTTCACTGCGGGACGCTGGCCAGTGATCACCATCAGATCATTGATGGCGCCTTCCAGCAACGAGGGTTGAGCCACGGCGGCGCCAACACCCATGTTGACGACGATCTTCTCCAGCCGGGGAACATCCATCACGTTGCCGATCTCGAGCTTCTCTTTGAGATCGGCGCGGATCGTGTCGTTGTACCGAGCCTTGAGGCGAGGCATGTTCGAACTCGCAGCCATTAGACGTCTCCTCCGCACTTACGACAGGTGCGGATCTTCTTGTCACCATCGAAGCGGTAGCCAACTCGAGTCGGGCCGCATTTGCCGCAGACAAGCGCCACGTTTGAAACGTGAATCGGCATGTCCTTGTCGATAATGCCGCCCTGCATCACATCGCGCGTTGGCTTGGTGTGGCGCTTAGCCATGTTCACCCCGCTCACGATCACACGATCGCGTTCGGGGATCGACCGCATGATCGTTCCCTGCTTGCCGGCATCTTTCCCGGTAAGAACCTGAACTTTGTCTCCGCGACGCAACTTCATTTACAACACCTCCGGCGCCAGCGAGACGATTCGCATGAACTTGCGGTCACGCAGTTCCCGACCCACAGGGCCGAAGATTCGCGTCCCGCGAGGCTGGCGCTGATCATTGATCAACACCGCTGCGTTCTCGTCAAAGCGGATGTAGCTTCCATCGGGTCGACGCCGTTCCTTGCGGGTGCGGACCACCACGCATCGAACCACATCACCCTTCTTCACCGACGCTCCAGGGATTGCGTCTTTCACCGTGGCAATGAACTCATCGCCGATTCCGGCGTAACGCCGACGCGAGCCGCCCAGCACCTTGATGCAGAGCACCTCTTTGGCCCCGGAGTTGTCAGCCACTCGTAGTCTTGATTCTTGTTGAATCATCGATCGTCTCCGATTGGTACGTGCTCGCTAGCGGGCGCGTTCGACAACTTCGACGAGGCGCCAACGCTTCGTCTTGGACAGTGGTCGGGTCTCCATCACGCGGACCCGGTCGCCTTCGTTCGCGTCACCGTTTTCGTCGTGCACGTGGAGACGAGTGGTGTGCTGAATGGTCTTGCGGTACCGCGGGTGTCGCTTGCGGTCCACGACGGTCACGACGATGGTCTTGTCCATCTTGGTGGAGGTGACCATTCCCTCGCGGGTCTTGCGGCTCGCTCGAACAGGCGTATCAGCTGAGTTCGCGTCTTGGTTCACTGCTTCTTCGTCTGCCATGTCACTCAGCCTTTGCTTCGGCGATCTGACGCGCCCTGATCGCGGTCATGATGCGAGCGACTTGCCGCTTGACCTCACCGATCCGGGCCGTGTTGTCGAGCTGTCCGGTAACCCGCTGAAACCTCAGGTTGAACAGCTCTTCCTTGGCGTCGCTCAGCCGCGACTCGAGTTCGAGGGTGTCAAGTGAGTTCAGCTCTTGATTTTTCGCCATTAGAGACCGTCCCGCGTAACAAACCGGCACTTCATCGGAAGCTTGTGCGCCGCAAGGCGGATCGCTTCGCGTGCCGTTGCTTCGTTCACACCGGCGAGCTCAAACATGACTCGTCCGGGGCGCACAACGGCAACCCAACGCTCCGGATTCCCCTTGCCAGAACCCATGCGGGTTTCAGCGGGCTTCTCGGTAATGGGCTTGTCCGGGAAGATGTTGATCCACACCTTGCCGCCACGCTTGATGTGACGTGTCATAGCAATACGTGCGGCTTCGATCTGTCGGTTGGTCACCCAGCCCGGTTCCAGCGCTTGAAGTCCGAACTCGCCGAAGGTGACTCGCTCGCCGCCCTTGGTGAGGCCCTTCATGCGGCCACGTTGTGTTTTTCTGTGTCGAACTTTTCTCGGCATCAGCATGATGAGATGTCCTTACTCGTCGCCGGGCCGGTGCTTTGGCGTCGCGCTCGCTGAACGCGTGCGGCGCTCGACGTCTTCTTCTTCGTTGAGAAGGCGTTCCAGCTCGGGATCGGCCTCACCCAACAACGGTTTTGCTTCTTCTGGCGCCGCAACTTCAACAGGAGCAGCTTCTGGCTTCTCGGCGGCCGGGCGTCCGGCGCCGCGCCGTCCACCACCAACAAACTTGCGGGGGCGGCCTTGGCCGGACGTCTCGCCCGCCGCCATTGCAGCTTCGCGTGCGATCTTGTCCTCGGATGCGGCCTTATAGGGCACCACGTCACCCTTGTAGATCCACACCTTTACGCCGATGCGACCTTGCGTCGTCCGCGCTTCGGCGAAGCCATAGTCAACGTCCGCACGAAGGGTGTGCAGAGGCACGCGACCTTCGCGGTACCACTCGGTGCGTGCCATTTCCGCACCGCCGAGTCGTCCCGAGCACTGAACCCGGACACCAAGCGCACCAGCGCGAGTAGTCGTCTGAACCGCACGCTTCATCGCACGTCGGAAAGACACCCGGCCAGCGAGCTGGTCCGCAATCCCCTGAGCGATGAGGTTGGCATCAAGTTCGGGCTGCTTGATCTCTTGAATGTTGAGTTGCAGCTTGTTGTTGCCAGTGATCTTGGCGAGGCCTTGTCGCAAGCGATCGGCCTCTGCACCCCGGCGACCAATGACGATGCCCGGGCGAGCGGTGTGCACGTCGATACGGAGCCGGTCGCGGGTCCGTTCGATCTCGACCCTGCTGACCGCTGCGTGGGGCAGCTGCGCCTTGAGATAGCGACGGATCTTGACGTCGTCGATCAGGTAGTCGGTGTACTCGCGGTCGGCGAACCAGCGCGACTTCCAGTCGGTGACGATTCCGAGTCGGAACCCGTATGGGTTGACCTTCTGGCCCATTACTCGTTCTCCCCGTCTTGTTCGGGTGCTTCGTCCGCTTCGGAGTCATTTGATGGCTCTGAAGCCGCTGCTTCGTCGGCCGCCGGTTCATCTTCCACGACTTCGGTTGCCGCCGAAATCGACGTCTCCGCACCGTCGACGCTCGCGTCCGGAGCGTCCGTTGCCGTCGACAAAGCCTGCTCATCGGCGTCGGCTGCGTCCGCGGCGGGTGCCTGTGGGGCAGTCTCCTCCGGTGCGCCAGCTTCGCGACTGCGCTCGACACGCCTCCGACGCTGACGGCGAGCGTCATCGGAAGCGGCACCGGCAGAATCGCGAAGAGCGATCAACTCGTCGGGTAGGCGACCGAGAACAACCGTGATGTGGCACGTGCGCTTGCGGATGCGAGTCGCACGGCCTCGTGCACGGGGGCGCCATCTCTTAAGTGTGGGGCCCTCGTCGGCGTAGCAAGCTTCGACGAACAGGTCCTCTGCAGCGAGAGACAGTTCGTGCTCTGCGTTGCTCACAGCAGAGTTAAGGACCTTCAAGATGTCGCTCGCCGGACCCCGGTCTGACAGCACCAGGCGATTGCGCGCCGTCGTGATGTCTTCGCCTCGGATCAAGTTGAGAACCTGACGAACCTTGTAAGGAGACCGTCGGATGTGTCGAGCCGATGCTCGTGCTTCAGCCATCTGCCATCACCGCCGAGAGGATCGTTCTTGGCCAGCGTGAAACTTGAAGGTTCGCGTAGGTGCGAACTCGCCAAGCTTGTGCCCGACCATGGACTCTGAGATGTACACCGGTACATGCTTGCGACCGTCGTGGACGGCGATCGTGTGGCCGACCATCTCAGGGATGATCGTCGATCGGCGCGACCAGGTCTTGATCACACGCTTGTCACCTGTTTCGTTGAGTGCATCGACTTTGCGCTCGAGATGGTCGTCAACGAACGGGCCCTTTTTGAGGCTACGTGGCATTAGTCATTACCTCCGGGAGCCGCGTCCACGACGACGGCGCACGATCATCTTGTCGGAAGGCTTGGACTTGCGGGTCCGACCTTCGGGCTTACCCCAAGGGGACACCGGTGGGCGACCTCCCGAGCTCTTACCTTCACCACCACCAAGTGGGTGGTCATTCGGGTTCATCGCAACACCACGGGTCTGCGGACGGCGACCCTTCCAACGTGACCGACCAGCCTTACCCAGTTTGAGCAGTTCGGCTTCGGTGTTACCGACCTGGCCGACCGTCGCACGACAGTCGATGGGCACGCGGCGCATCTCCGTCGAGGGGAGACGCAACGTCGCGAACTTGCCTTCCTTGGCCACCAGCTGAATGGCGGTGCCAGCGGCACGACCCATCTTGGCGCCGGCGCCTGGCTTCAGTTCGACATTGTGCACGGTGGTACCGACAGGAATGTTGCGCAGTGGCAGTGCATTCCCTGGCTTGATGTCGGCGTCCTTACCGTTCTCCACCATGTCCCCGACCTTGAGGCCAATTGGGGCAATGATGTAGGCCTTCTCACCGTCGAGGTAGTGAAGCAAAGCGATACGAGCATTTCGGTTCGGGTCGTACTCGATGGCCGCGACCTTGGCCGGAACACCGTCCTTGCGACGACGGAAGTCGATGATGCGGTACTTCTGCTTGTGCCCGCCACCACGGTGCCGAGAAGTGATACGCCCGTGAACATTACGGCCACCGGTCTTCGGCTTAGGCCGAGTCAGGCTCTTCTCAGGCTTGGTCTTGGTGATTTCCGAAAAGTCGTAGCTCGTCTGAAAACGGCGCCCAGGACTCGTCGGCTTTCGCTGTCGAAGTGGCATATCAGGCCTCGAAGACGTCGATGGAGTAGCCGGGGGCTAGCGAGACCATTGCCCGCTTCGAGCTGGCTCGAACGCCCCAGCGGCCGGTGCGACGGTCGCGCTTGCGCTTACCGTCCCGGTTGATGGTGTTTACCTTCGCCACGCGAACCGAGAAGATCGATTCGATGGCTTGTCTGATCTCGACCTTGTTGGCGCTCTCAGACACGATGAACGTGTAAACGCCTTGGTCGATGAGCCCGTAAGACTTCTCAGAAACCACGGGGCTCAGGATGATGTCGCGCGGGTTCTTATTCATGCTTCTTCGCCGCCTTCTGCCGCCTCAGCGTCGGCCGGTTCCGGAGCGGCGTCGTCAGTTACGTGCGCAACTTCAACCGCCTTCACACCCGGGCGGACTGGCCGCGAAAGGCGCTCCGTCGTCGTCGACAGGGTTTGCTCAGAAAAGATCACGACATCGCTCACGAGCACGTCGTAGGTATTCAGTTCAGATGCCTGAATCACGTGAACCCGACGACCGAGGTTGCGGAACGACTTGTTCGCATTGGCGTCATCACCGGTCAGCACGACCAGCGCACGCTTGGCGGCGTCCAGGCCGAAGGCTTCGAGGAGCGCAATCGCGTCCTTGGTCTTAGGAGCGTCGAACTCCCATGACTTGATGACAGCAACATTGCCACCCTGCGCACGGTCAGACAATGCGCTCACCAAGGCGAGACGAACCATCTTCTTCGGTGTGCGCTGCTTGTAGCTGCGGGGCTGCGGGCCATGAGAGACGCCACCGCCGGTCCAGTGCGGAGCCCGAGTTGAACCCTGGCGTGCCCGACCTGTTCCCTTCTGGCGCCACGGCTTGGCACCTCCGCCCGAAACCATTGCACGGGTTTTGGTTGCGTGCGTTCCCGAGCGGCGGGCCGCGAGCTGCGCCGTCACCACTTGGTGCATCACCGAGACGTTTGGTTCAATTCCGAAAACCTCAGCGTTGAGTTCTATCGAACCCACGGAGGCGCCACTGCGGTCCTTAATCGAGAGACTGAGGCTCATGCTTCACCGCCTTTACCCGCTTTGACAGCCGAGCGAATCAACACGAGACCACCGTTCGGTCCCGGAACTGCGCCCTTGATCAGCAGCAAGCCCTGTTCGATGTCGGATTGCACGACTTCGAGGTTCTGGGTCGTTACCTTCCGACCGCCCATGCGTCCGGCCATCCGGGTGCCCTTGAAGACGCGGCCCGGAGTGGCACACGCACCGATGGAGCCAGGAGCACGATGCTTCTTGTGGTTACCGTGCGACGCGCCTTGACCTTTGAAGTTGTGGCGCTTCATGCCGCCGGCGAAACCCTTGCCCTTGGAAACGCCGCTCACATCGACGAGCTGGCCCGCTTCGAAAAGGCTGACGTCGATGACCTGCCCGAGTTCATAGCCCGAGGTGTCGGCAACGCGAAGTTCCGTGAGGTAGCGGCGAGCAGAAACCCCGGCTTTGGCCAGGTGTCCGCGCTGCGGGTTGGTCAGGCGGCTTTCCTTGACGTCGCCGAAGCCAATCTGGATGGCAGCGTAACTGTCGGATTCAACCGTCTTGATCTGTGTAACAGTGCAGGGGCCAGCCTTTATGACGGTGACCGGAACGATCTCGTTGTTCTCGTTCCAGATCTGCGTCATGCCGATCTTCTGGCCCAGAAGGCCTTTGCTTCCCATTTGCTCCGCTTTCTCCAGGTGGTATCCGCGATTCTGTGGCGGACCGGAGTGCTAAGGCGCACCCATGCCTGTTCCAACGCCGCGTTCAAGGCACCACAGTGATCGCGGCGGGCCCACTCTCGCGAGCGAGCCTTCCGGATGTTCGCGTCCGACGACGGCGCGCAAACGCCGTTCCGAACTATGTCAAGGCAACCAGAGTTGCGCTGTCAGCTACTTAATTTCGATCTCAACCCCGGCGGGAAGATCGAGCCGTTGCAGCGCGTCAACCGTGTTGTTGGTCGGCTCCACAATATCGAGAAGCCTCTTGTGAACTCGCATTTCGAAGTGCTCACGTGAATCTTTGTCCTTGTGGGGGGACTTGATCACGCAGTACCGGCGAATCTCAGTGGGAAGCGGCACCGGACCGCGAACCCGTGCCTGAGTGCGAGTAACCGTCTCAACGATCTTCTTGGTGGATTGATCGATGATCTCGTGGTCGTACGCCTTCAGGCGAATACGAATGCGCTTGTCAGCCATGGTGCCGCTTTCCTACTTAGAACTAGCGTCGGCTAGTTGATGATCTTGGTGACTCGACCAGCACCAACCGTCCGGCCACCCTCACGAATCGCGAACTTCAAACCCTCATCCATCGCAATCGGAGCAATCAACTCAACCGTCATCTCCGTATTATCACCCGGCATCACCATCTCCGTACCCTCAGGCAACTTCACCTGACCCGTAACATCAGTCGTACGGAAATAAAACTGCGGACGATAATTGTCAAAAAACGGCGTATGACGACCACCCTCATCCTTGGTCAACACATACACCTGAGCCTCAAAC
>CXWK01014279.1_pt1 | contig 21642 bp, 22 predicted proteins | sample 590851 | NCBI WGS metagenome assembly CXWK01 (sample SAMEA3498364, study PRJEB10139) | wastewater metagenome | biome: wastewater treatment plant; material: activated sludge | place: Denmark | collected 2014-08-01 | reverse complement strand
CGTGGTGCCGAAGGGGCTCTCGGCGGCGGCCCGTTCCACGTCGACGTGGATCCACTGCTCGTCGCCGGTCCTCGCCCCGAAGTCGTCGAGCATGGCCTGGTCGACGAGCAGCTCGTCGCCCCAGTCGGTGTACTCCTCGCGGATCTCGGCCCGGAGCGCGTCCAGGTCATCGAAGCGGATCTCCCGCACCGCGTCGGTCACGTGCCTCCTCCGTTTCCGGCCGCGAAGCGGCCGCTCTCGAACAGCTCCGGGGGGAACCGCTCCACCACGTCGTCCTCGATCTGCACACCGAAGGTGTTCAGCGCCGCGGAGATCATGCGGTACTGGCCCACGGTGAACACCACATCGATGCACTGCTGCTCGCTCCAGTGCTCGACCAGGGCCGCCCACGTCGCGTCGCTGACCATGTCGTCGGCCATGAGCTCGTCGGTGGCCTGGAGTAGTGCCCGGTCGGCCGGATCCCATCCGGGCGCGTCAGGCCCCTCGACCACCCGCTCGATCTCCTCGTCGGTGCACCCGACGGCGCGGGCGATGCTCACGTGCTGGACCCACTCGTAGGCGGAGCCCGCCAGCAGGCCGACCCGCAGCGTGGCCAGCTCCCGGGCCCGCTTGGGCAGGGTGTTGGTCCCCAGGATGTGGTTGCCGAACGGCATCCACCGTTGCAGGAGGACAGGGTGGCGGGCCACGGTGCTGAGCACGTTCAGCACCTTGCCGTCGTTGTGGCGGGAGACCTTGTCCATCAGCGCGGCGGTCTCCTGGTCCCAGTCGTCGGGGGTCGTCGGTCGCACCCTCGGCTCGGTCGGGCTCATCGGGGCTCTTTCGGCAGGCCGAGGACGCGCTCGGCGATGATCGTGCGTTGCACCTCGCTGGTGCCGGCGTAGATGGTCCCCGCGCGGGCGTTGAGGAAGATGGTCGCCCACGAGGCGGTGGTGTTCGCCGCCGTGGCGTCGTCGGGTCCGAAGACGATCAGCGGGGCGATCCCCGTTGGCACGAGGCCGTCGGGGCCGAGGAGGTCCATGGCCAGCTCGGTGGCCTCCTGGTGGTACTCGGACCACACCAGCTTGTTGATCGACGCCCCCGGCCCCGGCGGCCGGCCGGCCAGGAGGTCGTCCTTCACCTGATCGCCGAGGTAGCGCATGATCTGGACCTTCATGTGACACCGGGCCAGCCGCTGGCGGACGAGGAGGTCACGGTGGCGTCCGCGCTCCTTGGCCAGGGCGATCAGGCGCTCGCACTCGGCCTCGAAGCGGATGATCTCGGTGGCGGTGTTCTCGCCCCGCTCGTAGCCGAGCACGGTCATGGCCACGGCCCACCCGTTGTCGACCTCGCCGACCACGTCGCCGGCGGGCACCCGGGCATCGGTGAAGAAGACCTCGTTGAAGTCGCTGCCGCCCGACAGCATCCGGATCGGTCGGACCTCGACGCCGGGCTGGCGCATGTCCATGAGCAACAGCGAGATGCCCCGGTGCTTCGGGGCGTCCGGGTCGGTGCGGCAGAGGACGAAGATGTGGTCGGCCACGTGGCCCGCCGAGGTCCAGACCTTCTGGCCGTTGACCCGCCACTCGTCGCCGTCGAGCACCGCGGGCTTGGACAGGCCCGCGAGGTCGGAGCCAGCCCCGGGCTCGGAGTACCCCTGGCACCAGCGGTCCTCGCCGGAGAGGATCCGCGGCAGGTAGTGGGCCTTCTGCTCAGGCGTACCCCAGTGCAGGAGGGAGTTGCCGAGGAGGCGCATGCCGAACCCGTCGGTCTGCACGCCGAGGGGCAGGCCGGCCCGGGTGAGCTCCTCCGCCGCGACGATGGCCTCCTCGATCGATCGTCCGCCGCCGCCGTACTCGACCGGCCAGGTGATCCCGAGGAGGCCGTTGTCGTAGAGGACCTTGCGCCACCCTTCGAGGAACTCGTGGAGCTCGTCCGGGTCGACGGCGCCGACCCCCGCGAAGTCTTGCGGGGCGTGCTCGGCGATGATGGCCCGTACCCGGTCGCGGAAGGACTCCGGCTCGCTCGACACAAACCAACCCTATCATGCGCAGAGACTGTGACCTAGAGTGCGCCGGTGACCGAAGACCGCTATCTGGGCGTCCGCAGCCTGCTCGAGACGCCGATCATGGACGACCACAAGTGGGCGAAGCTCCCGAGCATCCCCACCGACGCCGTCCTCGTGGACCTCGAGGACAGCGTGCCGCCGCCGCTGAAGGAGATCGCCCGCGAACGGGTGGCCAACGCCCTGCGGGACGCCGATGGCTTGGGCGTCCGGGTGCTCGTGGCCCGCTGCAACCACCTCTCCACGCCGTGGGGTCGCGACGACCTCCGGATGCTGGGGGAGGCGGGAGTGACCTGCCTCGGCTACCCGAAGTGCGACTCGGTCGACGACGTCCTGGAGGCCAAGGAGATCCTGGCTGCCGCCGGCGCCACGCCCGACATCCTGGTCGGCATCGAGAGCGCCCTCGGTGTGGTGAACATGGCGGCGATCGCCCAGGTGGACGGCGTGATCGGCATCGGGATGGGCATCGGCGACCTCAGCGCCGATCTCGGCGTGAGCCTCTACGGGCCGGACGGCTCGGTGAACGAGGCGTTCGCGGGACCCCGGGCCCAGGTGGCGATGGTGGCCCATGCCTTCGGCCTGCTGGCGATGGACTTCCCCTACGCCCAAGACCTCCGCGACCTCGATGAGATCCGCCGCCAGCTCGAGCGCTCCCGGGCCATGGGCTACACGTCGGCGTCCACCTTCTACCCCCCGCACGTCGAGGTCATCAACGACGTGTTCAGCCCTTCGGCCGCCGACCTCGACGTCGCCGACGAGGTCATCGCCATGTACGAGGCGGCCGTGGCCAACGGCGATCCCGCCGTCACCCTGCCCTCGGGCCGCACGATCCTCGTCCACGACTACCAGAAGGCCCAGAAGGTCCGCCGTCGCCACGAGGCCGTTTCGTCCCGCTCGTAATCTCTGCGTATGATAAGGCTGATATGACGGATCCGGTTGGTCCTCCCACCTTCGACGGGCTGAAGGTCGTCGAGTTCGGCCAGATCATCGCCGGGCCCCTCGCCGGCACCCTGCTAGCCGACCTCGGCGCCGACGTGGTCCACGTCGAGGACCCCACCCACGGCGACCCGTCCCGCCAGATGGGGCCGGTCAAGGACGGCATCTACCTCTGGTGGAAGGTGGCGGCCCGCAACAAGCGGTCGGTCACCCTCGACCTGCGCAGCGCGGAGGGCCAGGACCTGGCCCGCGAACTGGTGGCATGGGCCGACGTCGTGATCACCAACTTCCGGGTCGGGACCCTCGAGCGGTGGGGGCTGGACTGGCCGGCCCTGCAGGAGGTCAACCCGAAGGTCGTCATGCTCCAGGTCTCGGGCCACGGAGCCAACACGACCGACCGCGACCGGCCCGGCTTCGGCAAGGTGGGCGAGGCGATGAGCGGCGTCGTCAACCTCACCGGCTTCGCCGACGGACCGCCGGTCCACACCGGGTTCTCCCACGGCGACACCGTGACCGCCCTGATGGGCGCCTTCGCCATCAGCGCCGCGCTGCACCGACGCCACGAGCCGGACTTCGCGGGGGAGTGGATCGACCTCGCTCTCTTCGAGAGCCTCTTCCGGCTCATCGAGTGGCAGGTGATCGTGCACGACCAGCTCGGCGTCGTCCCCGAGCGTGCGGGCAACCAGCTCGCCATCGCCCCGGGCGCGGTGGTGAACACCTTCCTCACCGCCGATGAGCAGTGGCTCACGGTCACCTCGGCCACGCCCCGGTCGGTGGCCAATGTGGCTGCTCTCCTCGGCCTGCCCGTCGACGAGTTCAGCACCCCCCAGCAGCAGGCCGCTCGGGGTCACGAGCTGGACGCAGGGCTCAGGTCCTGGATCGCCACCAAGACCCTGGACGAGTGCCTCAGCGAGATGGCGGCGCTCGAGGTGGTGGCGTCGCCCATCTTCTCCATGGCGGACATCGCCACCAGCAGGACCTACGAGGAACGGGAGGCCATCGTGACCGTCGACGACGTCGACCTCGGCCCGATCAGGATGCAGAACGTCGTGCCCAAGCTGGCCAACCACGGGGGCCGGGTGTGGCGGGCCGGGCCGCAGCTCGGCGAGGACAACGAGCTCGTCTACCGCGAGCACCTCGGGATGGCGGCCGAGCGCTACGACGCCCTCAAGTCGGCGGGGACGATCTGATGGGCCGGCTCGAGGACAAGGTCTGTCTGATCACCGGCGGGGCCCGGGGGCAGGGAGCGGCGGAGGCGGCCCGCTTCGTCAGCGAAGGGGCCACCGTCTACATCACCGACTTCCGGGTCGACGCCGGTCGGGAGACGGCCAAGGAGACCGGCGCGGTGTTCCTCGAGCACGACGTCACCGATCCCGGGCGCTGGGAGGTGGTCGTGGGCCAGATCGTGGAGCAGGCGGGCCGGCTCGATGTCCTGGTCAACAACGCCGGGATCTTCCGCAGGGTGCCGCTCGTCGAGACCACCGTCGAGCTCTGGGACCGCATCGTCTCGGTGAACCAGACCGGGGTGTTCCTGGGGATGCTCACCGTGGCGCCGCCGATGATCGAGCAGGGTTCGGGCTCGATCGTGAACATCTCGTCCATCGCCGGTCTGGAGGGCAGCGGGGCCTTCGCCTACGGCGCCACCAAGTGGGCCGTCCGGGGCATGACCAAGAACGCCGCCCTCGACCTCGGTCCCCACGGCATCCGGGTCAACTCCATCCACCCCGGGATCATCGTCACCGACATGATCGCCGGCCTCCCCCTGGAAGAGGCGGCCCAGACCGTCCCCCTGCGCAAGAACGGAACTCCCGACGACGTCGCCGACCTCGCCCTGTGGCTGGCGTCCGACGAGAGCCGCTACACCACCGGCGCCGAGATCACCGTCGACGGCGGCCTCACGGTCTGACGCGCCCTTCCTCGGTGACGAGGTTCGGGGGCAGGCGGTGGGTACGGCCGGAGCCGGTGGTGGCGGTGGCGCCGGCGTCGACGACCAGGCAGTGGCCGGTGACATAGCGGGACTCGGGTCCGGCGAGGTAGAGGACGGCATCGGCGATGTCCTCGGCGGTGCCGGCGGTGCCGAGGAGGGAGTCGGCGGCGATTCGCTCGGTGGCCCGATCCAACTCGGACCGATCGCCGGTGATGGCGAAGGCGCTGAGCGGCGTGGCCATGATGCCGGGGGCGATGGCGTTGACCCGGATGCCGCGCTCGCCCAGCTCGGAGGCTGCGGACCGGGTCAGGCCGATCACCGCGTGCTTGGCCGTCGTGTAGGCGTGGGGCCCGATGCCGCCCTGGAGGCCGGCGATGCTGGCCATGGAGACGATCGTCCCCGAGCCCTGCGGGACCATCAGCCGGGCGGCGTGCTTGATCCCGTGGAAGACGCCGTTGACCAGCACGTCGAGCGTGCGACGCCAGTCCTCGCTGTCCTGCTCGGCGATCGGGCCGACGGCGCCCAGGATCCCGGCGTTGTTGACCATGACGTCGAGGCCACCGAGCTCCGCGACCGCCCGGTCGACGGCGGCGGCCACGTCCTCCTCCCGGCTCACGTCCGTACGGGCGAAGGCGACGTCCGTGCCGTCGCCGGGTTCGTGGAGGTCCGCGACCAGGACCCGGGCACCTTCCTCGAGGAACCGGCTGACCGTGGCCGCCCCGATCCCACTCGACCCCCCGGTGACCACCGCCACCTTGCCGTCCAGGCGACCGCTCATGCCGGATGCTCCAGGATCCCCGTTCTGGCGCCTGATCTGCCGCCCAGGACCGGGAAAGCGGGCGCCAGAACGGCGTCGGTCGGGGGGCTCATGGCCGGGCGGGGGTGATGGCGAGGTGGAGCTCCAGCAGGCCGCGGAGCAGGAAGCTCTCGTTGTAGCGGAAGTCGTTGTCGTCGGTGAGGGTGTAGGTGTCGAGCCGCCGGGACAGCTCCTCCAGCGCCACCCGGAGCTCGAGACGCGCCAGGCCGGCGCCGAGGCAGAAGTGCGGGCCTTTGCCGAAGGCCACGTGGTCGATGAGGCGGTCGCGGTCGGGCGTGAAGGCCTCGGGTTCGGCGAACAGGGTCTCGTCCCGGTTGGCCGAGGCGTAGGTGACGATGACCTTCTGTCCCTTGGCGATGTTGACGCCGCCCAGTTCCACGTCCCGGGTGGCCGTGCGGTGGAAGCCCTGGACCGGCGAGGACAGTCGCAGCGACTCCTCGATGATCGCCGGGATCCGGGCCGGGTCCGCCTTGATGGCCGCCCAGTGCTCCGGGTGGTCGGCGAGGTGCCGCATGAGTTCGGTCAACGCCTTTGTCGTGGTCTCGTTGCCGCCCACGATGAGCTGTTGGACCACCCCCAGCACCTCGGCGGTCGACAACGGTCGGGTGTCGGTGAGCTCGGGGTCGTCGTCATCGATGCGGGCCTCCAGCAGGGAGGTCAGCAGGTCGGGCTGGGGTCGGGCCCGGCGCTCGTCCAGCTCGACCTCGAGGTGGCGCTGCAGCTCGTTGATGCCCAGCTCGGCGGCGACGAGGGCGTCGACGGTGGCACCGTCGCCGAAGCCCACGATGGCGTCGTCGGACCAGCGCTTGAAGTCGGTCATCAGGTCGTGGGGGATGTTGAGGGCGTCGGCGATGACCTCGACGGGGAGGGGGACCGCGAAGTCGTGGACGAACTCGATGCGCTCCCGATCGATCCACGAGTCGACCAGGCGGGCCGTGATCGAGCGGACGCTGTCCTCCCGGTCGGCAACAGCCCGTGGGGAGAAGGCCTTGGACACGAGCCGGCGGTGGCGGGTGTGGTCGGGGGCGTCGGCGGCGATGAGGATCGGGAGCCGAGGGTGGCCCTCGTCCTGCGCGGCCTTCACCCGGGCCAGGTCCTCCCGGGTGAGCGGCATCAGGGCCCGGGTCCGGCGGGACGAGAACGTCGCGGGATCCCGCAGCACCTCCAGGACCAGGTCGTGGCGGGTGACCAGGAACTCCTGGGTGGACTCGACCCAGCAGACGGGCTCGTCGGCCCGCATCCGCTCGTAGTGCGGGTGCGGGCACTGGCGCGTCTCGGGGTCGGACGGGTCGAAGCTCATCATGCCTCCGTGGTCGGGCGGGCGCCCGGGAAGTCCTGTTCGACCTGGTGGTCGAGCGCGGCCTCGAGGACGTCGGTGTCGAGGGCGAGCAGGGCGCCGGTGGCGTCTCCGAGCACCTCCGCGAAGCGCCGGCGCAACAGCTCCTCGGCCCGCTCGAACTGCGCGCGGCCGTCAACGGTGGCGACGAAGGCCACGCCCCGGCCGTCGTCGGTCGTCGTACGGCGCTCGGCCCAGCCCTGGCGCTCCAGCCCGGTGGTCAGCGCCGACATCGCCGGTCGGCTCACCGCGCTGTAGCGGGCCAGCTCGAAGGCCCGCTGCGGCCCCCGGACGATGGCGTTGAGCGCCCGGTACTGCGGGAGCGTGAGCCCGAGCTCGTCCAGGGCTTGCTGGGCGATCCGGGCCAGGCGGATGACGGTCCGGATGGGGTCCGTGAGGTCGGTCATGCCGGCAGTCGGGCCTCGCGCAGTGCCGAGCGCCGTACCTTGCCGGAGTCGTCCCGCAGGGGCTGGTCGACGAGCTCGATGCTCCGGGGGACCTTGTAGCTGACGAGCAGCTCGCGAACGTGGGCCGCGAGCTCGCTCGGGGTGACGCCGTCGGCCTCGACGATGGCGTGGACGGTGTTGCCGAGATCGTCGTCGGGCAGGCCGATCACCGCGCTCGACCGCACGTTCGGGTGGGCCTCGATGGCGGCTTCGACTTCGGCGGGGAAGATGTTGCGACCACCGGACAGGATCATGTCGCTGCGCCGGTCCCCGAGGTAGAGGTAGCCGTCATTGTCGACCCGGCCCATGTCGCCCACGCTCTCCCAGCCGTCGGCGGTTCGCCGGGAGTCCGCGCCGACGTAGCGGTAGGACGTACCGGGGCCGGTCGGCGGCATCATGAAGACCTCACCCACTTCTCCGGTCGGGACGTCATCGAGGGTCTCGGGATCCAGGATCCGGAGGCGGGAGCCGCCGACGGGCCGCCCCACCGACCCGGGGTGCTCCAGCCACTCGTGGCCGGTGATGTGGGTGCCGCCGATCCGCTCCGTGGAGCCGAACGTCTCGTGCATGACGTCGGGACCGAGCCAGTCGATCCACTGCCGCATGAGCCAGGGCGGACAGGGCGAGCCGGAGGTGAGCACGAACTCGAGGCTCGAGACGTCCCGGGCCAGGCGCTCCTCATCCGGGAGGCGGGCGATGCGCAGCATCATCGTGGGGACGAGGGTCATCTTGTCGGGCCGGTGGCGCTCGACCAGCCGGAGGCACTCGGCGGCGTCGAAGCGGGGCAGCACCACGGCCGTGGCCCCGGCCAGCACCGAGCGCCAGGCCGTGGCGTAGGGGATCCCGTGGTACAGCGGACCGGTCACCATGATCGCCCGGCGGGCGATGAGCATCCCCAGTGGCGACGCCGGATCGAACACCGCAGGCTCCACGCTGCAGATGAGCTTGGGTCGGCCGGTGCTCCCGCCCGAGGCCAGGGCGCGCTCGACCGACGACATGCGGTCGGGCAGGGGGCCGTCATCGAGGGACGGGTCGGGGGCGAAGCCGGCCGCGACCGACGTCCGACCGGCTGCGTCACCCGGGGCCACGCCGACGACCAGGGCGGGATCGGCCCGGTCGAGGATCGCCTGGCGCTCGGCGGCGGGGAGCCGGGGGGACACGAGGTTGGGGATCGCGCCGAGCTTCCAGGTGGCGAGGCAGGCCACGAACCACTCCGGGCTGTTGGGCAGGCCGATCGTGACCATGTCGCCCTCGGTGACCCCCAACTCGGCGTAGGCCCGGGCCATGCGATTGGCGGCCCGCTCCAACTCCCCGCGGGTGAGTGTGGTCTCACCCCCTTCCCCGTCCCCGTCGTCGCGGCAGATGACCGCGATGGCCTCCGGATCGGCCTCCGCCACCAGGCCGAACGCGGCGGGGAACGAGCGGGCCGTCACCGGTCGAGCCGGAACCCGGGCAGGTTGACCTCGCCCCGGTCGATCCAGGCGACCGTGACCCGGGCCCCGATCTCGAGGCCCGAGTCCGGGTCGTCGGGGTCCACGTCGACGATGTGGGTCATGAGCCGGAACCCCTCGTCGACGTCCACCCAGGACACGACGTAGGGGACCAGGTCCAGGAACGAGGGGTGCAGGCTCCGGCGCACCACGGAGAACGTGTAGATCGTCCCCCGCCCCGCTGAGGTCCGCCAGCTCAGCTCGGTGCTCGTGCAGTGGGTGCAGTGCGCCCGGGGGTAGAAGACGACCCCTGCGCAGGCATCGCACACCTGGTAGCGGAGCTCCCGGTCCTTGGTCGCCGCCCAGAACGGCTCGGTGTCGAGCTCGGGGAAGCGGGGGAGCACCCGGCGGGGCTCTTCGGTGGTGTCGGCCATGTCCAGCCCTCCTTCAGTCCCGGCCCAGCACGACGGTGCCGGACGCGTAGCGGCGGTTCAGGGTCCCGCCGGTGCCGTGGGCGATGGCCAGCCGGGCATCGGGTACCTGGGCGGTGGACTGGCCCCGGAGCTGGCGGGCGGCCTCGATCAGCAGGAAGATCCCCCGCTGGCCGGGGTGGTTCGACGACAGGCCGCCGCCGTCGGTGTTGAGGGCCAGGCCAGGCGTGTCGAAGTTCAGGCCACCGGACTCGACCAGGCCGCCGCCCTCCCCCTTGGCGCAGAACCCGAGGTCCTCCAGTGCGCTCATCACCGTGATCGTGAACGAGTCATAGACCATGGCCACGTCGATGTCGGCCGGGGTGACACCGGCCTGACCGAAGGCCGCGGGCCCCGACCGGGTGGCCGCGGTGACGGTGATGTCGGCGCCGTTGATCCGGTGGCCGGTGGCCTCACCCGCCCCGAGCACCCAGATCGGGTCGGTGCGACAGTCGCGGGCCACGTCCTCGGTGGCCAGGATCACCGCCCCGCCGCCGTCGGAGATGATGCAGCAGTCGAGGTGGTGGAGCGGGTCGGCGATCATGGTCGAGGCCAGCACGTCGTCGACGGTGATCTCGTTCGGGCCGTGGCGGAGGCCGAGGTCCTCGATCGCCTGGACGGCCGCGGGGTTGCGCACCGCATGGTGCCGGGCCGTGACGGCGATCTCGGCCAGTTGCTCGCTCGTCGAGCCGTGCTGGTGCATGTAGCGGCGGGCGAACTGGGCGTAGTCGGCCACCAGGGTCGTCCCCCAGCAGTCCTCCATGTTGGAGATGGGGTTCGGTGGGCCGAGCTCGCTGTAGCGGGCGCCGGTGCCGATGTCCGAGGCGCTGCTCTTGGCCACGGCCCCGTAGGTGAGGAGGGCCACGGTGGCCGCCCCCGAGCTGAGCGCCCGGGTGGCGTGGGCCACCTGGAACTCGAACGAGCTGCCCCCGACGGTGGTGGTGTCGACGACCTTCAGCTCGTCCAGACCGAAGTACTCGGGCATGTGCAGGCCCGGCCAGAGGATCCCGTCCCCGTCGTCGTAGAGAGCATCGACGTCCTTCCAGGTCAGCCCGGCGTCCTCGAGGGCCCGGGCGGCCGAGTGGGACTTGATGTGCAGGGCCGTGGCGGTGCCGTGGGTGTGGCGGGACGGGTACTCGTGGATCCCGACGATGGCGACTCGTGAGGAGGCCATCAGCCGGCCTCGTCCAGTCGTCGCCGGCCTTCGACGGTCGGTTGGAACGAGCGGGGGATCAGGGTGAAGACGTCGTCGAGGTCCCACGGTCCGGCGGACACCAACTGGCGCTGGATCTCGGGGTTGCTCCAGAGTGAGATGCGGTACTCCTGCAGGCCGAGGATGCGCCCGGTCAGCCAACCGGACTCGGCACTGGCCAGGTAGACGATCGCCGGGACGATGGCGTCGGGCGAACGCCGGGGGTCGTCGTCGTCCAGGCGGCCGCCCGAGGCCTTCAGTTCGGCCACCGCCTCGTCGGGGAGCGTGGCGGTCATGCGGGTCGCCGCACCGGGCGAGATGCAGTTGGCGGTGACGCCGTACTTGGCCAGGGCGTTGGCGCAGGAGAAGGTGAACCCGACGATGCCCATCTTGGCTGCGGCGTAGTTCGGTTGGGACGGGGCGCCGTGGAGTCCGGCGATCGAGGTGAAGTTGATCAGTCGGTAGTCACCGGCCCGGGCGTCGCGCCAGTACGCCGAGGCGAACCGGGTGGTGTTGAAGCAGCCCTTGAGGTGGACGTCGATGACGGCGTCCCACTCCTCCTCGGCCATGTTGAAGATCATCCGGTCGCGGAGGATCCCGGCGGCGTTGACCAGGATGTCGAGCCGTCCGTAGGTGTCGACCGTGAAGTCCACGAGGTCGGCACAGGCCTGGTGGTCGGTCACGTCGACGGCTCGGGCCACCGCGCTGCCTCCGGCGGCGACGATGTCGCCCACCACCGCTCGGGCCGGCTCGGGATCGCCCCCGCTGCCGTCGAGGCCCACACCGAGGTCGGCGACGACCACCTGTGCCCCCTCAGCCGCCAGCCGCCGGGCGGTCGCCGCGCCGATGCCCTGCCCGGCGCCGGTGATGATCGCCACCCGCCCGTCCAGTCGTCCCATCGTGGTGCTCCTCAAAAGTAGTTCCAGACTCGAATCAATATCCCGCTCCGGTCACGCCCGGTCAAGGGCCCGCACCGCTAAGGCGGCCCGTTCGGTCACGGACACGGCGAACGCGTCGACGGTCTCGTCCGGGGCGTGACCGAGGGCGCCATCGCGGGCTCGGGTGACGACGCCCTGCATGATGCAGGCGAACCGCCAGTGGTTGAAGGCCAGGTACCAACCGAGGCGGGTCAGGTCCCGCGCGGAGCGGAGGGCATAGGCCTCGGCCAGGGCGTCGGCGTCGGGGAAGCCCTCCGCCATCGTCGGCGCGGTGGTGGCTTCGCTCAGGCGCCCGACATCGGAGCCCGGCCGGGCCCAGGTCACGAGGAGGAACCCGAGGTCAGCCAGGGGGTCACCCAGGGTGGAGATCTCCCAGTCGACGACGGCGGCGATGTGACCGTCGTCGTCGACGATGACGTTGCCGAGGCGGAAGTCCCCGTGGACCACGACCGTGTCGTTCTCGGGCGGCAGGTGGTCCCGGAGGCGGGTGACGGCAGCGTCCATGTCGGTCAGCGCCGAGGGGGTGGTCGCCCGGTACTGCTCGTCCCAGCGGTCGAGCTGGCGCTCGAGGTAGCGGCCCCGGCGGCCGTGGGACTCGAGCCCGGTGGCCCGGGGATCGAGGGCGTGGAGATCGGCGAGCACATCGACAACGGACCGGGCGAGGGTGCCCCGCTGCGCCGGGGTCGAGCCCGCCTCCGTCGTGGGGAGGTCGTGGTGGACGAGGCCCTCCACGAAGGCGGTGACGAAGAAGGGGGCGCCGATGACGGTCGGGTCCTCGCAGAACCCGACGGTCGGGGGCACCGGGACCGCCGTGGACTGCAGGGCGGCGATGGCCCGCCATTCCCGGCCCATGTCGTTGGCCGTGGCCAGCACCCCGTGCAGGGGCGGCCGACGGACCACGAACCGCTGGCCGCCGGCGTCGGTGACCAGGTAGGTGAGGTTGGAGTTCCCGCCGGTGAGCCGCTCGGCGAAGAGCGGGGGGCGGGCGTCGGCCACGTTCGCGGTGAACCAGGCTTCGAGTCCGGCCTCATCCAGGCCGACGGAATTCATACGTATAGATCATACTATTGACATGAGTACCGGGCCACTTCTACCGTGGTCGGATGCACGCAGGCCTGGGCCTCTACTTCCAGAACCTCGAACACGCCCACACCGACGCCGAGGTGTTCCGCCACCAACTGGCGCTGGCGACCCGGGCCGAGGACGTCGGCTTCCAGTCGGTCTGGACCCCCGAACACCACTTCGCCGACTACATGCTGACCCCGAACCCACCGCAGTTCCTGTCCTGGCTCGCTGGGCGGACGAGCACGGTCAAGCTCGGGACGATGGTCACGGTCCTGCCGTGGCACGAGCCGATCCGGGTGGCCGAGAACTTCACCCTGCTCGACCACCTCTCCGACGGTCGGGCCGTGCTCGGGCTGGGCCGGGGCCTCGGGCGGATCGAGTTCGAGGGGTTCCGGGCCGAGATGGGTGAGTCCCGTCAGCGCTTCACCGAGTACACCGAGGCGATCCTCGCCGCCCTCGAGTCGGGCGTCATGGCGTACGAGGGCGACCTCTACCGGCAGCCGGCGGTCCCGATCCGCCCCGAGCCCTACGCCTCGTTCCGCAACCGGACCTTCGCCTCCGCCATCTCCCCGGCGTCGATGGACCTCATGGCCCGGCTCGGGGTCGGGCTCATGGTCATCGCCCAGAAGCCGTGGGAGACCGTGGAACAGGAGCTGGCCCTCTACCGCGACCGCTTCCGCGAGCTCAACGGTTCGGAGGCCCCCAAGCCGATCCTCTGCGTCATGGTGGGGGTGAGCCACGACCGGGCCGAGGCGGAGCGCTTCCGGACCGAGTACCTCCAGACCTACGCCCGCTCGACGGTGGATCACTACGAGTTCACCAACACCGGCCTCGCGGACATCGAGGGCTATGAGTACTACGGCGCCCTGGCCAAGAACATCGAGAAGAACGGCATCGAGAAGTTCAACGGCTTCCTCGCCGACCTCCAGGTCTGGGGGACCCCCGACGAGGTCACCGAGCGGATCCTCGAGTACGTGAAGCGCACCGATGCCGGCGCCGTCCTGGCCACGCTCGGGTTCGGGGGCATGCCCCACGACGTGGCCGATGCCAACTTCGATCTCTACGCCACGGAGGTCCTGCCCAACCTCCTGGCCCACGACGTCGGCGGCGATCTCGGCATGACCCACGAGCCGGTCGGCGCATGACGACGGCCTTGCAGGACATCCCCGTCGTCGACACCGACTCCCATGTCATCGAGCCCGCCGACCTCTGGACCTCCCGCATCGCATCGAAGTGGGGCGACGCCATCCCGCAGGTCATGGCCCGACCGGGTGGCAGCGGGCGGGAGCGCTGGCGGGTGGGTGACCATTGGCTGCACATGCCCGGGATCTTCGGCGTGGTCGGGTGGCCCGAGTACCCGCCGAGCACCCCGACGACCTACGACGACATCGACCCCGGCGGCTACGACCCCCACGTCCGTCTCCAGCGGCTGGACGAGTACGGACTCCAGGCCCAGGTCCTCTACCCGAACATCATCGGCTTCGAGACCCACGCCTTCCTGGACCTCGATCCCGAGCTCTCGCTGCTCTGCACCCGGGCCTACAACGACTTCCTCGTCGACTTCGCCTCGGTCGACCCGGACCGCCTCCTACCGATCGGCATGGTTCCGTTCTGGGACCTCGAGGCCGCCGTCGCCGAGATCCAGCGGTGCGCGGCGATCGGCCACCGGGGGGTCCTGTTCGCCAACCAGTACGAGAAGATCGGCCTGCCGGCCTTCTATGACCCGTACTGGGACCCGGTCTACGCCGCCTGCCAGGACGCCGCGCTCTCCGTCAACTTCCACATCGGCTTCTCGACCGGCGCCGCCCTGCTGGCGCCGAAGCGGCCGCCGTACGTCGGGCAGGCCGATGACGATCCCGACGCGCCCTCCGTCGACGTGACCTGGACGGCGAAGCGCAACGCGATGCTGATGATCATGAGCAACGGCGACTCGATCGCCAACATCTGCACCACTGGCGTCGCCGACCGGTTCCCTCGCCTGAAGTTCGTCTCGGTCGAGAGCGGCATGGGCTTCATCCCCTATCTGCTCGAGAACCTCGACTGGCACTGGAAGGCCCACGGCGCGACTCGTTACGCGGACCTGCTCCCCAGCGAGATCTTCCGCCGCCAGTGCTACGGCACGTTCTGGTTCGAGACCGGCACCCTCCCCCTGCTGAAGGACTACCCCGACAACTTCATGTTCGAAACCGACTACCCCCACAACACGAGCCTGATCCCCAGCCCGATCTCGCCCGCCGAGCACCCCCGGGTGCACATCGACAAGCACTTCGCCGACCTGCCCCTCGACGTCGCCGAGAAGGCGCTCTGGGGCAACGCCGCCGACGTGTACCACCTCGAGCCATGACGGCCGGCCCGACGCTCGCCCTCCTGCGTGACGACCCGCAGGGCTGGGACGCCGACCTCACCGATGACGGGGTCCTGCACCTCCAGTTCGCCAACCCGCCGGTCAACGCCATCAAGACGGCCATGTTCCGCCAGCTCCAGGCCGCGGTGACCTCGATCCGGGACGACGAGACGGTCCGGGCGGTCGTGCTCACCGGGGAGCACCCGAAGGTGTTCAGCGCCGGGATCGACTTCAAGGAGCTCGTCGAAGGTGACGAGGGCGTGTATGGCACCGCCGGTGACCGCCGCATCTTCGTGCGCCACGCGCTCGAGGCCTGGTACCAGGCCCCCGTGCCGACGGTGGTCGGCGTCAAGGGCGCTGCGTTCGGTGCGGGAGCGGTCCTGCCCTGCCTGGCTGATCTCGTGGTCGGCGGACCGGGCACCGTCTTCACCGCCGCCGAGATCGACCGGGGGATCGTCGGTGGCAGCCGGTTCTTCGCCCGGCTGGTGGGCGAGCCGCTCATGCGCAAGATGATGCTGCTCGGCCTGTCGGTGGACGGCGAGGAGCTGCACCGCGTGGGCGCGCTGGCCGAGTACGTCGAGGACGACGCCATCAACGCCACCGCCCTCGAGCTGGGTCACCGCCTTGCCGAGAAGCACCCGCTGGTCATGCGGATGATGAAGCAGGCCCACACCGAGGTCGAGTACCTGCCGGTGATGGAGGGCTACGCCGTCGAGCAGAAGTGGTCGGTCATCGTGCCGCCCGAGGTCCGCGAGAGCCTCGTGCCCGAGAAGAAGGGTTGAGGTGAAGGTCGCCCGCATCGCCCTCGCCGACGGGCGGGTGACGGTGGCGGAGGTCACCGAGGACGGCTTCCGGCCCGTCACCGACGACGCGCCGGGCGCCGTCCTCGGGGTGCTCGCGGACCGTCCCGCCCCCGACGCCGGGATCATCCCGGCCGCGGAGGTGTCCGTCCTGAACCCGCTGCCCGACCCACCGTCGGTGCGGGACTTCATGATCTTCGAGGACCACGTCCGCAACGCCCGGGTCGGTACCGGCACCGAGGTGCCGAAGGCCTGGTACGCCGCGCCGGTCTTCTACTTCACCAACCCGGCCGCCCTCCTGGGCCCGGGGGCGTCAGTCGTCGTTCCGGGGGGGTGTCGGGCCCTGGACTTCGAGCTGGAGGTGGCCTGTGTCATCGGACAGGAGGCCCGCGACCTCGACCCCGACGATCCCGGGTCCTGCGACGTCATCGCCGGCTTCGTCCTGATGAACGACTGGTCGGCACGAGACCTGCAGATGCGGGAGATGGACGCCGGGCTGGGGCCGGCGAAGGGCAAGGACTTCGCTACCTCCCTCGGGCCCTGGATCGTCACGCCCGACGAGCTGGCCGCCGCACCCGGTCACTTCGCCTGCCCCCTCGAGGTCCGGGTCAACGGGGTGAGGAAGGGCGGCGGCGAACTCGGCGACGCGCACTGGACGTGGTCACAGGTCCTGGCTCACGCCTCGGCCAACACCCGGCTGCGCCCCGGCGACGTGATCGGTTCCGGCACGGTCGGCACCGGCTGCCTGCTCGAGCTCCGGGCCCTCGGCCCGAAGGACGACCACCCGTGGCTGCGGTCCGGCGACGAGGTCGAGCTGCGCGGCGGCCCGCTCGGGACGCTCGCCAACCCGATCGCCTGACCGGTCAGACCCGGTCCTGGCCGTGGATGTCGGCGTTGGGGCGGGCCCGGGCGGCGAGGTCACGGGCCACGGCGTCGATGGCCTCGGGGTCGAGGATCGGCTCCGTCGTGGGTCCCCGATGCCAGCTCTCGGCCACGGCGAACGCCGCACCGGTCGACTCGAAGATCCGCCCGGTGATGCCCGCGGACCGGGTCGAGGCGAGCCACACGCAGACCGGGGCCACGAAGGCGGGGGACATACCGGCCCGCTGCTCCTCGGTGAGGTTCTCGACCCCACCCATGCCGAGGAGCTTGGACATACGGGTGAGCCCACCCGGAGCGATGGCGTTCACCGTCACGCCGTACCGGGCCAGTTCGTCGGCGGCGATGATCGTGAACCCGGCGACCCCCATCTTCGCTGCGCCGTAGTTGGTCTGGCCCACGTTCCCGTACAGGCCGGACACCGAGGTGGTGTTGATGAGGCGGGCGTCGACCTCCTCGCCGGCCTTGACCCGCTCGCGCCAGTGCGCGGCGGCGTGACGCGCCGGAGCGAAGGTGCCCTTCAGGTGGACCCGAATGACGGCGTCCCACTCCTCCTCGGACATGTTGACCAGCATCCGGTCCCGCAGGATCCCGGCGTTGTTCACCAGGACGTCGAGCCGTCCGTAGGTGTCGACGGCCTGCTGGACCATCCGCTGGGCCCCGTCCCACGACGAGACGTCGTCGGTGTTGGCCACCGCGTCGCCCCCGGCCTCGGTGATCTCGCGGACCACCTCGTTGGCCGGACCGTCGGAGGTTCCGTCGCCGTCGAGCGCGGTCCCGATGTCGTTGACGACCACGCGGGCGCCGTGCTCGGCCAACAGGAGGGCGTACTCCCGCCCGATGCCGCCGCCCCCACCGGTGACGATGCAGACGCGGCCTTCACAGAGTCGTGCCATGCCGCTCATCTTCGCACAGTATCTCTGCGCATGATAACATTGGATACGTGAACAGCTGGACGGACACCCTCGACGACGTACGGATCATCGACTGCGATTCACACCTCACCGAGCCGACCGATCTCTGGACGTCACGGGTGTCGGCGTCGATGGCCGACCGGGTGCCGGTGCAGAAGACCGTCGACGGCAGGACGGCGTGGTTCCTCAACGGCGAGGGCTGGGCCAGCATCGGCGGGAACACGATCGGCGCCGGCGGCAAGAAGCACCTCGGCACCCACATGGTGCAGCCCTTCGAGGACATCGACCCGGCGGCGTGGTCGGTCGACGAACGCCTCGCCCTTCTCGACGAGGTCGGCATCTGGGCCCAGATCCTCTATCCGAACGGGATCGGGTTCTCGTCGAACCACGTGTTCGCGATCGAGGACGAGGCCCAGCGCCTCATGGTCCTGCAGACCTACAACGACTTCCTCGTCGAGACCCAACAGGCCTCCGGTGGGCGGCTCCTCCCCCAGGCGATGCTGCCCTTCTGGGACATGGACCTCACGGTCAAGGAGATGACCCGCCTGCTCGACCAGGGGATCACGGGGTTCACCATCTCCGACAAGCCCGAGATGATCGGCCTGCCCGAACTCCCCGAGCCCTTCTTCGCCCCCATGTGGGACCTGTTCAACGAGTCCGGTGCCGTGGCCAACTTCCACATCGGCTCCGGCAGCCGGAGGGAGGACGTCGAGGCGGCCCGGGCGTCGTCGAGCGCGCCAGCCGCCGAGCTCCCCCCCCAGGAGGGCGGACGTCCGATCCCCGTCGTCGCGCCGACCACGTGGCGCACGTTCGGCCCCCAACGGGGCTTCGCCGCCATGGCCAGCCAGATGTACATGAGCAACGTCCGCATCATCGTGAACCTCTGCATGAGCGACCTGTTCGACCGGTACCCGAAGCTCCAGGTCGTCTCCGCCGAGAGCGGGATCGGCTGGATCCCGTTCATCCTCGAGGCCATGGAGTTCCAGCTCGACGAGATGGTGTCCCTCCCCGAGGAGGTGGGCCATCAGCAGCGTCGGCCCACCGACTACTTCCGGGACCACTTGTACGTCATGTTCTGGTTCGAGCAGAACGCGCCCGAGAAGCTCATCGAGGACATCGGCGTCGGCAACGTGCTCATCGAGACCGACATCCCGCATCCGACCTGCCTGTACCCCGAACCCCGCCGACACTTCTCGAACGTCCTGGGCGACCTGGCCCCCTCGACACGCCGGCGGGTCCTCCAAGACAACGCCGCGGAGCTCTATGGCGTCACGTTCGTATGATCCGCTGAGATTCGGTCGTCAGGTACGGTAGGCAACCACATGCCGAGTCGAGCCCGTACGCCAGGGGAGCCGCCGGCCGTCGTGGGACCCCGGCGGACCGAGAAGCTGTCCGAGGTCCTCGCCCGCGAGATCGTCCGCGACCTCCGCGACCTGGAGCCGGCGACGATGCTGCCCTCCGAGGCGGTCATGCTCGAGAAGTACCGGGTCGGTAGAGCCTCCCTCCGGGAGGCCCTACGCCTCTTGGAGGTCCAGGGCCTGATCGTCATCCGTCCCGGTCCCGGCGGCGGTCCGATGGCGGCCCAAGCCGACAGCCTCCACTACGGCCGCACGTCGTCGCTCTACTACCACATGCTTGGTGCGACCTACCACGACGTGGTGGCCGCCCGGGCCGTGATCGAGCCGGCTCTCGCCCGGGTGGTGGCCGAGAAGCAGGAGCCCGAGCACCTGGCCGCGCTCGAGGCGTTCCTCGAACAGCAGAAGGCGAACACCGCCGAGCCGGGGACCGATGAGGACTACCAGCGCTACGTCGCGGAGTCCTCGGGCTTCCACGCCATGCTCGCGGGCCTGGCCGGCAACGCCGTCCTCAGCCTGGCGGCGCACTCCCTCCAGGACATCCTGCTCGACCGGGTGCACGGCCTCTTCCCCCCGGAGGACCGCCAGCGGGTGGAGGAGGACCACGGCAGGATCGCCAAGGCGATCCTGAAGGGCGACGCCAATGGCGTGGAGAAGATGATGCGGGTCCACATGCTCGAGTACGTCCACCACGCAGAGGACCGTCACCCGGGGATGATGGACGACATCGTCGACTGGCACTGAGGCCGCGGCGACTCAGATCGCAGGGGCGATGGTGCTCCCGCCGTCGACGACGAGTGTCTGGCCAGTGACGAACGAGCCGGCGGCTGAGGCCAGGAACACCGCCGCGCCGGCGATCTCGTCGGGCTCGGCGATCCGGCGGAGGGGTGTGCGGTCGGTGGTCCGCTGCAGGGTCGCGGGGTCCTCCCAGAGCAGGCGGGCGAAGTCGGTGCGGACCATGCCGGGGGCGATCGTGTTGGCCCGGATGTTGTCCGGACCGTGCTCCACCGCGAGGTTGCGCGCCAACTGCATCTCGGCGGCCTTGGACACGGCATAGGCCCCGAGCACGTCGGTGCCGATGAGCCCGCCGATCGACGAGATGAAGGTGATCGAACCCCCACCCCGGGCCTTCATGCCCGGCACGACGAGGTTCGCCAGCCAGTGGTTCGACCGGATGTTGGTGGCCATCACCTTGTCGAACGCCGTGTCCGGGATCTCGGCCAACGGCCCGGCCCAGGGGTTGACGGCGGCGTTGGCCACCAGCGCATCAACCGGGCCGAGCGTCGATGTCACCTGCTCGACGAGCGCCTCCAGCTCGTCCTTCTTCCCGATGTGACACGGGATGGCGGTGGCCGCGCCGGGGAAGGCACGGTTGATCTCCGCCGCGGTCTCGTCACACGCGGCCGGCGTGCGGCTCGAGACGACGACCTTGGCTCCGTGCTCGGCGAAGCGGTGGGCGATGGCCCGGCCGATGCCCCGGGTGGAGCCCGTCACCACGGCGACCCGGCCGCCCAACTCGAACAAATTCACTAGAATCATAGTAATGGATCTCGTGATCGACGGTGTCGTGGTCGATGCCGCGGCGCTCATCGGTGAGCTGTCGGACGAGACCCTGACTGCCTGCCGGGCGCAGATGGCCGAAGCGAGCGCAGCCTTCCCGCTCTCTGATGCGGTGGCTCGCACCGACCACGAGGTCGCGGGCGGGCCTGTGGTCCGGGTCCATCGGCCGGTCGAGGCCGAGGGACAACTGCCGGGCGTGCTCTGGCTCCACGGCGGCGGCCTCGTCATGGGCGATCGCTTCCAGGACGACGCCCGCTTCGACCGCTGGTGCCTTCGCCACGGGATGATCGCGGTGACCGTGGACCATCGTCTCGCACCGGAATCGCCGTACCCGGCGGCGCTGGAGGACGGCCACCGCGCGTTGGTCTGGGTACGTGAACAGGCCGACGCCCTCGGCCTCGATCCCCGGCGGCTCGGCATCGGTGGCGACAGCGCGGGCGGTGGGTTGGCTGCCGCCGTCGCCCTCCTCGCCCGCGACCGGCGGACCGTGCCCCTGGCCTTCCAGCTGTTGATCTACCCCATGCTCGATGACCGAGGGGTCACCCGATCGAGTCGCCGACCGGTACCGGTGTGGCCCCCCGAGGCCAACGCCTACGGCTGGCGGTGCTACCTCGGCGATCGCGTCGGGGCGCCGGACCTCGAGGCGTACGCCGCTCCGGCTCGGGCCGCGAACCTGGTGGACCTGCCGCCGACCTACCTCACCGTCGGCACCGAGGATGGTTTCGTCGACGAAGGCGTCGAGTTCGCCAGCCGGTTGATCGCTGCCGGTGTCCCGGTCGATCTCCGCATTCATGCCGGACTGCCCCACGGGTTCGACGTCCTCGCGCCCCAGGCGCCGGCCTCCCGTCAGGCGATGCGCGATCTGCACGACTGGCTCGGCCGGCGGCTGAGCCCGAGGCCTTGACCCGAGCCGTCGACCGCCTCAGCCGTGGGCGGTCAGGAGGCGGTCGACCTTCTGGGTGATGGCGGACCAGTCGTCGCCCCGGCGGGCGGCGATGCCCGCCAGCACGGTGGTGATGCGGGACTCGAAGGACTCGAGCGGGGTGACGGCGGCTTCGGCCAGCAGGGCGCGGAGGTGGGGGAGCGATGCGGGGTCCCGGTCGGCCAGGATCCGCTCGAACTCCTCGATCGCCGGGTGCCCCGCGGCCACCGCTCGTCGTTCCCGGATGGCGTGCACGGCCGAGCCGAGCGC
>CXWK01017609.1_pt1 | contig 21652 bp, 20 predicted proteins | sample 590851 | NCBI WGS metagenome assembly CXWK01 (sample SAMEA3498364, study PRJEB10139) | wastewater metagenome | biome: wastewater treatment plant; material: activated sludge | place: Denmark | collected 2014-08-01 | reverse complement strand
TGCCTCTCTTATGAGGGCAACCACCTGATCGTCGAGCACGTCCCGTACGTCACGCCCGAGAAGATCGTGGCGTACGGGCGCCTAGCGTTGCCCATCACGTTCAGCGGCGACGTCGTGCGGGATGAGTCTGGTGACCACCGCATCTGGTGGATCGGCGAGCAGCCCTGCGACGAACTGGGACAGCCGCTCGCGGGGCCATCACCCCAGTCGCACGCCATCACCGCCGACGTGGTCGCCACCTTCATGGTCTCCAGCAAGCCAAAGACGGCTGGGAGCTTCGCGACCACCTACGACAAGATCGTCTCGTATGTTCGCGTCCTCAGCCATCCAGCCAAGGCGATCGACCCGAAAGCGAGTGCGACACCGGGCGCAGGATGGTCCGAAGTTCCCAGCGATCTGCCGTTCGTCTACCCCGACACCGGGACGTCGCGCGCCGGTCTCGCAGATCTGAACGTCAAGTTCCGAGGGCATCGCGTCGGCATCATCGGCCTTGGCGGGACAGGATCGTACATTCTCGATCACGTTTCCAAGACTTGGGTTGACGGCATCGAGTTGTTCGACGGTGACACCTTCGACAACCACAACGCCTACCGTGCGCCCGGTGCGGCCGACATTGGAGATCTAGAGCTGCGTCCCAACAAGGCCGAGCACTTCGCACGGCAGTTCTCTCACATGCACACCGGCATCACCGCTCACCCAGTTTTCATCACGGCTGCGAACTTGGGTTTGCTGGAAGGCTGCACCTTCGTATTCCTCGCCGCAGGAGAGGCCGAGGATAAGGGTGCAATCCTGAGTTGGCTGCGTCAGCGACGTATCCCGGCCATCGAGGTCGGCATGGGCATCCGAGATGAGGGCGGCTACCTCTCCGGCCTCCTTGCGGTTGTCAATCACTTCCCAGACCAGCCGGAGCCCACGATCACAACGACGAGCGGAGGCGTCAACGAGTACGACCGCAACATCCAAGTATCAGACCTCAACTGCCTGAATGCAGTCCTCGCCGTCGGGAACTGGAAGAAGTACCTCGGGTACTACGCCACTTCGGCCCAAGTCGGCGAGACCGTGTACAAGGTCTTCACCGGGACAATCCGCAACGGCGACATTGGCCATACCGACGAAGGTCTCGAGGAAGAAGCAGCGTGAGGGCACGCAACATCGTTCCTGAGTTCGTGGTGTCGTTCCCCAGGGAGCTTGAGCCCGGTGTGCTGTACGTCTCGGCTCGGTTCTCAACCGCAGTCCACCTATGTGCATGCGGTTGCCGTCGCGAAGTCGTCACGCCGCTCTCACCAGCTCAGTGGGTTCTGACCTTTGACGGATCGGTCTCGGTCAGGCCATCAATCGGCAACTGGGCATTCCCTTGTCGGTCTCACTACGTGATTGACCACGGCACGATCCGGTGGGCGAGATCGCTGAGTCGGGGCGAGGCCAGCTCCAACCGCGACTCGGACCACCGCATCCTCGATGAGTCCAAGCATGCGCACAAGAACTGGCCGCGCTGGTTGCTGCGGCGCTAGGAAAGGGCTGAGCTGCTGGCGATCTTGGCGATGTCCTCAAGCAGGGTCGCGAATCGATTCCGCCCGGGTTCCACCTCGAGGTCCCGCATCCGCGTGGTCTGCATGTCCAAACATCGGTGCGTGGAGGGCGCAGCGCATCAGACACGTAGGGGGCTCGGCACTAGCTCACCCTGAACGGATGGCCACTGAGGCCGTACGCCCTGACCGCTGAGGCAGTGGCTCGAACTCGGTCTCGCGCAGCGAAAGCGGCGGCGAGTTCGGCGGCAACATCGTCATCGATGGATGCAAAGTCGGGCACTCGGACTCGGCGCACGTACTGCGCCTGGAATCGGTAGCAGCCACCGCGCATCTTTACGCAGTAGGCACCCACGAAAAGGTTGGCGATGTCCGAGAGCAGGATGCCCCCGAGTACCTCCAGGTCCCACGCGTCGGACACCACGAAGTACAGGTTGTGGTGCGGGTAGAAGTTGCCTCGGTCGAGCACCGGATGAGCCGCGGCCTTGAGGTCGGGCAACAGCAACTTCGGACGTGCTAGAAGCGTCGGGTCGACCGAGTCGATGGTGCGGTACCAGCGGCCAGGCTGCTTGAGCGCGGTGTGCCGAGTCCGCAAGCGGCCGCCGTGCCGTTCGAGGTAGCGCTTCATCTTCGGAAACTCGGCCAGCTTGACCAACTCCCGATCACGCCACGGGTTGATGAGGTACTCGCCCGACCATGCAGGCGTTCCTCCCGAAATGTCGCCGGCTCGAAGCAACGGCAGCAGGCGGTCCTCTTCGACAAGATCTGTTCGGCGGGTGATGTAGACGTCGTCGCAGCCCGTGGCGAGGCCGATGCCAACCCGAGTGCCCGTTGCTGGGTCTTCCAACGGCGGGAACCGGCTCTCGATGTCTGCGAGCAGGGCGAGCTGCGAGGGGCTCCCGGCCGGCCACAAGTCGTCGCCGGTGTACCACGAGTTCAGACGGCTCGCCTCGAACATGGGCGACGAAGGCACACGTCGCCTGGTCGACCTGGCCCACGTCGAAATGGCGTTGGCGTCCTTCACGTCGAAGGCTTTCGATGCCTCGACGATGTTGACCGCGCCTTGCCGCTGGTTCCGGAGCACAGTGATGGCTGGGTATGCCGACACGTCGTCCTCGAAGGCCGGCACATCGTGCATCGTCACGATCGTGTCGACGGCGTACTCGTTGGTGATCAGCTCCCGCAGCGCGGACCCGTACTGGTTGTGCATCCACCGATCTGCGCAGATGAACGACAACGCGCCTCCCGGCTTCAACAGCTCGAGGCCGATCTCGAAGAAGCCGACGTAGATGTCGCTTCGTCCGCGCATGGTGGTGCAGTTGCGTCGGTACGCGTCGGTCAATGATGACGGCACGTTCTCCAGGCGGATGTACGGCGGGTTGCCGACGACGAAATCGGCGATGCCCGTGCCGTGCTCTTGGAGAAGGAAGTCGCCAACGTGGATCCAACTCGCGGCGAGCGACCGCGCGTCCTCCTCGGAGAGGCCTGCGTCGGCCAGTTGAACCGCGGCGCTTTTACGGGCGAGCTTGGCGTTGATGTCGAGCAGATCGAATGCGACCACTGCGCCGTGCATCTGAGCGAGCGGACGACGGTGTGTTGCGCACGACGCGATGAGTCGATCGATGATGGGCCCGAGGAAGGCACCGGTGCCGCAAGACGGCTCGACGATGGTCAACGCGCCGAGGTCCTTGTCGGGTGTGTACCCAACGAGGTCGAGGATGAACTCGACCACCCAGCGCTTGGTGAAGACCTCGCCGAACTCGGCGTCAGGGGCCGTAGCCCACGCAGCCGAGTGCTGCGACGGGATGATGGAGAGTTGCCGAGTATCAGGCATAGCGTCGACTCCCACGCGCTCAAGTTACATGGTTGTTGGAAGCGGCCCCTGCCGCTTCGATCGGGTCCCACGGGGACGGGACTCATGATGGCAACGGGGTGTTACAACAATCATGCGTGTAACACCCCGATGGCATGCTGGCCATCGGGAGGCCCGCCGTGAACACCATCGTTCTGCAACTCGCCGACGAGGCCGTGGACTCGTTCATCGGATACCTGTCTGGCTATGTCGTGGCACTCGAAGCCGTGGACGCCGGGGTGGCCGATTCCCCTGCCGTTGTGGTCGTCGACGGCATCAGGCGAACGGACGACGGGTTGATCGCCCTCGGGGTGCGCGCGTACGACGAGAACCGTTTGGAAGCAACCGGCGCACAGCGCATCGTCGACTTCGAACTCATCACGGCGATCACAGTGTTCTGAAGGGCACAGGTCATCGTCCGTTAAAGGATGGGGGTCGATCCTTTGACAGATGGCGGATCAATGAAAGGAAACGACCGACGAGATCTGCACCTGGGGAGGCTGGATGAAATGTACGTCTATTCATGACATATGTAACGAATAGAGATACACGTCCATCATGGGACAGACTGCCACCACGGAGGTGATGCCGATCTGGCGCAGCGATGCACAGCCGGCGCTGCTGTACTGCCTGTTCTACGACGCTCACATGCGCACGGCCTCGGCCATCGCCCAGCGCTTCGGCCTGTCACGTCAGGCGGTCAGCACAGAGGCCCGCCGGCTGCTCGTGTCCGGCATCATTCGGCAGGATGTCGTCGGGCGGAACAAGGTGCTCGCGGTCGTCGACGACCACCCGGCGATCAACGCGCTGCGCACCCTGGTCGACCTCACGGTCGGGCCGCTCGTCGACCTCAAGCGCCTCTACGACGTGGACGGTGTTGAGCGGGTGATGGTGTTCGGTTCGTGGGCCCGCCGCCACCTTGGTGAACCTGGCCCGACGCCCCGCGACATCGACGTCCTCGTGATCGGCACGCCGGACGAGTACGTCGTCACATCCGTCTGCTTGGATCTCTCCGGGCAGTACGGCATCGAGGTGAGCCCGATGATCGTGGACAGCGACGAGTTCGCCAGCCGTGGCCGGAACCCCATACTCGACCAGATCACCAGTGGACCGCTCGTTGAGGTGCGTCAATGAAGAAGAACATCACCCCGGATCCCCGCTCGAGATTCCGTTAAGACCTGCGGCCAGCAGGGAGGACTCGCTGTATCAGTGCTCGGATTCGGGTGAATCGCATGTTGGCGGCAGCGTCCGACAGTCGCTGTTCGGTGGTCAGTGCCGACATCCCCGCGCCTTCACGGCTGTCGAAGAGGGTCCGGATGATCCGTGCTGCCTTGGCTGCGTCACCTGCGGCAAAGGCCCTCGGATCCGTCCCTGCTGCGTAAGCGACCTCGAGACATCGCCACAGATCGACTACGTCGGTCGGCTTGTCGCGCACCTGCGAAGCGAAGGCCTTCAGCACGAGCGCAGCGACTTCATCGGGAAATCGCACTTCGATAGTGAGTCGGTCGCCGTTGAGTCGGTGCATTTCCATGTCGAGTCGGATCGGCTCGCGTTGTAGCGCAAGCGCCAACCCCGGCACCTCGGTCGTGACGAGGTCGTCTGATACGCGACGGTTGTTGCGCACCCGAGTCTGATATGAGGCGACGAGAACATCTACGACGGCATATCGGAGCACTTCGGCCCCGCGCACGGTCGCCGGGAGATCGTCGATCGGTCGTGCGAATCGGTTTCCCTCGACTCGTTGGTAGCCCCGTTCGACCAGGCGGCTGATCATGCCGTGTTCCTTCACGACTACGGGTGGCACGCCCAAGTCGGTGTCGGCGGTCTCGCGGTAGAGATCGCCGCCGAGTTGCCAGCGGGCCACGAGGGCGGTGACCATATGCCCACCAATGACTCGGTAGGGCAACGAACCGAGAACGTCGGCGGTGTCGCTGAGCGCCACGTAGCCGACGTCGTCAGCCACCGACGTTGCTCTGAGGACAACTCGCGTCAAGGGAGATTGATCAGCCATTCCCGCAACCTTCCAGCAGCCTCCGAACGGTCAGCTCCCCCCAGGTCGAGCAGATCCCAGATCTGCTGTGTGGGATCAGCAAGTGGTACTTCGACACCACCGATCTCTCCGACCAGACGGTGAGTGGGGAACATCGACACTTCGTTCGGAATGCGGAGGATCACGTTGGCGTCGTGGCGACCCTGAGCATCAACGAGGCCCAGGTGGTTGGCGTCGATGAGTTGGCGCGTGTAAAGGATCACTATGGAAGGCCGGTGCCAACCGCCGAGCAGGTCGGCACCGACGTCGGCCGAAACTGCAAGCGAGGAGAGGTCGGCCCGCTTCGCAGCGCGTCGTGCGACCTCACTCGGTGAGTCCAGGCTGTAGAGGAAGCGCTCCGAGCCGCCAGGCCCGCGGTACTCAGACAGGAACCGGTCGAGCAACGCCTCACGGTTCGGTGACCACCGGCCCTGCGGCGTACGTGCGACGAGCCCCAAGTCGAGCAGCCGATGCAGGACCTGTGAAGCGCGTGGCTGCGACACGCCCACTTGCTTGGCTATCGCGCTGGCACCCGATTCCTCCTCTGTCCCTCGCGGGAACCCAATGAGTGCACGGATGATGGCGAGGCTCCCGGAGCCTTGCGGTAGCCGACTTGCCTTGGTGCGTGGCGGGGTCGCCGTCACACGCTGGCGCAGAACGACGCGGTCGGATCGAAGGTCGTAGTTCCCAGTCGCGTCGGCCCAGGACCATCCGGCCTGAGTGAGCGAGATACCGAGCGACTTCGTTACGAAGGGCACAACCAGCATCGGCGTCGCAACCTCGGCGAGCGACTGTCGCATGGCTTCGAGATCGGGCAGTTCATTCGGATATGGCGACCGCAGCTTCTCCTCGACAGCGAACTCGCCTTGAACGTCTCCAACGGTGATGTGCAAGATCGCATCGATCAATCGGCCGGCAACGCGCCGTTCGCGCTTGACCAGAACAGAGACCCCAGCGGCCTCAAGCGAGGAGACGACTTCCATAAGCACAGAGACAACTATAAGCACAGTGCTAATACCACGCAACCGCTAATGCCACCCGTCCCGGGCGAACCCCGAGCAACCCCCAATCTTCTACCGGATCTTCTACCGGACGGGTAGAAACGGGGTAGTTATCCACAGCACGGGTCAACACGGCGAAACGCGAAAGCCCAGCTCACAGACCATTTTCCGGATGTGCTAACACCACCCAAAACCCCGGTTATGAAAGTTCAAGTCCCCCCTCGCCCACTAGCACGTCATCTGGAACCCCGGCCTGCAAGGGCTGGGGTTCTTGTGTCTCTGGCCGGCTGCAGAGCAGAGGTACGGGCTCGGCGGTGCCGTCGCCGCAGCCGAAAGCCGGGTGAACACAGAGCGCCAGACCCGAGGATCGAGCAACCGATGGTCGAACGGAGGCCCAATGGTCGACTCGGCTGTCCGTGCATCGGCGACACTCCCCCTCGACTCGCCACCGGCAACCGGCGGATCACGGGAGGAGCACAGTCAGTAGAGTGCGCCGATGACCGCGCTCCGTCGTGATCCGGACGACCTGTGGCAACTGGTCGACGAGCGCGCGGACGAGCCGGAGATCGCCGCGGCTCTCTCGCTGGTCCTGCATCTGGCGAACACCGACTGGACGAGCGACGACCCGATCGATCTCGCTTCACCACGAACACGGGCGCTGCTCGAGCGACACCGGATCTCAACCCTCGTGCCGCTCGCACTCGTGGAAGCACCCCATCGTGAGTGGCTCCGCCAGCAGCACCTCACCATTGCAGCAACCCACCTGCGCATCCGATCGGCAGCCACCACCGTCCTTTCATTGCTTCACGGGGCGGGCATCGAGACACGGGTACTGAAGGGTCTGGCGACGGCTGAACTCGACTATCCGAACCACCAGTTGCGACACACCGGCGATGTCGATCTCGCGGTGCGTCCCGGCGACCTCGACCGTGCTGTCGAGCTGCTGCGCGACAACGACCACCGCCTGCAACCCACGCCCGGGGCTGATCGTGCAGACGGCGCCACTCGCCCGTCCCCGTCGCAGCATCCGGCGCTGTTGCGCGGGTGGACACTCGACGCACCGAACGGAGTGGAGGTCGACCTGCACAATCGGCTCTTCCTGCGCAGCCCCTTCGATGACGAGCTGTTCGCCGATGCAGGCGAGCAACTCCGCTTGGTGCCCGGCCGTGGGCTGCGTGCCGAGCACCGGCTGGTGCACGCTGCCGGGCACTTCATGATCGCTCAACCCGGTACGCGCCGGATGTCAGGAGTCGTCGACATCGCACGTCTCTTCCACCGCGCCGACCTCGACCTCGACGAGGCCCGACGCTTCGCCGCAGCGCTCGGGGTCGAGTCGCTGGTGTGCGCAGGTCTGCGCGTGGAGGCGCGGCTGAGCGGGCGCACCGAAGTGCTGAATGCGCTCGACGAGTGGCGGCAGCCCGACTGGCTCGACCGCGCGACCTTCGTGGCAGCGCATCGGCGCCTGGTGCTCGAGCACCTCGGCCGCTTCCGAGAGGTGCCGCGCGGCCAACGGCTTCGCTTCATCCCCACCTGGATGCTGCCCACCGCCAACCGACGCCGGCTCCTTCAGGCGTCGGCGAAGGCAGCGGTGTCGCGGGCAAGGGCAGCGAACCTACGCAGTGAGGTGCGGCAATGATCAAGGTCGCGAACGAAGAGATCTTCGTGGCCATCGCGGCCTACCGCGAACCCGAACTCCGCCGCACCATCGAGAGTTGCGTGGCGATGGCCGATCAGCCGGGCCGGCTGAGGTTCGGGGTCTGTCTGCAACACGACCGCAGCGGCCCGCGGGAGACCCAGCCTGACTGCCTCGTCGGCATCGAGGCCGAGGTCTCGCTGCTGAGCTTCGACTGGACCGAGAGCAAGGGCGGATGCTGGGCCCGTCATCTCGCACAGGGGCTGTACCGCGGTGAAGGGTTCACCCTGCAGATCGACTCGCACATGCGCATGGCGTCGGGGTGGGACAGCGCTCTCATCGACATGATGCGACACACCGAGGCACCCAAGCCGCTGATCACGTCGCACCTACCGCTCTACGACGTGGTCGACGATCGCGACGTGATCCCCGAACCCGGGCCGGTACCGGTAACGGTGTTCGACCAGATCACCCCCGTCGGGTGGATCTGGCACCCGGGCATCGAAAGGGCTGAAGTCCTGGAGTCGCCGCGACCCACGCGAGCACTGTGTGGAGCGTTCGTGTTCACACTCGGCATCTGGAACGAGGAGGTTCGCCAAGACCCGGAGCACCTCTACACGGGTGAGGAACTCGCGCTCAGCATCCGGTCGTTCACCCACGGGTACGACATGTTCAACCCCACACGCGTCGTGGTCTGGCATCGCCACCACCCTGGGGGCAACCGGAAGTTCATCTTCGACGCCGATCCCACCGAGGTGTCGCAACGTGACGAGCGCGCGTACCGGCGATTGCGGGCGCTGCACCGCGGCGACCCCGAACGCCTGCTATTGCCCTACTCCGTAGGCAATGCCCGCACCGTCGCGGAGTACCACCGCTGGGCCGGGATCGACGCCGACGCCTGGACCGTCACCGCCGAGGCGCGCGACGGGGTGACACCTCCGCGCTTCCAACGGGCGCGGTGATCCGTCGCCCACCGACAACCACCGTGGCCGCGGGCCGAGGCGTCGCTCAGAGTGAGTCGGCCCGGCGACGAATCGCGGCGTAGCGATCGAACATCGCGAGGAGCTCCACGCAGTAGCCCAGCGCGACATCGGAGGAAGTCACGCCGGTCGGCTCCCACGGGGTGTAGCGCTGCTTGTACCACAGGGTGTTGCCGGCACGGTCGAGCACCGGCTGGCAGTAATGGATGATCGGTGCATCGCCCACCACCTCGTCGGGCCATGGCATCCACGCTGCGAGCATCTCCAATTCGCACACCAACCCGCTCTCCGCGAGCACGATGGGAAGCGCGATCATGTCGCTCTCCCATGCACCGCTGCGCGCTCGAATCTGCGCCGTCACGACGACCCAGCGGTCGATGATGCGCCGCAGGTCGGAGGTGTGGATCACCAGCGGCCACGTGACGGCCTGCAGCGGGCCGACGCCAGGGGAGATCTCCTCCGCGAGCTCGCCCCAGTGGCCCGCCCAGGTGAAGTCGTACCAGAGCTGGCCGATCGGGCGGCCGGGCTTGGCCCGCTTCGTGAGCGGCGCTCGGAACGCGAAGTCGCAGTCGAGGATCAACACCGTGCCGACCGGACGTTCGCGCTCCAACCATTCGGACAGCGAATGGAGCCGGTTCATACCGGTGTAGTCGTGGTCGAGGAGTTCGTGAGTGTTGGTGGCGGCGGTTCGCACCACCCGGGCGGTGTGATGCCGCGGAAGCCGCTCACCCCTCGGGGTGCCGACCAGGCGCAGCAGTTCGCCCGGCATGTGTGCGCGCACCCAGGTGTGCTCGAGGAACTCGGTCTGCCAGGTGCCGTAGGGGTTGGTGTCGGTACAGACCACCGAATACAGCGGGCCATGCGGGTCGTCGATCATGCCGACTCCGGCCATTCGCGGAACCAGGCGAGCACATCGGGCGACATCGCGTACCCGATTCGGTTCCAGGTGTAGCTGCCGCCCTGGCGCTCGACGAACTCACCGCGCTCGAAGACGGGGCCGTCCGGGGTGAAGTCGGCGGTGTAGAGGAACCGTTCGTTCGGGTCGCGCAGCAGACGTTGGCGTTGGATCATCGAAGTGAAGGTCGAGCCGATCGTTCCCACGAATCGTTGGGCGCGTGCAGCGACCTCTTGCGTGATCAGCCCGAGCGCGTTGTCCTCGTGCCGCGGGAGTGAGAAGAAGTCGTCGCGGTGATCTCGGAGGATGACGTCGTTGGCGAATACAAGGTGCTTGAACCTCGCCCGGAGCGGATCGAAGAGCGGGTCGGCTTGGTCGACTTCGCTGCAGACGACGAGCTGCTCGTCGGTGGGCAGGATCGACGCGACGTTCTTCGCGACATCCTCGGGAGTGACCGCGGCGTATGCGGGAATGCCGATGGTGAGATCGGAACGGCGTAGGTGCAGCGCGTTGAAGTGCCGGAGGCCGTTCGCGATCTTGGCGGCCACCTCGACGTAGGGCCGCCGGGGCCGCACGCCACGAATCACCGCGTGCAGCTGACGGCGCAGCGCCGGCTGGGCGAAGAAGAAGTACGAGTAGAAGCTGAGCGGACGGCCGTGAACCGCCACGACGGGAGCATCCGACCGTGGCGGCCGCACGAATCGGGTTCGCCCGTTGGCGAAATCGAGCAGCTGCTGGTCGGCAGTGTCGATGTCGATGTCGCCGTCGTCGTCGCACACGCACACGAGGTGTCCGAACTCCGGCCAGTGCAGCTCCTTGGTGCGGGTCGACTGCACCGTCGCCCACTCCTCCGGCGGCACCACCTCCACCGGCAGTTCCAGGAGATCGAGGACGCCTGCGGGGCGGCCGCGGTGGGCGGGCTCGATCGACGACCGCGGCGCAGGAGGGATCGGGTCCTCGAACGGCAGCGACAGACGCCGGCCGGTGAGGAACGCCAACCCGACACTCACCTCTACCCCCATGCGCACATTGGTGAGCAGACCGATGTCGCGTTCGAAGCGGAGGACACCCGCCGTCATCGAGTGACCCCCGACATCACTCGGGCACCGGGCGCAGTGCCGGCGGCAGCAGGTCGGTGGCACCATCCGCGCGGGCCTTGTCGATCAATGTCCAGAAGTCGACATCCCAGCTGACGGGCCGATAGTGCACGAACAGCGAGCAGTACGCGGTGCCGACGAGCGGCGTGAGGCGACCGTGCGGGCAGCGTGCGCTCTCGTACAGCAGCATCTCACCCTCCTCGAGCAGCACCTCGTGCTCGTTGCCGGCGAGATCCACGATCCACAGCGGCCACGGCTCGGTCGTTTCGTGAGCGACATGAACGATGGAGGAGATGACATGCGTCTCGAGCGTGTCGGTGTGCGGCACGAGCGTCTGTCCGTTGCGGTAGACGCGGAGGCCGTACGCAGCCGTGGGCACGAGCTCCTGGCCCGACCACTCCTCGTGTATCGACTGGAGGGCGAAGTGGAAGTACCCCTTGATGTCGTCGATGTCGATGAAGTCGGGGGCGCCGGTTGGCAGGTACTCCTCGTCGGCGACCTCGGCGAAACGCCGGCGGTGTGGGTCTTCGTAGGCGGCGCGCAGCGCCCGATGGACGGCTGAAGGCGTCTTCACCTTGGCGAAGCCGGTCTCGGTGAAGCTCGGCGTGAAGCGCTGGGTGAGCGCCGTACGCATCTCGCGGTCCATCGGCGGCGCCGCCTTGCGATGGTCGGCGTCGTGGAACCAACCCGTCAACGTGAATCGGGTGGCCCCCGGCTCGGCCGGGTCGCCCGCCACTCGCACCGGCCGAACCTCGTGCAGCGCGTGGCTGGGGAAGAACACGATCGAGTTGTCGGCGGGCTCGATGGTCTGGAACGTCTCGGCGGCTTCCCACTGGCCCGCCTCGTTGACGTGATGGTCGTACAGCCGCAGCTCGCCACCCTCGAAACGGCGAGGCTGCTCGTGGAAGTAGTACACGTAGCTGAGCCGCCTGCCAGAGCTGTCCTGCCATCCGACACCGAGGTCGGTGTGGGCGCCGAAGAAGTCGCCGTCGTGGTGCGCGGTGAGCTGGCGTTCGAGTGTGCCCAGCCGGAATCTGGCGACACCGGTCTCGATGCGAGCGTGCGGCAGGATGGCGCGCAGCCGATCCTCGAAGATCTGGAAGACGTCGTCGGCCGGAGTTGCCACGCTCGCTCGTCGGAACGACGTGTCGGTGACAGCGGGCGTGCCGTCGGGTAGATCGATGTGGGCCGCCGTGAACTCGCTGCGGCCGCGCACGTATTCGAGCAACGCCTCGTGCTCCTCGTCGCTCAGGAAGTCGTCGAGCTGGAGATACGGAATTCGACCTTCGTTCATACGGCGACCTCCGCGTCGATGAGTGAACGGATCAGAGAGACGGTGGTGGCCGACTCACCACGGTCGGAACGCACCGACAGTACGCCGCGCGCCATGTGAGCGACTGCCCGAATGGCACGTGCCGGCTCGAGCTTGGCGATCACGGTGTTGTTGTACAGTTCGAGCGCTGCCTGAGCAGGAGGCACCACCACCGGCTCGAACGCACCACCGGTGCGGTGCTGGGTGAACACCACGAGGCCGGGAACACAGGGCGCGTCGGCAACACATCCGATCGTGTGCGGGTCGACGAGCCGACGGCCGTTCGCGGTGCGCAACTGCAACGGGCGGGGATACGGAGCGATCTCTCCGCTGGGGGTGATTCGCGCGTACTCGTCGGAGAGATACGTCGCTCCGGCACGTACCAGCTCGTGCACGAGCGTGGACTTACCGGCCAGTGACCGCCCGGGCAGCAACACCGCGCGGCCGTTCCACGAGACCACACCGGCGTGCACGAACACATCGTCGGTCGCGTGGAGCGCAATGCTGAGGTGCATGTCGTCGACGAGCTGATCGATCGTCGCGCCGATCACCTCTACTGCGTTGTCGCGCAGCGGGTCGTGGCGTTCGAAACGGTGGTGACCGTCGCGACCCGTCGTGGAACGATAACGGAGGGTCGGCGGCAAGGTGGTGGCGACCGGGGCCGCGAATCCGATGCGCTCGATGAGCTGCGCGAGTGCTTCGGCCGGCAATTCCAGCCCGATCCGGGCACCACCGATCACGCGAAATGTGGTGAGCGCGCCGGGCATCACACAGTCGACCGAACGGCGGCGACCGGTCTAGCGAGTTGTCGAGTCACGGCGCTTCGCGTCGGCCGCGTGGCTCAGCAGCACGGCGGCGACGGAGTCGGCGCAGAGGTCGGCGCCTGGGTGGGTGCCTGGGTGGGCGCCTGGGTGGGCGCCTGGGTCGGAACCGACGGAGAGGGGGTCGGAGCCTGCGTCGCCGGGGAGGGGGTCGGCGCCGGAATCGACGGAGAGGGCGTGGGGAGGCCCCCGCCTGACCCGAACTGGGTGGGGGCAGGCGTCGGGAACGGGGACGAGCCCTGCGCAGCCGCACCTGGTGCCCTGATCGTTTCGACCACAGGCAGTGCCACGAGTGCTGCAGCACCCACGCCGAACTGCTTGATCAGCTCGCGCCGACCCTTGAAGCTGGGGGGCGACACCTGCAGCTCGACCAGGTCGGCGTCGGCCAGGTCGCTGAGTGCCAGCCACACCGCATCGTCACTGGACGGCCCGAGGCCCGCAGCCTCGAGGGCGGCCTTCATCGATGCAACGGAGTTGGTGCCGTCGCACAACTCGAACACCACGGCAGCGCTGCGGTTGAGCGCCGTCGCCTCGCTACGTTGCGGGTTGAACACCAGCAACTCGTCGTTGACCGACTCCACCAACAGATCGTCCCGTCGCAGCGCTACCACGTGCCACCCCTTTTCAAATAGATCGGGCGACGATACCACGGCAAGAGGGTCCTTGAATACCCCCTGTGCGGGGCACTGCCCGGCTTCCGTTCGGCCCGGTTACAGTTCCTCGCCATGGGGGGGCGTGAGGCACAGGGCGCCGCCGAACAACGGGGAGCTCTGGCTGCCTGGCGGTTGGTGGCGCTGTCGACGGTCAGCGGGTTCGCGTGGGATGTGCGTCAACTCCGTTTCTTCCATGCGGGCCGGGAGATCAGCGGTGCACTCACGGCGTCGGGTGACGCCGGAGACGGCTTCGAGGTGGGCAACTCCACGACCGACGACGCCAGTGTGTGGGGCGGCCGCCCTGATGGCTCGCACCGATTCCATGTCACGCTCACGGCGGAATCGGGCGACCTTCCCATCGACCACGTCGTGCTCGACCAGTCAGACCAACACTGGGCACGGTCGGTGGTCCTCGAGCGTCGTGACGAGGAGGGCGAGTGGCACACCACTCATCACTTCGACGATCTACGACGCGGCAAGAACGATCTGTTCCTCGATGGCCGACCGAACACTCCGCTCGACGCACCGTCCGCACCGTCCGCACCGTCGGCACCGTCCGCCGGCCGGCCACGCCAGGTGCAGCCGGCACCGCCCTTCACATTCGGCCGATTCGACGATCGGCGGATCCTCGTGGCGATCGCCGCCTACCGCGATCCGGAGCTTGCGAACACGATCGCCGACGCGATCGCTCAGGCGGCGTATCCCGAGCACCTGCGGTTCGCCATCTGTCATCAGTTCGACGATGAGACGATCGACGTGCTCGATCGCTGGGCCGACGACCCGCGCTTCACCGTCGACGCGGTGCACTACTCGGAGTCACGCGGGTGTGGCTGGGCCCGGAACCGCACGTTCGCGATGTTCGATGACGAGCGCTACCTCCTGCAGATCGACGCCCACACCCGATTCGCTGCACGGTGGGATGCCCGCTTCATCGACATGCTGGAGGCGACGGGCTCCGATCTTCCGCTGCTCACGACGTATCCGTCCAGGTACACGTTCGCGGACGATGGCGCCGACGACGGCGAGGTGGTGTACGACCTCGACTCGGGAACGCAAATGCTGTACGTCGACGAGGTGAGAGCCGACCTCACCACCCTGCAACGCAGTCGCCCGCCCGCCGACCTCAGCCGCCCGGGGCCTTCCCCCACGCTGGCCGCCGGCCTGATCTTCACTCGTGGGCGGTTCTGCCGCGATGTGCCGTACGACCCGCAGGTCTACTTTGCCGGCGAAGAGATCAGCCTCGCGGCGCGGGCGTTCACGAGCGGGTACGACCTGCTGTACCCGAATGAAAACCTGATCTGGCATCTGTACCACCACGATCGGCCGAAGCACTGGGACGACCACGTCACCCACCACGTCGCTCATGCCGACGCGGTGTCGCGGTTGCGCACGCTTTTCCAGGGCGATGCCGCCTCGCTCGGCGAGTACGGCCTCGGGTCGGTTCGTTCACTCGTGGAGTTCCAGCGCTACGCCGGCATCGATCTGGGCGCCGTACCTGTCCGGAACGACGGCGTCGTGACGATCCACATCGACCGGGCAGTGATCGAGCCCCGCGACGACTACGCCGCATTCGTCGTCGTGCTCCTCGATGCCGACGGGCAGGAGGTGCACCGACAGCACGTCGTGGCCCCTCACGTGCTCGACCTGTCGTGTGCAACGGTCGGGCTGGTCGACACGCCCATCGCGGCCCGGAACTATGTGGTCTTTCCTGTCACGCGTGCGGGGCAGATCGGGGAGATCTCCGTCCGATCGATCGCCACCGGGAAGCCGACCGCTGTCGCCAATCGTTCGGGTCGGCCGTGAGTGCCGCCGACGCTCGGCCGGTGCTCGTCGCCGGCGCAGGTGGATTCATCGGCGGACATCTCGTCGGTTCGCTGCTGGCCGACGGGTTCACTGTCAGGGCGGTCGACATCAAACCGCTGGGTCGCTGGCACCAGCGGCATCGCGGCGCCGAGAACATCGAGGCCGACCTCCGACTGCGGGATGCGGCCTTCGCTGCGGTGTCGGGTACGGGCAGCGTTTACAACCTCGCATGCAACATGGGCGGTATGGGCTTCATCGAGAGCAACAAGGCCGCATGCATGCTGAACGTGCTCATCGACACCCACCTGCTCGAAGCAGCACGCCACGAACAGCTCGAGTCGTTCTTCTACGCGTCGACGGCTTGTGTCTACCCGAGCTATCTGCAGGATGATGCCGACGTCACGGCCCTCAAGGAGGCCGACACCTATCCCGCCGACCCCGAGGACGGGTACGGCTGGCAGAAGCTGTTCGGCGAACGGTTGTGCAAGAACTACGGCGAGGACTACGGCATCCCGGTGCGGGTGGGGAGATACCACAATGTGTACGGGCCCCTGGGCACCTGGGACGGTGGTCGGGAGAAAGCCCCGGCCGCGATCTGCCGCAAGGTAGCAATGGCCGTGCTGACCGGGCGCCACGAGATCGAGATCTGGGGCGACGGTGAACAGACACGGAGCTTCATGTACATCGACGACGGCGTCGAGGGCACACGACGGCTCGCCGCCAGCGCCATCGACACACCGTTGAACATCGGCACCTCGGAGATGGTCACCATCAACGAGCTGGTCGACATCGTGTCATCGATCGCCGGCGTCGAACTCGAGCGGCGTCACATCTCAGGGGCACCTCAGGGGGTGCGCGGGCGCAACAGCGACAACACCGAGATCCAGGCCAGCTTGGGCTGGCAACCATCGATCAGCCTGCGCACTGGGCTCGAGCGCACCTACGCGTGGATCCACCACGAGTTGGCCGCCGCGCACCGCTGACGCGTCGAGCCGGGCGGTCTCACACCCACAGCCGCTCACGGTCGACGTATCGCCACAGTGCCATCGCCCGCTCCACGGGGAAGTGCTGCAGCCGAATGTGCGCCGCGGACGTCCCCTTGATCCGTTCGATCATTTCGCTGACGGGGAGCCCGGGCACCAGGATCTCGGCGAAACCGTCGAGCTGACGGGCCCGTTCGAACATCAGCCCCACTGCCACGTCGTCGGGCAGGTCGAAGCGCAACTGGTGACGGCGCGCGACGAGGCTGCGGGCCTCCTCGGCGCTGAGTAGATACCCCGAGCCAGAGACGAACGTGTCGCCCGGGTAGCCGTCGAGCTCTGCCAGGTCGGACACGTGGCGACCTGGGCCGACCATGCCGTGGGCGACCAGGTCGGATCTCAGCGAATCGCGCCACACGAACTGGCCCGAGTAGCACACGTCGGTGCTCGACTGCACGAACCGGTCGAACGCCGAGAGCATCACCATGCTGCTGAGGTTGGTGCGGAAGAACACGTCGTAGCGATCTGCCAAGAGCTCGAAGGCGTGGATCGTCTTGCTGAGGATCCCTGGCACGTTGACCGTCCTGAATTGCGCGGGCGCGAGCCGGGCAACATCGGGATCGGGGTCTTCGATGAGGTGATCGGTGAGGTGGGCGAACTGTGTGGTGCTACGGCCGTGCTCGTTCAACAGATACACATCGATGTGGGGCACGTGGGTGGCGGTGTGACGAATCAGTTCGGTCCAGTACGACGCGATGTAGTGGCGGTACACCGGCTGGTTGGTGGCGGCGATGGCAAGGATCGCAATTCGCTTCACCGGGTCACCGCATCGATTCGTTCATAGCCGAACCACTCGAAGTCGCGGGCGTACACCGCGTTGACGATCGCCAGCGACTCGGCGGTGAAGTGTTCGGCGAGGTCGAGCGTCGGTAGGGTCGGCCCAAAGGGTCGACTGTGGACGTGCCACCGACGGTAGAGCGGTTCCAGGTCGTCGCGCAGTTGCTCGAACCGGACGATGGTGACCGAAGCGTCGGGGCGGCCCGCCGCGTCGCACACGTACTGCCACTGGGGGCGGAGGTGGATGAGCAGGTTGGCATGGGCGCGATCAGCCATGGCGATGTAACGGTGCCAGTTGTGGTCGAGATCCAGCGGGATCGCAGCCACCATCGTGTCGACGGACTCGAAGCCGATGAGATCCTTGGTGCCCACCTCGTACACGAGCGCTCGACGCCAGTGATACTCGGACAGCAGGCGTTGATAGGGGTTGCGAACGACGGCGAAGGTGTCGAGCCACCGAGTGGCGTCGAGCGAAAGTGCCCGAAGCTCGCAGAGTGTCAGGTGGTGGTCCTCGTACCAGCGATCTGGCCGCTGGGCGCTGCCGTAGAATCTCGACGCGTCCCACTGCATGTCGCCCAACTCGGCGAACTGCCGCTCGATGGTGGTGCCAGCGGTCTTCGGTATGTGGATGTGGGCCACACGATGGTTGCGATAGACAGGCACGTGGTGGAGTCCGAGGATCGACGCGAGCAACGGGAGGCGCCCCGTACGACGGAGCGTACGTCACCCGCGCCCGCACCTGCACCTGTGGGGTCGGAGCCCGGCCAAGGCCCCTTACGTCCCGTCTTCGTGCACATCTCCAAGAACGCAGGCACCAGCATCGTTGCCACAGCGGGCGAACGAATCGTCAACGCCGGTCACCGAACCGCTGCACGCTGGGTGGCCGAGCACGGTTCGGCACAGCCGCTGTTCGCGGTGATTCGCCATCCTTACGACCGAGTACTGTCCGAGTACCACTACCGACAACGCAGGTGGCGGTCCGGTGAGAACAACCCGCATCTGGCGAACCTCCACCTGCCGTTCGACGAGTGGGTGGCCGCCACGTTCGAAGATGGTGCCTACCGCACCCGTTCGTTCTTCGAGCGGAGCGGTGTGCCGTACAACGAGCACAACATGGTGGGCGACCAACTGATCTGGTTCATCCCGCAGGTCGACTGGGTCACCGACGCGCGAGCGGGTCTGCTCGTCGACGATCTGTTGCGCTTCGAGCACTTGGCCGACGACTGGTCGGCTTTCAGTGCCAAGTACGGCATCGACGGTGTGCTGCGGCATGCCAACCAGTCGCCCAGGCCCGCCGGAGCCGAGCAGATGATGAGCCGCCACACCCGGGAGCTGATTCACCAGCACTTTCGGGTCGACTTCGAGCGATTCGGCTACGAGCTGGCGCCGTGAAACATGCGTGGTGACGGCGACCATACTGAGCGGATGAGCGGCACGCCGACGGAACGCAAGTGGGCCGAGATCAGGTTTCACCCCACTCACGCGGCGGAGATCCCGGCTTGGATCCGTGAACGCAGCCGGCGCCTCGCCGCATTGCTCGCTGACGACCACACCCGTTTCGCTGCGAGTGCTGCGGCGGTGCTCCGCCGTCTCGACCTCTCCGGCAGCAGGTTGACGGTCATGACCTGCGACGACCGCTTCAGCGTCCTGTTCGCCAACTGGGCTGCCTCCTGCGATCGGCACGGCATCGAGGTGCGGGCGACCACACTCGTGTTTCCCACCGACGAACGCGCCCGCGACCGTGTCGAGTCGCTCGGCTTCGTCACCCACTTCGACGACCAGTCACTGTTCCTTCGCGAGATACAGCCCTCGTGGAAGTACGGCGACAACACCTGGCCGGGGTACATGCATCACCAGAACTGGGTGATTGCCGAGGTGCTGGGATGCGGCGTCGACGTGCTGTTCCAGGACGTCGATCTCGTGTGGCGACACGACCCGGTTCCGGAACTGCAGGCACAGGCCGCCCGCGGCGCCGACGTCCAGGTGATGTACGACGGCCCGAACAGCCGGTTCCAGCCGCTCTACGCCAACAGTGGATTCATGTACTTCCGCAACACCCCCAAGGTGCGCTTGTTCTGGGCCGAGGTCTGCGCGAACCACGAATGGGTCAGCTACTACCGAAGCCAGCAAGAGCCGCTGAACGTGCTGCTCGCCGCGCATGCCCACCGCGGGCTCGACGTGCGGGTGCTCGACGAGGATCGGTTCACCAACGGCCACCGCTACTGCGGGGGCCGCACCCCGCCGGACGACCCGTGGGTGATCCATGTCAGCTGGACGGAAGATCTGGCGATGAAGCTGGAACGGTACGAGGCCAACAACCTGTGGTACCTCGACGAGCCTGTCCCGCGGGAACCGGTGGCATCGCCGGCAGCGATCACCCCTGCTGCGCCACCACGTCACGACGACCCTGCGGCAGGGGAGCACGGGTTGGCTGCCGGCCAGCACCTCGATGGTGGCGAACTGCTCCGGCGCCTCGTGCAGATCGGTCGAGAACGTGATCAGCTCGCGGACAGGATCACCGCAATGCAACGCTCGGCCTCGTGGCGGGTGACGGTGCCATCTCGACGGTCTCACCGGCCTTGACGGTGAGCGTCGTCCGGTCGAACTTGATGTCCTGCATCGCGATGTCGAAACTCCCGGCCCCAGCCGGCACGGCGGCCTCAGCGCTGGTTGCGGCCGAGCTGGACTCCCGGCTTTGCCCACATGCGGTGACGAGCGCGGCCAGTGCCACGATGCCGGCGATCACGGGGAGGCGGCGAACTTTGTACGTCATCGGAACTGCCCTCTTCTGTTCTCGTTCGGGAACGCGTCTTCATCCCGCTGTTCGGGAACTCTGGCGATCCGGTGTGCAGAACCTGTGGAGGTCGGGTGCAGGCCGTCTGGTTTCGCCCGGGCTACACGCCAGCGGTGGCGGGCTCGTCGTAGAGTCGATTCGTGACCGTCACCGTGCTGGTAGTCGAGGACGAGATGAAGATCCGCGACCTCGTCCGTCGCTATCTCGAACGCGAGGACCTCGCCGTGGTCACCACGGGTTCGGGCGCGGAAGCGCTGTCGATTCTCGAACGCGGTGGGATCGATCTGCTCGTGCTCGACCTGAACCTGCCCGACGTCGCCGGCGAGACAATCGCCGCGGAGTTCGCCGGTCGTCTGCCGATCGTGATGCTGACGGCGAAGTCGGGCGAAGCGGATCGCATCCACGGCCTCGAGCTCGGCGCCGACGACTACCTGACCAAGCCGTTCTCCCCGCGGGAACTGGTGCTGCGCGTGCAAGCGGTGCTCCGCCGCAGCGCAGCGTCGTCCGCCGACACCTCCGTCAGCTCGTTCGGTGACGGGCAGGTGGTCATCGATGAGGTCCGCCACGAGGCGACCGTCTCCGGGGCCGTCGTCGAGTTGACGCCGACGGAGTGGTCGTTGCTGACCGTCTTGGCGTCGTCGCCGGGTCGGGTGTTCTCGCGCAGCGAGTTGGTCAACCGGGTCCGCGGGTACGAGTTCGACGGCTACGAACGCACCGTCGACTCGCACATCAAGAACCTGCGCCGCAAGATCGAGCCCGACCCTCATGACCCGACGGTGGTGGAGACGGTGCTCGGCGCCGGTTACCGACTCGGCCTGTCGCGGGATCGCAGCTGACTATGCGCCGTCGGCCGCTGTTGGGCCCGCTCGGCGTCCGCCTCGCGTCGGCGTTCTTGGCGGTCGCCCTCGCGGCTGTCGCGGTGTTTGCCACGCTGACGATGTTGTCGGCGCGCAATGAGGTCTCCGGGCTCACCGACCGCCAGCGCGAGGACGACCTGTCGGCCACGGCCATCGCCGCCGGTGACGCCTACCGGCGCGCCGAAGGCTGGGCGGAGGCGGACCTGGCCGGCGCAACCGCAGTTGCCGCAAGAAGTCAGGCGACGCTGACCGTCGTCGACGTCGACGGTGAAGTGGTCGCCGCGCCGACCGACGCGCTGGCATCGATGATGATGCAGATGCACGGCATGGCCGCCGTCGACACACCCCGTGGCGACCCGGTTTCTGCCGCCGTCGTCGTCGACGGCCGAACCGTGGGGGCCGTGATGCTGCGGTTCCCCACGCAGGCCATGGAGGCCGAGCGCCATGTTCGCGACGCACTCGCCCGCACCGCGATCCTCGGCGTGCTGATCGCCGCCGGGGTGGCCCTCGTCGTCGCGCTCTACGTCTCGGTGCGCGTCACCCGACCGATCACAGCGCTCACCACCGCCGCTGGGGATCTCG
>CXWK01000009.1_pt1 | contig 21662 bp, 21 predicted proteins | sample 590851 | NCBI WGS metagenome assembly CXWK01 (sample SAMEA3498364, study PRJEB10139) | wastewater metagenome | biome: wastewater treatment plant; material: activated sludge | place: Denmark | collected 2014-08-01 | reverse complement strand
TGCCGAGCGCCCGCCGTACACCGACCTGATCGGCACGGGACTGCCCGTCGGTGGACAGGAAGGCCTCGAGACTGCCGCCGAGATGATTCCCGAACAGATCGTGGCGTTCGCCCTCGAACTTGGAGCGACCCAACCTCAGGCCGAGTGCCTGTCGCGTGAGATCGTCGACCGGGTCCCGACCGAAGAGATTCTCCGGTTCGCCGCGGCGCCGTCGGAGGTTCTTCCAGATGGGGCTCTTGAGGCTCTCGATGCGTGCGGCGCGCTACCCGACGAACTCACCGCCGATGCCATGCGGGGTGAGATCGTCAAAGTCGTTCGTTCTGCCGGTTACAACGCGGCGGCCGCGTCATGTTTCGCCGACGAACTGCTCGACCGCACGAGTCCAGCGGAAATCTTGTCCATCGCAAACAACCTCACCAAGGATGTACCTCCCGAAGTCCTTGACGCGGCCCGCGTGTGCGGCGAGATTCCGATCACCAAGACCGAACTCCGCCCCTTGATCGTCAAGGTCGTTCAAGACTTCGGCGCGACCGCCACGCAGGCCCAATGCCTCGCCGACGACGTCCTGACCAACTGGACGGTCGACGGGATCGTCAACTTCGCGCTGGAACCGAGCGACGACCTGCCCCAACCGGTCATCGACGCCGTCAAGCGCTGTGCCCCCGAAGCGACCGCTGGTGTGCCGCTGACCGCTGAGCAATTGCAACCTTTGATCTCTCAGGTGGTGGTCCAGGCGGGCGTCTCCAGAGAACAGGCCGACTGTTTCTCACGTGAATTGCTCCGCACGACGTCGATCTCGAAGATCCTCGCCTTTGCTCAGAACCCGACCGACGATGTCCCAGCCGAGTTCTTGACCGCAGCGAAGGCGTGTGGAGGGTTGCCGATCACGGCGGAACAGATCCGGCCCGAGATGCTGAAGGTCGCCACCGAAGCGGGGCTGAGCGGCGAGAAAGCGACCTGCGTGGTGGACCAGATCCTCGCGACCGTGCCCGTGCCTGACATCGTCGCCCTGGCCGAGAAACCTCCGACCAAACTCCCTGACTCGTTCATCGCTGCTGGGCAACGTTGTGGCGTCTCCGCCGACGCTCAGCCGACGCCCGAGCAGATTCGACCGGTCATCGTTGAGGTGGCGCTGGGGACGGGAATCGCTCAGGCGCAGGCCAGTTGTTTAGCCGACGACATGCTCCAGACGATGCCGCTCAGCAGCATCCTGGCACTAGGAAATGGCCCGGTCACCGAGCTTCCTCAACCGGTAATCGCCGCAATGTACCGGTGTGGCGCCGTGCCGCCGATCGCCGCGGCGGACGTGCGTCCCGTTCTCGTTGATGCCGGGGTTGAGGCTGGGTTCACCAGAGATCAAGCGACCTGCGGCGCCGACGCGCTCCTCTCCTCGGTGCCGGTGAACGACTTGGTCGCGTGGGCACTCAACCCGACCCCCGAACCACCGGAAGCGTGGGTCGCTCTCGTCGAAACGTGCGTGCCGTCGACCGTCGCTACCGAAGACATCATCTCTGGCCTAGTGAGCTTTGGCGTCGACCAGGGATTGCCAGAAAGCGGAGCGCGTTGCGTTGCCCAACAGCTCGTCGACACGGTGCCTCCCGAGCGGCTCCAGACCATGTTGCAAGCGGGCGACGCGAACCTGCCCGCCGAGTTTTATGTGAGGTCGCTGCAATGTCTGGCTCCGCAGTGATGGCGTGGGCGAAGTGCGCGGCCTATTCCACCTCTGCTAAGACGACGCCTTCCGCCCGCAAGAAACAAAATGTGTGGCGGCACTATGAGTGGTCGCTTTGCAAGCTCCGACCAGCTGGGATGGGCGGTTATGGCGGCGCTAACGGATGGCGTTTTGCTCCCTAAGAACCACTACCGGACTCAAAGAAAAGCGACGTTCGGGTCCATAATCTGTCCGGTCTTCCCCCTCAATACATCACCGGACGCGAGAACGCGCAGCGTGAGCATTCCGAGCTCCCGCACAACGGCCCACAACGTTATGGCCGTTCCCATGATTGCGGTGATCTGAAAGTCCCCGAGATCCACAGTCGTCCACGGGGCGACAAAGTGGTGTGTTGAGGTACTCGTGTCGTACGACAATGAAGAATTTGATATCCGGCGCTACTTCCGGGTGATTGCCCGGAAATGGAGGGTGCTGGTCATCGCCGCCCTGATCGGTGCTTTGGCCGGAACAATCTGGACCATGCGTCAACCAAAGTTGTACTCATCGAGTGCAAAGGTGCGTCTAGTTGAAGGTGCGAGCGAGACGGCGTTCTCGCGAAATGACATCCGCCTGACCAACCCGTTCTCCGCAGCGCGCGAACTCGACACCGAGGCCGAGATCGTCCAGTCAGATCCCATTCGGGCCCGTGCGGCCGAACAGCTCGGCAAGGATGCCAGTTCGGTGTATTCGGTGTCGGTGAAGGCAATCAACGACTCCGACGTTTTGCAGGTTTCGGTCAGAACGCGCGATCAGGGGGTCGCCAAGAAGGCCGCGACCGCTGTCGTTGAGGCCTACATGGCAGCGCGCCAAGAGGAATCGACCGCAATCCTCAAAGAATCCGCCAGCGGCATCACCGCCCAGATCGAACGGATCAACGCACAGGTCTCAAGCCTGGACAAAGAGATCCTCGACCTCGCCGAATCGCAGAGCGACGAGAATCCGCAGGTCACCGAGTTGATGACCGGCGCGCTCATCGCACAGCGGACCTCTCTCCTCGATCGGGCGCGCGAACTTCAGGCGTACTCAGACCAGGCCGAAGTCGACGCTGAACTGGTCACCGGTGGGGTCCGTGTCGTCGACACCGCCACCACACCCGGCGCTGCGGACTCTCGAGGTCTGTACCGCAACATCGGGATCGGGATCACCATGGGCCTCATCATCGCCATGGGGTTGGTGTTGATCCTCGACATTTTCGACGAGACCATCCACGACGAAGACGAACTTGAGGCGATGGTTCGCCCGTTGCCGGTCCTCGGTCGCCTTCCAGCGGGAGGCAAGGCGTCGGACACTGTGTTGACTCACGGCCCGACCCTCGAAGCGTACCGGGCGATTTCGACGACATTGTCTGTGGTCGCCGAACGGGAATCGATGCGGGCCCTGACGTTGGTGTCGGCTGACGAAATCGATCACAACTCAGCGATAGCGGCGAATGTGGCGATGGAATCGGCAGAGTCGGGAACCTCGACGATGGTGGTTGACGCAGACCTCCGTTCGCCGCGTCTCAGTCGGGCGCTGGGCATTTCGGTTCAGCAATCCCTGTCCTCGTTCCTTGACGGCACAGAAGGCCCCGAAGAGCTCATCCACAAACAGGATGTTGGTAACGACAAGAGCCTGTTTGTCGTCCCTCAGGGGCGTGCGGTCGCCGATCCGACACCTTTGTTGACCACTCCCAAGTTCCGCTCGCTCGTTCAACGGTTACGCGACCGTTTCAGCCTCGTCCTGATCGAAGCGCCAGCGCTGTCAGAAGGTTCCGACGGGTTAGTTCTTTGCGATGTGGCCGATGGTGTGGTGCTGGTCGTCCAGGTGGGAACGACCCGGCGAGATCACCTCGAACGGGCTCGCCAACAGCTCAGCCTGCTCGGCACCCCGGTCGTCGGTGTGATCATCAACGAGTCTGCGGTCAACGACGCAGCCTTGGCGCATGCCAACGCCTGACCGGCCCTGGCGGACTCCCGTCCCCAGGCCGGTCGTCGGGGCAGACGTCGCTCGGACACCGCGCGATTCGCGGGCCGTTGTTCGGGACGTCTTTCGCGGGCTGAGCCTCTCCAGGTCTGTCTGGATCAGGGTCGGAATCTGCATGCTGATCGCAGCGATCGCGGCGCTCTTTTGGGTGTTCCGCCAGCCTGCGGTCTACACCGCCGAGGCCAAAATCGCGTTGCGCCATCCGAAGGCTGACTCGGCGTTCGAACGGCTCAACGCAGGCTTTCGCGATGAGTACGGCATGGACCGAGAGCTGGAAACCGAAAAGCAAGCCTCAAACGTCGACGATAACCGTGAAGTCGTCGCCGATCAGTTGGGGGAACGGTGGGGCGCCGTCGAATCGTTGTACGCCGAGCCGATCGCCTCGACAGATGTCGTAGCCGTTAAAGCACAGTCGACCGATGCGTCGGTAGCGCTCGACGCCGCCGACGGATTTGCCGAGGTCTTGTTGGGCAAAGCCCGTGTGGCAGAAGCTCAGAAATTGGAACACATAGCAACGGCGCTTCGGCGTTCAAGCGAACGCACATCAAGCGAGATCAAAGAACTCGACGAGGAAATCACCGCGTTGATCGGCGCTGCGCTCGTCGGCGATGAACTCGCGTCCGAGCTTGCGCGGGGGGCGGTCGCCGAGCGGATCGCGCTGACTAACTACGCCGCCACGACTGAGACGTACGCGGAGTTTTCCGAGATCGACGCGCAACTCAGGTCCGGTGGTATGCGATCGGTTCAGGAAGCGGTGGTTGTCTCGGGTCCTGCTCGTCCAAGCGCTTGGCGACCGGTCGGATTGGCCGTGGCGCTCGGTCTGGTGCTCGGGTTTACCCTCGCGCAGCTCGAGGTGATCGTTCGCCGAAACGAGTTTGCTTTCACGGGATCGACTGAGGGCGGATCGGCACCCTTTAGAACGGATTCATGACGAGGATAAGGGTTCATCAAACGCCTATCGAGGCGAGGGAACATATGGGTTCTCGCGGTATCGATGGTTACGATATTCAACAATTGCAAGGCGCCCCCAACGCACTGATTGTCGGTCTTCTGTTCCGTCAAAGCTCCGCCTTTGACTGGCGGAAGAACCTCTAAGAATTTTGTGGAAACGGGGACGCAGATGAAGCGTGCAACAGACTTGCTCGTTGGATCGATGCTGTCATTGATCTCGGCTCCGCTGATCGCGCTTCTGGCCATTTGGTCGCTGCTCGCCTTTCGAGCGTTTCCGTTTTTCGTTCAAGAACGCCGCGGCGTGAATGGCACCGTCTTCAAGCTCATCAAGATCAGGACTCTCCCCGCGGGAAAGCTCACGACAGCGACCAAGTACCAGCTGCGCGAGTCCGAAATTCCTCGTTCGGCCTGGACCATTCGCGACCGCCATTTGGACGAGCTTCCGCAGGTCTGGAATGTCGTACTCGGCACGATGTCGCTCGTCGGTCCGCGCCCTCTGCCCGTCCACAACGACGAAGTCATTCCTCCCGAATTCGACGCTTTGCGGCGCTCTGTGCTGCCGGGCTGCACGGGCCTGTGGCAAATATCGCCCGATGCCTCACGTCTCGTCACCGAAGCGCAGGAGTACGACCGCCTGTACGTGGCGCGGGGTACTTGGCGTCTGGACCTTTGGATCTTGCTGCGCACGCCAATGGCCTTACTTGGCATCTCGACGCTGCAGATCGAACGTATCCCGGCTTGGCTCCTGGCACGTGCCCCAGGTGACGAGCGCACCGACGCCGATGAGGGACCACTCGACTCGGCCATCGCCTCATAAGAACAGCTTCGTCTCCACCAATCCAGGAGAAATAAGTGTCCGATTTCACCGAAATAGTCAAAGCCATCGAAAGCGGAGCTTCCGCTGACGAACTGTCGCAGCTGAGGATCCCCGAAACCTTTAGAGCTGCGTATTTGCACGAAGACGATATGAAGCGTTTCGAGGGCATGGAGTCGGACGATAAGGATCCTCGGGTCACCTATCGAATCGGCCAGATCGAGACGCCGCAGTTGGCACCCGACGAAGTATTGATTGCCAACATGGCTTCGTCGGTCAACTACAACGCCATCTGGTCGGCCATCTTTGAACCCATCCCGTCGTTCCTGTTCTTGTGGGGCGCGGCCAAACGCACGCCATGGGGCGCCCGCCACCTCCAGTCGTTTCACATCATCGGCTCGGACGGAGCTGGCGTCATTCTCAAGGTCGGGTCGGGAGTAGAGACCTGGAAGGTCGGCGACGAGGTGGTTATCGGCGGGGTTGTCTTCGACGCTGAAGACCCGCGCACCCAAGACGACGGAATGCTCGGCAAGAACCAGCGAATCTGGGGTTTCGAAACCAACTACGGCGGCTATGCCGATCTGACGATCGCCAAGGTCTCCCAGCTCATGCGCAAACCCAAGCACCTCACTTGGGTCGAGGCCGCGTCCTACTTGGCGACGCTCGGCACTGCGTACCGGTCACTCAACTCACGTACCGCTTGTCAGATCACTCCCGGTGACGTGGTGCTCGTCTGGGGGGCGGTCGGCGGTATGGGGGCGTTTGCATGTCAGCTCACCAACCTCTCGGGTGGCACCCCCGTCGCGATGGTGTCGTCCCCCGAGAAGGCTGATCTCGCCCGTTCGATGGGGGTTGAGGCCGTCATCGATCGCAGCGCGGAGGGCTACAAGTTCTGGACCGAAGATGGTCAGCAAGACCTGGCCGAGATGCACAGGTTCAAGAAGACGATTCGCTCGGTAGCCGGTGACGACCCTGCGATCGTGTTCGAACACCCGGGTCGGGAAACCTTCGCGGCGTCGGTTTACGTCGCTGCTCGCGGTGGAGCCGTGGTGACATCCGCGGCGACTTCGGGCTTCAACCTCGAATTCGACAACCGTTTTCTGTGGATGAATGTCAAGCGAATTGTCGGGTCGCACGCCGCCAACGCGTATGAGGGTCTGCGGGCCAACAATCTCGTCGAGAAGGCTCGGATTCACCCGACCGTGTCCGAGACCTGGGACCTGAGCGAGATTGGCGTCGCCGCCCGTCGCCTCCAACTCGGCAAGAACGTCGGCAAGATCGGAATCCGTTGCTTGGCGACTTCGGACGAAACGGGTGTGACCGACACCGAGACTCGTGAGCGCTATATCGACGACATCATGCGTTTCAAGCGCTTCGCGCAGAGCCACGTCGACCTTTCGGTCCCACCCATGGCGTAACGTCGCTCCGGTGCGCTACCGATCGTCACAGATGAGCTCGCATGGCTAAGCGGCGAGCACGCAAGCCAAGACGCCCGTTGGCCTCGGCCCCGAGTTCCGGGGCTGCCGGGGGTGACGCTCCGTCAGCACAAGTTCCCCCGGGTGCGGTTGGCGACGGGGGAGAAGCGACCTCTGGACTGAGAAGTTCGCCAGTTCAAGACATGTTGCGCGGGGACGTGGTTCCCGTGCTTCCGCTCTCTGCGGGCAACTCCGCGGTGTTTGCGCTGCTTGCGTTGGTCACATTCGGGGGCGTCAAAGCCTTCTCGCTCAACTCGGGTTTGGCGTTGACCTTTGCCGGCTCGGTGTACGACGAGTTGATGTTCGGCTTCATGATCCTGTTGTGGATGAGCGCGGGTTGGCTCTTCCTCGGCTTTGCGGTGCGGACGCGGGTCGAGCCGACAGCAACGTGGTCTGCTCGCCGTGACCTCGTCAACGTGCGGCTCATAGCGCTCGCCGCTGGCGCCGCCGTAGTCGTCCAGGGTGCCCAGTGGCTGCTCGTCCGTGAACCGACCGTATTTCAGGGGCTCGCTGCGCTGCCACCGACGATCTTGTTGCCGCTCATCATCATGGTGCTCGGGGTTGGAGTTCCGCGGCTGGCCATCAGACCGCTGGTCGCTCGCGACCGGACGGCTGCGCTCGCTAACAAACCCTGGTGGATTCGTTTTGGGCGGCCCGCCCTAGCTTTTTGGGGAGCCATCGTCGGGTCCCTCTTGGTGGCCTGGTTCTTTGGCGCGCTTATCAGCGTCGTGTTGGTGGCGGTGCTACGCCAGGGCTGGTACCGAGACATCTTCACCGAGCCCGATTCACTCTTTGACCTGCTCGTTCCCGCTCTCGTCACCTTGTTTGTGGTGCCGCCGGTTGGGGGGTCGCTGTTCGCCCGCCTGACGGCCCCGCTAGTCCGAGCTCAGCCACTCGACGCCAATCCGGTCCAGTCATTCCCAGCCGACGCGTCCGCCTGATCGAGGGGCTGGGAATCGACTACTTGGAGGGGTCTCGCATACCCCGACCGCTCATGATTTTGTCGTAATACTTTTCGACCCGAGCGGCGCGGGTTTCGGACTTCTTGGCGTCAGAGAAATGCAGGTTGTATTCACGCTGGCGGCCGGGTGTAAGCCCTTCGAACGCCCGGCGAAATTCGGGATCCGCATCAAGGCGGTCAGCCAGTTCGGGCGCCCATTCGGGTTCCGGCGCGGGTCCCACCGTCTCACCTGACTGTTCGACGGCGATGGCTTCGTCGACCAGTTCGCGTATGGCGTCCGCGTCCCGTTCGACGTCGGTCACCGATGTGAACTCCAGCCGCATCGCCGACCGAGAGTTGGGTCCCTGAGATTTGAGCAGGCCTTGGGGATCATCTAGAAGCGCGCCCTTGAAGAACATGATGCTCAAAAACGCGTTCATCTCTTGGAGAATCGCAATGTTGGCGCCATCTGCCGAGAAGCACGGTTTGCCCCATTTCAGCGCCTCTTCGAGGCCGCATCCCAGCAGGATGCGTCGTGCTGCGGTCATCTCGTCCGGCCACTTCTGAGAGCGCTCGATGTAGCGGTCTACGTTTGAACTCACGTGTCTCTCCTCGCTCAGGCGGCTGCGGCCTGTGCATTGGTAGGTCCCGGTCCTGGCTTGCGGCCGCTGGTGCGTTTGGTGGCGCCATTCTGATCGGTCAGGCGCTTCCGCTGCGCTCGACTCGACCCTGCCCCGCCGATCGACTCCGGATCTGACCCGTTAGCCCGTGCTCGCTCCACCCGCGATCTCGGTCACCCAGGTGTTGATCGAGATCGAGAGCTTCTCTAGGTCCGACAGGCCAGGGGAGTGCCGTTTGGAAATCACCTCGCGTTTTGGTGGTACGGCGAGGGCGGACTCAAATGCGTCTTGAGACGACTCACCGAAGATGGGGTCGTCTTCCGACGAGATGTAGAGCACGTCCATATCGCCAAACAGCGGCGCCCACTTGGCCGGGTCCAGTGACGACAGGGACTCGGCAAACGCGTCGAGGTTCAGGCGGTGCGCTTGTGACACCGCGGGGATGACCCCTGACCGCAGTACGTCTTCGATCTCGCCGCCCATCAGAGCTAATGCCGCAAAACGAATGCGCGGTTCGGACGCGATGAAGATCGAACCGATCACTCCTCCGAGGCTCATACCGACAAAACCAAGGCGTTCCGAATCGCATTCGGGCGTGTTGACCAGTACTTCCAGCGCACCGCCTAGATCGGCCAACACCACTTCGACGCTTGCCAAGACTTCGTCCTTGGTCGCCCAAGAGTCGGGGTTGAGGTCGCCGCCCGTCTCATGGCCAAATCGCGAGTCGATCGACAGCACACCCATTCCCAGAGGTCGTGGCGCGGCCCATCCCAAATTCAAGGTGATGCGGTTGCCTCCGATGCCGTGGAGGGCAACTACGCAGGGGAGCTTGCCGTCGGCCCAGGTTGGAACGGTCAGATCGCCCGTCACTTCACCCCCGGCCGGGGAAGCGAACCTGATGGTTCGGGTCATCAGGTCGTCGTCTTGTGCGATCGGCTCAGAAGAAGCCCCCTCGATCTTGAGGGGATCGTCGGCCGCTTCGGGGCCAACCGGGGCGAAGGCCGATTCGGGGAAGTCGGCCACGTCAACGGTCCTGTTGGGAAAGGTCTCCGCAGGCGTCTTCGCCGCGGCGCCATCGGGTCGGGCCGGGCTCAGAACAGACGGAGCGCACCCAACCGCTAAGGCGAACAGCAGGACCGTCAGCAAAGCGATCGAAACACGAGCATGCCCGGTGTCGAGCAGCGCCATCGGTTGGTGGACACTCTTGAAACGGTGAAGCCTCATCTCGTCGGGACATTACCGGCCTCACCGCTGATACTGGCTACGGCGGGAACAGCCTTTACCGGATGCCCCGACGGCCGTAGAGCCCACGCACGGCGCCCCGCTCAGCAGGAAGTGCGCCAGGCTCCGAGAAGGCGGTCCTTTGCAATCAGCGAGATTCCACGCCCTTGGGCGTCGCCGCAGAGGTGGCCGATATTGCCGTACATGATGGCGAAGATGGCTTTGCCTTGTTCGGCGAAGGGAGCCAGCAGGTGGCATTCGCTGTAGTTGTAACAGCTCTCGTTGATTGACCAGTCGAAGTGTCCGACGAGTTCGCCGATCTGGCCGAGGTTGTTCTTGAGGCCGATCCCCAGACCGTGGGCGTGCGCGGTGTCTGCGACGCGCCGGTTGAATACCAGTTGGTCGGCGGCGGTGAGCCCGAACCCGGTGTCGTGGGTGTAGGAGTTCATGTTGTCGGCGTCGACGCCGTCACAACCTTTCTCCTTTGCCAGGCTCATGACATTGTTCATTAGCGGGCCGACGGTGTCCCATGCGCGGATGTCGATCCAACGTTCGTCTGGCCAGCCGGCGACCGCGTTGCCCTTGATCCACTCGGGGTAGGTATCCGCGTCGGGCCGCCAGTTCTCGATTGTCCCTGCAGAGAAGTAGCACACGACCGAATGCCCACGGTTGTGAAGTTCGGTGATCGTCTCGGACGACGTCGTGTGAAGGCTGATCTCGTACACGTCGACGGCGTGGTTCATGTCGACGCCGTTAATCAGCTGGATCTGCCATGTGGAGCCGGGCGCCGGGCGCCAGACGCCGTTTGATGTGGGCGCTGGGTCGGGGTCTGGGTCTGGTTCTGGTTCAGGCGAGGCGACGGCTTCAGGGCTAGGGTCGGCTTCGGCGGGCGCTTCAGGTGCGGGTGGTGCTTCGAGGGGTGGAGCGGCGATCTCGCCGACTGCTTGTGCCTCCGGTTGAGGTTGAACTTCCATCGGCGCCGGGGCGGGTGCCGCTATCTCGGCCGGTGCCGGTGCCGGTGCCGCAGGCGTTGGTGCGGGCTCTGGGGTTACGGGTGCCGGCGGGGCTGGCTGGGGTGCCGCCACCTCGACCGGTGCCGCTGCAGGGGGAACGTCTGCAGGCGGCGTTGCCTGGACTGGCTCTTCCACAGGCGGTTCGACCGGGGGTTCTGCAGGGGGAACTGGTGGTTCGGCAGGGGCGACCGCCGCCGGGTTCATCAGATCCATCACCGCAAAGAAGGCTTCGCGACCCTGGCCAAAGGTCCGCATGATCGTGGCGGTTTCTTCGCGAGCTTCGGCCTCTGTCTGAGGATCGTCTTGCCGAGGGGTTTCAGGTTCAACGTCAGGTAGAGGGTTGTTGGTCAGCGTGAGGGCGTCTTCGTCGTCCGACTGCACGGCCATCCAGCCAACCAACATCGCCACCACGGCAACCGCTGCCACAATGGCGCGCCACGGGGCTTTCGAACGGGGCTCGTCTTCGTCGATTCGGGGGATCTGGCGCTCGTCAGCCCCGCCGCCCAACGAAAAAGCGGCGGCACTTGTCGACCCCAGCGAGCCGCTTGTTTGAGCGCCGCTGCTCAACGCCGTTGGTGGCGCGCCAGCGCCCCCTCGACGGGATCGACGCGACGCGCCGCCTGCGCCCGTACTTGCGGCGCGCTGAGCAGAGGTGGCCGACGGTGCTTCAGAAGGCGCTAGAGGGGATGCCCCTGTGCTGCGCTCGGACTGGTTGCCGCGTCGCGTAGGTTGGTCCTGGGCTGTCCCGCCATTGCCGGACTCCTGGGTCCGTGCCGCTCGGCGCGCCTTTGCACGCTGAGCGGCCCGATCCGAAGCCGGTGGGCCAGAGGCCGAGGCGGAAACGCTTGGAGCCGGATTGGTTCGCAGGGTCCCAGAGGTGGGCGAGTTGCCCTCGTCCTGAGTGCCTGCGTTCTCCTTGGCGATCCGCCGATGGCGCCTGGAGGAAAAGCCCTCGTCGTCAAAATCCGAAGTCATCTAGGACAACGATAGAACAACCCCCCTCATCGGCTGAAGTCATCCCTCACACCTATTAAGCAGGAATGTTCGGCCAAAGCGATCCGTGTGCGAGCTCGGCGGCATTCAGGTCCTTGAGCCGAGCCCCACGGAGAAAAATATTGGCGTTGGCGGGGATGTGTGTGTCTGTCAAACCCTGCCAAGTCGACGACACAGGTGAAGCAGGGCGCTGAACTGCGACAACGTGCGATGAATACGCCGAGGCCGGTTGACAGCTCGACGTTGCAACGAATATTACTTATGGTCTCCACCCTTAATGGGGTGGCAACCTGGTATTGAACCGGATGCGACCTCTGCGGCGCTCACTGTTGGACCTTTCGTGGGCGTGTCCTCTGTACTTCCCGGAAGGATCCCCCGATGCAAGCCGTCCCTAAACAGCGTCTCGCCCGACGTAGAACTCGTTCGACTCTGCGCCGTCCGACCGTTTGGTTGGGGCTCCTGGCCATCGTCGCGGCAACCGTGGCGGTTATGCCGACGATGCGTTCTGCTGAAGCTGCCGTTTCCGCTGGGAGCTGTGAGGCACGGCGCAACGGTGTTCAGGTCACGCTCGAATGGGCGGACAACGGGGCCGAGTTCGTCGTTCGGCGCAACGGCCAGTGGCTTGCGACCCCAGGAACTCGGGTGACCACGTACACCGACAGCAACGCTCCCTCCGGTGCCACGTACGAGGTCAAGGCTTGGAAGGCGGGTGGTGTCTCCACATGGCCCTGCAGCGTGCCCGTCGCGGTGAGCACCTGCACGGTCGCACCCACAGGCGCTGGCAACGTCCTCAAATGGGTCGACGATGGGTCGACCTTTGTCATCCGTCGAGACGGCATCTGGCTTGCCACACCGGGCGTAAGAACGACGCAGTACACAGACGCCGTGGGGTCGGCGTCGAGTCGGTACGAGTTGATTGGATGGAAGGGCGCGTCAAGCACCCAACAGACGTGCGCGCCGCTTTCGACAGCGCCCCAACAGCCGCCCCCAACACAGCCGCCCCCGGCCTCGCAGCCCCCGACCTCGCAGCCCCCCAGTCAAGTGCCTCGGGTCGACCGGGTAATCCACGTCAGCATCGACGCACTTCGATCCGATCACATCAACCAGCAGTTGACTCCCAACCTGGTCGCCCTCCGGGCGCAATCGGCGTCAACCTTGAATGCCCGCACCGATGCGGATGTGACAAAGACCCTTCCAAACCACACATCGCAGTGGACGGGCAGGTCCGTGTTCGGGGCGTCGGGGCACCAACTCGCGGTGAACCAGGACGACGGTTCGACGGTCCACGCTGTCGCGGGTCGATACGTCGCTTCGATCTTCGACGTGGTCCACGACAACGGGGCTCGAACCGCATTGTTTGCCTCTAAAGACAAGTTCGACCTCCTCGATCGCTCGTGGAACGGAACAAATGGTGCGGTGGACGTGACCGGGGCCGACAACGGCCGCGACAAGATCGACATCTATTCCCGTGCCGACGCCGAAGCGAACTTCAACAGCCTGGCCTACGCGCTCCAGACCCGCCCTAGTCTGAAGTTCGTCGCCTTTCACATCCCGTACCCAGACAGCGCTGGCCATGAGGCGGGCTGGACCGGGGCGGGCTATGACGCGGCCGTTTCTAGGTCCGACGCCCTCCTCGGTCGCGTCGTCCAACTCATCAAGGCCAACCCGACGTGGGCGACATCAACGATGATCGTGGTGACGGCAGATCACGGTGGGCCCAACTCGGGTCTCCTCCACGACGACCAGCTCCAGGTCGAGAACTTCACCGTGCCTTTCGTGGTGTGGGGGCCAGGAATCGTTTCGGCAGACCTGTATGCGATCAATGCCGGCCGCAGGTTCGATCCTGGCGCAACCAACCCGATGACCATTACGGCACGCCTGCCAATCCGCACGCACGAGGTCGCCAACCTGGCGCTCGAAGCGCTGGGGTACGGCCCCGTCCCCGGGTCCTTGTCCAACGCGGACCAAAGTCTCGCTGTGCGGGCCCCGTAGCAGCGGCGCGACAGGGCCGGTCCCACAACGCCGAACTCGGCGCGCCGAGCGTCCGAGCTGTCAGCGCAGCGGAATGGTACGGACGACCCCGGTGTTCAGGTGCCGAAGCGAACGCCGCTTTTCGATGTCGTTAGGTATCGTGGCGCTCGGGAGGGACCTCGAATGAACCTCAACAATTTCAAAACCGCAGTTCTTCTGGGTGGTCTGGGTGGGCTGGCGGTTCTCTTTGGCAGCATGCTCGGTGGAAACGGTGGAGCCGTTGTCGGACTGGTGCTCGGTCTCCTCATGGTCGGAGGCTCGTACTGGTTCTCTGACAAGTTGGCGATCCGGGCGGCCCGCGCTCAGCCCGTGACCGAACAAGAGGCTCCCTGGTATTACGCCATGGTGCGCGAGCTGACAACGACGGCAGGCATCCCCATGCCCCGTCTCTACATCACTCCCTCAGAGCAGCCCAACGCGTTCGCTACCGGCCGCAACCCGTCGCATGCAGCGGTCGCTGTGACCCAAGGCCTCATCCAGACGCTCCAACCAGACGAAATCAAGGGCGTTCTCGCTCATGAACTGGCGCACGTCCAGCACCGCGACATCTTGATCAGTTCGGTGGCGGCCGCTATCGCGACGGGCATTACGTTCATCGCTCGAATGGCGATGTGGGGAGCCATGTTTGGCGGCGGACGCGATGACGACCGCAACGGCAACCCGTTCGGCATGCTTGCTTTGAGCATCCTTGCTCCACTCGCAGCAGGGATGATCCAGATGGCCATTTCGCGCTCCCGAGAGTTCGACGCCGACCGAGGCGGCGCTCAGATGATGGGCACGGGTGAACCACTCGCACGGGCGCTTGAGAAGATCCACATGGGCGTGCAAAGGCGCCCCATGCAGGTCAACCCCGCGACCGAGAACATGTACATCGCCAATCCGTTCGGAAGCGGTCAACGCCAGCAGGGCGCGATGAGCTTTGCGAAGATGTTTTCGACCCACCCTCCGATGGAAGAGCGGGTTCAGCGGCTCCGCGAGTTCCGTCCGGCCTAGCCCTGGCGCAACCGGCCAGAGAACGCTGTACACACCTCAAGAAGGGTCAGCCGCTCGGCTGGCCCTTTTTAGGAACTCACGTGCGGGGTTGGCCATCGCTGTCTGCGCGACTCCTGCGGTGCTCACCCCCACGTACGCCTGTGTGGTCGCTAGGTCGGCGTGGCCGAGCAGGCGTTGCACCTCGGGCAGCGAGCCAGTCTGCTCGACGAGCAAGGTGGCATAGGAGTGTCGCAATGAATGGTTAAGCGCCCCCGGAGGCGCCACTAGCCCTGCCCTCCGAAACCATCCGCTGACCATGTGGTCAAGGACCCGACGTGTGAGCGGTTCTCCGTTGGGGCGAACAAACATCGGCTCGTTGGGGCGACCCGAGCCGAGCTTGTCGCGACGCGACTCAAGGTATGCGGTGACGGCCTCCACCGCTTCGGGCGGGAATGGGATCGTCCGGGTCTTGTTGCCTTTACCGGTCACATGTAGCGAATCGATCCCGGTGATCGAGCGATGCAGATTGCCGACCTGCAGGTTTGCAACTTCTGACACTCTCAGTCCGGCGCCCACGAACGTGGCGCATATCGCCCGTTCCAACTCTGGCCACGGACTGCGGGCCGACGGATCGGGGCGCTGAGCGGCCTCTATCAAGCGGACCAGATCCTCTTCAGAGATCGGTTTCGGCTGCCATGGAGTCTTGCGAGGGCCTTCTAGCTTGTCGATTGGATTGAACGCCAGCGTTTCGTCGTCGGTCACCAGCCACTGACAGAAACCGCGCCACGTTGAGCGGGCCCTCCTGATCGAGCTTGCGGCGTGTGTTCGTGCAAACTTGGCGAAGGCTGATGCAAGCTGATCGTTATTGAGGTCGCTGATCGTTACCCGACCGAGTTCGCGTTCAAAGCCCTTGGCTGTCGGTTCGAGCCAGAACGGATGCGGCCGGCCCGCTTCATCGGCCAGGTGGCGCGCCACGATGGTGAGATCGCGTCGACGCGCCTCCTTCGTATTTGGAGACGGCTTTGCCAGGTCCTTCCGGTCGAGCCATTTGGTCGCAGAAGGCTCCAGCGATTCTTCGTGGGCTTTGACCATGTCAGCCATACCTACATGATCGCGTCTGAAAGAGCGTCGGCGGTGGAAGGACGTGAGCATTGGGTGCATGTAGAACGGTTCGTTGCTCGGCTGTTAGCGGTGGGCCCGGTAGGTCGTCGTCTAGCAGTCCACGAACCCATACACACCGTGACACGAAGCACTATTTGGTGCCATCAACCGCATATTCGGTCGCGCGTCGAGCCGGCCGGGGGGAAGTTAGGTACTGTCTAGGCTTCGGTGTGCGTCTGGGGAACACATCACAATCGCACTGCAATATCGCAGGCTGGTTTCAGCAGCGGACCTCGGAGCTACTTGGTGAAACCCACCTTTCAGCGGTACCTGGCGTGCGGCCTTGTCGCCCTCGGGTTGTATGTCGGGACCGGCGTCAGCAGCATCGCTGACGCACAAGAAGCTCCTGGCCCCAGTGTGCCCGCAGCTCCCGCCCCTTCCAGCACGACGCCGGCAACTTCCGTCCCGGCGCCCCCAGGTTCGGCGACCTCGGCGCCCGGTCCCACTGCGGCCACGATCCCCACCGTGCCCGTCGGCCCCAACACGACGGTCCCCGGATCGCCAGGAACGACGGTGGTCGTCCCGCCGCCGACCGAGCCAACCGTCCTCGAATCCACGACTACCACCATGCTCGAGCCCACGACGACGACAACGCTCGGCCCTCGGGTCGTCCCACCGGAGTTCCTCCCGAAGATCAACTCGGTGCGTCGCAGCGCCGCTCGCGATACCACTGAGTTGGATACAGCGCTTGCCCCACTCATCGATGCCGGGGTGGATAAAGACGAGGTCGTCAAGATTGGATACGGCCAGTTTCCCGTTGGTGGACAGGCGAACTATTGGCACGACTGGTGGATGCCCCGCTTCACACCCAGCTTCCACCTTCACCAGGGAACCGATGTTTTCGCTCCGATGGGCACGCCGCTGCGGGCTCCCGTGGACGGCATCTTCACCCAGCGACAGGGTGGTGCCGGTGGTATCGGCGCACGCGTCACCCAGCCCGACGGGACGTTCTTCTACTTCGCGCATATGCAATCGTGGAAGGAAGGCCTCGCCGACGGGACGCCGGTGAAACAGGGCGACATCATCGGCTACGTCGGGGATAGCGGGAATGCCGACGGTGGCACCCCGCATCTGCACTTCCAGTGGCATCCAGGTGGCGGAGCCGCGAAGGACCCCAAGCCGCTCCTGGATGAATGGTTGGCCGCAGCGATGGACGAAGCGCCAGGGATCGTCGCCGGCAAACTTTCTGACGTCACGGGCGAACCGATCTCGTCTAACAATGTGGTTTCGATGTTCGCGAGGACCCGTTCGCTGTCCTCGGTAGATCGCCCGGTGCAGAAGCTGTCCGGTCTGTCGTTCGACCCAAGCCTCGGCCGGCATGTGCTAGATGGCAAGGTCCGCTTGGCAGCGGCTGAGACACCGAAGGTGGAACCGGCGGATCCCGACACCTCAGTCGGGGCCCAAAAGGTCAGTGCGGCATTCGACGGCATCCTCGATGGCGCTCTGGACATGCCGCTTCTCGCAGCGATTCGGTGGAACTGGTAGCAGCCCACCGTCCCGTCGGCGTCCATCGCGGAGCGCTGGCGGATAGCAGTCGTCGAAGCACTTCGAGTGGTTCGAACTCCGACCGCTAGCTGGCGAGCAGTACGCCGCCGATGATGCCAATCGTAAAGCCGACCAGTGCTGCCAGAGGGGCGCTCGTGACGAGCACGGCGAATCCCAAACCGATAGCGAAGCCGATGAGCGCGCCGAGAAGTCCTGCTATGAACCCCGACTTATCTGAGGGTGGCTGCTCCTGCATGTGTCCCGGCTTTCGTGGTTTGGTTCTGGCTACGAACGGTAGTTGATGAACTGAAGCGAGCAGTCGAAATCTTGCTCTTTCAACTCTGCGATGACGCCCTGCAGATCGTCGATCTTTTTGCCGGTGACGCGGAGTTGGTCCCCCTGGATCTGAGCTTGGATGCCCTTGAGTTTCAGGTCGCGGACAAACTTCGAAATGCGCTTGGCGGTATCGGTCGGAATCCCGTTGACGATCGTCCAGGAGGTCTTGGCCGATCCGCCCGAAGCTTCGCGGATCTCGCCTCGGTCAAAGCTCTTGAGCGACACCTTGCGCTTGATCAGTTTGCTTTCAAACACATCGATCACCTGGCGAAGTTTGTCGTCGGTGTTCGAGGCCATCTCGACTTTGTCACCTTCAAGGGCGATCGTGCTGTCGGTGTCTTTGAAGTCGAAGCGAGTGCCGATCTCCCGCGCTGCCTGGTCGACAGCGTTGCGGACCTCTTGGGTATCGGTCTGTGAGACAACGTCGAAACTCGCCATGTGAAATCCCTCTCTAGAGCGATCGGTCCCGGCCATCCTCGGGTGCTGATCGCTATCGCTTCGAATTCGGTCGTGTCGACGGCTATCGTATGGGGCCTCGGGTCAGTACCCAAGCGGCCAAAGGGGACCGGCTGTAAACCGGTTGCGTCATGCTACGTTGGTTCGAATCCATCCTGGCCCACCAGGCAGTTATTTGAAGAAGGGCGGCTCCTCGAGACGGGAGCCGCCCTTCTTATTAGTCGGCAAACCGCGGTATCCCGGCGTGCTCGCACCCCCGGTCGCAGCGGTCAGGCCAGCCGACTCTTCAAGAGGGCTTTTGAGTGAGCGACACATTTGCGGCGCTCGCAACTGCGCCGCGAATGGCAGGTAGGTTGTCAGCTATGGCTCGCGACCAGGTTCCACTTTCGATTCTTGACCTGGCGCTCGTCAGCGGGGATGACACGGTCGCCGAGGCACTTCAGACCAGCCTGTTGATGGCCCAGGCCGCTGAAGAACGCGGGTACCGGCGAGTCTGGTACGCCGAACATCACAACATCCCCTCCATCGCGTCCGCGGCCACAGCGGTCCTGATCGCCCATGTAGCGGCACACACCGACGGGATCCTGCTGGGGTCGGGCGGCATCATGCTGCCCAACCACAGCCCGCTGACCATTGCCGAACAGTTCGGAACGCTCGCAAGTCTTCACCCCGGCCGAATCGAACTGGGACTGGGCCGGGCACCCGGAGGCGATCCCGCAACCGCCCGGGCGCTGCGTCGACCGCCGACGGCGGCGGCGTCATTTCCTCAGGACGTTGCAGAGCTGCAGGCCTACCTTGCGGGAGACAGCATTGTGCCGCAGGTCAACGCCATCCCCGGCGCCGGAACTCGAGTGCCGCTGACGATCTTGGGATCATCGTTGTACGGCGCCCAGTTAGCGGCCCAACTTGGCCTTCCGTACGCCTTCGCCTCTCACTTCGCGCCCGATGAACTCTCGCGGGCCATCCCGCTCTACAGGGACCGCTTCGAACCGTCCGACCAGTTGGCCGCTCCGACGGTCATGGCGGGCATCAACGTCGTGATCGCCGAGACAGAACAAGAAGCGGCTCGGCTGTTTGGCCAAGTGATTCGACTGCGCGTCGCGTCCTTCCTCGCTCGCGGCCGTCGGTTGTCAGAAGCAGAGCTAGACCAGGTTGTCGCCTCACCCGGGGGACAGCAGGTTGCCGCAATGTTGCGTCACACAGCTGTCGGGACGCCGGCGACGATCCGAGCCCAGCTCGACGACTTTGCGAACTTGGCAGATGCTGATGAGCTCATCGTCGTGCACAACGCGATCGACGCTCAGCAGCGAATCCAAGCTGTCCACCTGTTGGCGGACGCCTACTAGCTGGCGTGACACTCGCTGAGGGTCGCGGCATTGCCGCGTCTCGTCGCTGGCGTGCGCCAACGAAGATCGCAGACAACTGGAGATGAGATGTCCACAGATGAGCGAACCTCGCCGACGAGTAGTGGCGAATCCGGCTCACCCAGGGCTCGCAACATCGCTGTCGCCTTGGCGCTGATCCTTGTTGCCGTCGCGATAGTGGCGGTCACGTTCGTTGCAGGACGGCGCGATCCCGGACCAAATCGTTGGCCCGATGACGACCTAGGCGCCGACAGGGTGGTCGTTTACAAACAGACCCCGACGCGCGAACTGCACCTCCACGTGTTTGAACCAAAGGGTCGGCCGACCGCCGCGGCGGTGCTCTTCCACGGGGGAGGTTTCGAACGCACCCCGATCGACCAGTTCGTTTCGCAGAGCCGCGCTTTGGCTGACAACGGGGTGGTTGCGTTCATCGCCGAGTACCGGGTCCGCAGCGATGACGTCGAGAACGCAGAGATCGTCAAGGACGCCAGGGACGCGGTGCAGTTCGTGACAGATCACGCGCTGGACTATCGCTTCCCCGAGGACAAGGTCATCGCTATGGGGGCAAGCGCCGGGGGCATGCTCGCCGCCACGACCGAGACGGCAGATCCTGCCCAGGCAGGTCCGGAGGCACTCGTCCTGTACAACCCGGCGATTTCGGCCCGGCTGGCGAACCCCAAGATTCCGGTGCTGGTCTTCCACGGTGACGCAGATCGGACCGTGCCGCTCTCGTCGGCCAGGTCGTACTGTGCCGACGCGGCCACGTGCGAGCTCGTGACGTTTCCCGACCAGAACCACGGCTTTTTCAACACCGAGCCGTACCTGTCGCAGACCACTGACCTGATGCTCGACTTTCTTCGTCGAGAGGGCTTCATGGGTTGACCCTGGTGTTGGTCGGCGCCGGAACTGGAGCTGCCGCTCAGTGCAACCACCGGAAGGCCTGCTCCCAGGGAGGGCTTCTGCTGGGCAGAGCCCTATCCGGTCAGGGCACCATGTATTGCAGTACGACAACGTCGAGCCAGCGGCCAAACTTCCGCCCGATCTGTCGCTCGGTGCCAATCTGGGCGAAGCCAAGCGATTCGTGCAGCGCTATCGAGGCCGAATGGCCCCCAACCACGCGGGCGATCACGGTGTGGTAGCCGTACAGATCGGCAAGCTCCAAGATCCGAGCCATCAACAGGCGCCCGACTCCGCGCCCGTGCCAGTCCTTGTGGACGTAGATCGACTCTTCGACCGATGTCGTGTACGCGAGCCGCGGTCGATACGGCGTCAGTGAGGAGTAGCCGATGACCGTTTCGCCGACGTGCGCAACGACCGCCGGATGACTTCCGCTGTGCGACCGAATCCAATCAACCTGTTCCGCCAGGGAGCGCGGTTCGAGGTCAAAGGTTACGGTGCTCGAGGTCACGTAGTGGTTGTACAGGTCGGCCAGCTGGGAGGCGTCGGCCTCGGCGCATAGCCGAATGGCAATCTGGTCAGGGTCCGCGTCAGTAGCGGCAGGTTTCCCGGCGGCAGACGACATGACGGTCGACCCGATTTCCGATCGATCAGGGGGTTCAGCCGCTGTCGCTCCGTACGGTGTTGCAGGATGATCGGCGGTCGATTCGGCAAGGGAGGACCGGCGAGTTTCCGGTCGTTCAGCGGCTGGCATGGCTGTCCAACGTACAGCAGTTCACATCCTCGACACCGGCCTTCGCATGGTCCACCCCGTCCCGTGCGGCATCGGCCGATGCATCACCGTTATAATGACCGGCCGCGCCTCCTTAGCTCAGTAGGTAGAGCACTTCCATGGTAAGGAAGGGGTCTCCGGTTCGAGTCCGGAAGGAGGCTCTGGCCCAGCGTCGCCCCGTCAATGTTGGGCAACGCGGTGGTAGGCGCCCAACACTTGGCGGTGTAGCTCAGCTGGTAAGAGCGCGCGGCTCATAATCGCGAGGTCGAGGGTTCGAGTCCCTCCGCCGCTACCGAGCATCCAATCATTTGCGCATGCGCATCCAAAAGGAGAAGGCCCGTTTGGGCTTTCTCCTTCGCGTATGTCCAAATCAATCCGTCGGATGCAACCCGTAAATCAGTGCTGTCAAAGCGAGGTTGAGGACAATGGCAAAGGAAACCTTCGAGCGTAATAAGCCCCATTTGAATATTGGGACTATTGGGCATATT
>CXWK01002964.1_pt1 | contig 21665 bp, 14 predicted proteins | sample 590851 | NCBI WGS metagenome assembly CXWK01 (sample SAMEA3498364, study PRJEB10139) | wastewater metagenome | biome: wastewater treatment plant; material: activated sludge | place: Denmark | collected 2014-08-01 | reverse complement strand
GCCCATGGCGATGCCCGCCAGCAGATCGTCGCGGTCCTTGGGTGTCAGCGAGGGCGTCTGCATGACGGCGCCGGGCGCGGTGATCCCCTTGCGGCTTTCCAGCACACCGCCTTCGACGACCCTGGCCACCAATCGCCCTGGTTCAACGGCGGTCACCACCAGTTCGAGCCGGCCGTCGTCGAGCAACAGGCGCTGGCCCGGCACGACAGATGAGAACAATGGCGCAAAGGCCGTGGGGATCCGGTCTGGCCCCCCCTCGTCGTCGCCGAGCGTCATCAGCACCTCGGTGCCGGCTGTGAGCATGATCGGCGAGGCGAGACGACCCGTCCGGATCTTTGGACCGGACAGGTCCTGGAACACCAGCATGTTGCGTCCCACGGCCTGTGCCTCTGCGCGAACCGCGCGGCACACCGCCGCGTGTTCTTCGGCCGTGCCGTGAGAGAAATTCAGGCGGCACACATCCGCACCCGCGGCAATCATGGCGCCGATCACTGCGCCGTCGATGGTGGCCGGGCCGAGCGTGGCGATGATCTTGGTGCGTCTCATGTGGAAAGTGTCAGAGCAGCGTACAATCCCCGAAGCGAGACGGGCAAGGGCCGGGGAGACATTATTGTGAAGATGCGATTGATGGGAGCGGTGCTGGCGGCTCTGGTGCTGACGGCGGCGCCTGCGTGCGCTCAGACGTCGGAGATCGAGGCGCTGCGAAGAGAGTTGGCGGCGGTCAAAGAGGACCTGGCCAATTTGCGCGCCACGCTTGGCCGTCCGCGGCCCGAAGTGGATCTGACCGGTGCGCCAACCAAAGGCAACCCGGATGCCCAGGTCGCGCTCGTGGAGTTCTCAGACTACGAGTGCCCGTTCTGCATCCGGCACTTCCGCGAGACGATGCCGATGATCGAAAAGAACTACATCGCCACGGGGAAAATTCTGTATGCCTTCCGCGACTTCCCCATCGACGCGCTGCACCCGCAGGCGGTGAAGGCGCATGAAGCGGCACAGTGCGGCCTGGAACAGGGCAAGTTCTGGGAGATGCACAACACGCTCTTTGGCGCGCCCGCGCAGCATTCCGTGGAAGGGCTCGAGGCGACGGCGACTCAGGCCGGAGTGAACCTCGCGCCGTTCCGCGAGTGTATTGCCAGCGGCCGCACGACTGACGGCATCAGAAAGACTGCAGACCTTGCGGCCAGCTTTGGCGCCAATGGCACGCCGGCGTTTTTTATCGGCGTCTTTGACAAGGCCACCAATCAGGTCAAGGTCACCCGTGCGATCAGCGGGGCCATTCCGTTTGCGCAGTTCGCGCAGGCGCTCGAGGCGGCGCTGGCGCAGGCCGCTGTGAAGCGCTAACACGCCGGGTCTGAAGACCCGGCCTCCATCCGGACACCTACTCGCCGGGTCTGAAGACCCGGCCTCCATCCGGAAGGAGGCCGGGTCTTCAGACCCGGCTACACGAATGCACTAAAAGTGCAGGCCGGCCATGAGCGACCAGACGCGGTGTTTGTAGGCCGTCGTGCCCTTGCTGAATTCCGTCAGGCCCGCGGTATATCGCGCTTCCACCAGCAGCCGTGAGAACGTCACACCGGCCCCGGCGACCAGCCCGACATCGGTGCGCTTCAGGTCGTCTGTGAAGCCTTCATCGCGCACGTAGATGCCCACTGAAGGCCCTACCAGGCCGTACACACTTGCACCGGCCTTGGACGAACTGCCGATTCGTAGCAGGAGCGGCACCTGGACGTAATCCGCTTTGGCCGTCCCGAATGAAAACTTGGTGCCCTGCATGGAGAAGACGACTTCGGGCTGAATCGCAAATACCGAGCCCAGGCCGACCGTCATGAAAACGCCTGCGATCGCACCGATACGTCGTCCGGGATCTTCGTCAGATCCGGAGACCCTGGCGAAGTTCACGCCGGCCTTGATTCCACCGCCGACCTGCGCCCACGCGGCGGTCGACGACGTGAGTACCACCACCATCATGCCCACGACAAATAGTTTCTTCATGAGGCCAGTCTACGGCGGTCGGCCCGCTCGGCGGTGTTCTGAACAAGACACCGGTCAGTCTGCGCGCAATGCGTCCTGCGGCCGAATCCGCAGGGCACGGCGCAAGGGGACCCACGTGGCCACCAGGCCGGCCGCCATCAGCACGCCCATGACCAGCGGAAGCGTCCACGCTCCTCCATCACCGAGTCGCGAAACGAGGAGCGACCGGCCTTCGAGCGAGGCCAACGCCAGCGCGGCCCCGATGACACCCCCTGCGCCGATTTGCGCGGCAGCACGCCCACCAATCGCGGTGATGACCTGGCCGGATCGGGCGCCGAGCGCCGTGCGAATGCCAATCTCACGAGTGCGACGAGACACGATGAGCGACATCATCGAATACACGCCGGCCAGGGCGAGCACGAGCGTCACCACGCCCAGCCCCACCAGCACCGTTGAGAAGTTGGCGAAGAACGCGCGGTCGTCCAGGTTCACATCCTCGAGGCGCTCCGCGCGGTACGGTACGAGGTCGGGGTCTCGCTCCCTGAGCGCGCGTCGCACCGGCTCGCTATAGCGGAGCGGCTCCCCTTTCACGCGCATCGCGAGAAACACGACGTTGGTGTCCACCGTCAGCGGCACGTAGTAGCCGCCGCTGAGCGCGGGATCGCCGACGCTCAAGCCGAGGTCAGGCACCACGCCAACCACTTCACGCCACGGTCCCGCAGCGTTGTCGGTCACCACGCGGAAGCGGCGACCCAGGGGGGCGCCACCAAACGCGTCGCGGGCAAACGGCTCATTCACGATGGCGACCGGAGGGGCGCCCGGGCGGCCGTCGTTCTCAGCAAATGATCGACCCGCGCGTACCGACGTCCCAAGCGCGTCAAAGAACGATGCTGACACCGCGGCCGATGGCGCCAGCATGGCCGGGACAGTCCTCGTACCGGGAAGCGCTTCAACCTCGACGAGGCTCAGTGATGGACTGTGGCGTGGCAACGCGGTGGCCGCACCCACACTGATCACGCCGGGAACCAGGGCGACAATTCGCTCAACATCACCGGCCGTGAGGGGCGCACGGCGCGATCCATCCGCAGCCGCGCGCACGGCGTTGACGCCAACGCCCATCGTCAACACATTGGCCGGCAGGTCGAGCTGCACGTCGGTGTAATCGCGAAAGGCCTGGGCCACAACGAGCGCACCGTGCAACATCACCACCGAGACGGCGATTTGCGACACGACGATGGCGCCCGAGAGCCGGCCGAATTTCACGTCGCTGGACCTGCCGTCACCGGCCTGGAGTCCCTGCAGCACGTCTCGTCGCGTGGCCTTCATCGCCGGCCAGGCGCCGGCAATCGCCGACGCCAACAGCGTCACGGCTGCGACGAGGCCCGCCGTGATCGGCCCTCCCGTAAAGTCCACCCAGTACGGGATTTCATCCATCGTGTTGAACCGGCGAAGCACGACTTGCGCACTGAGGCTGCCGACCAGGGCGGCAATCGTGCCCAGCACCAGCACCTCGGTCATCACCTGGGCCACGAGCCTCGCCCGCGACGCACCCAACGCCGCCCGCAGCGCGAACTCCCTCGAGCGGGCAAACGAGCGCGCCAGAATGAGATTGCCGACATTCGCTGCGATCACGATCAGGACCGCGCAGACGGCGATGACGATGACAGTGGCCAGCACTGGCGCGATCTCGCCCAGGTCTGTGTACGAGCGTGCTTCCAGACTCACCGTTTCATTGCCGCGCAGCGGACGTACCTGTGACGACACACCATTCAGCTGCGTCGTCAACTGCTCCATGGATGACCCAGGCACGCGCACGCCAAACAGGCGGGCATCACCGTCGGGCACCGCGTCGCCGTGCTGAAAGCGCTCATCGAGGGGAAGCCACACATCAGGGGAATTCGGAAAGCCGAATGCGGACGGCATCACGCCCACCACCGTATGTGCAGTCCCCGCGACATCAATCGTCGCGCCAACGGCAGGTGCACCGTTCAACGTCCGGCGCCAGACGGCTTCAGACAGGAGCGCGACACGCGGTGCCCCGGGAACCGCGTCTTGAGACGTCAGGAGCCGACCGGACAACGGTGCGGCCGCGAGGAAGGCAAACGATGAGGGTGTCATCGCGGTCAGTGAGAGCTCTTCAACAGACCCGGTGGGCAGCGCCACACTCTCGCGCCCTCCCGTGGCCGCCCCCACGTGGGCAAGAGACGGCAACGACGTCAGCCGCGCGTAGCTTGCAGCCTCCAGTCGCACCGGAGTGCGATCACGTTGGGCCAGCGCTTCAATGCGCACGAACCTGTCGCCGCCGTCGAACGGCAACTGGCTGAACAGCATGGCCTCCATGGTGGCGAATCCCACAGTGGCGAGGCCGATGCCCACGGCCAACGCAACGATGGTCGTCACCGCAGTGAGCGGTTGGCGCACCAGCAGGCGCACGCCAAGACGCAGATCCGCAAACGTCACGAAATACTGCGGCGGCCGGCCGGGCGAAGGCGCCAGGCGATGCCAGACAAACGCCGCGGCGATGATCGCCGCATCAACAAGGGATCGGCACCATGCCGCTGTTGCGCCCGAGGTCCGGCGGGCACGGTGCGCCTCTTCCAGATCCCCGAGGGCATCCTCACGCCTCGAACTCGGGGCCGCCAACCGAATGAGGAGGCGTGCCAGCAGAGGCGCCTTCATCGCTGCTCCAGCTGCGAGGCGAGTCCGGTCCACATGCGCTGGAATGCCTGGCGGGACTCGCGTACCGCCACCTTGCCGGCCGGCTGCACCTGAACCAGGCGCCGCGCCTTTCCGCCGCGCTCGGGAAGCGACTCGCCGAGGCGTGTGGTGATCAGCCCCTTTTCTTCGAGTCGCTGCAGGGTCACGTAAACGGCCGCGCGGTGTATCTCGCGACCGGTGCGTTCACGAATCGCGTCCACGATGGCGACGGCGTAGGCCTTGTCCTCCCCCAATCGCATGCAGGCCAGCAGCACCAGCAGCTCAAACTCGCCCAGACCGTCCTTGCCCATGAAGACGCCTCCCGCCTGCGTAGAAAGGTGACAATGTCACCATAATACGCCCGCGCCGGGGAAAGGTTCACCCACTCGGCGACGAGTGGCGCGTCATGAGTGTGGCCACTTCCATGACGGCGGGCTCACGAAGCAGTCCCTGCAGCGAATCGGCCACCGTGACGCACTCTACCGGCCCTGCAACAAACCTCTGCCAGCCCAGGAGCGGTGCCGGGTACCGGCCTGCGCGCGGATCGGTCGGCGCGACGATGAGGACACGCCCGCGATAGGCGCGGGACTGATAGGCGCGGACGGACGCGCGGTTGGCCATGGCCTGCGCAGCGTCTTCACGACGGTCGCGCTGGAGCCGCGCATAACGCTGCCGGACATACGTGGCTGGCGACGAGCTCCGCAGTAGATTGCGTACGTGAAAGCCCGCCCGACGGAATGCGTGGGTCAGACGAATCCAGGCGCGCCTCTGGACAGACTGATCACGCATCCATTGAGGATGGAAGCTCTCGATCAATGTCAGATGTGATGCCGGCTGTCCCTCGTCAGCCAGTTGGCAGGCCATCTCGTAGGCAACGAATCCACCGAAACAGTGGCCCATGAGGTGATACGGCCCCGTCGGCTGGTGCGCTTTGAGCGCTTGGAGATACCGGGTGGCCAGCGACTCGATACTGAACTCCCCTCCAACGGGCGGCTCGAACGCGAGCATCGGCCGGTCGAGGTGTTGCGCCAGGCCGGCGAATTCAAGCAGCAGCCCGCCATGGCCGGCCACACAGTAGAGTGGCGGCTGCGACCCGTCGCTCCTGAGGGGTATCAACCCGGGAGTGATTCGTGGCACGCCTGCTCGTGCAATCCCCCCGATGGCGTCAGCCATTCCGGCAATCGTCGGAGTCGTGCGGAATGTCACGAACGGGATCTGAATACCGAACCGGCCGGTGACACGCACCGCCACCTCGGCTGCGGCCAGCGAGTCGCCTCCGAGCGACGCGAACTCGTCGTGGACGCCGAATGCCGGCGCGCGCAGCACGTCGGACCAGATCTCGTGCAGCGCGGTTTCCACGTCGCTGCGCGGGGGTGTGGCCGCGATCCCTGCCCGCTTGTCCTCTATCGCACCAACCCCAAGGGCGGCCGCCAGGCCGATTCGCTGGATCTTGCCCGTCGACCCTCTGGGCACCTCGCTGACGATTCGGACGATGCGGGGGACTTTGAAATCAGAGAGGCGCGCGGCCGCAAATTCGATCACATCGTTCGTGGTCAGCGTGGCGCCGGCCCGTGCGACCACGGCCACGCCAACATCCTCACCCAGGCGCGCGTGTGGCACGGCGAAGGCCACGGCCTGTTGAATGTCGGGATGTTCAAGCAGCGCCTCGTCGATCTCCCGTGGCGCAATCTTCTCGCCGCCACGATTGATCAACTCCTTGATGCGGCCCGTCAGGAAGAGGTATCCGTCTTCGTCGATGTAGCCCTGATCTCCGGTACGAAACCAACCGTCGTCCGAAAACGCGGCCGCGTTGGCCTCGGGGTTTGAGGCGTACCCCGCAGTGACGTTCCTTCCGCGAATCTGAACTTCGCCCCCAGCAATCCTGATCTCCGGCCCGGCTGCCTTCCCCACCGAACCCGGCTTGCGAATGGCCGGCGGCACCGGATTCGACGCCATCTGGTGCGCGGCTTCCGTCATGCCGTACGACTCAAGCACCGGCACACCAAAGGCCTGCTCAAGCGCGGCCATGACGGATGGAGGCAAAGCAGCCGAGGAAGACCGGATGAAGCGAAGACGATGTCGTGGCCCGGTGCACCGCGCCAGGATGGCCTGATGCATCGTGGGGACCGCCGTGTACCAGGTCGCCTGACGATGCTCGAGCCAATCGAAGAACGGCTGCATCTGGAGACCGGGCGCACAGACCACCGCGGCCCCGGCCGAGAGTGACGACAACACGGCGCCGACGAGTCCGTGAATATGAAACAGCGGCATCACATTCAGGCACCGGTCGGCCGGTGTGAGATGCAGTGTGGCCGCAATGTTCCGGGCCGACGTGCAGAGATTGCGCTGCGTCAGCGGCACGAGCTTGGGCCGGGCCGTGGTGCCCGACGTGTGCAGCAGCAGGGCCACATCTTCGGGATGTGGCGCACCATCCGCAGACGCCGGACGACTTTCGGGCGTCTCAGCCGAGAGAGTCCCAGAGGCCGGGTCAAGCGTCAGTACATCGATACCGAGACGGCGGGCGATGCCGGTGGCCGGTGTACTGAGGCCGGCGGTCACTAACAAGGCCCCCGGCCGAAGGTCGTTCAGATAGAACTCGAGTTCGCGTGCCGAGTACGCCGGGTTCAGAGGCGCTGACGCCGAGGCCGCGGCGACAGTGAGAAACGCGACCGCCGCTTCCGGTCCGTTCGCGGTGAGCATGGCCACGCGATCCGCGACGCCAAGTCCACGACGGCGCAGGAAAGCGCGATTGTGGACGCCGAGCGAGGCGAGTCCGGCGTAAGTCACTGCCTGCCCATCCACCGAACAGAGCGCCGTCGCAGTGGGAACGGGGTGCTCAAACAGTTCGGTGAGGAGATCCATGGTCGTTTGGATGCAAGTTGAGGATACCCTGAGTGCGCACCGACATGAGGCAGGCACTTCGGCACTTCCCTGCAGATCTACTCCTCGCGGCGCGCCGTGTATTTGCGCGCGAGTTCGTCCAGGTTGAACGGATCTCGCCGGCGCTCGATCGCATTGTCGCTCCAGGGACCGTGCCCGAAAGAATCGCGGAGGGCTTCGGTTATACCGAAGGACCTGTCTGGATGCCCGAAGGTCACCTGCTGTTTGGCGATCTGCCGCACAACGTGATCCGTCGATGGACGCCGCCAGGCCGCGTGGAGGTGATTCGCCTGAGGAGCGGATACGCCGATGCCGATATTCCGCCCGGCCGCGCCATGGGGTCCAACGGTATGACACGAGACGCGGAGGGCCGGCTGACGATTTGTGAGCCCGGCAATCGGCGGGTGACCCGGCTCGAACCCGACGGCCGCCTGACGATTCTCGCGGATCGATTCGAAGGCAAACGCCTGAACAGTCCCAATGATCTGGTCTACCGGTCCGATGGCTCGTTGTATTTCACCGATCCACCTCATGGCCTGTTGCACGAGGACCGGGACCAGCTGAAGGAACTGCCCTTCAACGGCGTCTATCGGTATGCCGACGGGCGCCTTCAGGTGCTCAGCACAGACCTGCGGCGGCCAAACGGCATCGCGTTCTCGCCCGGCGAGGAGTACCTCTATGTCTCAAATTCCGACCCTCGCAGAAAAATCTGGATGCGCTACGACGTGCGCCCGGACGGGTCGATCACCAACGGCCGTGTTTTCCTGGATCTGAACGCTCGCTATGGCCAGCCGCCCGATGGCCTCAAGGTTGACCAGGAAGGCCACGTGTACTGCACCTGTCCCGGCGGTCTCTGCGTGGTGAGCCCGCAAGGGGTAGTGCTCGGTTTTATCCGCACCAAATACGAGCCGTCCAATTGTGCCTGGGGCGATGATGGCCGCACGCTGTACATGACCGCGGTGCGATGCCTCTATAGAATCCGCCTGCAAATTCCCGGCGCCCCGTGGCCGTCCATCCCGCGTGTTATTCTCCACGACCAGAGGAACGACGAGACTTGGTAAGCATCGGGTTGATTGGGTACGGGTACTGGGGACCCAACCTTGCGCGAAATATTGGGGCGTCAAAAACGTGCCGGCTGGCCGCAATCGCCGACCCAGCTCCGCTGTGCCTCGCCGCGGCGGGTCGCACGCATCCCGGTGTCACTCTGCTGCCGAACGGCGGCGACCTCATCGCAGACCCATACATCGATGCGGTGGTTGTCGCCACACCAGCGCAGTCGCATTTCGAACTCGCGATGGCCGCGCTCCGCGCCGGGAAACATGTGCTGGTCGAGAAACCGCTCGCCAGAACCTCCGACCAGGCGCTGGCCCTCATTGAGGAAAGCCAGCGTCGGGGCCTCGTCCTGATGGTGGATCACACCTACGTGTTTTCGCCCGCCATCGGCAAAATCGCCGAGACCGTTCAATCCGGCGGACTGGGCGACCTCCAGCGATGGGACTCCGCGCGACTCAATCTGGGGTTGGTCCGCAACGACGTCAACGTGGTGTGGGACCTGGCGGCGCACGACTTCGGCATTCTCGACCACGTGCTGTCAGCGCCGCCGTCGGCACTAAGAGCTACTGGCGTAAGACCCGACGGGGCCGATGCCGAGCATCTGGCGGAGGTGACGCTCGACTTCCCCGGGGGTCTGATCGCGCACATCACCGTGAGCTGGATCTCTCCGATCAAAGTGCGCCGGACACTCATTACCGGCAGCCGCGGCACACTCGTGTACGACGATCAGCGGGCGGACGCGTTGACGATACATGAGCGCGCCGTTCCTCTTGATGCGGCCGAGCCGCTGTCGCGTGCGATCGATCACTTTGCCGGCTGTGTCTCCAGGCACGAACGTCCGATGGTGGACGGCGAGGCGGGCCTGCGCGTGATCAGGCTGCTTGAAGCGGCAGACCAGTCACTGCGCCGCAGCGGTCAAGTCGTGAGTCTCGACGCAGATCGGGTCGTCGTGTGATCCCCCTCGTCAATCTCGCAAAACAAAACGAAGCCGTCCGATCCCGGATCGAACCGCTGCTCCATGACATCGCCCGGTCCGGCGAGTTTGTCCTGGGACCACATGTCGCCGCGTTCGAAGAGGCCTTCGCCGGCTATTGCGGTGGCCGGTTCGGCGTCGGCGTCAACTCCGGCACCAGCGCCCTTCACGTGGCCCTGCTCGCGGCCGGCGTGGGGCCGGGAGACGAGGTCATCACCACCGCCTTCACGTTCACGGCGACGGTGGCGGCCATCGGCTACACCGGCGCCAGACCCGTCCTGGTGGACATCGATCCGGACACGTTCACCATCAGTCCCGACGCCATTGCCGAGGCCATCACCCCGAAAACCAAGGCCGTTGTGCCGGTGCACCTCTACGGCCATCCCGCCGATATGGACCCGATCCTCGAACTCGCGCGGCGTCACGGCCTCTTTGTAATTGAGGATGCCGCGCAGGCGCACGGCGCGACCTACAAGGGCCGCCGTGTGGGCAGCCTCGGCGACGCAGGCTGTTTCAGCTTTTATCCCAGCAAGAATCTTGGCGCGTTTGGCGAGGCCGGCATGATGGTAACGAACCACCCCGACTGGGCGAGCCGTGCCCGGTCCATGCGCAGTTGGGGCGGCGAGAACGCGGGCATGACAGGCGCGCCAGGATTCAACTACCGGATGGACGCGTTTCAAGGCGCCGTCCTCGGGATCAAACTCCCGCACCTCGATCACTGGAACAGGTCGCGGCAGGACGCGGCCGATCGTTATCGAGCGGTTGCCTCCGGCGGCACACTGCGTTTGCCCGTCATCAGGAGCTGGGCCACGCACGTGTTTCACATCTTTGCCGTCCGCGCATCCGATCGGGAGGCCGCGATGGCGGCGTTTCATTCCTGCGGCATTGAGACGCGCGTCCACTATGCCACGCCGATCCACCTGATGAAGTCGTTTCGTGCGCTGGGCTACACGGAAGGCACGTTTCCTGAAGCGGAACAAGCGGCCCGCGAAGTGATTTCCATTCCTGTGCATCCTGAACTGGATGCCACCGACATCGCCACCATCTCGAACGCCCTGAAACTGGTCGCCCATGGCACACCCATCCTCTCCTGACGGAACATCCCTCGCAGGCTCCAGGGTCCTCATCACCGGGGGCGCCGGCTTGATCGGCTCACATGTCGCTGATCGGCTGGCCGCCGGGGGCGCGGGCGAGATTGTGATCTTCGACAACCTGAGCCGGGGCCGGCTCGAAAACCTCGCGCACGCGCGCGCCCAGGGCCACGTCTCACTGGTGCAGGGCGATATTCGGGACCGGGACGCGCTGGGCCGGGCCATGAAAGGGATCGACGTCGTCTTTCATCTGGCAGCGATCCGGCTGACGCAGTGTGCCGAGGAGCCACGGCTGGCGCTCGAGGTCATGGCCGACGGCACGTTCAACGTTTTGGAAGCCGCGGTGCGCGCGAAAGTCGCTCGTGTCGCGGCCGCATCGTCGGCGTCGATCTACGGGATGGCGGAACGGTTTCCTACCGCCGAGGATCACCACCCCTACAACAACACCACCATCTACGGGGCCACCAAAGTTTTTAATGAAGGACTGCTGGCCTCGTTTCGGGACATGTATGGGCTGAGCTACATCGCGCTGCGGCCCTTTAACGTGTACGGCCCACGGATGGACATCCATGGCGCGTACACCGAAGTCCTCGTGCGCTGGATGGAACGAATTGCCGGCGGCAAGCCGCCGATCATTTTTGGTGACGGCAGCCAGTCCATGGACTTCATCTATGTGGAAGATGTGGCCCGCGCGTTTGTGCTTGCCGCCACCAGTGACGCGGAGGGCGAGGTCTTCAACGTCGCCAGCGGAACGGAAACCACTCTGAAGGGTCTGGCTCAAGCCATGTTGCGCGTCATGGACTCGCACCTGGATATCGAATACGGCCCCGAGCGCAAACTGACCGCGATGCCGCGCCGCGTGGCGGACGTTCGCAAGGCGAAGTCTCGCCTCGGGTTCGAAGCCGAGATCGGACTCGATGAAGGCTTGCGCCGCTTGCTGCTGTGGTGGCGTCAGGAACAAGAGCGCGCCGGGACGACCGTCGCATGACCGCAGCTGAGGCCGAGGCGGCGATCGCCGAACACGGGTGGGTGGCGATGGACCTGCCGGATCCGGCCCCCGTGTTCGCGGTGCGTGATCGACTGCTGTCGTGGCTCCGGGACACGATTCCCGCGCTCGCCTCGCTCGAGGAATATCACCAGCACGTCTCCGACACCCAGCACGTCGAATTGCTGCACGGCCTGTCACAGCAATACTGGGACCACGACCTCGGGCGAACGATCATCGCAGGCAATCTGGATCTCTTTCGGCATCTCGTGGGCCCCGACCTGCACGTCCAGCGCTACCCGTATGTGCGTGCCGTCCGCCCGGGAAATATCAGGGACGCCGCGCCCTTGCATCGCGACACGTATTACGGCGCCAGCCCGTTTGAAGTGTCGGCGGTGGTGCCCTTCACCGAGATGCACGCAAGCTGCGCGCTCCGCGTGATTTCCGGATCACACCTGGCACCCGACAGCGATTTTCCCTACACCGACACGGTCAGTCCGGATGTGGTCCCACGTTCCGCCAAACACCAACTCGGCTTCCCGTACGCTCCACGCTTGCTCGACCCGGCCCTAATGGACCGCGCCGAACCCGTGCCTCTTCGGGTGGGACAAGTGCTGCTGTTTCCCCTCTCACTCGTCCACGGGGGCGGTATCGGCGGCGGCACACACACGCGCTTCTCATCAGACATCCGCGTCGTCAATTCGTGGGCGCCCGTCTCAATGAGCCGGGGCGTGCATCCGGACTACTTCGTGCCGCTGTGTCAATCGGCCATCACAGACACCGCTCGCCGGTATCAACGGCAGCGCGACGAGGCGGCGGCCAGGGAATCAGAGTGATACACCAGGCGTTGGTGACGGATGAGGCATGGCACACACTGGCCCGAAGCCGCGGGGCCGGCCTGTTCCACTCGCCGCCGTGGCTCTGCGCCGTTTCGGATGCGTACGGCTTCGACATTCGCGCCAGTGTGATGCTCAACCCGGCCGGTACGCCAATCGCCGGCATCCCGTACTGCGAACTCGACGACCTTGCCGGCCGCCGAATCGTCAGCGTGCCCTTCTCCGACAGTTGCGACCCCTTGTTCTCATCGATCGACGAATGGCAGACGATGTTCGCGGCGCTGCAGACGAGAGGGCTTCCCATACACCTCCGCTGCCTGTTTGAACAGCGAGTGATCGCGGACGGCGCACTCACGGTGACCAAGCGGGCGCGCTGGCACAGACTGGCTCTCACCGGCTCACGTGACGCGATCTGGCAGGCCGTCGCCCCCGCCACGCGCCGCGCGATCCGCCGTGCCGAAGCCGCCGGCGTGGAGATCCGGCCAATGGCCGGCCACGCCGACAGGGACGCGTTCCACCGCATGCACGTCGCCCTGCGAAAAACAAAATATCGCCTGCTCGCGCAGCCCTTGCGCTTCTTTGAGGCCATTGAGCAACGGTTCCAGGCCATCGGCGGCTGGCACTCGCTGGCGGCCTGGCGCGACGAGCGCATGATCGCGGCCACCGTCTATCTGCGCTGGGGCGATGTGCTCTATTACAAGTTCAACACCTCGGCGCTTGATGGCCTCGATGTACGGCCCAACAACCTGCTTGTCTGGGAAGGCATCAAACTCGCGAAGGCACTCGGCTGCTCCGCGCTCGACCTTGGGCCAAGCGACGACGACCAGCCGGGACTGATACGTTTCAAGGCCGGCTTCGGGGCCGAAGGCTCAGAGCTTCGGTTCCTCAGGTGGACGCCGCCGGGCTGGCAACCGGATCGATTGGAGACCAGGAAGATGTTCGGCGAGATGACACAACACTTCACGGAAGCCGCGGTGCCCAACGACATCACGGCACGGGCTGGGACTCTGCTGTACAGGTTCTTTGCATGACAGCACTCGTTACAGGCGGCACGGGATTTCTGGGATCACACCTGGTGCGACGCCTGGTGCGCGATGGTTATGAGGTCCACGTGCTCGTCAGGAATCAGTCCAACTTCTGGCGGCTCCAGGACGTTCGCTCGCAGATCCAGTGTCACACGGGCGCGCTCGAAGATCCGGAGTCACTGCGCACCGTGATGGCGGCCGCACGGCCTGACTTCATTTTTCATCTTGCGTCGGCCACGGTGGTGGCCGGAAGCGCGGCGGCGTCAGAGGAACTGGTGCGCGTCAACCTTGGAGGGATCGTCAACCTCCTCGACGCATGCGCCGGCGTCAACTATTCGGCGTTTGTCACCGCCGGGGATTCATTTGAGTACGCCCCAAGCACGGCGCCACTGGTCGAAACCTCGTTCCCCCAACCGATCAATCTCCACGGCATCACCAAACTCGGCTCGACGCTGTACGCGCAGTCGATCGCAGCCACGCAGCACCGGCCGGTGGTGGCTCTGCGGCTCTTCTCCACGTACGGCCCATTCGACCACCCACGGCGCCTTGTGCCGCGGGTCATCGCGGGCGCGCTCTCGGGTCAGCCGCTGTCGCTCTCGCGGCCAGGTATCGTGCGCGACTGGGTCTTCGTGGACGACATGGTGGATCTGTTTGTCCAGGCTGCGCAGAATGCGGGTCGTCTCGCGGGCCGCGTGTTCAACGCCGGCTCCGGCATTGCGGTGGACCTTGGCGAGATTGTGGACACGGTGCTTCGCCTCACGGGGTCCAGCGCCCAACCGCAGTGGGGTGTCTTTCAGGCACCCGAACACGACGACCACCCGTGGGTGGCAGACACCACGCAGACATTTGAACAACTTGCGTGGCGTCCGACAACATCTCTTGAAGAGGGTCTGCAGGCCACGATCGAATGGACCAGGGGACGTCCGGCGACGTGAGTGCTCCGCTCGTCAGCGTCGTCATCACCAGCTGCAACACCGGCCGCTACCTGCCGGAGACGCTGGATTCGGCGCTCGCCCAGACCCACCGCCCCATCGAAGTCATCGTGGTGGATGACGGCTCCACTGATGACACGGCGCGCCGGGTCGAGCCCTATCTCGATCGGATCCGGTTCATCCAGCGTTCGCACGGCGGCCTGGCGGCCGCGCGCAACCAGGGCATTGCGGCGGCGCGGGGCGCATTCGTCGCCCTGCTGGACGCAGACGATTTGTGGGTGCCGGAAAAACTCTCGGTGCAGGTGGAGATCGCGCAGCGTCTACCGGCGTCCGGCATGGTGGCGTGTGACGGCGTGGAATTCGGCTCGCCCTCGAGCCGGCCGTATCTCCTCTCGGGCGCGGCCGCGGCCGCACTTCGACGAACACGATCGGGCGAAGTCACGGCCGACTTCCATCGCGCGTTCATTGACCACGTCGGCCTGCGTTGCCCGGCGCAGACCCTGATTCCACGCGCGGTCCTCGAACACATCGGGCCGTTCGGCGACTTCGACGCGCAGGACTACGACTATTACCTCCGCCTCAGCGCGCGGTATCCAGTCACCTTCCACGCGCACTCACTCGTGCGGTGGCGCGATCGCGAGGACAGCATGTCGGGGCGCCGGTCAAGGCGCGACCTGACCTGGACACGCCAGCGTCTGGTGGTGCTGCGGTCGCAGGCGCGCCTCCGCGCCCAGCGATATCCAGCGGCGCTCGAGCGGCAACTGATATTCTCGCGGGCCGAGGCCGCGTTCCACTACGCGGCACTGGGCAGCAAGCGGTATGCCTTCCGAGCGCTGCGGATGCTCCTCGCACGGCAACCCTGGCCACCAACCGCGCTGCCGTTTCTGGTCGCGACCATGACGCCTCACGCCGCCCGCCGCGTCCATTGGCTCTGGAGCCGTTACGGCCGAAGCTAGAACCTCTTGATGATGAGCGTGGGTCCCGGGGGATAGACCTTGACGCTCAGGTCCTTGAACGTTGTATTCACACCATCCCGGGCAGTCACGCGAAAGACATAGTCTCCAATTGCCGTCAGCCCGCTCACCGCAGACCCGACCTTGTTGGGCGTGGCAATCACCACGTTGGCGCCACCGGGTTGGCTGATCACGCTCCACGTGACAGTGGTGGAATTCCCATCGATATCAACCACGCCGCTTCGCAGCCCGGTGCTGCTGGCCGGCCACGTGATGACATCGGGCTCCCGCTGGTGAACGGAGTGAATGATCGGCGCGGCATTCACCGCGTGACTCCGGAGGAACACCTCGCGTGTGACCTTGTGGGGGCCGTCGGACACATCCACCGCAAACACGTATTCACCCGGCACGGTCAATCCGGACACCGACGTGGAGGCCCCCTGTGGCCCGGCAAACGTGACGGCCGCACCCTGTGGCGCGGTCAGCGTACGCCAGACAAAGGTCAGCGTGTCCCCGTCAGGATCAGTCGCAGAAGCCGACAGCGTGGTGCGCGTCTCTCCGGCCCACCCCTTCAAGAACCGCAGGGACGACTTCCAGTTCGTCACAACCGGCGACAGATTGGCGGCGGTACGCGGATACACCGTGAGGACCGTATTGGCCGGCAGTTCCACGGTCAGGGCCTGGCCGCTTGCCACCGTGCGTGGCGCCATTTCCTGGCTCTCAGACTGATAGACAGAGCGGCTTACACCATACAGCCCAGGCGCCAGGCCGTAGATCTCGGCGGTGGTGGGAACCGAGCCAGAGATCAGAACGGCGGTCGTCTGGTTCTGTCGTTCAAACGCCAGCGCGCGCACACTCGCCGTGTTGCTCGACGCGCCGATCCGCACGGCGCCAGGCCGGACGTACTTCATGATCTGGCGAAAGCTCCAGAAGCGCTCGTGCCGGGTGAATGAATGCCCGTCGGCATCCACCGAATAGAGCGCGCTACGATCGGGCTCGGCGCCAAATCCCACCATGGTGAACGACGCGCCCCAGCGCGACACGCCGCCAATCACCAGGTCGTCATACAGCCCTTGCACCGTGGCCAAAAGGCCGTCCTGCTCGGTCTGCCCCACGGGAATGCCCCGGGCCTGCGCCAGTTCCAGGATCGACGCGCGGTAAGGGTCGTCCACGCCGTACTTGTGGTACGTGATCATCCCGACATGCCGCCAGAAGTCGTTGTCATTGCGCAACGGGGCAATCTGCAGTTGCCACGCCATCCGGGGATCAAACGCCTCGGGGAACTGGATCCGTGTCGCGTAACCGGCCTGGGTCATCCGCTCGCCCAATGCCTTGACGATGGGGGCGATGAAGGCGGCATTGGCGTAGGTGGACGCGGCAAACTGCGGCTCGTTGATCACGGCGACTGAAGCCACGTCAATCGCGTGCTGCTCTTTCAGATATTTGACCGCCGTGAACAGGTACTCGGCCCATTCGGCCGGACTGTTCTGCAGCCAGGCCGGCGTGCCGTTGGGCCCGAAATTTCCCATCGAGAGGTAAATGTGAAAGCGCTCGCCGTTGGCCTCAACCCTGCGCTTCAGGGGAAGCAAGTCGCGTTGGGCCACCAGGTCGAGCCACGCGAAATTGAACCCCGCGGGATCCGCGACGAGCGGGTCGGCATTGTCGTTGACCGGCTCCCACAGGCGATCTGGCGGGTGGTGGTGCGACAGGATTCGGAGCGAATTGAACCCGAAGACATCGACCGCATCGTCATACAGCTGATCGAACAGCTTGACCGGGTACGGGTCGAGCATGGTGGACATCTGCTCACCGGTCGGTGATTGGTCGGCGCCCCACCCGAGGATGGTCTGGTGCCGGTCGGAGCGGTCCACCGTGATGACGACCCGCTCCACGAGGCGGTCGCCGGTGGCGGACGTGCCGGCCACACACATCAACAGCAGAATCCAGAACGAACTCCGGCGCGCCATACCGTCCCTCCTGAATAGCCCCTGTTTCATTGTATTTCGCTTCATCGGTCCTTCGTGCCTTCTTCTACACTGTCGTATGCGACGCCTTGCCTCTGTTTGCCTGTTGTTCTTCACGTTTGCTTTCGTCAGCCATGCGCAGAACACGCCGCTGACGGTTCTTGAAGCCGGGCCCACCGGACCGCTGGCGCAACTCACCGATGCCAACGAGGTGCGGATCATTTTTTCGGAACCCATGGTGGCCCTGGGGCGGGTGCCGTCCAACCCCCAGATTCCGTGGGTGACGATCACGCCCCGTGTCGTCGGCGCGTTCCGATGGTCTGGGACGACGATTCTGATCTTCACGCCGGATCCGGCCGCGCCGGTGCCGTATGCCACCAGGTTCACGGTCACGGTAGATGCCAATGCGACAAGCGCAGGCGGCCGCAGGCTGGGCACACCGTACCGATTCGAATTCACGACGCCGACGGTGCAGCTGACATCCGCGCGCTGGTATCGCAAGAACCAGCGCGCCAACAGTCCCGTGGTGATCGCCTTGCAATTCAACCAGCGGGTGCGTCCCGCGGATGTGCTGGCGCACGTGAAGGCACGGCACGAGGCGCACGAATGGGAGGCGCCTGCCTTCAACGAACGCGAACTGGCGCGAATGAAGTCAGGCGACCCTGCCGGACTCGCCGCGTTTCAGGCGAAGGTGGCGGCCACACGCCGCACCACGCAATCCATGGCCCCGGTCGCGCTGCGACTGGCGCCGGACTGGGACCGTCAGCGTTTTCCGCCCAGCGATTCCCTGGTGATGGTTGAGAGCGTGACGGTGCCGGCACCGGGTGCGTGGATCGCGATCACCGCCGATGCCTCCATGCCCAGCCCAGCGGGTCGGGAGGTGCGCGGTGAGCCGTCGATCAGTGTGGTGGAGCTTGACGACGCGTTTTTCGCGCGACCCATGCCGTGCACGGACGGCTGCGATCCGTCGGGGTGGAATCCCGTGCGGTTCACACGGCCGGTCGCCAGGCGAGCGTTCTCCGCCGGCCTGACGATTCGCGACATCACCGATCCGGCGCGTGAATCGCCTGTGACCAAACCAACGACTTCCACGCCGCCGATCGACGCCGAATCCGAAGCCGATCGCGCGTACAACGTGGAAGATGGCGGGTTCGAGCGACAGGCGCCCGCCAGGACCTGGCGGCTGCGCCTGGACCCGACGCTCCGCTCCGAGGACGGCCAGACGCTGGGGTATACATGGATCGGTATCGTCGACAACCAGCACGAACAGGCGTTCGTCAGCTTCGGCGACGGCCATGGCGTGTGGGAAAAGAGCAGTGGGCCCATCCTGCCCTTCTCGTCGAGGAACTTTCGGTCGGTCACACAGTGGCTCTCTCGCGTGAGTCTCGACACGCTGATGCCCACACTCTACTCACTGCAGAACGACAATTTCAGGACGGCGCGGACCGGCCCGGGCACGGCGCGGAACCTGACCGTGAGACCCGACGCAATCCAGGCGCACGGCATCGACCTGACGCCGGTCCTGTCGGCCGGAGGTACGGGACTGGTGCACGCCACGGTCATGCCGGGCACGCCGATTGATCGCGTGGCCGGGCGATCGGATCCCGATGCCGTCAGGACCAACGACTCGCCGCGTTCGACGATCGTGCAGGCCACCAATCTCGGCCTGACGGTGAAGGACAGCCCGCAGAACACGCTGGTCTTTGTCACGAGTCTCGATACGGGTGCGCCCGTCGCACAGGCGCGCATCTCCATCGTCAACCTGAAGAACGTCCGGGTCTGGCAGGGGATGACAAACGCCGACGGCATTGCGATGGCTCCTGCCCTGCCGATACGCGACGCCAACGCCTGGGAGCTGCAGTTTATTGTCACCGCCGAGAAGGACGGCGATGTGGCGTACGTCGGATCGGACTGGAATGAAGGCATCCACCCCTGGGCCTTTGATCTGCAATACGCGATTGAAGAAGCTACGCCGTTGTTGCGTGGCTCGGTCTTCACCGATCGCGGCGTCTACAAGCCCGGCGAAGAGATCCACGTCAAGGCGATCGTCAGATCCGACACGCCGAATGGCATTCGCGCGTTGCCTGCGGGTACGGCCCTGAGCGTACGGACGCACGACAGCCGCGACCGCCTCGTGGACGAGCGCACGATTCGCCTGAACACCTGGAGCAGTGCTGAGTGGACCTGGGCCGTGCCGGCCGCCTCGGCGTTGGGAAACTACCGCGTCGAGGTGGAATGGCCGGAAGCCGGAGCACCTGCCGCTGTGGACGGGACGCGGCAGACCAACTACCTGCGCACGATCGGCGGGGATTTCCTGGTGGCTGCGTACCGCAAACCCGATTTCAGGGTGGATGCCACGCTCACCGCCGACGCACCCATTGCGGGCGCCACCTTGCGGGCGTCGGCCACCGCACAGTACCTGTTCGGCAGTGCACTTGCGTCTCGACCGATCCGGTGGACGGTGACCAGGCAGCCGGAATACGGCGTGCCGGCGAGCATTCGTAATCGGTACCCGGAGGAACGGTTCGACTTCGGCGCACCCGCGCGGAATCTGCCGAGCGATGTCACTGTGGCGGGCGACACCGCTGCGGTTGATGCTGCCGGCCTTTTCTCAACCACGGTCACGCTCGATCGCACGGCAGACCTGGCGTTGCGCTACACGTTTGAAGCGGAAGTCGAAGATGTCTCACGGCAGCGGATCGCCAATCGCGCCTCACTCGTGATCCATCCGGCGGCCTTTTACGTCGGCCTCGGTGTGCGCGACCGATTCGTCAACGCCAGCGACGGCGCGTCGGTGGCCGTGGTGGCCGCCGATGTGAATGGCCGCGCGGTCCCCGGCGCGCAGGTCACGGTCGCACTCATCCGCGAGCAATGGAATTCCGTGCGAACGGCGCAAGGTCAGGGATTCTACGAGTGGGAGACCACCCGCACCGAAGTTCCCGCAGGCTCGTGGACCGTCACGACCGGTGCCGAGCCGGTGAACCTGGCCATTCCGGTGCCCGAAGGCGGATCGTATGTGATCCGAGCCACAGCCCAGGACGCAGAAGGCCGGAGCACGCGGACCGAGAGTGCGTTCTACAGTCTGGGCAGCGGTTACACCGCCTGGCAACGCTTCGACCACAACCGGATCACGCTCACACCGGAACGACAGACATGGAAGGTGGGAGAACGCGCGCGCGTGATGATCGAATCGCCGTGGGATACCGCCACCGCGCTCTTGACCGTGGAGCGCGAGGGCGTGCGCAGTCATCAGCGATTCACGCTGACGTCCACGCAACAGACCGTGGAGATTCCCATCACCGAAGACGAGATTCCGAACATCTACGTCTCGGTATTGCTCATCCGGGGCCGCACCTCCAACGACTTCGGCCAGGATGGCAGTGACCCAGGCAAGCCCGCGTTCCGCCTTGGCTATACCCAACTCAAAGTCGAAGACGCGACCAAGCGGCTGTCCGTGGCCGTGTCTGCCGACCGCCCTGAGTATCGCCCGGCCAGCAGCGCCCGGGTCTCGGTGAAAGTGGCCGACGCGGCCTCGCGTGGCGTGGCGAGCGAAGTGACGTTGTGGGCGGTGGACTACGGCGTGCTCTCGCTCACCGGCTACCAGGCACCCGACGTGGCAAGCGCGGTGTATCAGGCGAAGGCGTTGCAGGTGATGACGGCCGACAGCCGGCAGCGCATCGTGTCGCGCCGCGTGCTGACGCCAAAGGGCGCGGACGCAGGCGGTGGTGGCGGTCTGGAAAATGTGCGGCAGGACTTTCGTCCTCTCGCGTTCTGGCTCGGCTCGGTGGTGACAAACGCGGACGGCACGGCCACCACCGAAGTGAAGCTGCCGGACTCGCTGACCACATACCGGATCCTGGCGGTGGCCGGCGATACCGCATCGCGGTTCGGCTCGGGCTCCGCCGAGATGAAAGTCAGCAAGCCCGTGACCATGCTCGGCGCGTTTCCGAGATTCCTGAGCCTGGGAGACACCGCCACCTTCGGCGCGGTGGTGACCAACACGTTGACCGCCGGCGGTGACGCCCGCGTCACGATTCGCAGCCTCGACCCGTCGATCGTGGAGGTCACGGGATCAGCGGCGCAAAATCTAACCCTGGCCGCCGGCGGCAGCGCGAACGTGCGCTTCGCGGCTGCGGCCCGTCGCGTCGGCCTGGCGCGACTGCAGATGACCGTGACGCTGGGAGCCAATACAGACGCCTTTGAGGCGACAGTGCCGGTGACCGCGCTCACGCGCCTTGAAACCAGCGCCGCCTTCGGCGACACCACCGATCGTTCAGCGATCCCATTTGAGGTGCCGGCCGGTGT
>CXWK01009872.1_pt1 | contig 21673 bp, 22 predicted proteins | sample 590851 | NCBI WGS metagenome assembly CXWK01 (sample SAMEA3498364, study PRJEB10139) | wastewater metagenome | biome: wastewater treatment plant; material: activated sludge | place: Denmark | collected 2014-08-01 | reverse complement strand
GATGATGAAGAACAGCCCAAAGCCCACCGCCAGGCGTGAGCCCTGGTAGCGGTTCTCCCAAAAGGTAAACCAGTTGTTGGCGGCGAAGGTCACCAGCAGCTGGGCGATTAGCCCGACGAGCACGGGAACCGGCAGCGGGTCGATCGCCTCGGATCCCGTCGAGATCGAGCCGAGGCCGACCGCCTCGCCGATGACGATCACCGCAAAGTTGACGCCGACGCCGAACAGGCCGACCAGCGTGTACAACAGCAGCTGCGGCTTGACGATGTGGCCGAAACGCAGGTCGAACACCGCCAGCAGGTAGGACCGGATCACCGACGAGTTCAGCTTGGTCTCGCCGGCGGTCCGGCTGCGGAACGTGTAGCCCATCTCGGCCACCCTCAGGTGGGGGCGGCGGCCGAGGAACTCCAACAGGATCTTGAACCCCTGGGGGTTGACGTCGGGGGCCGCGTCCTCGAAGGCCTCCCGGCTGATGACGAAGTAGCCCGACATGGGGTCGGAGAGCGGCACCCGGAGGAACAGCCGGGCGATCAGCGTGGCCACCCACGACACGAGGCGGCGCGAGCGCGACCAGTCGCCGTAGCTGCCGCCGTCGCTCGCCCGCGAGCCGACGCAGATGTCGGCGTCCCCGCTGGCCACCCGCTCGGCCATTGCGGCCAGGATCGCTTCGTCGTGCTGCCCGTCGGCATCGATCACGCCCAGGGTCCGCCCCTCGGCCAGCTCCATGCCGGCGAGGACGGCCGGCGACAGCCCCTTGTCGTGGAAGCGGCGAAGCACCCGCACCCGCTGGTGATCCTCGGCGTAGGCCTCGGCCAGCTGCCAGGTCTCGTCGGGGCTGTCGTCGTCGACGACGATGATCTCGTAGGTGATCCCGGCGAGGGCCAACTCCACCCGTTCGAGCAGGCCGACGATGTTCTCGGCCTCGTTGTAGGTGGGGGTGATCACCGACAACAGCGGGGCCGCCTGAGGCCGGGGCTGAGCTGCGGAGGAGGCGGGGGGAGGAGTCATGAGGGGATGGATCGCGGCGGGGGACCGGACGCTGGAACGGTAGCCTGCCAGGCGTGTGCGGTCGCTTTGTCTCCACCACCCCACCCGACGAGCTGGCCTCGTACTTTCAGGTCGACGCCAACGGCGTCGAGACCCCCGGGACCGACGGCGACGATCGACCGCCCGGTCGTTACAACGTGGCGCCGACCGCCGAAGTGTTCGTCGTCTACGAAGACGGCGACCTGCGACGCCTCGACGGCTTCCATTGGGGACTGGTTCCCAGCTGGGCGAAGGATCTCAAGATCGGCAACCGCATGATCAACGCCCGTGCCGAGACCATCGCGGAGAAACCGGCGTTTCGCCGGGCGTTCGCCAAGCGGCGCTGCATCGTGCCCGCCGACGGCTTCTACGAGTGGACCCAGGAGCCAGACCCGACCAAGCCGGGGAAGCAGCGCAAGCAGCCCCACTTCATCTCCCGCCCCGACGGGGAGCCCTACGCATTCGCCGGCCTGTGGGAGCGGTGGCGGGGCGACCTCAACGGTGACGGCACCGAGACCGAGGTGCGCTCGACCACGATCATCACGACAACCGCCAACGAGCCGATGGCGGAGCTGCACGACCGCATGCCGGTGATGCTGGCGCCCGGCGACTGGGAGGCCTGGCTCGACCCGACCAACGCCGACGTCGACGCATTGGGTCAGCTCCTGGTGCCCGCACCGCCACGGCTGATCACCCACCATCCGGTGAGCACCGAGGTGAACAACGCCCGCAACCAGGGCCCACAGCTGATCGACCCGGTCGACCCGCCCCCGGTCAACGAACAGCTCGGTCTGGTCTAACCCGCCAACTCGGGAGCCCGGACGACCGTCAGGAGGTCGTTTGCACTCCCGACTTCACGTGGTGGTGGGGTTAGGCCGGGGCGGCGCCGTCGAGGTGCTCGCGGATGGCCTGGGCGGCGGCATCGAGGGACTCGGCTGAGGCACTGCCATCGGCTCGGGCAAAGTCGAGGTCGGACTCGGACTCGATCGGCAGCACATGCAGGTGGCAGTGCGGCACCTCCAGGCCGGCGACGATCAGGCCGATGCGGGTGGGGGAGAAGGCCGCCATCTGCGCGTCCCCGATCCGTCGGGCCAGATCGTTCATCTCTGCCCACAACGGGGCGGGCACGTCCAACCAGTGATCGATCGGTTCGACCGGCACGACCAGAACGTGGCCCGGGCGCAGCGGGGCGATCGTCAGGAATGCCACCTTGTCGGCGTCGCGCCACACGAAGCGGCCGGGCAGCTCACCCTCGATGATGCGGGAGAAGATGGTCGGCTGGGGCATTTCCGCGGTGTCGTCCGGGCCTCGTTCGCTCATGAGGACCGATCGTAGGACCCCGCCCGGCCACGCGTCGTTCCTTTGCCGGCCACCGCTACGATGGGTGCGTGACCCAGCGCTCGCCAGGTGCCGACGCCGACCAGCCCGCCGTCCCGATCATCACCGGGCCGACCGAGGCCGAACTCGGTCGCATCGTCACCGTCCCCAACCTGGTCACCCTGGTTCGGCTGGCCCTCATCCCGGTGTTCCTCTGGGTGCTCTTCGGGCTGGACCGGCCCGGGCCCGCCGCCGTGCTGCTCGGGTTCATCTCGGCCACCGATTGGGTGGACGGCTACGTCGCCCGCCACTTCAACCAGGTGTCCAACCTGGGCAAGGCGATCGACCCCGCCGCCGACCGTGCCCTGATCATCTTCGGCTTCGGCGGCATTTTGGTGGCGGGTGCGGTGCCGACCTGGGCGGGGATCATCGTGCTCGCCCGCGAGGTGCTGATGTCCGCCTGGGTGCTCGGCCTGCTCGCCGCCGGGGCCAAACGGATGGACGTCACCTGGTACGGCAAGGCGGGCACGATGGCGCTGATGATCTCGTTCCCATCCTTTCTCGCCTCGACCGACACCGAATGGGCCAGCGGCGTCACCACCTACTTCGAGTGGCAGGCGTGGCTGGCCCTGATCCCGGGACTGATCTTCAGCTTCGTTGCGGTGGGCCAGTACATCCCTCGGGGCCTGACCGCCCTCAGGGAGGGCAGGGCGGCCCGGGCCGAGACCGCCTAGGGGTGCCCGCGGCGGGTGGTCCGGTCGGGTAACCTCCGCCTTCATGGACGTGCCTGACGACCTCTCATATTCCAAGGACCACGAGTGGATCCGCGCCGACGATACCGGCCGTCGGATCGGCATCACCGACTATGCACAGGACGCGCTCGGCGACGTCGTGTTCGTCGAGTTGCCCGACGTGGGCACGACGGTGACCGCCGGCGACAAGGTGAGCGAGGTCGAGTCGACCAAATCGGTTTCCGACATCTACGCGCCGGTGAGCGGCACGGTGGTTGCGGTGAACGACGACCTGGACGCCAACCCCGAACTGGTGAACTCCGACCCGTACGGCGACGGCTGGTTCATGGTGATCGAGACCGCCGATGGCTCGGAGCAGCTGATGGACGCAACCGCCTATCGAGAGCTGACGGAGGGCTGATGGCCGGGGCGCTGATCTGCGCTGTGTGCTCCTCGACGGCGCCCGCTGAAGCGCGCTTCTGCCCGGCCTGCGGATCGCCCCTGCCCGAGGTGGAGCAACAGCCCACCGGTGTGCTCGCAGCGGTTGGGGCCGAACCGGCGGTCGGCACACCCATCCTGATCGTCACCCGCGGCGCCAACGCCGGCAGCCGTTTCGCCATCGGTGAGGGCACGACGATGATCGGCCGTCACGAGGACAGCGACATCTTTCTCGATGACGTCACGGTGTCGAGGCAACACGCCCAGCTCCTTCGTTCGCCGGACGGCATCGAGGTTCAGGACTCGGGTTCGCTGAACGGCACCTACCTCAACGACCGACGCATCGAACGGGCACCGCTCAGCGAAGGCGATCGCCTCCAGGTCGGTAAGTACAAACTGCTCTTCGTACTCGAGGTGGCCTGACACGTGAACCCATCAGATGATCTGACCGTCGGTGAAGTGTTGTCGTTGCTTCAGGAGGACTATCCCGAAGCGACGCTCGGTCGGCTGCGGGAGTTTGAGGACCTGTCGCTGATCACCCCCGAGCTGGGCACAAGCGGTCATCGGCGTTACCCCGCGGCAACCCTGGATCGGCTGCGTTGGGTCCTCGACAAGATGCGCGACGGGTTCGACCCGGCCGACCTGGTCGACGAGTCTGGGCAACCGACGACGCCTCAACCGGAGAGCGATCCCCGGCCGAGCGGATCGGCGGCCGTCGTGCGCAAGAAGTCCGGCGGGGAACCGCCGGCGGAGCCCACCCTTTTCGAGGCCGATCAAACCCGGGTTCAACCCCTTCCCAAGCTCGCCTCCAAGAAGGCGGCACGGAAGTCACCGACCCCGGTCAGCGAGGACACCGCAGCCCACAGCGTGGTGCAGGCGCCGGCCAAGCCCCCGGCCGCCTCACCCCGGCGGCAGCCCGAGCCACCGCCGCAGCCCAAGCCTGCACCCAAGCCAAAGACCAAGACCAAAGCCGCTGTAGCACCAGAGCCAGAGCCAGAGTCGGCCAAGCCCGTCGACCCGCCGGCCCCCCCGACCCGTGCCGAGCACCGGGAACGCCGGGCGCGCATCGAGGCCGTTTCGGCCCTTCAGGAGCCGCCACCGACCGAACCGGTTCCGCGTCCCCGCCCGTCGCGCACGCGGGACCTGCCGAGCGCGACCGAGGCGACCGAACTGCTCGCCCGGCCGGACTTCCTCGCCGAGGTCGGCCTCGACGAGGAGACGCTGGGCGACATGGAACGTTTCGCGGTGATCAGCCCGGTCACCATCGGCGGCACGTCCTCCTACGATCAGTCCGCCGTGCTGATCGGCAACATCGTCGCTGAACTGCTCGAGCTCGGCTACGAGGCCCGACACCTCCGCATGTTCCGCATGGCCGCCGAGCGCGAGGTGGACCTGTTGCGCCAGATGGCGCTGCCCTTGCTGATGCAACGAAATCCGGTCGGGCGCGAACAGGCGCGCGAGCGCCTCCAGAAGACCGCCGACCTCGGTGCCCGGCTCAACTCCGCACTCGTCGCCGAGGGCGTCGCCGAGCTGATCGACCACTCCGGTGCCGACGCCGCCGGGCCGACGAACGGCCGGTGAGCATCGCCTCGTACGCCTCGGTCCGGCCCCAGGACACGGCTACACTGGGTCGCAGTGTCTGAGTCCACGGTGCAGATGGAACTTGTCGGTGTCCGGCGGGAGAACCCGGGCGATGCGTTCGTTGTCGACCTACGCGAGACCGACTCCCCCCGTCGCATGCTGACGATCTTCATCGGGGTGGGGGAGTGGCAGGCAATCCGCTTTGCCCTCGAGGGGCGGGCCACACCTCGGCCGCTCACCCACGACCTGATGCAGTCGGTGATCGAGTCGCTGGGAGCGACCCTCGACACCGTCGTCATCACCGACCTGCGCGACGAGGTGTACTACGCCGAGCTTCGGCTGTCGTCCGACGACTCGACGATCACCGTCGAGTCCCGTACCTCCGATGCACTTGCCATGGCTGCCCGGGTGGACGCCGACGTGATGGTGGCCACGTCGGTCCTCGAAGCCGCCGGCTACCGGGATAACGACGACGAACAACCCGAGTCGGTCATCGCCGAGTTCCGGGAGTTCATCGATACGGTCACCCCCGACGACTTCGAAGAATCCTGACCCGGCCGGCCGCCGGCGCGGGCATCGTTGTCGGGGGGTGGCTCACTCGCTAGGGTGAGTTTCAACGTTGTGATTCCTCGGTCCGTCGGCGACGAGAGCGACCGGGGCGATCACCGGACACGTCGAGTAGCCGTGTCGACGGGACAGTCAACCGGGCACACTGCGTCGGCACCGGCCGCGCACCGAGGTTCAGGAGCAGCTTGTGGCCATCAGCCAACCCAACCCCGTGATCGACGCCGGCTACAGCGGCAAGCGCACCGCTGAGATCGTCGGCATCTCCTACCGCCAGCTCGACTACTGGGCTCGCACCGACCTGCTGCGCCCGTCGATGAGCGATGCGAGCGGTTCGGGCTCACGCCGGCGCTACAGCTACCGGGACCTGCTCGAGTTGAAGGTGATCAAGAGCCTGCTCGACGCCGGCATCAAGCTCGAACAGGTGCGCAACGTGTTTCACTACGTCAAGGAGCGCCTGGGGGAAGACGTCACCACCGCCAACCTGGTGATCCAGGGCCGCACGTCGGTGCTGGTCGACGACGGCGAGGAACTGATCGACGTGCTTCGCCACGGCCAGGGCGTCCTCAACGTGCTGCCGCTGGGCACGGTCCAGGCCGACCTGGACGCAGCAATCCACAGCCTGCACCCCGACTCGGCACCGGCATCGCTCGACGGCGGGACGAACGCCGACCCCGCAGCGCTCGCCCAGTGAACGATCAGCAGCTCAAGACCTCGCCCCTCAACGATCGCCACGAGGCGCTCGGCGCCAAGCTGGCACCGTTCGGCGGCTGGAACATGCCGCTGTCGTACCCGGAGGGCACGCTGGCCGAGCATCGCGCCACCCGCTCGGCGGCCACCGTCTTCGACGTCTCCCATCTGGGCACGGTCCGCGTCGAGGGCCCCGGCGCCTTCGACCGGCTTCAGGCGGCGTTCACCAACGACCTGACCAAGGTGTCACCGGGCCGGGCCCAGTACACCCACCTGCTCTCCGAGGACGGCTCGGTTCTCGACGACATCATCGTGTGGTGGGTGGATGACCAGCGCTTCGACGTCATGCCGAACGCCTCCAACACCTCCGACCTGTTGGCTGCGCTCGGCTCCAGCGACGCCGGGGAGGACTCGATCGACGATGTGACCTCGACCCGGGCCGTACTCGCTGTGCAGGGGCCGGCGGCCCGACGGCACCTGGAAGCTGTGGTCCCCGAGGCCGCCGACGTCGGCAGGTTTCGGGTGACGACCGTGACGACCGATGCACTCGGTTACCGGCCGGTCGAGTTGGTGGTGGCCGGCACCGGCTACACCGGCGAGGACGGCGTCGAGATAGCCCTGCCCATCGACCACGCAGGGGTGCTGTGGGACCGCCTGATCGCCGACGGCGTCGCCCCGGCCGGTCTGGCCGCCCGCGACACCCTGCGGCTGGAGGCCGGGCTGCCACTGCACGGATCCGAGCTGGGTCCGGGTATCACCCCGCTGAACGCCCGATTGGGCTGGGTGGTGGCATGGAACAAGCAGGCCGGTTTCCCCGGACGGCAGGCGCTGGAAACCCAGCGGGCCGCCGGCGCGTCTCCGCTGCTCTGGGGGTTGCGCACCGAGACCCGCCGCCCGCCGCGGTCCGGGCAAGAGGTCCGCTCGATCGAGGACGGATCCGGTTCCAAGGTGGTCGGCACGGTGAGTTCGGGCAACTTCTCACCCGAGCTCGGGGTGGGCATCGCCTTGGCCTTCCTCGACACCGACATCCAACCCGGTGACCAGGTCGTCATCGACCAGCGGGGCACCGACGTGCCCGCCACCGTCGTCAAGCCACCGTTCCTGGCCTGACCCGGCGATGCTGGGCCGCCCGACCTCATCTGGGCCGGGTAGAGGGAGAGACTGAATAAAACCGACCTGAGACGTCGGGAATCGTCACGCCGTCACACCGGTTGTGGTCACTACGCCCCCAGAACGGAGACACATGTTTGGTCGCAAGCTCCCCGCACCGCCCCCGGCTCCCGAGGATTGCCTGCCGGGTCGGGATCAGCAGATGCCGGTGCCCGAGGCCCACGCCGTCAACGGCCATCCTCTGCAGGGCCCGTGGCCGGAGGGCCTCGACACCCTCGTCGTCGCCATGGGCTGTTTCTGGGGCGCCGAGCGCCTCTTCTGGCAGCTGCCTGGCGTGTACAGCACCGCTGCCGGCTACGCAGGGGGCACCACGCCCAACCCGACCTACGAGGAGACCTGCACGGCCCGGACCGGCCACACCGAGGCGGTCCTCGTCGTGTTCGACCCGGCGATCGTCGCCCTCGACGAGCTGTTCAAGGTGTTCTGGGAGAACCACGACCCCACCCAGTACATGGGCCAGGGCAACGACATCGGCAGCCAGTACCGCTCGGCGATCTACACCAACTCACCCGAGCAGGCCGCGGCGGCCGACGCCAGCCGCGACGCCTACCAGAGCAAGCTGAGCGAGGGGGGCTTCGGTCAAATCACCACCGAGATCGCCCCGGTGGGGCCGTTCTATTACGCCGAGGACTACCACCAGCAGTACCTGGCCAAGAACCCGGGCGGGTACTGCAACCACGGCTTCTGCCAGGTTGCCTACGCCTGAGTTTCCACCCCACAGCCAACCGATGACGACAAGCGAGGAATCAACTGTGAACACCGACCAGAACCAGGGAGACCTGCGAGAGCGCCTGACGCCCGAGCAGTACGAGGTAACCCAGAACGGCGGCACCGAGCGCGCCTTCACCGGTGCCTACTGGGACACCAAGGACGCCGGCGTGTACCGCTGCGTCGTCTGCGACGAGGCCCTGTTCGACAGCGACACCAAGTTCGATTCCGGCACCGGCTGGCCGTCGTTCTTCACCGCGATCGGCGACGACAAGGTGAAGCGCATCGAGGACCGCACCCTGGGCATGACCCGCATCGAGGCCCGCTGCGCCAACTGCGATGCCCACCTGGGCCACGTGTTCCCCGATGGGCCCAAGCCCACCGGCGAGCGCTACTGCATGAACTCGGCGTCGCTCACCCTGGATCCCGCCGCAGGCGAGGATTCAGGGCGGTGACCACCTCGACGAAGTGACGGGGGTCGGGCGCCCGGTTGTTGACCAGGCTCACGTGATCCGAGATGCCTCCCAGTCGGCGCCGTAACGCCGGTGCAATGGCGTCCGGCTCGCCGACGACGGCCACCTCCTCAAGGAACTCGTCGTCGATCAGCTCGGCCATTTCACCCCACTCGCCGCGTCTGGCCCGGGTCTTCAGCTGGCCGTGAAGATGGCCGCGCCCGTGCAGGTCGAGCACCGGCCGGTAGGCGGGCGTGGTGCCATAGAACGCCAGCTGGGCCCTGACCGCCTCCCGTGACCGCTCCAGTTCGGCCTCATCCCGGCCGGTCACCACGATGGTGACGCAGGTGAGTTCGACGTCGGCGGGGGAGCGCCCGGCTCGAGCAGCGCCCCGGGCGATCGCCGGCACGGTCAGTTCCTGCAGCGAGCGACGGGTGTTCAAAGGGTGCACCAGGAACCCGTCGGCCACCTCGCCAGCAACCTCGGTCATCAGCGGTCCGACCCCGGCGGTGAGGATCGGCGGTGGCCCATACGGGTTCGGGCCGGGATCGAAGGCGGGAACCATGCGGGTGTGGGCATAGAAGTCGCCTCGGAAGTCGAGTGGGTCGCCGGTCTCCCACGCCTCCCAGATCGTCCGGATGGCCAGCACCATCTCGCGCATGCGCGCCGCCGGGCGCGACCACTCCATGCCGTAGCGCTCGACGATGTGGGGCCGGACCTGAGAGCCCAACCCCAGCGCAAAACGGCCGCCGGTGATCGTCTGCAGGTCCCAACCGGCGTTGGCCAGGGTCATCGGCGTGCGGGCGAACGCGATGGCGATCGCCGTGCCCAGCTGGATGCGCTCGGTGTGCTGGGCGGCGACGGCGAGCGGCAGAAACGGGTTGTGCTTGGCCTCGAACGAGAAGGCCCGGTCGTAACCCAACGCCTCGAGCTCCGCATAGATCGTCGGCGCCTCGGTGAGGTCGTCGGTGGGCACCGTCATCGATACGTGCATGCGCACAGCGTGACAGGTTTGGCCTCAGGAACCCCGGCCGCTCCACAGCAGCGCGCCCAGCCCAGCGGCGCCGAAGGCGGTGGCCCCGACGAGCATCGGGGTCACCGTGGCGCCGATCCTGGCGTCGACCACCGCTGCGAGCAGCGCACCCACCCCGAGTTGGCCCAACCCCAGCACAGCGCTGGCCATGCCCGCCTGGTCGGCCATCGGTCCCAGCGCAATCGCTGCGCACATCGGGGTCATGATCATCGACATGGCGTTGGCGACGAGCGCCCAGGCGAACCAGGCCCACAACGGCGGCACACCACCCCAGGCGATCGCCACCGTCAGGCCGGCCAGCCCCGCCAGGACGAACACCCAGGCGGCCCGGACGGCCATCGGGCGCACCCCAAAGCGTGAGATCAGACGGTTGTTCACCAGCAGCGCCGCCGCCATCCCGACGCCGGAGAGCCCGAACAGCAGCGTGAACTGCGAGCTGCGCCCGTAGATGCGATCGATCACCGGCTGGGCGCTGCCGAGCCAGATGAAGAAGGCGGCTCCGAAGAACGCCTGGGCGATGATGGCCCACAGCGTCACCCGGGTGGTCACCACCGCTGCGAAGGCCCGCCTGATCGGCGCGACCCGCAGCGGCTGGCGATGCTCGGGCGCCAGGGTCTCCCCGAAGGCGAACGCCCAGGCCAACGCCACGGCCGCCAAGGCGATCGCCACGGCGAACACCGCCCGCCAGGAGCCGGAGAGCAGGATCCACTCGCCGATGAACGGCACGACGATCGGACCGATCAGGAAGACGGCGGTCACCAGCGACACCACCCGGGCCATGCGCTCGCCGGCGTACAGGTCGCGGGCGATCGCCATCCGCAGCACCGCCGGCGCAGCGGCGCCAAGTCCCCAGATGAAACGCCCGACGAGCAGCATTCCCAGGCCGTTGGCCGTCGCCGCCCCCAACGCGCCCAGCGCATAGACGCTGAGGCCGACCATCATGATCGGACGGCGGCCGAAGCGGTCGGCGAGCACGCCGAAGATCAGTTGCCCAATCGCCATGCCGACGAAGTAGGGGGTGCCGGTGATCGCCGGGCTGAGCCCACGAGCATCCAGGCCGAAATCGCGGCTCAGCTCGTCGAAGGCGGGCAGCGCGGCGTCGATGCCGAATGCCATCAGCACGCTGACGAAGGCCAAGAACGCCACGACGGCCACCTCGGAACGCGCCGGGGTCGCACCGACCCGAGCGCTCACGCCGAACCCAGCAGTTGCGCCGCCCGCCCAGCGACCCGGTCGGGCACCTCGACGCGTTTGGCCCGACCGGTGTGACCACCGACGATGCGCACGTCCCGCTTGGGTACCTCGAGGGCCTCGGCCAGCGCTGCCACGACGGCGACGTTGGCCCGGCCGTCAACCGCCCGCGCTGCGACGGCGACGACCAGGGCATCGCCGTGACGCCCGCCGACCCCGGGCCTTCTCGACCCGGGCTTGGCCCACACCGCCACGATCGCCACCGGAGGTTCCGTTAGGCCTCGGCCAGCACTTCGATCGGCGGACACGAGCACACCAGGTTGCGGTCGCCGTAGCCGCCGTCGATGCGCGACACCGGCACCCAGTACTTGTTTCGACGCAGCTCGGGCAGCGGGTAGGCGGCCAGCTCGCGGCTGTACGGGTGGGTCCACTCGTCGACGAGCAGGTCCTCGGACGGGTGCGGGGCGTTGACCAACGGGTTGTCGTCCGCCGGCCAGGTGCCGTCCACCACCCGGTCGATCTCCGAGCGGATGGCGATCATGGCGTCGCAGAAACGGTCGAGCTCGGCCTTGGACTCCGACTCGGTCGGTTCGACCATCAGCGTGCCCGTCACCGGGAAGCTCATCGTCGGGGCGTGGAAGCCATAGTCGATCAGCCGCTTGGCCACGTCCTCGTCGGTGATGCCGCTCTCCTTGGTGAGCGGTCGCAGGTCGAGGATGCACTCGTGACCCACCCGGCCGCGAGCCCCCGTGTAGAGCACCGGGTAGTGGGCATCGAGACGCTCGGCCACGTAGTTGGCGGTGAGGATGGCCCCGGACGACGCGGCGGTCAGACCGTCGGCACCCATCATGGCGATGTAGGCGTAGCTGATCGGCAGGATCGAGGCGGAGCCCAGGGGGGCGGCCGAGACAGCACCAACCCGGTCGGTCCGCTGGACATCGCCGGGGGAGAAGCTGCCCTGATCGGTGGCGGGAATGAACGGCGCCAGGTGCTCACGCATCACGACCGGGCCGACGCCCGGTCCGCCACCGCCGTGGGGGATGCAGAACGTCTTGTGCAGGTTGAGGTGGCTGACATCGGCGCCAAACTTGCCGGGCCGGGCCAGGCCGACGAGGGCATTGAGGTTGGCGCCGTCGAGGTACACCTGACCGCCCGCGTCGTGCACAGCGGCGCAGATCTCGCTGATCGCCTCCTCGAACACGCCGTGGGTCGAGGGGTAGGTGACCATGAGGGCAGCCAGCTCGGCGGCGTGCTCGTCGATCTTGGCCTGCAGGTCGACCGTGTCGACGTTGCCCTCGTCGTCACAGGCGACGACGACGACGTTCATACCGGCCATCACCGCCGAGGCGGCGTTGGTGCCGTGCGCCGATGATGGGATCAAACAGACCTGGCGCTGCGTCTCGCCCCGGCTCTGGTGATAGGCCCTGATAGCGAGCAGCCCGGCCAGCTCGCCCTGGCTGCCGGCGTTGGGCTGGATCGAGGCGGCGTCGTAGCCGCAGATGTCGACCAGCCAGCGCTCGAGGCGGCGGGCCAGCTCGGTGATGCCGGCCAGCTGATCGGCGGGTGCGAAGGGATGCAGGTCCGAGAACTCCGGCCAGGTGACCGGCAGCATCTCGGTGGTGGCGTTCAGCTTCATCGTGCAGCTGCCCAGCGGGATCATCGAGCGGTCGAGCGCCAGGTCGGCATCGGACAGGCGCCGCAGGTAGCGCAGCATCTCGGTCTCCGTGCGGTGGCTGTGGAAGGTCGGGTGCGTGAGGAACGGGGTGGTGCGAACGAGGTTGGCCGGGATCAGCCCAGTGGTGTTTGCGTCGGGGTTGGCGACGGCGGCGCTCAGCGCGTCGGCCACCCCCTGGCGGTCCATGGCGACGTCCCCTCCGGCGATTGCCACCAAGGCATCGGCGAGGGCGGCGGGGGTGGTGGTCTCGTCGACCGACAGGCCGACCGTGTCGCCGTCCACCCGGCGCAGGTTGATCTCGCACTTGAGCGCTGCGTCCAGCACCGCGTCGGCCCGGCCGGGCAGCGACACCCACAGGGTGTCGAACGCTGCCCCGGTCACCACCTCGACACCGTTGCTGCCCAGTATCTCTGCGGCCTCCTCGGTGAACGACGCGATGCGCTCGGCAATGTCGAGCAGTCCCTCGGGCCCGTGATAGGTGGCGTAGCTGGCGGCCATCACCGCCAACAGCACCTGCGCCGTGCAGATGTTGGACGTGGCCTTCTCGCGCCGGATGTGCTGCTCGCGGGTCTGGAGGGCGAGGCGCATCGCCGGACGGCCGGCGGCGTCGACCGAGACGCCCACCAGGCGCCCGGGCAGCGAGCGGCGCAGCTTGTCCGTCACCGCCATGAACCCGGCGTGCGGGCCGCCGGCGCCCATCGGCACACCGAAGCGCTGGGCGGATCCGACCGCAATGTCGGCGCCCCACTCGCCGGGTGGGATCAACAGGGTGCACGCCAGCAGGTCGGTGGTGACCGCCACCAGGGCCCCCGCCTCGTGCAGGGCAGCGGTCAGCGGGCTGAAGTCGCTGATCGTGCCGTCGGTGGCCGGGTAGGCGAGCAGCGCTCCGAAGTAGTCGGCGGCTTCGACGCCACCGCTGCGAGGATCGACCAGGTCCAGCTCGATGCCCAGGGGCGCCGCCCTCGTGGCGACCACGGCGATCACCTGCGGGTGGCAGCGAACGTCGACGAGAAACTTGGTGGCCTTGCTCTTCGACTGGCGACGGCACAGGGTGAGCGCCTCGGCGGCCGCGGTGGCCTCGTCGAGCAACGACGCACCGGCGAGGTCCAGGCCGGTCAGGTCCTGCACCACGGTCTGGAAGTTGAGCAGCGTCTCCAGGCGGCCCTGGGAGATCTCGGGCTGGTACGGGGTGTAGGCGGTGTACCAGGCGGGGTTCTCCAGCACGTTGCGCTGGATCACGGCCGGGGTATGGGTGCCGTAGTAGCCCTGCCCGATCATCGACGTGACCACCCGGTTGCGACCCGCCAGCTCACGCAGGTGATCGAGCAGCTCGTGCTCGGCCATCGGCCCGGGCAGATCGGTCAGCCGAAGCGGCTCGTTGTCGCGCACCGACGTGGGCACGGTGGCATCGATCAGCTGGTCCATCGTCTCGAAGCCCAGAGCGGCGAGCATGGCGACGGTCTCGTGTGAGTCGGAGCCCAGGTGGCGAGAGGCGAAGCTCCCGACCGGGGCGGACTCATGGGACTGAACTGGGGAAGTGGACACCGGTGACTCCAGGCGCGTTTGAGGGATCGAGCCCCCCGCTGTCCATGGTGCCTGAGAGCTTCACCGGGTCGGTGCCCGGTTTTCCCCTTCGGCGAGGGCGGTTGCCCTGCTTTCCAGCGTGTGCCTGACCCGGGCGGTACCGGTGCCTGAGAGATTCCGGGGTGGTTGCTCCTCCGGCGGCCGGGCGGCGTGAGCCCCCGACGCTCTTCCGTCCGAGATGGTCGGCTTCAGTTTCGTCCCAGCGTAGCCGCGGCCGCCCCCCACCCGAATCGGGTGCAGCGGACGAACTCTGCCGCTTCAACGTCGTAGACCGCGCGAGAGCGACAGAGTTCGACCAACATGGGTCACGCCGTGGCGCTCAGCCCGTGCCGGTCAGGGCCTCGAGCAGGTCCCAGCGCCACTGTTGCAGCGCCGGTGCGCACTCGGCGGGAGTCTTGCCGAGGCGCACGATCACCGTGTCGGCGCCAGGGACCACCGTGATCGACTGGCCCTCGTAGCCGTTGGCCCAAAACACTCCCAGCTCGGAGTCCGCCTTCACCCACCACTGCTCGCCGTAGCCGGTGCCCTCGTCGTCGAAGGACAGGAGGCGGCGTGCCCGATCGGCCCAGCCCTCCGGCAGCAGCCGGCGCCCGTCCCACATCCCGTCACGCAGATACCACAGGCCAAACCGCGCAAAATCCCGGGCGGTCGCCCACACGTACGACGAGCCGACAAACGTGCCGGCGTCGTCGAAGCGCGGATCGGCCGAGGTCATCCCCAGCGGACCGAAGATGCGCTCGGCCAGGTGCCGTGCCATGGCGGCCTCGCCGCCCCCGAGGGCATCGCCGCAGAGGCGGGACAGGATGTTGGTCGCGCCCGACGAATAGACAAACTCGGAACCCACCGGAGATTCGAGGGGCAACGAGGCCGCGTAGTGGGCCATGTCGGCCCGCTCGTCACCGAAGAGCATGCGCAGACAGGTGGAGGCGTCGGGATCGACGTAGTCCTCCACCCAGTGCAGCCCACTTCGCATCGCCAGCAGGTCGGCGGTTCCGATCGACGAGCGGGGGTCGGTGGGCTCGGCCCACTCGGGCACCGGCGCCCGTTCGTGCGGGTCGATCGCTCCGTCGAGCACCAAGGCGCCCAGCGCCGCCTGGGTGATACTCTTGGCCATCGACCACGACACGAGAGGCGTGTCGGCATCGGTGTCGGGGCCGTAGCGCTCCAACACCAACCGTCCACCCTGGATGACGACGACCGCCAGGGTGAGCGCCAGGTCGTCGTGTGGCTGGTCGGCGAACGCCTGGGCCACCAACGCCTCCACCGCGCCCTGATCGTGGGCGACCAACTCGCCGGTCGGCCACTGCTCGGTCGGCCAGGGCACCCCATGGGGTTGCGCCGGCAAGGGTACGAGCTCGTATTGAGGCCAGTCTCCAGGTGCGTTCATCGTGGAAGTTCCTCCATCTTTGCTCGTCGGAGCGTTAGATCGGGCGACCAAACGGCAGCTCGTCCTGCCAAGTGCTGAGAAACGCCTCGGCGGCGTAGCATGCCTCGAGCACCAGGCCGTCGTCCCCGCCGGGGAGGGAGGCGAGCGCCTCGGTAATGCGGTTGCGGGCCTCGGCGCGCAGCGACTCGAGGTCGGCCCCGTCGTCGGGCCACTGCGCCAGCAGCGGCCCGGCCACCGTCACGAAGTCGGGCAGCACACGGCGATCGGCCCGCTGGGCCACGGCCAACGCCCGGGTGGTGACCGCCAACCTGGCGTACGGGACCACGATAGGGGCGGCGATCTGGGCCATCCGATGATGGTCGACCGAGTTGGTCTTGGCGCCGACCAGCGCCAGGTCGGCCTGGGTGTGCAGGCCGTCGTCCACCGGATCGCCCGGCGGGTCGATGTCGGTGTTCCCGACCGAGGCGGCCAGCGTGTCGAGCGCGTCGGAGTCGAAGCCTTCGGTGCGTTGGCGGGACCCGATGGCCACGACGGTGGCGCCGGTGGCGACCGCGGCGCGGGCCAGGCGGATCTCGTCAGGGCTGGAGCCGTCGATGCTCACCCGGGCACCGTCGAGTGGTCCGTGGGCCCAGGCCGCAGCGGCGAGCACGCCCTCGTCGGCCAAGGAGCCAACGACCGAGGCATCAAAACACATGGCGCTGCGCGTATCGGCGTCGCGCAGCGGAGCCAGGTCGTCGGCGGACACACCTTTGGCGGCATCGAGGAAAACCCGGCGATCGCCTAACGCCTCGGACAAGTTGGCGACGAACGCGGCAACCGAGTCGTTGCGCACCTTGGGGTCAGCGCTGATGCCGGCCGATGCCCCGGACACCTTCATGCCGAGGATCCCGTAGCTGTAGGTCACCGACCGGGCCAGGTTGGTAGCCCCGTCCTTGAGGATCTTGCGCGCCCACCGAACGATGCCGGTGGCGTCGGGGGCGTTGGGCAGGTCGACGAGCACGAAGCCGCCGCTATCGGGTACCGAGACGTAATCCACGTCGCCGAGTTTGCCAGACGAGCCCAGATCGTGGTGATTGCGGCACCAGACCGGCTTCGGAGCAGCCGGGGACTGTGTGAGCAACCCCCCGAAAGCTCACACAGTCACCCAGCTCATCAAAGGAGGAATGAGATTCCTCAACTCCGATGTGATGTGGCTGAGGTTAGCCAACCGCCGGAGCGTTGTCACGCAGAACTTGTGGGCGGTCTCACTTTTAGTGACCGATTTTACAATGCGCCCCGCCAAAGACTGCTGAGTTCGTCGACTGTCGTGAGCAACGCCAGCGGCGCCAACGAATGGCGCAGCACCGCTGCCCCGTAGTCGGCGGGGACCCCGGCCACGGCGTCGGTGGGAACGCTCACCTCGTACCCCAAGCCGACAGCCTCGATCACTGCGCCGAGCACACCGACGTTGAGCGACACCCCGCAGATGACCAGACGGGTGACCGCCATCGACCGCAGCAGTGCATCCAACGACGTGCCGGTAAACGGGGCCATTCCGTGATGGCGGTGGGAGATCAGGTCGACGTCGAGGTCGGGGCCAATCGCCGGGTCGAGCTCGACCGCCGGGGTGCCCTCCAACATCTGAGCAGGGTTCCCAGCCAGATGGCGGGCGATCGGGGTGACCAACGGGGTGCCCAGCCGGTCGCTGCGCCAGCCGACGGTGGCATGGACCACCGGGATCGACACTGCCCGTGCTGCGGAGAGCAGCCGTCGCACCGACGCCAGCAGGTCCGCGTTGGCCACGGCGTCACGCAACTCCGCAAGGGTCGAGAGGTCGCCCACGACCCCGCGTTGAAGCTCCATGGTCAGCACCGCGGTGTGGCCTGGTGCCGTCGACATGGCGGCTCGGTCATGTGCGCTGGCTGCATGGCTGTTGGTCACGCTGCCTACGGTATGGCCTGTACACGAGGGGAGACCGACATGGACCAACCGACGCTCGACGAAGTAACCAGACGCGAGCTGGAGCAGCTGAAGTACCGCTACATCCGGGGCATCGATACCAAGGACTGGGACCTGGTGGCCGACACGTTGTGTGAGGACGTCGTGGGGGAGTGGAGCGGGGGAGCGCTCCACTTCGAAGGGCGCGCTGCCGTGATGGCGTTCTTCACCGACGCCATGGGGCGCGAAACGTTCCTCTCGGCCCACCGGGCGACTCAGCCCGAACTGCACCGAACCAGCGACAGCACGGCCACGGGCATCTGGGCGTTGACCGACCACCTGGTCGACCGCAAGTGGGAGTTCCTGCTCCAGGGCGCCTGCTTCTATCACGACGAGTACCGGCTGGACCCCGACGACCGGTGGCGCATCTCCCGGACCGGATACCGCCGCACGTTCGAACACGTCACCCCGCTGAGCGCCCTGCCCGGCTGGCAGCTGACCGCATCGGGTTGGGAAAACGACGGGCGAAGCAGCCTCGTTTGAACGTCGCGACCGTCCGACGAGCCAGGTTCGACGTTCCGAGCGGTTTTACAGAATTTGCGGCACGCAACTGCGCCAACGGTGACATGATGAAGGCATGGACGATGGGTCGACCGCCGGAAAGCTCTTGGTCGCCTCCCCCGATCTGTCCGACCCGAACTTCGAACGCTCGGTGATCTACGTCATCGACCACGACGAGGGCGGTGCCATTGGGGTGGTGCTCAACCGCCCGGCGGGAACCGACGTGGACGAGGTGTTGCCCGCCCTCGCCCAGCGCTCGGCGGCACCCCAGGTGATGTTCGTCGGCGGCCCGATCAGCAAGCAGGGCATCATCTGCCTCGCCCGCGCCCGTCCGGGCGAGCAACCCAGTGGCTTCCACCACATTTCAGGCACCCTGGGGCGCCTCGACCTGGAGGATCACCTCGAAGGTCCCGATGCCGCAGTCGACCAACTCCGCCTCTTCGCCGGCTATGCGGGATGGGGTCCAGGCCAGCTCGATGGTGAGCTGATCATCGACTCGTGGTTCATCTGCGACGTCCACCCCGACGATCCGCTCGACCGTGATCCCGACACGCTGTGGCAACGGGTGCTCAAGCGTCAGGGCGGGCGCACGGCGCGCTTTGCCCACGCGCCGGTGCAAGCCGACCTGAACTGAGCGGTCTCAGGAACCCTGAGCGGGTGCTTGCAGTGAGGCGTTCTCCTCGGCCTGCTCGCTGAGAATCCGGTTGAGGTCGGCACTGTGAATCGAAGCGGCGGTTGTGGAGTTCATGAAGTCCACCACCAGCTTGGTGAATTGGCGAGGATGCTCGGCGTAGGGGAAGTGGCCGCACCCCTCCATGACCTCAAGCCGACTGCCGTCGATCATCTCGTGCGCATCGTGGGCATGGGAGATGGGGATGATCGGATCCTCGTCGCCCCAGATAATCAGCGTCGGAATGTCGGCGGCCAGGTACAGCTTGTCCATCGCCGACACGCGCTGCCCCTTGAGATCGATCACCGACCGCAGGGTCTGGTTGAACGCCTTGCGGGTCTCCGGCTCCATCAACGAGGTGTAGGCCCGCCACATCTCGTTGGTTTTTGGCTTTGGGGCGAGACCGAACTTGCCGAACCAACTGGTCATCGCCTCCACCCCGGTTCGGATGAACGGCAGGAAGGCCACCGGCATCACCAGGTCCAGGCCNNACGAGGCGTTCGCACCGCTCGGGGTGCTGATAGGAGAACTGCATGGCGATGCCACCGCCCAACGAGGTGCCAACCACCGTGGCGCTGCCATGGCCCAGGGCGGCCAGCAGGTCGCGCAGAAAGCTCGCCTGGGCGCCAAGCGAGTAGTCGGCGCGCGGCTTGTCGGAGTAGCCGTGACCGGGGAGGTCGGGCGCCACGTAGGTGGCGTGCTGGCCGAGATCCTCGAGGATCGGCTTCCACGCAGCGGAGCTTCCGGCCATGCCGTGGATGAGCAGCACGACCGGGCCGGACCCGCCGGTACGGTACGAGATCTGATGGCCGTGGACGCTGATCGTCTGACGTTCCATTCGATGCCTCTTTCGGAGTCGACCAGCACTATACCGGTAAACAGTCGTTCACCGAAACTTCGCTGCCCGTACGCATGGGTTTTGGATCGACCGCTTGAGCGATGCAGTGACGGAAGTTCAACGTCCCCCGGTCAGGTCCGGATGATGATCAACCGCTCGCGTGTCATCTCTTCGACCGCATAGGGCGGCCCCTCCTTGGTGTTGCCCGAGTCACGAACGCCACCGTAGGGCATCTGATCGGTCCTCCAGTTGGGCTGCTCGTTGATGAGCACCGACCCAAAGTCGATGCGCTTGGCCGCCTCCATCGCCCGCTGCAGGCTGGAGGTGAACACCGACGCCTGCAGCCCGTAGCGGCTGTTGTTGGCCATTCCGACCGCCTCGTCGAAGGTGTCGTAGGACGCAACGCCCACCGCCGGGCCGAAGAGCTCGGTTTTGGACACCTCCATGTCAGGCGTGACGCCGGCGAGCACGGTTGGCATCAGCACGGCGCCGTCGTGGTTGCGGCCTCCGCCGGTCACCCGGGTGGCACCTGCCCTCACCGCATCCTCGATCCACCCCTCCACCCGATCGGTCTCTCCCGACTCGATCAGGGCTGAAACCTCGGTGTCGTGATCGAGCGGATCCCCGGTGATGATCTGCTCGACCTCTGCCTTCAACCGCTCCAGCAGCTCGTCGTGGATGTCGCTGTGGGCGTAGATGCGTTGGATGGCGATGCAGGTCTGTCCGGAGTACAGAAACCCACCGGTGCGTAGCTTCGGCACGACTACATCCAGGTCGGCGTCGGGCTCGACGATGACCGGAGCGTTGTTGCCCAGCTCCAGCGTCACCTTTTTGCGGGGCGCCGACTCCTTGATGCCCCAGCCGACATCGGGTGAGCCGGTGAACGTGATCATGGCAACGTCCTCATGCTCGACCAGCGCGCTCGACTCGCTGCCCGGAGCGGTCACGACGTTGAGCCAACCGGCGGGAAGGCCCGCCTCGGCAAAGACCTCCGCCAGCATCAGGGCGGTCAGAGGCGTGGCCGAGGCCGGCTTGAGCACCACCGGACAACCAGCGGCGATCGCCGGGGCCACCTTGTGGCAGACCAGGTTGAGCGGGAAGTTGAACGGCGAGATCGCTCCGATGACGCCGATCGGTACCCGTTCGGTCCAGGCGATCGTGCCGTCGCCCTTCTCGGTGCCGGCCATCGGCACGGTCTCACCGGTGAGGGTGCGTGCGGCGATGGCGGCGTAGGTCAGCGTGTTGACCGCCCGACCCGCCTCCCCTTCGGCCACCGTGATCGGCTTGCCCGCCTCGGAGGCGATCAGGTGGGCGAACGCATCGCGGCGCTCGACCAGCAGTTCGGCCACCCGATCGAGGATGGCGGCCCGCTCCCACGGGGCGAGGGCGTTGGCCTTCAGCTCACGATGCGCCGCCTTTACCGCCCGATCGAGGTGTTCCTTCCCGCAGCGGGGCACCGAGCCCACCAGGTTTCCGTCGAAGGGGGCCCGGACCTCGATGATCTCGTCGGTGATCACGGTTTCGCCGTCGAGGATCGCTGGCGTGGTTTCGACCTTGGTCATGAGTGCCTCCTCAGATGGGTAAGCGGCCCGGTGACCGGTGTGCGACCACGCCGCTCACGTCCGGTATACCCGGGACCCGGGCGCCGAAAACGGCACCAGGAATCGGTGCCGCCAGAGGCTGAACCCTGCCAACCAGCAGACCAGCCACGCTGGTTCAGTGGACCTGGCCGACCGCCGACGCCGGGGTGAACGTCACCAGCAGACGCCGCTCGTCGACCATCGCCTGACGGTACTCCGCCCAGTCGGGGTGGGGCCCGCCCGACACTGCCTCGTAGTAAGCAACCATCCGGTCGCTGGTGGCGTCACCGGGGCTGGTCGTCGGCGCACTCAGCTCGACCGTGCCATCGAAGGAGACGTAGGACCAGCTGTCCGGGTCGCTGACGTGCAGCACGACCCGAGGGTCGCGACGCATGTTGGCCGTCTTGGCCCGATCGTCGGTCACCGAGATCTGAAAGGTGGTGCCGCCGAGGGCGTAGACGACATCGGAGGACTGGGGGCGGCCATCCGCCCGCAGGGTGATCAGCGCGCCGACCTTGCGACCGGCCGCCCAGGCCAGTGCGGCATTGAGTTCCATCAAG
>CXWK01023233.1_pt1 | contig 21700 bp, 19 predicted proteins | sample 590851 | NCBI WGS metagenome assembly CXWK01 (sample SAMEA3498364, study PRJEB10139) | wastewater metagenome | biome: wastewater treatment plant; material: activated sludge | place: Denmark | collected 2014-08-01 | reverse complement strand
TAGTTAGATATGCCAGGCCGGGTATTGAAATGAATGTAAGTGTACTTGTTTCAGCAGCTACTATTGAAAAACTGATAGCCCACCATGGAACTTGCTGTGAACCTATAAAATAATCTTTAACTGTTTTTTGTTTTCCTCCGCTTATTTTGCCTAATGCTGCAATACCTATTAAGTATATTATAATTATTGCATAATCAAGAAAAGATATCTGCAAAGTTTATTTTCCCAATTCCAATAAGGCATGTTCAACTGTATCNNGTTACAGGCAGCACACGATTAAGTTGAGTAATTTTTATTAGCGTATGTACTTTTTCTGATGGTGCAGCTAATCTTATCTGCCCTTCGTTTGCAGAAATAATTCTATTTGCTACAAGTATCGCACTTAAACCGGAGCTATCACAGCTTTCAACTTCACTTAAATCAATAATCATTTTATTAACACCTTCAACCTTAAGGATCATTGTAAATTCACCTTTAAGTAAACCTGATATACTTGTATCCAAACGCTTTTCATTAAGTTTAAAAATTGTAATATCACCAATTCGTTTTGTTTCAAAATTCATAAAAACACCTTAAAACATTTTTAAACAATTTAAGAAATTATTGTAAGATTTCTCTGAATCAATATCATTAGTTGCTATTTGAAAATTATAATATTTATCTGATCCTCTTTTAGCAAATCCAATTCTGATTCTGGCATTTACAACATTTGAGGCATAACTATAAAATAAATCATCTTTAATGTTAAGATCCATCACTCCATCAAATTTCATGTCTGAAAGTTTTTCAATTAACTTACTGCTCGGAAGATTAAGCTTGTTTAGATCTGCAATCCCAAATTCAATTGCACGATTTCTAAACTTTGCAGGCATTAAACTAATGCGATAATCTCTTGTTAATATTTTTAATGATTTGTTTAAATGATCAAGATGATCAAGTACTACAAAACTAGCTCTAAAATCTTTTTCATCCTCCGGCATTAAAATAAGAAAAGAACCTGATCGTCTAAGGGTTTGTGAAAAGTCCTGTTCATTTAAAACTATACTTTTAAGTTTTCTTGAAATTAAAACTCTGGAAATATTTTCTTTTATTTTATCAATCATAATTATTCATTTTCCTGAAGCAGCTTAATAAAAGACTCTTCATCCAAAATCTTTACTCCAAGTGATTCTGCTTTAGATAATTTTGAACCAGCCTTTTCTCCGGCTACTACAAAATCTGTATTCTTACTTACACTTGCAGTTACCTTTCCACCAAGAGCAACAATTCTTGCTCCAGCTTCATCACGAGAAAAAGATAATAATGTACCAGTAAGTACAAATGTTTTTCCTGTTAAGTTAGACTGCTTTATTTCTTTTTTTTCTGAAATGAAATTTAAACCTGATTTTTTTAAGTCTTCAACCAGCTTAATATTCGTTCTATCTGAAAAGAACTGCTTCATACTTTTACTTATACTTGGTCCTATTTCATAAATTGAAGATATTTCTTCTTCGCTTGCAGCAATAATATCATCAATCGAGTTAAAATTATCTGCAATTTTTTGTGCTGCTCCAGCGCCGACATATCTTATACCAATTGCAAATAATACTTTCGAAAATGGTTGTGATTTACTTTTCTCTATTGAATTTAAAAGATTATCAATACTTTTTTCACCCAATCTTTCAGTCTGTATAAGCTTATTTTTTATATTTTTTAATTTATAAATATCTGAGATATGTTTTATAAATCCTTTGTCAACAAATAACTCAATTAATGCATCGCCTAGTCCCTCAATATCCATAGCACCACGCGATGAAAAATGAATCAGCCGGCCTTTAATTTGAGCTGAGCACTCCGGATTCTCACAATAATAAGCTACTTCATTTTCTGATTTGTTGATGGAAGAACTACACACGGGACAATTAGTTGGTGGATTTGTTGGTTGACTGTTTTTGGGTCTTTCACTTAAAACAACCGATACAACCTTGGGAATAACATCTCCACCTTTTTCAATAACAACAGTATCACCCGCACGTATATCTTTGCGCTGAATTTCATCAAAGTTATGGAGTGTAGCTCTGCTAATAGTTGATCCAGCTAGTTTAACAGGTTCTAATTCAGCTACCGGAGTAATTGCACCTGTTCTCCCAACCTGCCATGTAATTTCTTTAAGTTTTGTAAACGCTTGCTTTGCTTTAAACTTATATGCAACTGCCCAGCGGGGAGATTTAGCAATACTACCCAGAATTCTTTGCTGTTTAATAGAATTAACTTTTATAACAGCTCCATCTATTTCATAATCTAGAGATTCTCTTTTTTCTTCAAACAGATTACAGATTTTCAACACCTCTTCAATGCTTGCACAAACCTTATACTGGTTGTTTACCCTAAATCCTAGTTTCTTTAGCAGTTTTAAATTTTCTTCTTGAGATTCAAATTCTTCATCATTACTTATAAGTGAATAGAGGAAAACACTGAGTTTCCGTGATGCAACAATTTTGGGATCTTGTAGCTTTAATGTACCTGCTGTAGAATTTCTTGGATTAGCAAAGAGTTTTTCACCTTTTAGTTCTCGATCCCTATTTAATTTTTCAAATTCTTCAATGGGCATGTAAACTTCGCCTCGAACTTCAAAATCCTTCAGCTTATATTTTTTTTCTTTAGATAAATCAATTTTAAGTGGAACTGATCGAAGAGTTTTAATATTATTTGTGATCTCTTCACCAACAGTGCCATCACCCCGTGTTGCAGCGGTTTTAAGAATCCCATTAAAATAATTAATACTTACTGAAGCACCATCTATCTTTAACTCAACTACATATTCAATTTTTTCAGTATCACTTAAGCTTTCTTTAACTCGCCTATCAAAATCATACAAATCTTGTTCATCATAAGTGTTAGCAAGACTTAACATTGGAACCTTATGCTTTACGGGATTGAATTCTTTTGTTAAATCTTTACCAACTCTTTGTGTAGGAGAATCAAAAGTAATTAAATGTGGGTTTTCGGATTCAAGTTTCTCTAAGTCCTTAATAAGTTTATCATAATTTTCATCACTGATTAAGGGTTCTGCTAAAACATAATAATTGTAATCATGTTTTAAAATCAATTTCCGCAGTTCTTCAATTTTCTTTTCAACTAATGATGACATTTATTGTTGTTCTAATTTTGGAGGTGCGTTCAAATAAATTATTCCTGTTTTATCTAATTTAAAATGACGAACTGAACCAGGACGACCTGTAAAATCAACACCTTTATTGTTTAGCTGTAATGTAACTCCGCCGGAATTTCCAACAGTTGCTTTGAACTCATTTACAGCGGCAATACTAAACTTTGAGTTAGGACTTAGAGTAAATTCCTGCGTGCGATTATTATCAAGCACAACAAAAACCCAGGAAGTTTCTTTTGCATAGAAAGTCAGATAAAGACTGTCCGTTCCATTGGAAACGAGAATACTGTCACTTAAATTTTGTTGATCGACAGCAGTTTCTTCTTCGTATCTTTGACTACTTTGCTGGATTACTTCATCAATTGGTGTTTCCTCTACAATAATTTTATCACTTTTATTAAATACTAAGAAATAAATTAACGAAACAACAATCAGAAGTCCCACACCACCAAGTCCAAAAATCATTAATTGATTTTTTACTTTGTTCTCATCCTCAACTGACTTGCTTCTGGTTTCATCAACATAGGATTTTAGTGGAGATGTTGATTTAACAACAGGTTTTTGTTGTTGAGGAATATGTGTTTCTACTTGTGGTTTATTTAAGTTCGAATTTTCAGAATCAGAATTGTTTTTCTCATCTATTTCAGATTTTTCATCAACAATAGGAGTAGGATTAAACTCTTTTCCCTCTCTAGCAGATTCAAATTTTTTAAGACTTAAATTTTCATCAAGCCCAATTGTTTTTGCATATTGTTTAACAAAGGCTTTAACGTACAGTTCTGGTAAAAAAGCAAAGTTGCCCTGCTCTATAGCTTCAAGAAATTTAAGATCAATTCTTGTTTTGTTTGCAAGTTGTTGAAGTGTTAACCCGCTTTTTTCTCTTTGTTCTCTTAGTTCATCTGCAAATTTATCAAGCATAATTTTTCTAAAGATTGTTATTCAATTCGTACTAACTTTGCAGCAAAGGCTCCATCCATAAGATGTTTGTGTGGTAATGTCTGTATACAACCATTTTCATCCACAATATCATCTGCAATTTTACCTTTTGCAGATTCAAATATAAAATTAGGATGCATTTCAAGAAACTTTTTTACAATTGCAAAATTTTCTTCTGGTTCAATGGAGCAAGTACTGTAAACCAAAACACCATCCGGTTTAACTAATGTTGCAGCTTTATTAATTAGTTTGGACTGCATATCGGTCATTCTTCTTAAATCAAAAATATCTTTTTTCCATTTTATATCTGGTTTTTTTGATAACGTGCCCGTACCGGAACAAGGTACATCTGCCAGTACACGATCAAACATATCCGATTCAAATTCTAGGGCATCGCTTTCAATTGTAGTTACACAGGTCAGTCCTAGTCTTTCATTATTCCTACGAACTAGCTTTAGTCTGTCATCATAACGGTCAATTGCTGTTATCTTCCCGTTGTTTTTCATTAGGGATCCAAGATAAGCTGTTTTTCCACCAGGTGCTGCACACATATCAAGCACGTTCATACCGGGTTGAACATCAAGTAACCTAACAGCTAAGCCCGCACTTTCATCCTGAATATTAAAGTAACCTTTTTGATAATAGTCCCAAGCTGTAATATTTGTAAGGTTTTGAAGTTGAACAAACTCATTTAGAAACTTTCCCGGACGATATTTAAGATTAACCTGTTCTAACAGTGATCGGAATTCCTGGGGATTTGTTTTAATTGCATTAACTCTAAGTGTTAAATATGGTTTTTCATTGTTTGCGTTTAAAAGTTTTTCAGTTTCTTCTCTGCCGTATTTTTCTAAGTATCTTTTAACCATCCATGATGGATGAGAATAATATGCGCTTAGGTATCCGATTAAATCTTCATTGGGGTCAGGATATCTTATTGTATTTTTATTTCTGATAATGTTTCTAAGAATTGCATTTGTTAGATCTGCGGGTTTTTGTCCTTGTAATTTTTTCACAAATTCAACTGCTTCATTAACTGCTGCATGATCTGGAATTCTATCCAAGAATAAAATCTGATATAAAGCAACACGCAACCCATTTTTAAGATTAGGAATAGCTTTTGAAAACTGTCCTTTATAAAATCCGTTAAGAATCCAGTCTAATCTTCCCTGCCATCTTGTAACACCGTGAACAATTTCATAAAGCAAAGCTTTATCCGGTCCATTAAGCTCGGCATTTTTTAATTCATTGTCCAAAAGTTTTTCAAGATAGGCATCTGTTCGTTCTACGCGATTTAAAATTTTTACCGCCAGCCCTCTAACACCAGAGTACAAATCAATAACTTTATGTTCTTCCAGATGTCCAGTATCTTTAGCTGAAGTTTCTTGTTCATTAACTTCATTAACATTTTGATCAATATTTTGGTTTAAATTATCTTCCAATTAATAACCTCTTTTTTCTCTATCTGTTTTAGTTAACTCATAAATAAAACTAAACATCTCTTCATCATTCTTTTTAAATTCAAGTTTTCTTCTACTCATTACAATCTTAGCTGTTTCAATTGCTTTCTTTATATCATAGCTTATTGAGGATTCATTACCGCCCCACGTAAATGATGGAACGAATTTATCAGGGAATCCAGAAGTAAATATATTGCTCGAAAATCCAACAACAGTACCTGTATTAAACATAGTGTTAATTGCACTTTTAGAATGATCGCCAATCAATAAACCAAGGAATTGTGAACCACTATCAACTTCCTTATTACTTAGTTTTATTTTTATATTTGAATAATTATTTTTTAAATCACTATTGTTTGTATCTGCACCAAGATTAACCCAACTACCAATATACGAATGTCCGATAAATCCTGAGTGCTGTTTATTTGAATAATCCATAAAAATTGATTGTTCAACTTCGCCGCCAACTTTACAAACATTTCCTATCGTAGTATTTTCATATATCGTTGCGCCGCTTTTAATTTTTGTTGCCTTACCTATAAAACACGGACCTTCAATTACAGCGTTTGGAAAAATAAATGCATCATCCAATATAATTATTGGTCCGTTTGAAGCATCTAACACAACACCAGGTTTTATTGTTACGTTTTTGCCAACAAAAACATTTTGCTTATTAAGTATGTAGATTGAAGAATCAACTTTATTAACAAAATTTTCTTTACCACTATTAATTAGATCTTGATAATCTTCAACAATTTGTTTTCCATTATGATTGATCAAATCCCATAAATAATCAGCTAATTTTATGTTTAATATTTTACCTGGCAGATCGCTAAAATCTGAGACAGAAAACAAGTCTTTTATATGTGCAATTTTATGCTTAAGATTTTTACCTGAAAGATAAGCCGCAACAACTGTTTCATCGTTTACAAAAATTTTATCTTCACTCGGAATAAGAGGTAAAATTTCTGCAAGATTTTGAGGAGCAATTATTCTTCCATTGATAAACAAACATTCATTGTCTTCAATCTTATTAACAAGATAATCAGGGTTATGGTGTTTAACAATATCAGCCAGATAAGGACGGCAATGAAGCGAAACTTTGGCCTTAGGATAATGACGAATAATTTTATCCTTAAGCGAATCAATTCCACAAAGCAGCTCATAAACCGGTCTCGAATAAACAAGCGGTTCAAAGTTTTGGTAGTTTATATCTTCAAATATGCAGATTTGCATTATCGTTTAATCCTTCAGAAATCAATGTGGGAATTTAATATTTTTTAAGGTAATAAACGTTAGAAGAATTTTAGAACATTGTTGGTAATAAAAAAGAACTCAAGCTGGCTAGATAAACAATTTTAAAAACATATATTCTAATTTATTTTATATTTAATCAAAAACTAATGACTTTATCAAATAGTTGGTCCGAACAAATTAAAACAAATTTATTCCGTTACATTAGTAACAGAAGCAGTTTTTCTAGAGAAAAACGAATAGATAGCAGGCACAATAAAAAGGGTTAAGAATGTAGAAAGAATCAATCCGCCAACAACAGCAATACCCATGGATACTCGGCTTTCTGAGCCCGCACCAAGTGCTAACGCAATTGGTAAAATACCGAGCACTGTAGAAAGACTCGTCATCAATATGGGTCTCAATCTTGCTGCTGCTGCACTAATAACAGCATCATCTTTGGTGAGGCCCGCAGCTTTTCTCTGGTTAGCAAATTCAACAATTAAAATTCCATTTTTAGTTACAAGACCAATAAGCATAATGATGCCAATCTCGCTAAAAATGTTTAGTGTTTGATTAAAGTACCAAAGCGAAATTAATGCGCCTAATAATGCAAGCGGAACCGTAAATAAAATTATAAACGGGTCCCGAAAGCTTTCAAACTGCGCAGCTAGAATAAGATAGATCAATCCAAGTGCAAGTATGAATGCAAAGATTAAACTTGATGAACTTTCTTTAAAATCTTTTGAAGTTCCATCAAGTGCGGTTGCAAATCTCTCATCAAGAACTTTATCTGCAACACCTTGCATTACATCAATTCCTTCACCTAAAGATACTCCTGGAGCTAACCCGGCTGAAACGGTTGCAGAAACATAGCGGTTAAATCTAAATAATTGCGGTGGTGCACTTTGTTCCTCAACAAATACAACATTATCAAGTTGAATAAGTTCGCCAACATTGTTTTTTACATAGGTAGATTTTAGATCGATTGGAGCATCCCGGTTTTCTCTTGAGAATTGTCCAATTACCTGATACTGCTTTCCATCTTTTATAAAATAACCAAATCTTTGACCACTGAATGCAGATTGAATGGTTTGAGCTATATCGATAGTAGAGACACCAAGTGCTCTTGCTTTTTGCCTGTCAATCGAAATTTTTAACTCAGGTTTATTAAACTTCAGATTAGGTTCGATAATAGTAAAAGTATTTGTTTTTCTTGCCTCCTCAACAAATTTAGGCAAGTACTCTCTAAGCAATTCAAAGTTAGGTGCCTGTAGTACAAATTGAACAGGCAAACCACCGCGTCTACCGCCGCCAATAGTTTGCTGCTGTGTTATGAAAGCCCTTGCGCCGCTTAATGAATTAATGACTGGAGTTATATCATCAGCAATCTGCTGTTGAGACCTATTCCGTTGATTCGGTTCTTTTAAAATCAAATTTATAAATCCAGAATTAACAGAACTAGATGCACCGAAACCAGGCGATGTAATAGAGATAATTCCCTCTTTTTCCGGAACTTTTTCTTCTAAGATAGCTACAGCCTCATCAAGATATAGATCCATGTATTCAAAAGTAGCGCCTTCTTGTCCTGTAATATTTATTGAAAGTCTACTTCTGTCTTCAAGCGGTGCAAGCTCTGATGGCAATGAAGCAAATAAAAGATAAATCAGAAGTGTAGCTAATCCTGTAGCAGGAAAAGCTAACCAACGATGCATAACAAAATATCTTAATTGATTTTGATAAGTTTCATTCAATTTTACAAACAATGGTTCAGTAATATTGTAAAACCAGTTATGATGCTCTCTTCGTTTTAAAATTTTTGTACTTAACATCGGTGTTAATGTTAGAGCCACAAAAGATGAAATGATAACAGCTCCGGCTACCACAATTCCAAATTCTCTAAATAATCTTCCTGTTAATCCCTGTAAAAATATAACCGGCATAAAAACTGCAGCTAATGCAACTGTTGTTGATATTACTGCAAAAAATATTTCAGCCGAACCTTTTCTGCCAGCCTCAGATGGTTCCATTTTGTTTTCAATTTTCGAGTATATGTTTTCAAGCACAACTATTGCATCATCTACAACCATTCCTATTGCAAGAACAATTCCAAGTAATGTTAAAACATTTATGGAAAAATCGGCAAGATACATAATGAAAAACGTTCCGATTAGGGAAATGGGAATTACAAGAATCGGGATTAAGGTTGTTCTCCAATCGCGCAAAAACAAAAAGATAATTAAAACAACCAAACCAAATGCTACTAAGATTGTCTGTTCAACCTCTTTTATTGATTCCCGGATAAAAGTTGTAATATCAAATCCTATCCCGGTTTTAATATCGTTTGGTAATGTCTTTTTTATTTGCTCTAATCTTTTATAAAATTCGTCTGCAATTGCAATGTTATTTGCACCTGCTTGTGAGATTAGTACAACCCCCACCATTGGAATTCCGTCTCGCTTAAGAATGGTACGCTCGTTTTCAGCACCTAATCGAGCATAACCTATATCTTTTACTCTTACAATATTTCCATCATTTTCTTTAACAATTAAATTTTCAAATTCATCTTCAGTTTGTAATCTGCCTATTGTTCTTATAGATAATTCAGTATCGTCTCCCTCAATTCTACCAGAGGGCAATTCAACATTTTCACGATTTAAAGCACTTCTAACATCAACGGGAGAAAGTTGAAATGCAGAAAGTTTTGCAGGATCTAACCATAATCTCATTGAATATTTTTTTTCACCCCAAATCTGTACCGAGCTTACACCGGTTATAGTTTGAAGTCTTTCTTTAAAAACATTATTAGCAATCTCACTTAACTCAAGCAAATTTCTTGTATCGCTTTGCACATTCAAAAAAACAATTGGTGTTGCATCGGCATCTGCTTTAGCAACAATTGGGATGTCAATATCAGGAGGCAATACTGAAAGAGAACGCGAGACTCTATCCCGTACATCATTTGCTGCGGCTTCAAGATCAATATCAATAGCAAACTCTACTGTAATTGTGCTTCTTCCATCACGGCTGGTTGAGGTTAATGATTTAATACCTGCTATTCCGTTAATCGATTCTTCAAGTGGTTCGGTAATCTGGCTCTCAATTACATCAGCATTTGCTCCAATATACGAAGTAGAAACTGTAATAATAGGAGGATCAACCGAGGGAAATTCTCTTACACCGAGATAAGTATAGCCCAGCAGACCAAACACAATAATTATTATTGACATAACTATTGCAAGAACAGGTCTTTGAATACTTATTGAAGATAAACTCATTTTAAATTTTAGTTTAATTGAATTCTGAAATTTTTACTTTGGACTTTGGCCTGATTTGTAAAATACCCGATGTTATTACGGTATCGCCTTCGCTTAAGCCCGAAACTACTTGAACTTTTGTTTCTTCTCTGATTCCAATCTCAACAACTTGTGGTTGCACAACTCCGTTTTTGTAAAGGTAAACTCTTTGTCCCTTTAATTCAGGCACTATAGAAACAGTTGGGATTAATATTGCATTGTTAATTTGCTTAAGATTGAGCTCTACATTTGCAAAAGCACCCGGTATTAATTCTGAATAATATGAACTGCAAACTGCTCTTATCCTTAATGTTCTTGTTCCGGGATCAATTCTTGGTTCAATTGCATAAACTTTGGCCTTAAAAACCTTTATACTTCCACTAATATTAAATTTAAGCTCGTCACCAATTTTAACAGAGGTTGAGTATCGCTCAGGAATTGAAAAATCAACTTTAATACTACTAAGGTTTTGAAGTCTGGCCATTACTGTTGATGTCGTTACATAGCTGCCTTCACTAACTGATCTCAATCCAACAACACCGCTAAACGGAGCTGTTATTTCAGTTTTATCAATCTGAGCTTTTATTAAATCATAATCTGCTTTATTAACATTTAATTCACCAAGGGTGTTATCATATTCTTCCTGACTTATTAAATTCCCATCTCGTAATTGTTTTTGGCGAGATTCTTTTTCTTCAGATAATTTTACTTTTGATTCGGCCCGCCGTAATTGTGCCTGTAAATCAGCATCATTTATCTTTACTAATAAATCTCCTTTACTTACGAATGACCCTTCTCTAAAAAGTATGCTTACAATCTTCCCAGATATTTCACTTCTTAATTCAACTTCTTCATTAGCAAATATAGTTCCAGTTGTATTAACCCTATTACTTAAACTTTCAAATGCTGCAATGTGGGCTTTTACATTAATTATTTGATTTGACATATTGCCTGCAATATTATCCTTTTGGGAGGATGATGAAGAAAGAAGTTTTGGCAAAAACACAATCGCCAACAAAATCAAAACGATAATTGACACGACTATTTTCTTAAAATTATTTTTCATATAGTATCTTGGCTTCAAATAATTAAACTTTAATATATTCAAAAGATAAAAATAAAAAAGCCCCGAATTATCGGGGCTAATCACACATATAAAAAAAGATTATTGTTTCTTGCTGTATTTTTTGTTGAATTTTTCAACTCTACCTGCAGTATCCAGTAATTTTTGTTTTCCTGTAAAGAAAGGGTGTGAGCCGCTTGAAATTTCCAACTTAACTAATGGATAAGTATTTCCATCTGTCCATTTTATTGTATCGCTGGTTTTAATCGTAGATCGTGTTAAAATCGCAAAATCACAAGATGCATCTTGAAATACAACTGGTTTATATTCTGGGTGAATTCCTGGTTTCATTTCTATCCTAAATATTTATTTTCTTAAAATCTTGGGAATAAATATAGTCGTTTCGCGTTTATTATCCAATATAACTTTTAGGGCTATTTTCTTTAATTTTCTTCCGTTTTCCCACTTTTTTCTGACTGAACTTTAATTTTCAACTGCTGAACTTCCATCTTTTCTTGCGTGGAGAGATTTCTCTGCATAAAATTTAAATTATCCTTGCTAATTTCATTAGCAGATGTTGTTACTGAGGATGGAGCTATGCTTCTTCCTTCAAATTCTTTAGAGTTTTCTGAGTTAAAACTATCAGAATCAGTCTTTTCAAGAATTAATTCATCTGCAAATGATTGATCAATCTCCTTCGATTTTATTTCTGAATGCTCTTCAAAACCTAATTTTGGTTCACTTTGGGCTTCATTTTTTTCAGTTTCATTCGGGGGTGTATCTAAAATTCCGGAGTTCTGTTTATTTCTTTCAGATTTTTTTTTAGATACAATCGGAATTTCTTGATACGATTCATAAATAACAACATCTTCACGCAGCCTTGGTGCAATGTTTAGCGGATCCTCAAGTTCCTCTGAATTTCCATCAACAACAAAAAAGATTATTGTAGCAGAAACAAGAGCAATTGCAGCAGGTGCTAATTTCCCGGGTGAAAGCAACTTTTCCCAAAAAGTATTTTTCTTTTCAGAACTCGAAGAATTTATTTTTCTAAATAGTTCAGTTTCAAAATTTTTTGGTGCTTCAACTTTGGGTAGATTTTTTAAATCCTCCAATAATTTTTTATTTATTTTATCTTCTTCATTCATTTCATTTAACCTTAATCATTATAAATATCTTTTAGATATTTCTGTAACTCAGCCCTTCCACGATTAATTTTAGATTTTACAGTTCCAATTTCAATACCCATAATTTCCGAAATCTCTTCATACGTTAACTCTTGAATATCTCTAAGAATTACTGCCTCACGATAAGATTCCCGAACTTTTAATAATGCCTTTTCAATTAACTCTCTCTTAATATTATTTTCTGTGGCAAAATCTGGCCTTAATGAGTTATCCTGAATATCAAAAACTTTTTCTTCATCTCCGTAACTACTTATAGAAAAGAAATTTTTTCTGCGTTTACGTTGATACTCTGTTCTAGCCAGATTTCCGGCAATCGTGTAAATCCATGTAGAAAATTTTGCCAGAGAATTGTAATTGTCTTTATACCTGTAAACCTTTATAAAGGTATCCTGAACAACGTCTACACAACTATCATAATCGCCAAGAAATCTGTATACATAATTTGTTAGTGGATTTTTAAATCTTAGAACTAAAATTTCAAAAGCTCTTTCATTCCCGCTTTGTTGAAAATAAAGAATTAGTTCTTCGTCTGTTAGTTCGTTTAGATTTCTATCCACCAGATAGCTTTTACTTGATTAGTGTGTTATTTGTTTCAATTTACAGACAGAATTTAATAAAAAAATAAGAAAGGGCGATAAATTCGATAATTAAATATTTAGTCCGGAATGATTTCAGATATTAATACAGTTAATAATGTTTGATCATCAATTGATGTTGTTTTGATTGAAATATCAGCTTTAAGTAAAGCCGAGAATGCAGATACAAGATTTTTATCAGAATAATTTCTTCTTGCCTGATGATAATCCTTTAAGTAAAACGGATGTGTTCCCATAATTCTTGCAACTTGAAATTCATTTGTATTTGTAGCAATCAGTTCATTTAATCTTGCTAAGCTATTAAAATATTTATTAACCATTGCAATTATCTGAATTGGTTCCATTCCATTTTTGAGCAGATTAAATACAACCTTTAGAGCTGCTGACTTATTTTTTTTACCAATAGCATTTTGCAAATCAAAAATTGTGTATTGCTTAAGCGAAGTTGATAATCCGCGGATACTTTCTATTGTTATTTCTTTATTATCACCGATGTAAAGAAAGATTTTTTCTAATTGTGATTCTAATGCGTTTCTATTTTCTCCTGAGATATCTGTAAGTACTTGTGCATTTTCGTGTGATAATGATTTGCCATTTTTTTCAGCATTTGCGATTAGCCATTCTATTAAACTATTTCCCTTAAGTTCTTTAGCCTCATAAAGAAAATTCTGAGCAATTAGCGTTTTGTAAAATTCAGAATCAGTACTTGTAACAGTACCTTCATGCAATAATACTAACACCGAAAACTCAGCTGGTGATTTGAAATAACTAATTATTTCTTTTCTGTCTTTTTTATCTTTTAATTTATCAGCTTGTTTAACAACAATAAATTTCTTTTCAGATCCAAATGGAAAAGTAGAAGCAAGACTGACAATATTAGCATAAGTCTGGTTTTCACCATATAAAACTTCTTTGTCAAAATCTGATGTGATAAGTGGAGTAATTGTATTTTCGATTTCTTTAAAGACAGTTTCTACACTATAAGAATCTTCACCAAACAAATAATATACAGGTAAAAGTTTTTTCTGCTTTAATTGTTTTTCAATTTCCTGAATTGATGGAGCTTTACTCTTTGCCATTGTTCATTTAAAATTAAAGATGACATCTTTTTAGATGTCATCTTTGTAAATATGATTTAACTTGATTTATCTTTTTTCTATTGTAACTTTTTCCATTACAACATCCTTTAACGGTTTATCCTGCGGTCCTTTTTCAACTTTACCAATTACTTTAACTACGTCCATTCCATTTATTACTTTTCCAAAAACTGTATGATGTTTATCTAGCCAAGGAGTTGGAACAAGCGTTATAAAAAACTGGCTTCCATTAGTATTTGGACCAGCATTAGCCATTGACAAAATACCTTCAGTGCTATGTTTTAAAGTATCAACAAATTCATCTGCAAATTTTCCGCCCCAAAAACTTTCACCACCGCGTCCTGTCCCTGTTGGATCACCGCCCTGAATCATAAAACCATCAATAACTCTATGGAAAATTACTCCGTCATAATAATTTTTATTAGCCAGCCCGATAAAATTCTCAACTGTTTTTGGTGTTTCTTTTTCAAATAATTCTATTTCAATAGTACCCATATTGGTTTTTATAACCGCAACTGTTGTGCTATCACTCATTGCTTTTGTTTCCTTTTCTTGTGAAAAAATATTTGATGATAAAGTTATACTAATAATTGCCGCAGCAAAAAAGAGTTGTTTCATTTAGCCTCCTTATGGATTTATTATTTTTGAATAAAGTAATATTAATATTAAAATTCCAAGTACAATTCTGTAATAGATAAATGCAAACGTAGAATTTTTCTTTAAAAACTTAAGTAAAAAATCTATTGCCAGATAGCCGCTTATTCCAGATACAATAGTTGCAATAATAAGATTTAATGCCAGATCATAATTAATAAATGCAAGGGATTCCTTAAGCTGTAATAAACCACTAGCAAGTATTGCAGGAACACTTAACAAAAAAGAAAATCTTGCTGCAACATCTCGTTTTAATCCCAGGAATAATCCGCCTGTTATTGTAGTTCCAGATCTTGATGAACCCGGAATTAATGCAACCGCTTGTGCTAATCCAATTAAAATTGAATCAAGCATTGTAACATCTTTAATATCTTTTTTAAACTTTGCAGTTTTTTCTGCAAAAGCAAGAATTATTGCAAGAACAATTAAACTTCCGCTAATCACATAAAGATTTTTTGTTAATGCACCTTCGATAGTATCCTTAAACAACAATCCGATTACGACTATTGGAATTGTTCCTGCAATAATCATCCATCCAAGTTTTGAATTTAATGACTGATCGGAATATTTTATTTTTTTTTGAAAATTGTTTTGCAAAAACTCAATAAAAATATTCCAAAGATCTTTCCAGAAATAAACAAAGATAGATACCATTGTTCCAAGTTGAATTACCGCAATGAATGAAGTCCAGTGTTCAGGATTATTATCAGAAATTAATCCCATAAGTTTTCCAGCAAGAGTTAAATGCCCTGTGCTGCTTATCGGAAGAAATTCCGTGATTCCCTGGACTATTCCTAAAATAATTGCCTCAATAATGCTCAAATAAACTCCTTAAAATTGATATGATATTCCAAGCCTGATTCCAAAAGACAATGAACTAAAATTAACATTGCCAATACTATTTGTTTCCGCATTTTCATCCGGTTTGCCAATTACATCATAGCGAACATCTGCTCCAATGTGAGCAAAAACATCTTCGGATAAAGCAGTATTACCAACACCACGCAAAATAAATCCGAATCCAAACGAAGAATAATCATAATCATTTGGATCTGCAGGAAGTTTTTCTGTAATTGATAATATTCTTATTCCAGTGCCAAGTCCAAATTTAAAATTGTACCCTTTACCATTAAGAACATAATTATACAGCAGTGATGGCATTAATAGTGAATAAGTTAAATCATAATTTCCGCCAAGCGAACTTTCATTGTAGGAGTTCAATAAATAACCCAACTCCAACTCTAATTGAGATGTTTTGCCAATCATTTGGCCGAAAGATCCGGAAAAATTAACAGCGGAACTAAAATCGCTAAGTACATCTGTGTAATTTCTTTCTAAATAATCTTTAAGATCTGGCACACTAACAAAATCAATTCCCATTGAGGCTCTAACTTCGTTATCTTTTTGAGAAAATGATGTAAATGAAATTAAAATGATAAACATAGGAATAAATATTTTATTCATACTTCCCTTATTTCTGTTTCCACAACTTGTAAAAGATTTTCTTTTTGTTTATTAACTATAAAAAACATTATCAAGGCTGTAACAATAAATAAAATATAACCTATTATGTGAGTTAAAAATGCGTATGCAACACTTATTGTTTCGCCAAATCCAAAAATTAAAACCAAAGTAGATTTTGCCAGTGTATGATAGGAACCTGTGCTGCCAGGTGTTGGTATCATTACTCCGATAGCACTAATGCTCATGATTATCCAGCCCATTGCAAAAGTAATTGGTTGAATGTTTTGCATATCCAGCATTAACATTCCTGCATATGAGCCGTAAGCATACAATAAAATTATTGCAATAGTCCAGAACAATGTCCAGAAATAATTTTTTGTTCCCCGTAAACTTGCAAATCCTTCTGCAAGCATAGTAAAAACATATGCAATTCTTTCTGCAAGTTTATGCGAGATTTTTCCAACAAACTTTATAATATACTTTGAAAATTTTTCTCTTGATCTTAAAATCAAAGAAAGGACAACGATTGAAATAACAATAAATGCTGCCATAACATATAAAGATGTAATAAGCCAGGGAAATTTTTCTGATAAACTTACACTTGTTAGAAACAACGCAACGACAACTGAAAGACCCAATGAAATTGTATCAATTATTCTTTCAAGTATAACGGTTCCAAACATTGATGAGCGTGATAGTCCTTCCCATTTTCCAATTAGAACAGCGCGCGTAACCTCTCCAAGTTTTGGCGTTACACAGTTAACTCCATATCCAACCATAAGCGAACCAAAAAGATTTTTCATGGATGTATCGGGTTTTACAGAATTTAAAATGTATTTCCATCTGATTGCGCGGAAGTAATGACCAAGCATAGTTATAATGATAAAAACAAAAACCCACAACAAATTTGCGTGTGATACAATTTCTAAAACTTCGCTAAAATTTACATTGTAAAAAGCTATGTAAAGAAATATCAGAGCAAGAGCAATAGAAATTCCGTAGTTAACTATAACTCCAATTTTTCCGAATTTGTTTTTCTTATCTGATGTCAAATACAGTTGTTCCTTCAGGTGCTGTAAAAATGAATTTGGAATCTAATAAATTTTGATTGAGTTTGTAGTTAGAAAAACCAACTTCCATAGTTCCTGCTGATTGGCTTGTTAAAATAGTTTTATCAATTAGATTTTCTTTGTTGATAACTAATTTAACTTCGCCAAGACTATTTCTATTCGACTTTGGTTTTAATACTAAGACTGTCTTACTTCCCTCAGACGACAGACTCAAGTCACACTCAGATGGATATTGATAAATAAGATAATTGATTGATAATAATCCCGACCCGGCTTCATCATAATTACTGATGATGACTTTTTTATCTTTTTTATTATAATTCCATGAAGTAGTTCCATCTGCAACAATTGTTTGACTACCAAATTCTATTCTTAAACTATTTTCTTTCTTAAAAAACAATTTGCCAGATAAACTTGATTTGCCATTTGATTTTTGATTTATATCTACAGAAAGATCAGTAATAGAATCAAATTTATTTTGTAAGGATTTCAAAACTGATTCAGCACTCTGACTAAAAGATACCGTTGAATAAAAAAGTATTACTAGACTTAAAATAGTTTTCATGTTAAACTCTAAATATTAAAAAAATAGTTTAATGTTTGGACTACAAATTTCTCAGAATTGTTTCAAGTTGTTCTTCGTTTTCTACAAGGACAGTTCTTGCTTTACTTCCGTCATTTGGCCCAACAATTCCAGCTTCCTCAAGCTGATCTACAATTCTTGCAGCACGAGAATAACCTAGTTTTAATCTTCTTTGTAATAACGATACCGAGCCTTGCTGATGACGAACTATAACTTTTGCGGCATCTTCAAACATTGGATCTAAATCTGATGATACTCCACTGGAAGTTTCTTTTTTCTTTTCATATAAAGAAGGTAAAAAATATGGCTTGGAATATGCCTGTTGAGAGTAAACGTAATTTGTAATCTTTTCAACTTCCTCAGTTGAGATAAAAGCATTTTGCACACGAATCGGTTTTGGTGAACCAGTTGGTAAAAATAACATATCACCACGACCAAGCAATTGTTCTGCTCCATTCATATCAAGAATTGTTCGTGAATCAATCTTTGTTGCAACTTGATAAGCAATTCTTGAACTAAAGTTCGCTTTAATTACGCCGGTAATAACATTAACTGATGGACGCTGTGTTGCGAGCACAAGATGAATCCCAACCGCACGCGCAAGCTGTGCAAGTCTTGTAATCGGCTCTTCAACTTCTTTACCAGCGGTAATCATTAAATCTGCAAGCTCATCTACAATTACAATAATATATGGAATTGGATGATGTTTAATTTTATCAGTATCGTGTGGTCTTGTTTTGGGGTCTTTAACTTTTTTATTATAATCAACAATATTTCTAACGCCAGCTTTTGCAAGTTTATCGTATCGTCTTTCCATTTCGTACTCAGCACTCTTTAAAGCTAAGATTGCGTTTTGCGGATTTGTAATAATCTCTTCATCAAGATCCGGTGAAACGGCTAAATAATGTTTGCGAAGTTTATTGTAGAAAGAAAGTTCTATCTTTTTTGGATCAACCATAACAAACTTCACTTCAGAAGGGTGTTTAGAATATAGTAAACTGCTTACAATCATATTTATTCCAACACTTTTTCCTGAACCGGTTGATCCCGCTATTAATAAGTGAGGCATTTTTGCAAGATCGGCAACATAAACATCGCCGCTAATTGTTTTTCCAAGTGCAAGCGGAAGTTCAGCTTCAGATTCATTCATTCTTCCAATAACAGAACGAGCATTTACCATAGTAGCTTTTGCATTTGGTATTTCTACACCAATTGCACCTTTACCAGGAATTGGTGCGATAATTCTTATGCCGCGTGCAGAAAGTGCAAGTGCAATATCATTTTCCAAACCTACAATCTTGCTAATCTTAACTCCAGGTGCAGGAACAATTTCATACAATGTTACCACAGGGCCGGGCGTAACAGAAATATCTTTTATTTCAATATCAAAAAGTTTTAATTTTTCTTTAAGTAACTCCGCATTGCGAGTTAATTCTTCTTCAGCTACCTGATAATTTTCTTCAGGTGCGGGATCTAAAAGATCAAGTCCCGGAATTTTATAATCAATATTTTCTTCCCATTGATTAGGAAGTTTTTGTTCATCTTCAGTTTCGTTCTTTTCCTTCTTTTCAGGTAATTCACCGGTTTTTTGAATATTAACTTTTTTTACTTCTTCATTTAACACTTCATTCTCTGCTACTGAAACTGGAACATCATCTTTACGAATAATTCTGATTTTAGTTTGTTCCTCTGCTTCTTTTTCCATTAACTCAACTGCAGAAAGTTCTTCTGGAGTAAGTTTATCTTTCCTTTTCTTTTTATCACCACTTAACTTTTTAATTTTATCAAGATTTTCTTTTTCTTTTGTATCAACTGCAACATCTGTTTTTTTATCATCTTCATTTGTTTCTTCAGAAACAGAAAAAACACTTTTAAGAAATAAAAGAATGTTTTTGATATCAATATCAATTGCAAAGATTAGTAACGTTACAAATGCAAAACCTAAAACAAGTATGCTTCCGATTCCGCCAATTAATCCGCTTAAAAAATTACCAAGATGATCACCAATAAAACCCGAGAGTTCATAAGTTCCGGTAAGTATTCCAAAATTAAAACGTAAAACACCAAAAAATGCTGCGACAATAATTGTGCTTAATAAAAGGAAATTTGATACGTGAAGTCTGAATTTGAAATCGATTGTTTTGAAGAATGAAACTCCCCACAAAAAAAGCACAACTGGTATTGTAATTGAGAAATATCCGAAAGTGGCCTTAACAAAAAACTTAGCAAAGTGTGCACCCGAAACTCCAAGCCAATTTTGTATGTCAACTTTATTATCAAAAGCTGAAAAGAAATCCTTAAAAAATGCTGTTAGATTTGCTTCATCTCTTCTATCAAAAGTGATAACACTTAAAAAAAGAATAATAGAAATAATAATTAGAAATAATCCAAGTATTTGCTTTTTATTGTTTGATGTAAACGTAAAGTAATTTTTATTAGAACTACTTTTTCCGTTTTTATCTTTTACACTTTTTTTCTTTTTAAGAGCCATCGTATAATAATCAATCTAATTTCAATTTTTTTAAAACACCATTTGTATAAACCGGAATAACATCAAGCATATCAATAGAACTGCAATATTCCAGATCAGCTTCAAATCCATTTTCCAATAGAATTTTTCCATGATCTGATTCGCGCATCATCTTAATTAAATTGCTTCCGTATTTTTCATACAAAGTTAATACAGCAGTTCCTGAATCATTTAAATATGAATCTGTTTTAACTTTACTGATTTTTGAAATCAACATTCCTGCACAGATTGAGTCTTCAATCGAGAAATAATTATTTCTGCCAGCACATACAATTTCAACATCTGTATTTAAAGTTATAAGATGTTTTGCAACTGCATTTATATTTATAAAAGAACAAGTATAAAGATTTTCTGAGTACTTTGCCTTAACGATAGATTTGCTCCCGTTAGTTGTATAAAAAACAATTGTTTTCCCTTCAACAAGTTCTTTTGAATACTCAAAAGGTGAATTACCAAGTGCAAATCCTTCAATTTTCTTTGTATTTCTTTCCCCACCAAGTAAAGTTTGTCCTCCAAACATTCCACCTGAAACTTTAACAGCAAACTCAACAGATGCAACAGGAACAACTTCCTTTGCGCCATTGTTAATTGCAGTTGCGATTGTAGATGTTGCTCGTAGAACATCAATTACAACAGTAGTTTTACTTGTAAAGTAAAGCTCATCAACAATAACAGGCGAAAGAAAAACATTTAACTTCATATAATGGATTATCTTTTTACAAATGGAAGTTTAACAACTTTAGCCGGCACTTCTTTTCCTCTAATCAATAAATTAATTTCTGTTCCAATTTCTGCATATTGAGTTTCAACATATCCCATAGCAATTGGTTTATCAATCATTGGGCTTACAGTTCCACTTGTTACAGTACCAATTTTATTATTGTTTACTGATAGATTATAACCATGTCTGGGAAAAGTTTTTTCATCGGAAGTTATTGCAACAAGTTTTCTGTCCAATCCATTTTCTTTTATTTTAAGTAAAACATCTTTTGCAATAAAATTAGGTTTAGAAAGCTTTGTTATCCAGCCTAATCCAGCCTCCAATGGATTTGTTGTTTGATCGATATCATTTCCGTACAAGCAAAATCCCATTTCTAATCTTAAAGAATCTCTTGCAGCTAATCCAACGGGTTGAATATCAAATTCTTTTCCTGCTTCAAATATTTTATTCCACAAATCTTCTGCAACTTTTTCATTTCCTTTAAAGTAAAGTTCGTAACCAAGCTCACCGGTGTAACCAGTTCTTGAAAAAATCATATCAATACCGGCAAGATTTAACTTTGTGAAATGATAATACTCAAGATTTATTTGTGTATCAGTAAGTTTCTGTAAAGTCTTAAGTGCATTTGGTCCCTGAACAGCAAGTAAAGAATACTCATCACTTTGATT
>CXWK01017901.1_pt3 | contig 21768 bp, 23 predicted proteins | sample 590851 | NCBI WGS metagenome assembly CXWK01 (sample SAMEA3498364, study PRJEB10139) | wastewater metagenome | biome: wastewater treatment plant; material: activated sludge | place: Denmark | collected 2014-08-01 | reverse complement strand
GCAACTTGTCAAGCTGGTTCGCGTGTGATTGTGTCGCACCTTTGTTCGCATTTTAGACCTGTTTGTGGTAAAATAGGCCGGTGAATAGCGAAATAACACCCAAACTCGGCGTCATTGACAGTATTACAACCGGATTTCGGGTTCTGGCCCGCTTTCCCTGGCTCATCTTGGTGCCAGTGCTGCTCGATGTGGCGCTCTGGCTCGGCCCTCAGCTATCGGTAAGGCCCCTCATCACGCCCCTCGTGGCTGCCGTGCAGGCCCCGCCCGAGATGGCGTTGTCAGCCGACTATCAGCAAGCCCTTGACACGAGCCGCCAACTCATGACCCAGTTTGGCGATCAATTCAACTTGCTGTCCGTGCTCGCGAATGGCCTGTTGGGCGTACCCAGCCTGGCCGGTGATGTGGCTACGGGTCAAAGCCCGATCGGCAGTGTTCTCCGGTTTGAGGTGCCCTCGGTTGGCGCCCTGGCCGGCTGGTTGGCGCCCTTGATAATTCTCAGCGTTGTTATTGGCGCCATCTACCTTGTGCTGATTGCGCAACATCTGCGCGCGGCGCCTTTTTCGTTACCCGCGCTCGTACGCAGTTTTGTACGCACCCTGGGCCGTTTGTTGATCTTCACACTGTTGATCGGCCTGCTGCTCTTAGCAGCCAGCCTGCCACTCGCCCTGCTCTCGGGGCTCTTGGCGCTGGTGGGCGGCGTCACTGGCACCTTGTTGGCGGTATCTTTGATCGTTTTTGTGGGTTGGTGGGTGCGTTTGGGTTTCACCTTCATCGTGCCCGCGATGGTCTTGGATGAAGTGGGCATCCGCCAGAGCATCTGGCGCAGCATCAACCTGGTCACACACAACCTGCTCAGTACGATGGGGCTGGTCATCCTGCTCAGCCTGATCGGCAGCGGTTTCAGCCTGGTGTGGCAGCGCCTGGCCGGTGGACCGCTCGGCGTTGCGATTGGTATCCTGGGCAACGCCACGTTAGGCACCGGACTGTTGATCAGTGTATTCATTTTTTATCGCGATTGCGTGCGGCGTTGGCAGGCCAGGGTCGCCAATCGAGCGGCCGCGTAAGCGCACTGGCGGCGGTCACGAAACGGCCGCGCACACAAAGCGCAAGTCATAGAAAAGCCGCAGGAGATAGACGAGATGGCAAGTAAACAAAACGGAATCAATGGTAACCGGCCTGAGACGCAATACGAAGCCAGTGATATTCAGGTGCTTGAGGGTTTGGAGGCAGTGCGCCGCCGCCCCGGCATGTACATCGGCGGCACGGATAGCAAAGCGCTCCATCACATGGTCAATGAGGTCACCGACAACGCGGTGGACGAGGCCATGGCCGGCTACTGCACGCATATCGAAGTGGTAATCCATCCAGACGAAAGCGTCAGCGTTATTGACGACGGTCGCGGTATCCCTGTGGGCATTCAGCCGCAGACCGGCCTGCCGGCGGTCACGGTGGTGTTGACCAAACTGCACGCCGGTGGCAAGTTCGGCGGCGGCGGGTACAAAGTGTCGGGCGGCTTGCACGGCGTCGGCGTGTCCGCGGTCAACGCGCTGTCCGAGTGGTTGGAAGTGCGCGTGCGTCGCCACGGTCATATCTATCGCCAACGCTTTGAGCGCGGCGTGCCCGTCACTGAGNNTATGAAACGGGCACGACAGTCACTTTCTTACGCGACCCAACTATTTTCGAGGTGTTGGAGTATCGCTACGAGACGCTCCTGCAGCGTTTCCGCGAGATGGCGTTCCTCAACCGCGGCCTCAAGATCACCTTCGTGGATGAGCGCGGGGCATTTGACAAACAAGGCCGCCAAGTCGCCTATCCCCACAGCATGACCTTCTACTTCGAGGGCGGCGTCAGCAGCTTCGTGCGTTATTTGAACAAGAATCGGGCCGTGCTGCACGAGCCGATCTATGCGCAGAAGGAGATGGATGGCACGCAGGTTGAAGTCGCCGTGCAGTATACGGACGGGTACAACGAATCCACTTATAGCTTTGCCAACACCATCAACACCCCGGACGGCGGCAGTCACCTGACCGGCCTGCGTTCGGCGCTGACGCGTTCGCTCAACGATTTTGCGCGTAAGATCAGTTTCATCAAGGAAGGCGACGCCAGCTTCACCGGTGAAGACACGAAAGAGGGGTTGACCGCCATCGTCAGCGTCAAGTTACCCGATCCACAGTTCGAGAGCCAGACGAAGGTCAAGCTGCTCAATGCCGAAGTGCGCGGCCAGGTGGAATCGGCCGTGGTGGAGGCGATGAACGCCTGGATGGAGCAGTTCCCCAAAGAGGCCAAGTCCATCGTGGAGAAGTGTCGCACGTCGGCGCGCGCGCGTGAAGCGGCCCGCCAGGCGCGCGACCTGGTTTTCCGCAAGAGCGCGCTGGAGAGCATGACCTTGCCCGGCAAGCTGGCCGACTGCTCCGAACGCGATCCAAGCAAAGCTGAGCTGTACATCGTCGAAGGCGACTCCGCGGGTGGTTGTTTCTCGGGAGAGACACAGATTGCACTAGCGGATGGGCGAGCCTTGACTTTCAAAGATATTGTTGCCGAACAGCAGGCCGGCGTGCAACATTTCTGCTACACCATACGCAAAGATGGCAAGATCGGTATAGAGCGGATCGTCAACCCTCGTATGACCAGAACCAACGCGGAGGTAGTCCGGGTCACGCTCGATAATGGGGAGACTATTGTCTGCACTGCTGACCATCCGTTTATGCTCCGAGATGGAAGTTATAAGCCGGCAGCATCACTTGCCACTGGGGATTCACTAATGCCCCTATATCGGAAGCTGTCCGACATGAAGGAACCTGGAATTACCATCAGTGGCTATGAAATGGTATGGGATTCTCGCTCGGAGAGTTGGCTTTTTACTCATGTGCTGGCTGATTGGTATAACCGTTGGATGGGCGTGTACAGTCTAGAAGATGGGGATCACTGCCATCACATTGACTTTAATAAGCTCAACAACAACCCAACAAATCTCATACGCTTGCCCAAAGAGCAGCACCTCGCTTTGCATCGCCAGCACGTTGAGCGCACCCTCCACCGCGCCGACAGTGTTGAAAAAAGCCGGCAAACTCGCCAAAGCAAAGAATTCCAGGCCCAGATCAGCGCTCTGATGCTACGTCCTGAGATGCGAGAAGTACTATCGGCACGCGCCAAAGCACAATGGGAGGACGAAGACTACAAAGCCTTTATGGGGGAAAAGTGGCGCGAGTTTTACGAAAGTAACGATGAGTATCGCCAACGCAATACGGAGCAGCTAGACCAACTGCAGCGCACGTATTGGAGCAGCGAAGAGAATCGGCTCGCCCAAGCTGAACGTGTGCGCACTTTCTTTGCCAACCATCCAGAGGTACGCGCCGAGTTCGCACAAAGATCGAAGCAACAATGGCAAGATGAGTCCTTATTGGCTTGGCGCAGCGGCAAGACGCAGCAGCAGTGGACGCCCGAATTCCGCGTAAAACGATTGGCCGCATTACCCCAAACCTATTATCGTAAGACCCTCGCGGCTTTGAAGATGTTTGAAATTCAGCCCGGGCTGATTGATCTCGAAACCTATCGTGAACACCGGCAGTCAACTCGCGACAAATCTCTCTTGCGGTTTGATACGTTTTGCCAGCGTTATTTTGATGGTGATCGAGTGCGCGCTTGTGAGGCAATCTCGAATTACAATCATCGTGTGGTAGAGGTCGAAAGATTGGCAGAGCGGATAGACGTATACGACGTCGAAGTGCCGCATTCACACAATTTCGCCCTGGCGAGTGGTGTATTCGTCCATAACAGTGCGAAGCAAGGTCGCGACCGCCGGTTCCAGGCCATCTTGCCGTTGCGCGGCAAAATCCTGAATGTCGAGAAAGCGCGCCTGGATAAATCGCTTGCCAACCGCGAGATCCAGGCCCTGATCACAGCGCTGGGCACAGGGATTGGGAACGATTTTTCGCTGGACAACCTGCGCTACGGGCGGGTCCTTATTATGACAGACGCTGACGTAGACGGCAGCCATATCCGCACCCTGCTGCTGACCATGTTTTTCCGCTACATGGAGCCGTTGATCGAAAAGGGACACCTGTACATCGCGCAGCCGCCGCTTTACCTCGTCAAGAAGGGCAAAGAGCAGCGCTACGCCTACTCGGATGCGGAGAAAGATCGGCTGGTGCAGGAGATGGGAAGCGACGGGGGCAACCTGGTTGTACAGCGTTACAAAGGCCTGGGCGAGATGAACCCGGAGCAGTTGTGGTCCACGACGATGAACCCGGAGAACCGCACCCTGCTGCAAGTGACCATCGAAGACGCGGCCGCGTCTGACCGCACCTTCGACATGCTGATGGGCGAGGCCGTGCCCCCGCGCAAGCGTTTCATCCAAACGCACGCCAAGCAGGTCAGAAACCTGGACGTGTGAGAAGAAAGGCTTGACACATTCCCGGACCGGTTCGATCGGATAGGTGCCGAGATAGGGGAGTAGCTGCCAAGGACCGACAATCGTGATTACAGAACTGATTCTTCATAATTTCAAGAACTTCCGGCGTGAGACACTTGACGCAGGGCCTTTGACGGTCCTGGTCGGCGCCAACGCGTCCGGCAAGAGCAACATTCGAGACGCGTTTCGATTCCTGCACGGCATCGCGCGTGGCTACACCTTGTCCGAGATCATGGGCGAAAAATGGATCGAAGGCGGCATTCTGCAGTGGCGAGGCATCCGGGGCGGGGTACGCGAGGTGGCTCATGCACCGGATACACGGTTCATACTAGTAGTATCTCTGGATTTTGTGGACTATAAGATCGAGGTAGACGTCGGGCAAAACGGCACCCCGCCATACGTGGTTCGTGAATGGCTTTCTGTGGGAAGCCCCAAGGAGTATGAGTCATTCAGCGATTCATCGGCTGGGGCTACCTCATTGCTTGAAGTTAGGATCCCGCCANNGATACTCGAACGCCTGGCGGATCGCAACGATGCAACCGGGCGCCGGGTAAAGGCAGTCGTGAAGGACACGCTGGCAACCCTGGGTTCGATGCAGTTTCTCGATCTGGCACCAACCGCCATGCGTTTGCCATCGTTTCCGGGCCAGACAATCCTGGGGGATCGGGGAGAAAACCTGTCTTCCGTCTTGCAGGCTATCTGCGCCGATGAGCAACGAAAAAAAACCTTAATCGAGTGGATACGGGAATTGACGCCGATGGATGCCACCGATTTTGACTTTGTACCGGATCAGACTGGGCGCATCCTCTTGACACTCGTTGAGCAGAGTGGGCAACGTACATCGGCCTATAGCGCCTCCGATGGGACGCTACGCTTCCTGACCATCATTGCGGCTTTGCTTGGTCCTGACCCGGCGCGGTTCTACTTCATCGAAGAACTCGAAAACGGTGTGCATCCCACGCGTCTACACCTGCTGATGCAACTGCTTGAAACCCATCCGGCAACAAGCGGTGTGCAGGTCGTTGCCACCAGCCATTCACCGCAGTTGCTCGGCTTCTTGGGACAAACAACGTTGAAGAACGCGGCATTAGTCTATCGGCTGCCCGGTACGGTGGATGCACATATCCAGCGTATTGTGGATTTTCCGGACGCAAGGGAAATTATCGAGCAGCAAGGGCTTACCAGCCTGCACGCGGCAGGCTGGTTGGAAGATGCCGCCGCATTCCTACGCAAAGCGGAGTAGAGCATGAATGTCCTGATCATCCCGGAGGACTTTCGCAACGATCAGTATGTCTTGAAACCGCTGATCACCGCGATGTTGCAGAAATTAGGCAAGGAACAGGTCCAAGTAAGGGTGTGTACCGATCCCTTGCTCAGAGGCATCAGTCAGGCGCTACGCTGGGAAAACATCGCTCAGATTCTAAGTCGTTATCGCGGCATGGTTGATTTGTTCCTGCTATGTGTGGATCGCGACGGCGAGTCAGGGCGACGCGAGCGACTCAATGCCCTGGAAAGGCAGGCGACTGCCGTGCTGAGCGAAACGAGGCTGTTTCTGGCTGAGAATGCCTGGCAGGAGCTGGAGGTGTGGGTGTTGGCGGGTCATGACCTGCCCACGGACTGGGTGTGGCGAGAGGTTCGCCAGGAAGTTCACCCCAAAGAGGTCTATTTCTTGCCATTCGCGCAGCAGCGCGGTTTGCTGTCTGAGCCGGGCGAAGGGCGCAAAACCCTAGCCAACGAGGCGGCGCGACGATATGCGCGTGTGGCGCAACGCTGCCCCGAAGACGTGGCCGCCCTGGAAGCCCGGATTGGACAGTGGATTGAGACTCACGCGTAAAGGCGTGGATTGCGTCTATGGGCTGCAACCCACGCCTTTGTTGTTCGGAGAGATCGTTACAAATCGCTGCTGGTCATGATGAAGAGCGGCTTCATTTCGAAGCTCTTGTAATGCGGACGCAGGCGCTCGGTGTTGTAGAAGCGCTCGACATCTACCACCTTTTTGGTGCTGGTCACCACTTCCAGCGGCACGTGATCGTAGCGCCCATTCTTGAGCACTACCAGCCGGCCATGCAAGTTCTGCAGGACCAGGTCCAACGCCAGGTTGCCGTAGGCCATCGGCACGATCGAATCAATGGCGTCGGGATCGCCGCCGCGCACCAGGTAGCCCAACTTCTGGTTGATACATTCGATCTTCTTGCCGTTGTTGAACTTGGGCGATGTCTCTTTGAGCTTCTCCGAAACCACGTCGCCGATGCCGCCCAGTTTGGCGTGACCGTATGCGTCCTTCTCCGCGTTCTGGAAGATCATCTCGCCGCCCTCGAACATGGCGCCTTCGGACACCAGCGCGACGGAATACTTGCTGGGATTCTTGTAACGATCGGCTACGAGCAGCTCGGTCAACTGCTCCACGTTGAATTTGTACTCTGGAATCACACAGCGATTGGCAACGCCGGCCATCGTCGGCAGCATGGCCGTGAACCCGGCATAGCGACCGAAGACTTCCATGACGAGGAACCGCTCATGCGAGCCGGCGGAGGTGCGCAGGATGTTGGTCATCGAAATCGTGCGCGTGACGCAGGTGCTGAAGCCAATGCAGTAATCGGTGCCGGGCACGTCGTTGTCCATCGTCTTGGGAATGGCGACTACCTTGAAACCTTCTTGCGACAGACGCACGCCGTAGCTCAGGGTATCATCGCCGCCGATGGGGATGATATAATCCACGCCCAACCAGGCCAGGTTCTTGAGCACTTCGGGTGTCAAATCGTTCGTATCGGCCTGGTATTGATCCTGCAGATGCGCAGGTACGCTTTTGCGCGACACGGTGCTGGGCCGGGTGCGCGAGCTGTGCAGGAAGGTGCCGCCGGTGCGCCCTGCTCTGTTGACCACCTCTTCCGTCAGCCACTGGAAGTTGTCGCTGTTATCAGCTTTGTCATCGCGCACGATGTCAATCGCGCCGGCCCAACCGTGGCGAATGCCCACCACCTTGTAGCCTTCACGCAGCGCGCGGATGGTGACCGCGCGAATCGCGGGATTGAGTCCGGGCACGTCGCCGCCGCCCGTCAAAATGCCAATCACGCCCTTGATCTTGTTGATGTTTGCCATGAGAAAAAAACCTCTGTCAGAAATTGGGATAATTATAGAAGGTCACGCATGGGGGTCAAATTACTGGCCGCGCCAGAACTCACCATAGTATATTCACCCGGCGCCGTCTGACTATGGTCTTCGTCATAGTCGGCAGCCTTCGCCCAGTACAGGCGTCTTCTTCCAATCCCCGTTCTCCGATCTGATCTCCAATCTCCGGTCTCCAATTGACAGTATCCCCGCGCCGTGTACAATGGCGTTAGCTGCTGTGCCCTTAATTCGGCTGCATGAGCCGAGAGGAGTGACCTATGAACTTCAACCAGACGCCGCCTGCCTTGGGCAATCAATACGACGATGACCGCGTGCTGACGGCTTACCTGGCGCGCACGTTGCCCACTCCAATTCAGCGGGCCATTGAACCAGAGCTGCGCGCCATGGGGCGCCTGGCTGGCGGCGAGCTGTATCAACAGCAACTGGCCGATCGGCTCAACGAGCCGACGCTGACGACTTGGGACGCCTGGGGCGAACGGGTGGATCGTATTGAGGTCACACCGCTCTGGCGGGTGGCCGAGCGACTGGCCGCCGAGTATGGGCTGGTCGCTGCAGGTTATGAACCGACCTTTGGGCGCTTCGCCCGCCTGCACCAGTTTGCCCTGGTCTATTTGTTCACGCCATCCACGGATATCTACAGTTGTCCGTTAGCCATGACCGACGGCGCCGCACGCACCCTACTCGTTTCGGGCAATCGCGCCTTGATCGAGCGCGCCGTCCCACACCTGACCAGCCGCGACCCGGCGGCCTTTTGGACCAGCGGTCAGTGGATGACCGAGTTGACCGGCGGCTCCGATGTCGGTTTATCCGAGACGACAGCGCAGCCAGTGGAAGATGGCGGCTGGCGCCTGAGTGGGCGCAAGTGGTTCACCTCAGCCATCACGTCGCCCATGGCGCTGACCCTGGCGCGGCCGATGGGCAATCCGCCTGGCGGCAAGGGCCTGGCGCTTTTCTACGTCGAAACGCACGACAGCGCAGGCCGGCCGAACCAAATTCAGGTGGCGCGCTTGAAGGACAAGTTGGGCACGCGCAAAGTGCCAACGGCCGAGCTGCTGCTGGAAGGCACGCCGGCGCAACTGGTCATGGGCACTAACCAGGGCGTACGCAACATGGCGACCATGCTCAACATCACGCGCACCTGGAACGGCGTCAGCGCAGTCAGCTTGATGCGCCGCGGCATCGCCCTCGCGCGCGATTACGCGGGCAAGCGCGTGGCCTTCGGCGCGCCGCTGGTCCAGAAGCCGCTGCACGTAGACACGCTGGCCGGCCTGCAGGCGGAGTTCGAGGGCGCCTTTCACCTGACCTTCTTCGTGGTCGAACTGCTCGGACGCAGCGAGACAGGCGAGGCGAACGCTGAGCAGGCGGCGCTGCTGCGCATGCTCACACCGATCATGAAACTGACTACGGCACGCCAGGCCGTCGCGGTGCTGAGCGAAGTGGTCGAAGCCTTTGGCGGCGCCGGTTATGTCGAAGACACCGGCATCCCCACGCTCTTGCGGGACGCACAGGTGCTTTCGATCTGGGAGGGAACGACCAACGTGCTGGCGCTCGATGCCCTGCGCGCCCTCGGCGGGTCAGAAGGCATGACTGTGTTGGCCGCAGAAATGGAGCGTCGCTGCGCGACTGCGCACGATGCACGCCTGGCCGATGCGGTGCAAGCCGTGCAGCAGGCGCGGCAACGGGCAGCGCAGTGGCTGCAAAGTGCAGCCAGCGCAGGCAGCGATGCGTTGGAAGCAGGCGCGCGGCGCTTTGCGTTGACCATCGGCCGATCGCTGGAACTGGCTTTGCTCGTGGAACAGGCGCAGTGGGCGTTGGAGCATGGCGGAGACCAACGGCCCTTGGCCGCGGCCCGTCGCCTGCACCTGGCGGGCGTAGACATGATTCGGGCTGCGCTGGCGACCGACGCCAGCTTGCTCGCCACGGATCGGCGCGACTGAGACTTTCGACATACATCGAGGCGCATAATGCAATCTTCAGACGACCCGCACCAACCAGAACCAGGCGCACTGCCAGAATCAACGACCTGGGCCGAACGGCAGCCGAACGGTTTCGGCTGCATCTTCATTGGCACCGGCGGCGCCTTTGCCATCCTGACGGTTCTGAGCTTCATCTTTTTTCGGCGCACGGGTCTCGTGGATATCGTATCGCTCGGACTGATTGCCTTTGTGGCGATCTTCGCATTGGTGCAGATTTGGTTCGGCGTCTGGCTTCTGCGCGGCGCGCGCTCAGCGCGCTAATGCCGGACGCGTAAACGCCGCCAACCCAGCCCAGAGCCAGGTTGGCGGCGTCCACCATTCTACCTGTCAGTCTACCAGGCCGGGGTCAACACACCGTTGGCGTTCTGCCAGTAAGGCGTCCAGACGAGAGAAACGAGCTGGACCGTAATATCGCTCTTCTTAGGCTTGAGCACCAGCGTGTCCATATCTTCCGTTACCGGATCATTCTTGGCCGCAAGCGCGTCCACCTCGGCCTTCATGTCTGCTTCGAGGTCGGCCAACTGCTGCTGCATGGCCTGCACGTTCTCCTGCGCGCGCGTCACATCATCGCCCTGCTGCATAGCGCGGCCCACGCCGCGTGCGGCCGTCGTCGCTTTGCCGATGGTTGAGGTCGAGACTGACTTACGGCCCAAGAACGCGCCGATGATCGTAGCGCCGACCGAAATCGCCGTCTGCATTTTGGCCTGGCTGGCCTGATTCTTTTCGCGATCAACGGCCAGTTCCGCACGACGAATCCTCTCTTGCAGCGCGGCCAGCTTGGGTGCGTATTTCTTGCGCAGCATGTCGGCCGCGTCATCGCGCTGTTCGTGCACCACCTGGCTTAAGCGCACGCGAAAATCCCGTTCGCTTTCGCCGGGATTGGAAATCGCGCCCGTGCTTGGGCTGCGGAACAGCTCCAGCTTGTGCGTGCTGTAGGCCCAATCCACGAAATCACGACTCCAGGCGACATAACTCCTGGCGCGGCCAGCCACAGCCGGCAGGTCGGCAAATTGACCAGGCTTGGAAGGCGCCTTCTCCAAATCTTTCAAGCCCCACTCGGGTACAACGCTCTCGTCCCAATTGACCGGCACGGCCGCGTCGCTAATGGTGGTGACGAAGATGACATTATCCGCGGTGTCCACTTTTGATTTGGCGTCGGCGTAGCGAATCTTGGCGGCTCCCAGCAGTTTAGGCTGGAAAACCAGCCTGCCGCCGCTGCCGCGTACAGGAACGAAGAACTGACTCACATCGGGCGGCAAGGTTGGCTGTAAGCCGGCCGCCTGGGCAGCCGCCGCGGCTGAGACCTTGGCTGGCGCCTGGCCCAACGGCGCTGCGGACGTTTCTTCTTCAGGCGCATACGCGGCGCCCGTCGGGGAGGCGGATGGAGGCCGCGCCGGGGACGCGGCTGCGGGCGTGGCCGCCGCGGTAGGCGCCGCGGTCATGCGAGCCTTGTAGGGATCCATCAACACCTTGATCTGGCTGCGCGTCAGCGGGCCGCGCAGATAGGACATGGCCCAGCGTGTGGTAAAGACGACCGGCGCATCCTCATGCGTGTTATTCATCAAGAAAACGCGGCTGCCCAGGCCAGAAATGATCTGTTCCGTCTGTGCACGATCGAAATTGGCGTTGGCCGCAACCGCTGCGCCTTCCAGCCCATCCATCACCCGCGCCTTGTCACGCTCGGTTTGCAGGCGACCGATGAACCAGGTACCCGCGTTGCTCAGGCCCTTGTAGTCCAGGTCCACGGGGTTCTGCGTGGCTAGAACGATGCCCACGCCAAACGCGCGCCCCTGCTTGAGCAGGGTCAGCAGCGGCAGCTTGGACGGCGGATTGGCGATCGGCGGGAAAAAGCCAAAAATCTCATCCATGTAGACCAGCGCGCGCAGGCTGGTGGTGCCGGACTGCGTGCGCATCCAACCGAGCACCTGGTTGAGCAGCAGGGAGACGAAGAACATACGCTCGGCATCGCCCAGGTGCGCAATGGAGAAGATAGCGACGCGCGGCTTGCCCTTGGGCGTGCGGATGATTTGACCGATGTCCAGGGGCACTCCTTCCATCCAACTGGCGAAGCCAGGCGACGCCACCAGGTTGTTGAGCGCCAGCACCAGGCTGAAACGATCTTTGGCTGGATAGAAAGACTCGAGGTCGAGCACGCCGATGCGGGTCATGGACGGCGTCTGGATGGCCTGGATGAGCGAGGCCAGGTCGAGGTCACGCCCCTCGCGCCAGGACTGACCGATGACGGTGGAGACCAGGATATGCTCTCGGCTGGTCAGTGGGTCGGCGTTGATGCCCAACATCCCCAGCAGGCTCGTCACCGTGGTGTTGATGCGTTCCTGCAGCAGCTCGCCGTCGTCCATGATCTCAAACGGCGGCACGGCGAAGGATTTGAGGATGGAAACGGGCACGCCGGCGTTGCTGCCTGGGGTGTAGATAACGAATTCCGCCGCGTCGCGCAGGCGCTGGATGCGCGCGCCATCCTCGCCCCAGTCGCCCAGGCCCTTTTTCCACAGGGCTGCCTGTTGATTGGCGTAGTCTTCCGGCGTCAAGCCCTTCTTGGCGGCATCTTCGTCATTGATCCAGGGCAAGAAATCCTCGCCGCGCAGCTGCGGGAAGGTAAGAAAGAGGTTACACAGGTCGCCCTTGGGGTCAATCAAGATGGAAGGGATGCCATCAATGGCCGCCTCTTCAATCAAGTTTATACACAGGCCGGTCTTGCCCGAACCAGTCATACCCACGCACACCGCATGAGTCACCAGGTCTTTGGAATCGTAGAGGATGAGGTTATCCTCTACCGCCTTTTTCGCGAGGTCATATTCACGACCCAGATAGAACACACCGAGCTTCTCAAAATCCTGCATAATGCCATCTCCTTAGGTTGAGGATCACGTTCGATCATGAACGATGTCGGGCTCGCTGAAACATCAGTAGCAGCGCCCCCGCACTGGTTAGGATTGGGAATCTTCCATGCTTAGAGACTACACGACCAAGGTTACGAGCCAAATGAATCGTCTCCGTTCTCCATCTGCATCGCAAGCTGGCGCAGCCAACCCACGAATCCGCGCACGTCGGTATCAAAGGCCTGAGACACGGCCGAGTAATTGGCGACCAGGCGTTCCAGGCGCGCAATGTCGAGTTCGAAGCCATACAGATTGCGTACGATCTGTCGAAACGCAAGGTACTCCTGCAGGCGATGCGCTGTGCTGATTGATAAGATGGCAGGGCGCCCTTCGCGTTCTACGCTGAATCGTTCCAGCAGGCGTTTGTGCCAGTCAAAGCCTGTGGGTAAGGCGCCATTCAGCTCGGTAGCAACCATCTGTAAGACGCGTTCACAGCCCGTGTAGAAATTGTGCAGCTTGAGCGCCAGATTTTCGTAGAAGATCTGAGCACGCGCTGGGTCGCGTGCAATCTCATCGCGCACCATGAGAAAATCCTGCTGCAAGCGTTGCAGCTTGGCAAGTTCACTCTCAAGATCAGCAGCCAGCTCACGTAATTCGCCCGCACTTTTTTGCTTCATCAGATTTCCTCACCCGTAGACAAGACGCGTTCGCGAAAGCGAGGCTCAAGATCCTCTAGCGGTTTGAGGTCTACCCAGAAATGCGTCATGGCATTCAGTTCACCGAGCGCACGGAAGAAGTCGGCCTTGAGCAGCCCTTCCACGGCCAGGTCAATATCTGATCCGGCCGCGAAGTCGCCGCGCACAAGAGAGCCAAACAAAATGATGCGCTTCACACCATAATGCTGACGTAAATGGGCTGCCATGTATGTGGCTGCCGTACGCGCTTGTTGCGCCAGGCGTGCATGATAGGCACCCTGCTGCTGCTGACTGCGCCGCCAGTATGCGACATACGGCGCTATATCGCTGGTGGAGAGTGGTGAGGTGCTCATAACTCAATTTTAGCACAGGTAGGCGTGATTGTCATCATGACATGGGTGCGAATTTTGGCAAATAAGAACAAATGTGCTATCATTTGCAAGTCCCGCCCATGATGTAAGCCCATCTCATGTCTGTTCCAGGCCTTTGCGAGATACAATCCCTGGTCAGACTTGATGATCGGCGCAGCGCCCCTGTTTACTTCAGTTGGAGGTACCAATGGCAAACGCAATCAACTGGTTCGAGATTCCCGTGACCGACATGCCGCGGGCGGTTGCATTTTACAGCGCGATCTTGAGCGCGGAGCTCACGGCCGACCCGTCCATGCCCGGTTACTTGATGGCAATGCTGCCCTATCAAGATGGCGTCGGCGGCGCACTGCTCTATGGCGAGGGCTATGTGCCAAGCGCCAACGGCGCGCTGCTGTATCTAAACGGCGGCGATGATTTGAACAACGTGCTGGGCAAGGTGGAAGCGGCCGGCGGTCAGGTGTTGACGCCCAAGACGAGCATCGGCGAGAACGGCTTCATGGGTTTTTTCCTAGACAGCGAAGGCAACAAAATCGGCTTACATTCGATGGGATGAGTCCTATGATTCCCCTGCGCTCTCGATCATCATGAAAACGTCGCCGACCAGGCAGTCTGGTCGGCGACGTTTTTTCTTAGAATCTGTCAAAAAACCTATTTCTTTGCTTGGGCTGATTTTACGCCTTGACTCTAGCCGAGGCGGGGAGCCTGGCTGCGGCGATGACGGGTAGGACGCGAGGGCAGCGCTTGCAGCGCCCAGGCCACTTCGCTGCTGGCGCTGTGCAGGCGCCGCGTGGCAATGGGGTGACTGCCCATCAGTCCCTGGCTGACACGCAGCAATCCGAGCGTCATGCGCAGGAAAAGACGGCCCAGCCACGCGCGGCCAGGGGAGGTCAACACAAGCAGAAGGCCGCTCAGAAGCAGCGCCAGGGAAGCCAAAGGGATAAAATTAGAAAAATACATGATCGTGTCCTCCGTGGCGCTCATTGTAGCACAAATGTTCTAGGGTGTCAAAAGGGTCAAGGTGTCGCCGTAGGGGATGACAAACTGCAAGTGCTGGAATTGGTGCTCGAGCGACTAGGGCCGATGCCCTGCTATATCGAGTGGGTGAAGCCGGATGCACCCCGGCGGGTGCGTATTCCTTCGGCGTGGGTGGTGCGATGATCGCCTATCGAGGATGTTGAGCCCGAAACTACGAATGTCATTACATTTGTCATTCGTTTGACAATCGGCGGCCTAGTCATTCCGGGTCTATAAGGGGAGTTATCTATGGCCCTGCAAAGCATTACGGTCAATCTACCGGAGAACCTCTATGAGCGGCTCAAACAAGCATCCCTGGCGATGCACGTACCGCTCGACGAGGTGTTGGTGCGTGCGCTCCAAGTGGGCAGTCCTCCCAGTTGGGAAGATGCGCCGGCCCTTTTTCAGGCCGACCTGGCGGCACTGGATCGGCTCGATGATGACTACCTGTGGCGCCTTACGCGCAGCACCCAACTCAACCAAAGCTGGTTACGTTACCACGAGCTGTTGGACAAGAACGGCAATGGAACGATAGCCGCGAGTGAGCGGGCTGAGATCGAGAGGTTGCGTACTGAAGCTGATCGTTTTGTCTTGCGCAAGGCCCATGCCGCCGCCTTATTGCGCTGGCGCGGGCATCAGGTTCCCGCGCCCGATCCACAAATAACTCTCCTTGCAACTATCTATCGGTAATGCTATACTTGTCCTGCGAACAACATTTCGAACCGGGTTCGTCCGAGGTGACTGATGCAAACTCTAACCACACAACCAACGCCAGGGCATCGACTCCGGCAAATCATGCAAGCCCTGCTCACATTACCACCGGAAAAAATTAGCGAGGTCTGGGACTTCGTCGCCTTTCTCCAGGAGCGTTATGCTGGCACACCCTCTTTGGATGTGAGCGACGTGTGGACGGACCAGGACATGACCGATTTATCCACAGCCAGTCTTATGTACGCCCGGCAATCAGAATGGGCAGGGCCGGATGACGCATGGTAAGACCTGGCGATGTCGTGACTGTCGAGTTCCCAGGCGCAACCGGTACCAAGCGCCGCCCGACCGTGGTAGTGTCTACCGATCTCTACCATAAGACGCGCCCTGATGTCATTCTCGGTGTTTTGACAACCCAGGTAGCAAGCGCCACGATGCCGAGTGATTACCTGTTGCGTGATTGGGCTACAGCCGGTCTCCGTCAACCATCGGCATTTCGCTCCTTCTTGGCAACTATGCCTGCCTCGTCTATCATTGTTGTGGGTCACTTGTCACCGCGTGACTGGGACGCGGTACAGAATTGCCTCAAATCAGCGCTATCCACGTCATGACAATGTGATCGCTGTGTCAACCCGTGACGAAATTACACCTACCTCTGTGATGGCCAAGCCACATGAACGCTAGCCTCGTAGCCGCTTTGATGCCATGACCGATTAGGCGGACGATGATCATTTATGTTAGTTGCCGATCGCTATCCAGTTGACCCATTCCAATGTGGCACAGGCACCCCCCTTCGATACTCAGAATCCATCTGTTCGCACGTCATAGACAAGGGGGTTGCCATAGCCGGCGCTTCCCTCGTTTTGGTTGATTATCACGACTGGAAGCCGCGCAAATGGTTGCGCGAAGATGATCGAGATTGTATCACAGATGGTCGTAAAAAAAGGAACCGATCCATACTGAGCCTTTGCCTGTATTGGCGCATAGGTGCGCAAAATCGTATCATCAGACATTTTCGCTCTTGTCACCGCCCCATCCGCCACCTTCGCCGTCGTGATACTCCCATCCACCTTAGGGCTGAGTTGGAGAGATTGCGCACTGAGGCCGATCGTTTCGTTTAGCGCAAAGCCCATGCCGCCGCCTTATTGCGCTGGCGCGGGCATCAGGCGCCATCGCCCGATCTACAACAATGATCAGGTCAATGATGCCCGGCGTCGCTGGTTAGCGCCGGGTGGCACCCGCCTCGCCCACGATCGTAATATCTTCGTAGCTATCCTGATAGTCCCTTGAACCGATCGCTGAAGGTGGCGATCTGGCCGCAGTGCTCGCGCTTGTGACCGTAGTAGGTGTAGACGATGAAATCCTCCAGGTCGTACTCAGCGCCATACCAGGGCAGCGCGCCGGCCTGACGCCAGAGATCAGCCGGAAGCTGCGCGGCCAGGTCGCGCACCTGCGCGTGTGCGGTTTGATACTCGGCGTAAACCTCGGCGAAGGTCATGCCCTGGCGCTGGTTCACCTGTTCATCGTTGAACTGATCATCGCGCTGGATGAACGCGTCCAAGACGGGAGTCGGATGGCCGGGGTGAACGAACTGATTGAGAAGGTCTACCAGCGCCCACTCGAACGAGCTGAAATGCGCCACCAGGTCCTTGACCGACCAGTAGCCGCACGCGCCCGTCGTCTCCACCTCAGCGGCCGGGAATTGCTCCACGGTGTGCTGCACGGTCAGATGCCCGTACATCAAAATGTCGCTCACATGCATGGCTCCGCCTCCTTCTGATTCCTGCGCGCTTCTCCCTACAGCGGCCCATCGCGCCGCCGCATGCGCTATTGTCCGGCGAACTGCCGCCGCGTCACAGTGAGCTAGACTTCCGAAATCAGCCAGACTTCCGAAGTCTCGCAGCCGGTGACGAGAACCGCGGCGCTATCGTCGAATGAAGCAAGCGACGCGCCAGATGGGCGCGGCAAGAAAACAATCAGGAAAAAAGAGGGACGCGTGAAAGACAAAATCTGCCTGGTGACCGGGGCCACGGATGGGATTGGCAAGGTGACGGCCATGTCGCTGGCGCGCATGGGCGCGACAGTAGTCGGTGTGGGACGCAATGCGCAAAAGACCGCGGCCGTGACGCAGGAAATAAAGCAGGCCACTGGGAATCAAGCCATTGAGTTCCTTGTCGCCGATCTGTCGCAGGTGCGGCAGGTGCGTCAAGCGGCGGCCGAGTTCAAGCGCCGATATGACCGCCTGGATGTGCTGGTCAATAACGCGGGCGGCTATTTTGCCAAACGCCAGGAGACTGCCGAAGGCCGCGAAATGACCTGGGCGCTCAATCATCTCAACTATTTCGTGCTTACCAACGAACTGCTCGACATCCTCAAGGCCAGCGCACCGAGCCGCATCGTCAACGTTTCTTCCGATGCGCACCAGGGCAGCAGCCTCAATCTGAACGATGTCGAGTTCAAGCAAGGCTATGGCCAGGGATGGAAGCCCTATGCCCATTCAAAATTAGCCAACGTCATGTTCACGTACGAGCTGGCGCGGCGGCTCAAGGGCGCCAACGTCACCGCCAATGCGCTCCATCCTGGCTTTGTGGCGACCAAGTTCGGCCACAACAACGGCAGCCTGGCGAGCGTTCTTATGAAAAGCATGCAGAAGCTGGTGGCGCTGACGCCAGAGAAGGGCGCGCAGACCAGCATCTACCTGGCTTCGGCGCCGGCGGTAGAGGGTGTAACCGGCAAGTATTTCTCGAATGGCAAGGTCACCGCTTCGACCAAAGCCTCCTACGATACGGCCGCGGCCGCGCGCCTATGGGATTTGAGTCTGGATATGATATAATTCGGCTGATCGAGGCCGCGACAAGGCGCGCAGCCCAGTTTTTGTACGGAGGAACCCGGCCATGGCTTCTTCTCAATCAGCATGGCGACGCCCAACCCCGGCCGAGTTGCAAGCCGCGGCCGGCAAAACCGTGCCCGATGTCCTGACGCCTGGGTTGACCGTTCTCTTTTGCGGCATCAACCCAGGGCTGTACTCCGCCTTCACGGGTCATCACTTCGCGCGGCCAGGCAATCGCTTCTGGCCGGCCATTCAGCGCGCTGGAATCACCGAGCGGCTTTTGTCCGCCGATGAAGATCAGACTCTGGTGCGTTATGGCTGCGGTATTACCAACCTGGCGGCGCGGGCTACGGCGACGGCCGCAGAGTTGACTCGCTCAGAATTGCGCGCCGGCGGCGAGCGTTTGATCACCCTGCTGGAGCAATTTCGCCCCAGGGCGTTAGCGGTGCTGGGCATCACCGCCTATCGCACCGCTTTTGACCAGCCCAAATCTGCTCAGGGGCGTCAGCCGCAGTCCATAGGCGCAAGCGAGATATGGGTCTTGCCGAACCCCAGCGGGCTCAATGCCCATTATTCGCTGGACGATCTGGCTGCTATCTATCGCGAATTTTGGTTGACCGTGACACGGACTTCTGGTCTTTTGTCTTGACCAGGATTCTGAAGGAGGACCTGCCGTGAGTGTGCGGTCTCGAATTCTGCTTATGCTCGGTCTCCTGCTCTCGTTGCTGATCGTCTTGGTGTTTACCACCCGCGCCCTTCGTCACGCGCCGCGGCCGTTGGTGGATGAAACCATCCAGCCCTGGATGAGCGTCGGTTACGTCGCCCGCTCATACCACATTCCGCCTCCCGTCTTGCTGGAAGCGCTCGGTCTGCCGGATCGGCCCGACCGCCGCCCACTCAGCGCCGTGGCGACTGAGCAAAAACGACCCGTTGGCGATCTCATCAATCTTCTCTACGAGACCATCAAGAGCTACCGCGCCGCCAATCCCACCTCTGCCGCGCAGCCTGCCGAACCATTGCATCCTCCATCGCTGCTGCAGCGCCTCTTTGGGCGCCAGCCACGACCCACGCCATGAGCCTATCGGAAACCCTTCTGCTGGCCTTCTCTACTTACGGCCTGCCTGCCCTGTTTGTGGTCACGGTCATGGCGGCCGTGGGGCTGCCCCTCCCCGTGACGCTGCTGCTGATCGTGGTTGGCTCCTTTGTGGCGCAGGGCGACCTGAACCTGCTTGCTGTCGTGGCCCTGGTCAGCTTCGCGGCCGTGGTCGGCGATCAACTTGGTTATGCCATTGGACGTTGGAGCGGAGAGCGCCTTGTCATTCGTGTGACAGACCGGCTGGGCGGCGCACAGCGCATGGCGCAGGCCGAGACTGCCGTTGCGCGCTGGGGCAGCCTCAGCGTTTTTCTGACCCGCTGGCTGATGACGCCGCTCGGCCCGGTGCTCAACCTCACCTGTGGCATCACGCGCTTTTCCTATCCCACCTTCCTGGCTTGGGACATCGCCGGAGAGACGTTGTGGGTTCTGATCTACGTGCTGCTGGGCAAATTCTTCAGCGATCGCGTGGAAGCCATCAGCGCTACCATGGGCGACCTCACGTGGGTCATCTTGGGCATCGCCGGCGTCATCTTCTTCGGCTGGCGGTTGCTCAAGAGCTGGCGAACCGAGGATAAGCGCGCCAGCAAGTCAGCATCCGATGCACCGCCACCTGCGTAGGTTCACATCTCCCCCGTCACAACGCCCGCATTTGCGACCACACCCTCTGCGTAGGTCACATCTCTGGTGTGACAACGCCCGTGATGCGACGACGTCGTCCGGCCAGGAGGCCGAACCTACCGGGTGACAATGCCCGTTGTGCGATCACGCTCTTCTCCGTAGGTCCCACCTCCGGTGTGACAACGCCCGCCCTGCGATCACGTCGTCCGGCCAGGAGGCCGGACCTACCGGGTGACAATGCCCGTTGTGCGATCACGCCCTTCTCCGCAGGTCACATCTCCGATGTGACAACGCCCGCCCTGCGACCACGTCGTCCGGCCAGGAGGCCGGACCTACCGGGTGACAACGCCCGCGCTGCGATCACATCGTCCGGCCAGGGGACCGAACCTGGGAGAATCCGCGATTAGCCCAGCGTCAGCACCGTGGTCAGCGCATGCGGGACAAGCGCCACGCGCAGGCTGTGTCCGGCTTGATCGGCTGCCCAGGTCAACGCGTCTTCGATGCTGGCCGCCGTGCGCACGTGGCAGGCCGCCAGCGCCGATGGGGTTTCACAACCGACGACCACGAGCCGAAAACGCTCCAGCAGTTGGGCCAGCATGAACGCGCGCTGCGCGCCAGGGGGAAAGCCGTGGGCGCGCATCTCTGCTAAGAGCAGCGCGGGCCGATCGGCGCCCGCGCGCATGAGATCGGCAAAGCGCTGCTCCCCTGCGCCTGCGCCGATGCCCTCTGGGCAAGGGGCAGGCAGGATAACGACGCCTCCCACCGCCAGCGCCGGTCGTTCGACCAATCCCACGTAGGTGGCCGCGCGGCTGGCTTGATAGAAGTTCTGATCTTTGGGGAAACCGACGCCTGCGATGATCACATCGTACGGGTGCGCCGCATGCACCACGCTGGCCGCCTGCGCCGCCACGGCCAGGTGATCGTGCACCGCATCGGGTGCGCCTGCCGCAACGGCCAGCGCCCGCCCTTCTCCATCCAGCACCACGTTCAGCACAAACTGCAGGCGCGCCCGCCGGCCGGCTTCGCGCACCGCGGCCTGAAACGGATTGCCCTGCAGATTCCCCAGGCGCGCACCGGGCTGGTCGAGCATGGCCGGGCCGTGCGTGAAGGCAATCGTTGGCTCCCCGGCGATGCCCACACCTACGATCTTGCTGCCGCCGCTGAACCCGGCGTACTGATGGGGTTCCACCACACCCGTGGCAAGCAGCAGATCGGCGGCTGCCGCCACGCGATTGATCGTCAGCGGAATGCCATGCTCCGTTTGCCCCAGGCTGACCACGTCCTGCTGCGCGTCATGATCCACGACGCGGCAGCGAGCCACGATGTCCGCGCCCAGCTTGGCGATTTTCTCAGCCGGCGTGCTGGCGCGATGGAGGCCGGTGGCGCACAGCAGGGTGATGTTGGCATCGGGGACGCCGGCCGCGGACTTCGGCGAGCTCAGTCGAGCCGCCAGCTCAGCCAGCAGCGCCGGGACCAGCACCTCATCGGGACAGGCGCGGGTGGCATCGGTAAAGACCAGGCACACCTGCACGTCTGGCTGCGCCAGGTCACGCAGACGCGGAGCGCCCAGGGGATGAGCCAGGGCCTGCGTTACGGCCGCAGGTAAGTCCTCCAGCGGCGGGAACGCGGGCGCCGCGATCACGTCGAGGCTGGCAACCGCGGGCGGCAGGGAGAAAGTCAGGCGGCCCCGGCCAAAGGGCGCCTGGTAACTCTTGCCCACGCCGCCGGATTCTTCATCTCTCTCCATCCCCATCTTCAATCTGCCAATCTGCTGGTCACGCCGCCAACTGCGCCTGGAAATGGGCCACCGAGCGCTGAATCACCTCCTGCTCCCACCAGGTGCGCGAAAATGTATGATCTGCGCCTTCGATCCACACCAGGGTGCAGCGCTCGCCAAGCGCTTCTTTGTACATCTCCCCATTGTATGGCGGCACGGTCTGATCAGCCGTGCCGTGGATGACCAGGACAGGGCCGCTGTGCCCACGCGCCTCATCCACAGGGCGCACGCGCATGACATCGGCAATCATGCCCTGACCCACAATCAAGCCGCCAATGTCCAGCCCTGTCTCTACGGGCGTCG
>CXWK01000292.1_pt1 | contig 21801 bp, 15 predicted proteins | sample 590851 | NCBI WGS metagenome assembly CXWK01 (sample SAMEA3498364, study PRJEB10139) | wastewater metagenome | biome: wastewater treatment plant; material: activated sludge | place: Denmark | collected 2014-08-01 | reverse complement strand
ACCGAAGCGTAGACAACGCCGATCCATTCCGAACCAGGTCGGTTCGGAAGCGTCAACGAGGGGCGACGACACCATGCCGAGTGGACCAGGCGGACTGAGATCTCGACTTCGTTTGCCCAGGCGCGGGGACTCGGCCCGGGTGCAAGCGCGCGTTCGGGGACGTGCGAGCGACGACACTTCTAGCGGGGTTACTGCCGGTGGTGCAACGGGCGACACCTCGGCGCCCTCGACCGGTGGCGGCGTCCCTCAGGCGGTCCGGGCCAGCAAAACGGGCGCCGGCGCAAACGCTCAAGGCCGCGGGCGCAATGCACCGATCCGCAGCTGGATGATTACCAAGTTCAGCCTGCTGCACGGGTGGCTCTATGACCGCTCCGACGGGCGTCTTGGCGGCCGGCTAGTTGGCAAAGACATGTGCCTGCTGTGGCACACCGGTCGTAAGTCGGGTCAGATCTACCGGACCGCACTGCTGTGCGTGCCCGATGGCGACGACATCATGGTGGTCGGGTCGTTCTTCGGGAACGCCAAACATCCCCAGTGGTACCGCAACCTGCAATCCTCGCCAACCTGCACCGTCCGGTATCGCCGTTGGAAGGGTGAAGCGACGGCCCGCACGTGCGAAGGCGATGAACGCGCTGCGCGATGGGCGGTGCTGACAGAACGTTGGCCTGCCTTTGAGGGCTACGCGGCAGAAACCGACCGTGAACTCCCCGTGGTGGTGCTGTCGCCGGTCTCAAAGTGAGCGCTGGTGGCGTGGTGCTCGCGGCCGTTCCGGTTGTGAGGACCTCGCTCTGTTAGCCCACTTTTCTGAGGCGAAACCGGTTATCCGACGGGGCGCCGAGCGATCAGCGAAAACATTGTCGGCTGTCCAAATCGGGTCAGAATTCGCCGCGTAGCGCTGTAGCGAGCGTCGGCGGTCCGTTCATGGCTGAGGAGCAGCAGGCCTTCATCCGTGAGCAACTTAACGAGGTGAAAGTCGTCGAGGCCAGAATCCGCGTGGAACTCCGCAGTCGCGCCCAAAGCGTCTTGGTCGAGCGCGGCCGTGGCCTGGTTTCGGCCGCGGCGGAGCTTGCGCATGATGCCGGGTACCACGTCACCTGGGTGGCTTCGGACCTTGAAGGCGACATAGTCGGCTTTCAACGCCAGGCTCGCCACACCTCGGCGTTCGTCGCTCGGTGTGGGGTCGAAAACGCTCATGAAGACGCCGCCCGGAGCGACGGAGCGGGCTAAAAGGCGGATGGTGTCGTCCACGTCGCCGAGATGGTGAAGTGCAGAAGAGATAGTGACCAGGTCAAAAGAACGGTCTCCATCGGAGAGAAAGTCGGCGAGTTCAGAGCACACCTGCCTTGGAGGGAACGCTAGGCCGGCCGATTTTCGAGTCATGATCGCCAACAGCTCTGGTGTGATGTCGCAAGCGGTCACATCGCAGCCGCGAGCGGCGAGTTTCAACGCCACGTTGCCTGAGCCCGCGCACGCGTCTAAAGCGGTGGGACGCCCTGGACCTGGTGTGCGTAGGGCGCTGAGCGCGACGCTGATGCGGTCCTCAAGGTATGACTGCGAATGGGGGTCGATCACGCAGGTCTCGGTCGACTCGTAGCGCTCGGCCGTCTGCCCGTAGTAGCGGCGGTTTGCCTCGGCGACAACGTCAGATCCGAACGCGAGGTAGGTGCTCGCTGCGCTCACGGAAGTACTCCTTCTTCGACGATCTCAGGCAGCAAAAGTGGACTGCCTTGCGGTCGGCGCGTTGAAGGTTGGGGGAGCCGATCGATTGCAGAACGAGACTATTGACCTGGCCCAGTGGCAGCGATGTCGCGGTGTTCGCCTTTAACCAAGTCGCTCACAGTGTGAGTGCTTGTGCATCAAGCCCTGTAGGCGCCTGTTGCAATTGAGCATTTCTGAGGCTGGGTCTCGGGGTCAGGCGGTGTGGCGCCACCGCAGCCCGGCGCGGTCAATTAACCCGAACAGGAGCGGTACTGGGAGCCCGATGACGTTGGTGGGCGTCCCCACCACCTTTTCGACGAACGCGGCGCCAATACCCTGAAGTCCGTAGGCGCCTGCCTTATCGAGCGGTTCGCCCGTCGCGACGTACCACGCGACCTCGCCGCTCGACATGGGACGGATGGTGACCTCTGAGCGGTCAGACGCCCAAACCGTGCTCGCCGAGTCGCCCCTATCGAGCAGCACCGCGATCCCGGTCAGGACCTCGTGCCGCTGCCCCTGCATGCGGGAAAGGATGTTCGACGCGTCGACAGGATCCGCCGGTTTTCCAACGATCGCTCCGTCGAGGACGACGGTCGTATCCGCCGCGATCCACACGGTGTTCGAGCCGCCATCGGCGTCTGGACCACCCGGAGCGGCGTCGGTGGCGGGAACGGCTGCGGCAGCTGCCTGCGCCTTGTCGACCGCCAAGCGGGTGACGTATTCGGCCGGTGCCTCGTCGGGAAGCGGACGTTCGTCCACATCGGGAACGACAACCGAAAAGGGGATCCCAAGACTGTTCAGGATGTCGTGGCGGCGCGGCGAAATCGATGCAAGAACGACCGACACAGGGCGGTCGTCGAGGGTCAGAACGATGCGAGCCGAACCGCTTTGCTGAGTGTCGCTTGGCGATCCACCGTGTGGCACGTCAGCCACCCGACACGATGAGGTCAGCTGCCCGTCCGGGAGGCTGGTCGGAGTCAAGGTCGTCGAGGAATCGGTGGGGCAGAGCGACGGGTCGCGGTCCTCCAGAGTGGCTCCTAATGACCCGTAGCGCCTCGATCGGGTAGGTCGCTTCCTGGTCGACGCCCGACATGATCCCCTCGATCTGACCTGGGTCGTCGACGGTGTTCAACGAGGCCCGGACTGCGCGCCCTACGGGAAGCCCGGCGAGATACCAGTTGGCATGCTTTCGAAAGAACTGGATGCCGAGGGGGCTGCCAAACCAGTCCTGCAGCAACTGGGCGTGGCGTTTCATCGTTGCGGTGATCTCGGCCACGGTCGGCGGCGGCGCCGGTTCGTTTCCAGAAAAGACGGCGTTCAGATCGCGGAAGAGCCAGGGACGTCCGAGGCAGCCGCGTCCGATAACCACACCGTCGCAACCGGTCTGGCGCATCATTCGCAGCGCGTCCCAGGGTTCGAGGATGTCGCCGTTCCCGAAAACGGGGATGCTTGTTACCGTCTGTTTCAGCTCGGCGATGGCGTCCCAGTCGGCTTCACCGGAATACAGCTGAAAAGCGGTGCGCGCGTGCAGTGCGACGGCGGCCGCTCCCTCGGCTTCGGCAATCTGGCCGGCCGTCTTGCTGGTTAACAGGGTGTCGTCGACGCCCTTACGGAACTTGACGGTGACGGGAATGTTGCCCGCGGCGCCAACGGCGGCGGCGACGATCCGGGCAAACAGCCGGGGCCGCGCAGGAACGGCGGCCCCGCCACCGTTCCTGGTGACCTTCGGCGCCGGACAACCGAAGTTCATGTCGATATGGTCAACCATGTCCAAGGAGACGAGTTTGCCCACGGCCGCGGCGACCGACTGCGGATCGGTGCCGTAGATCTGCAGCGAGCGGGGCGACTCATCGGGAGCGAACGAGGCCAGCTTCAGCGACCGTTTGTGGCCTTCAGCTAGCGCCCGGGCATTGACCATTTCACTGACGTAGAGCGCGCCACCCATCTCGCGGCACAGCCGGCGAAACGGTGCGTTCGTGACACCGGCCATCGGAGCGAGCACCACGGGTGGCGACAGCGCGAACTTCCCGACGACGGGAACAGCGAATTCGCCTGGCTGTGCGGGGCGGACGTCGCGGTTCAATTCTGATCGGAGGTGGGTCCGAGCACTCATCACTCAACAGCTTGTACGCGTGGCGAGCGTTCCGTCGCATCGCTTCTCCGGTGTACCGGGACGCCGTGCGCGGTTATCGTGGGTGACACGGGCGTCAGGTTTGGGGAACTGCGCCGATACCAAGAGGTCCGCATGGCCGCGCCAACACTCAACGTTCCGAACCCTCCCGACGATATCGACGAGCGCGACGAACCCCACTGGAGTGCCTACCTGCTGCGTTCGGCGCAACGAACCGCGAAGTACCTCACGCCGGCGACCCCATTTACCGGCGGGTCTGGTCCGCGGGTGCGTCAGGCAGCTGACGCCGTGCCCGACCCGGGGCTTGGCCCTGGGGCGGTGACCAGCGTTGCTTTGGATGAGCTCGCGATAGCGGCGTTTCAGATGGTTCGCCGCATGCCAGCACGTTCTGACTGGGACCGGATCTCCACGGAAGTCGAAGCTGCCCTGGCCCTGTACGAGCGGGAGGGCTGGTTAGCTGAACCAAGGACGATGCACGTCGATCCTGGGATGCCCAAGAGCGTCCACCTTCGCGCTGCCAAACGCCGCGCTGTCGAAGTCCTCAGCTTCGACAGTGTGTGGCGACCTCATGCCGGAGAGATGAACGTCGAACGCTGGACGCGGGTTTGGGAGAACGCACGAGTCCGAGCGCTGGTCCATCGGCACGATGACCGACCCAGGCCGTGGGTCGTTGCCGTCCACGGGGCCGAGATGGGCAGGGCCTCTATCGACGGTTGGATCCTGCGTTCCGGTCGGATCTTCAAAGAGCTCGGCTGCAATGTGGTGTTGCCGGTCTTGCCGTTTCACGGTCCGCGCAGGCCGAAGCACTCGGGCCCCAGCCCCAGCTTTCCCTCGCTGGAAATGGTCGACAATGTGCGCGGCCTTGCCCAAGGGCTCTCCGATCTTCGGGCGGTGCTGCACTGGGTGCGCTCTCAAGGCGCAACGGCGATCGGCGTCGAAGGGATCTCACTCGGTGGATACATGACGTCGCTGGTGGCGTCGTATGAGGACAATATCGACTGCGTCATTGCTGGCATGCCAGCGGTTGACTTTCCGGCGGTGTTCCGTCGCAACGTTCCCGAGGAGTTCCGCAGTCGGCCCGAGTACGACCTGCTCAAAGGGCCTGCTGGCGAGTTGCATCGGGTCGTGTCGCCGCTCGAGGTGGCGCCGATGGTGCCCCGCGAGAAGCGTTACATTTTTGCGGGCTCTGCGGATCGGCTGTGTGACGCAGTCGATCAGGTTGCCCGGCTCCGCCAACACTGGGACGCCCCGCAGACGTTGTGGTACCCCGGCGGGCACATGACGGGCATGATGCGTCGCGACGTCTGGCACTTCATGCGTTCCGCATTCAAGAACAACGGGGTCTGGGCGCCGGCGTCCTAGGTCGCCCCTCCGTTCCGGGGCGAATGCCGGCTCCGCCGTGCCGGCGTGCATGCCCAGTAAACGGACCGTTACTTGCGGCGTCGGCGAGCGCGACCTGTGACTTCGTTTGAAGGCTTCGGCGCGCTCGAAGTGGAACCGGAGTTCGATCGGGACCGGCTCGCAGAACTGGGCGACGAGCCGGAGGACGAGGGCTTGCGCACCGGGCTGTTTGAACTGCGTCCGCTCGGACCCGACGGCAGCCCCGCGCCTCGTTTGAGGCCGTCGGCGTCCTGACGGCTGCCCGTCGACCGCGAGCGGCTCGACTGGGATCCCCCTGACGTGCCCCCCGAGCGGGAACGGCTGCCGAGCACACCCCCGAGGACGCCACCCAGGACACCCCCCATTCCGCCGCCCATTCCGCCACCGCTCCGGCTGCGGCTGCGAGAGCCACCAGAGCGCCTCACGCTGTCGAGCACATCACCCATCGTGTCTGAGAAGTCGAATCCGCCGCCGCCCTTTCGGCCGGGCAGCGAGATGGACCCCTGGCCGAGGTCCTTCATTCCGCCGCCGCCGTGCGATGTCGGCGCCTGCGGAGCGGGAATTGCCCGGCCGCCCGCGTTGATCGTCCTCGTCTGGGGCATTTCGCCCTTTTCGAGCTTGCTCGCGCACGCCTCGCACACCGGCACTTCGACGGTCTGACCGTTGGTCGCGATCTCTGCGGTTTCGACGACGTTGCGGTGGCTGGGGTCAAAGAAGCACACCCGCCCAATCTGGCCGGGCACTTCTGGAACCTTCTTGCCATCTAGGAGAGCGGCCGCGGCGTCCAAATTCCAACGAACCTGCGTGAGGTCTTGGGAAACCTCTGTCAGTGGGTTGAGCGTTTTGGCGGCTTCGAGCTTTCGTTGAGCGTCGAGGAAGCCCACGTTGGCGTCCGAAAAGTGCTTCTCAGCGTCCGCGTTGCCCGAGATCGCAACCGTTGGTTCAAGTTCGACGATTTCGGTCGAAATGTCACCGATCAGTGCCTGGACTTCTCCGCGCGCCTCGTCGACGAGTTCTCCTTGGTGGGCGTTGTTCTTCTTCTTGCCCCGTCGGAGGAACAGCCAGATGACGGCGCCGATCGCGATGAGCACGATCAGAAAGATGATGAACCCGCCGCCACCGCCCGAGGAGTCCGCTGAACTCGACGTGTCATTTCCTTGGGGTGCGGGTACCTGGGCTTGACCTGGATTGTCGGCCGCATCGGGTGTCGGATCGGCCGTGTCGAGCTGTGTCGCAAACGCCGTCCAACCGACCGCGTACCCCTGGCCGACTGATTCGTTGGCGGCGTCCAGCGCCTCGCCGACTTCGGCATCTGTGTAGACGGTGCTGACCGCGTTGACGTACTCGTCGCTGATCACCAGTACCGAGCCGTCGACGGGCATCTGCTCGATGACATCCCGTCCGAAAACATCGCCACCTTCGGAGGGTTCATCGGTCAAAACAACCATGTAGATCGGTGCGCCGACCTCGTTAATCGCTGCGCCAGCGAGTTCGATGGCGTCAATCTGGGAATCGGCGTCGACGCCATCTTCGAGGTAGTAGCCCCGAAAGCCGAGTTGATCAGCGACTTCGCTGGCCTTTGGCTGGCCGCTTTGGGCGCCGGCGGCAGCTGACAGTAGAGCGGCGGCGAGTAACCAAATGCAGAGCGTTACGAGGCCCGTCTGTTGAGTAATACGCCTCACGGCACTTTCCATCGTCGTCTCCCCGTTTGAAAACGCTCAGCCAAGCCGGTCGGTCTCACGCTGTATCGCTGGTCCGGTCCAAGACCGTATTACAAGGGGAAGTGTCGCGTTCGAGCGCATGGGTTTCCGATGGAGCGGGGTGAATTGCGCCGAGAGCTGCGGTCGGTATTGCGCTGTTAGCGGGTGATGCAGCGAGGTGGCCGACACGTGACTAAGAGCGGCAGGCAGATCTAATTCGTTAAGTAAACACTAAGAGAAAGGCGGTGGGCCTGAATTACCTCGTACTTTGCCGGGCGTCGAGCAAACGGCCTGTGCGCGAGCTCGGGTTCCCAACAAGGAGTGCATCCAGTGGACTTTATTCTTGGCTTCATCATCGACATCATTGTCGGTCTGATCGGCAGCTTGCTGACCGACCTTTTGACCGACCTTCTCGGTGGTCTTTTCTAAGAAACGTGTTGACGGTCGAGCTCAAGTTCGGCCGGAAGGCAGCTGTTTAGGCCGGGCCCTGGGAGTCTGATTTGCTCAGATTTCCAGGGCTTTGCCGCGAAGTGAGCCAGGCGACGCGACGTCGCCTAATGAGCGCAGCCGCAGCCCGATCCGCATCCGCCGCCAGAGGGCCGGGCCCTCGATCGAGCAGGCGCGGGCGTAGGCGCCGAGGCGCCACCAGTCGAGCTGAACACCGAGAGCAGCCTGACGCAGTCCTCATGACCGTCGGGGCACACTGCGACGGCGTTGGCCTCAGACATGGTGCGGCGCTCTTCGAACGTTGCGCCACAGGTGCGACATCTGAATTCGTACAGCGGCATGGGCCGTCCTCTTTGTGTGGGTATCTCGGCCTGGATAAGGCGAGATCCGTGCGGATCGAACCGCGTTCCTCAGTGGATCGCAAGACGGGTCAGCCGGGGGGGGCGGTGACGTCGGCACAGCCCGATTTTGCCATGTCCAAGACGCCAGGGGATTACCGCTGGAAGCGATGAATGATTTGGGGCTCCAGCCGTTAGCCTCGGGGTTGATTCTGTCTCGCGCCTCAGTCCTGTGGCGTCGGCGCTCGAGCATTGGCGCCGGCTGCGTACGGGGCGCTGCGCCGTTTGCGTGGGACGCGAATCAACAATGACAATGGCGAGCTAGATCGTCCGGGACAGAGGCGGGCTAGATCGTCCGGCCGGTTGGAGCTAGTTCGGGTGGCCACCGGACAAGTTTCACGAACGACGCGAGGAAACTGATGAGCGACATAAGGCCGGGAACCGTGCTCACCGGAGCGCAGGCCCTGATCAAAAGCCTTGAACACGAGGGCGTCGAGGTCATCTTTGGACTGCCCGGTGGTGCCATCCTGCCCGCGTATGACCCGATCATCGAATCGCCGATCCGCCACATTTTGGTACGTCACGAACAGGGCGCTGGCCACATGGCCGAAGGCTACGCACACGCCTCGGGACGCCCCGGGGTCTGCATGGTGACGAGCGGTCCGGGTGCGACCAACATCGTGACGCCACTCGCCGATGCCTATATCGACTCAATTCCCATGGTGGCGATCACCGGTCAGGTCAGCCGCGCGGGCATCGGTACCGACGCCTTTCAAGAGGTCGACATCACCGGGATCACCATGCCGGTGACCAAACACAATTGGCTGGTACAAAGCGCCGCCGACATTCCAAACGTCATCCGTGAGGCCTTTCACATCGCCACGACCGGGCGGCCCGGCCCCGTTCTGGTCGACGTTCCAAAGGACGTCCTCACCGAAACGATGGAGTGGTTCTGGCCGGACGGCGTCGATCTCCCCGGTTACAAGCCGACCCTCAAAGGGCATCCCAAACAGATTAAACAGGCCGCTCAGCTGATCGCCCAGTCTCGACGGCCGGTGATCTATGCCGGAGGTGGCATCCTCAAGGCGCGGGCAGCCGAGGCGCTGCGGGAGCTTGCCGAGCTCACCAACATTCCTGTGGTGACCACCCTCATGGCCAGGGGAGCGTTCCCCGATGGGCACCCGCTGCACCTGGGCATGCCAGGCATGCACGGTATGTACAGCGCCGTCACCTCGATGCAGCGCTCCGATCTGCTGATCACCTTGGGTGCTCGTTTCGATGACAGGGTCACCGGCAAGCTCGACGCGTTCGCTCCCGACGCGAAGATCATCCATGTCGATATCGACCCCGCCGAGCTGGGCAAGGTCCGCCAACCAGACGTCCCCATCGTCGGTGATGCCCGCATCATCATCGAGGCGATCATCGACGAGGTCCGCGCGGACCACACCGGGCCAGACGCGATCGAGCGGCAAGAGTGGCTTGACGTCGTTCAGGGCTGGAAGACCGAATACCCATTGCGTTACGTCCAAGAGCCGGACGGGCCCCTGAAGCCACAGTTCGTGTTGGAACGCCTTCGCGACCTCAGCCCGGCGGACACCATCGTCGCCGCGGGCGTGGGCCAGCACCAGATGTGGGCGGCACAGTTTTGGCATTTCACCGCGCCGTACACCTGGATCAACTCCGGTGGTCTGGGCACGATGGGTTTCGCAGTGCCGGCCGCCATCGGAGCCAAAGTCGCTATGCCCGAGCGCACGGTGTGGGGTGTGGATGGCGACGGCTGCTTCCAGATGACCGCTCAGGAGCTGGTGTGTGCGTCGGTCGAGCAGATCCCGGTCAAGATCGCCATTTTGAACAACTCGTACCTGGGCATGGTGCGTCAGTGGCAGGAGCTGTTCTATGAGGAGCGGTACTCAGAGGTCTACCTGTCGCCGGACCTGCCCGATTACGTCAAATGGGCAGAGTCGATGGGGTGTGCTGCGTTTCGTTGCGACCACCCAGGCGACGTCGACGCGGTGATCGAGAAGGCCAATGCCATCAACGACCGCCCGGTGGTGATCGACTTTCGCACCGACTACCGCGAGAAGGTCTTTCCAATGGTGCCGTCGGGTAAGTCCAATGACGAGATCATCCTCGGACCTGAAGAGGCCTAAACGTGCAACATCACATTCTGAGCGTCCTTGTGCTGAACCGGCCTGGAGTCTTGACGCGAATTGCTGGCTTGTTTTCGCGGCGCGGTTTCAACATCGTGTCGCTTGCGGTCAGCCCGACCGACGACGAGCGCTACAGCCGGATGACGATCGTTGTCGACGTCGAGTCTGCTCCACTCGAAATGATCACCAAACAGCTCAACAAGCTGGTCCCCGTCATCAAGATCTCCCACCTGGCGCCCGACTACTCCGTCGAGCGGGAAATGATGCTGGTGACGGTCAACGCCGACATTGAACAGCGCTCCAAAGTCATCGAGTTGGCCAATCTGTTCGATGCTCAGGTTGTCGACGTCGGAGCCACCGCAATGATGCTGATGAGCGCGGATCATCCCGACACCCTTGACACGCTCGAAACGCTGCTCGAACCTTTCGGCATCACCGACGTCCAGCGCACGGGTCTCGTCGCCCTACCAAAACTTGGGACGACATCGCGCCAGCTGAGGGTCGCGTCTGCCATCTAGCAGATAGCGCCAATTTCAGCGTCGGTCCTATGATCCACAGCTACGCCTACAGGCCGGAACCTGATTTCTGACAACATCACGGCGCTCGTGGCGTCACGCCACCGTTCGAACCGTGCAGGTTCAGAGCCGTTCAATGACAAACAAGGAGCCCACAATGGCTGCCAACGTCCTTTACGACGCCGATGCCGACGAGTCTTTGATCTTTAGTCGCAAGGTCGCCGTTATCGGTTACGGATCGCAAGGTCACGCGCATGCTCGCAACCTGGCCGATTCGGGTGTGGACGTTCGCGTCGGCCTGCGTGAAGGCAGCGGATCGTGGGAGAAGGCCGAAGCTGCTGGTCTTCGGGTCGTCACCGTCGACCAGGCGACCGCAGAAGCCGACGTGATCATGATCCTTTTGCCCGACACCGAACAGGCCCGGGTCTACAAGGAATCGATCGAAGAGCACCTGTCAAACGGCGACTCGCTCGTGTTCGCACACGGATTCAACATCCATTTTGGTCAGATCAAGCCGCCCGAAGGCGTCGACGTCTGGATGATCGCTCCGAAAGGTCCGGGTCACCTCGTCCGCCGCACCTTTGAGGAAGGTGGCGGCGTGCCTGCCCTCATGGCGGTCTCGTCCGACGCCACGGGTAAGGCCCGCGATCTGGCGCTGTCGTACGCCCGGGCTATCGGCGCAGGGCGCGCCGGGGTCATCGAGACGACGTTCTCTGAAGAGACCGAGACCGACCTGTTCGGTGAGCAAGTGGTTCTCTGCGGTGGGCTGACCGAATTGATCCAGTCGGGTTTCGACACCCTCGTCAACGCCGGATACCAGCCTGAGGTTGCGTACTTTGAGTGCCTGCACGAGGTGAAGCTGATCGTCGACCTCATCTACGAGGGCGGCATCGCCAACATGCGTTTCTCCATCTCCGACACTGCGGAATATGGCGACTTGACCCGCGGTCCTCGGATCATCACCGACGAGACCCGTGCCGAGATGGCCAAGATCCTCGGCGAGATCCAGGACGGCAAGTTCGCACGCGACTGGATCCTTGAGAACCAGGCTGGACGTCCGCACTACACAGCGCTGCAGCGCAAGGGTGAACGTCACCCGATCGAAAAAGTCGGCGCCCGCCTTCGCGGGATGATGCCGTGGATCGGTAAGGGCAAGGACCGTCCCCGCGACATCTCGGGGGGATAGCGCCATGCGGGTTGCGTTCATCGGCGCAGGTTTGATGGGCGCCCCGATGGTTTCCAATTTGATCGAGGCGGGCCACGATGTCGTGGTCCGTTCTCGCGTTCCGGATCGGCTCGCCGACACAGGTTGGACGGTCGTGGCCGACATCGCCCTCGCGGTGGACGGCGCCGCGGTCGTCTGTTCGGTGCTTCCTGACTCACCCGAAGTCCGAGCGGCCATCGACGATGCGACCGGCTGTCTGCAACCCGGTGCGGTCTGGCTGGACATGTCAACCATTTCGCCTGCAGCCGCCCGTTCGCATCAGAACATCCTGCACGATCAGGGGGTCGCCTACCTCGACGCACCGGTCTCCGGCGGGCCAACCGGCGCTGCTGAGGGGACGTTGGCCATCTGGGTCGGCGGCGATGAGGAGGCCTTTGAACGGGTCCTCCCGCTGCTGTCGGTGCTCGGTCGACCGGGTGCCATCACCCGCGTGGGCGACAGTGGGGCTGGACAGGTAGTTAAGGCAGTTAACAACTACCTCGCGGCCGCGAATATGGCGATCGCCGCTGAAGGCATGGCGATGGCCAGGGCCGCGGGCGTCGACCCGCACGTCGTCCGCGAAATGGTTCTTGAAGGATCGGGCGGCTCGTGGCAGCTCGATCGGGCCATCCCAAAGCTGTTGGCTGGCGATCTGAATCCGGGGTTTCGCCTCGCTCATTCGATCAAGGACCTCCGCATCGGGCGGGCGCTGCTTGACGGCGCGGGTCTGGGAATGCCGCTGAATCGCTCGGTTTTGGACCGTTTTGAGCAAGCGCTGGCGGTATACGGCCCCGACGCTGATTGGGGTGCAGCGGGAGCGCTCGCCGTCGGAGAGACCGAGATCGGCTGACGTGGCTCCAGACCAGCCCTGAGTCTGTTTGTTCTGGCGCGTTCGCGTCTCACGTGCAGTCACGATGCGCTTGGTGGGGTCTTGCATGGGACCCCACCGACCGTTCGGTCTAAGGTCCAATATTGCTGTGGCCTGGAATGATATTGGGCAGTCCTCTGGGTGACCTGGGCACTTTCACGATTAGCCCACGTCGCAGCGCAGGTTTCGCCGGATCCAGGTTCAGTCGGTGCCCGAGTGCGTCGATAACACGCCCATGAATCACATCGGGCGTCACCCCGCGGACGCCGGCAGCACGAAACCACCTACCGGGATGTCGGCACCCACGAGAAGGGCAGTGGTTTGAGCGCACCTTCTAGCGATTCCCGACACGGCGCCGCCGGCGCTGGCTTTGGCGCACCCGGCGAACAGGACCCCCCTGCAGGTCAAGCCTCCTGGCTGCCGGCGGGCCTCGCCATGCATTTCAGCGAGGTCCCAGCGGACGCTCCGACAGGCCCTCCAGCCAATGTCTTGGCGCAGACGATTGCGCCGATGCCTCAGCACGTTGAGGACGAGGTCATCCCTCCGTTCGAACCCGTACTTCAGGACGGCCGCTCCGACGCGCTCCTCAGCCAACTGCGTGGCACACCCGGCGGCAATCCAGTCGGGTTCTCGCGCCTGGCAGCGCTTACAGGCGCCGTCGTCGGTATCGCCGCTGTCTTGTTGGGTGGCAAAGCTGCCGCCGCGCTCATGCTGGCAGCGACACTCGTTGCTGCAGGAGTGATCATCGCCAAAACCGGTCTGTCGAGGCTTTGGGTGCCCGTTGCGTCCGGGCTTGCCCTCACCGGCGCCGCGATCACCATCGCACGACTTCGATCGATCGGGGACCCGGACGGGCCCGTCCCGCTGGTAGCAGCGGTTGGTATCGCTGCTGTCCTGCTGCTCGGCGTTGCCATCAGCCGCATCGGCACAATCGCCGACGTTGACCGGCGGGTGAGTGGTCGAGCTAACGCCATCTTGGCCGCCGCGGGCTTGGTCCTTGCGGTCTGGGGCTTGTCCTTCCTCGAGGTGGCGACCGACGCAACCGGCGACCAATGGTGGCTGTTGGCGTGGGGAATTGCGGCGTCTCTGTGCGCAGCTTGGGTGGTGCGCCCCGTGTTGGGAGTCCAGAAGCTCCCCGCGTCTCGAGCTTTCCTGCACCTGGGCGCATTCTCGGTCTGCGTTGCCGCGGTCCTTGCAGGTCCGCAACTGCTGGGTGATGTCGCTTCTGGCCTTCAAGACGTCGCCCTAACCGTCGGCATCGTCTTGTTGCTGTGCGCGGCGGCTGGGGGTTCGCTGTTGGTCGACGATGAGGCAGACGAGGACGAGACCAAGCGATCGATCCTCGACCGCGCATGGCTCATCGTGCTGTTGGTCGCCCTCCTTGCGGCGCCCCTCGCAGCGGTCGTCGCGAGCGAACATTCCGTCAGCGAACGAGGTCTGCAGATCTTCTTCCTGGGATGGGCGACGGCCAACGTGGCGGTCGTCTGGGCCATCCTGCGAGCCAGACAAACCCGCCTCGAACATGAACCGGTTCGCGACGGAGAGCTCGTCGCCCGGCTCGTTCGTGCAGCGTCGGCGCAGGACCGCGGCGCGGTCCTACTCCAAGCCGTCGACGACGCCGTCGGCAAGCGAGACGGCAAGGTTCTTCTGGTTACTCCCGTCGAAGGCGCCTACGCGGTAACGGCGTTTCTCGACCGTGCCGCTCCTCAACGTGTGACACCGGTCAGACACGGCGCGGTCATCTCCGACACCCGGTTGGCGTCGTTGGCCGCTCACGACGTCGTCCGGTTCGATTCTGGGGAACTGCCCCTGGACGCGCATTTCGCCCAGGCGAGCGGTGTCGCCGTTGCAGAAGGTGAACGGCCAGCGATCGTCGTGGTGGCTCAGCGCCGCAAGCTGTCGAGGGGCGACCGAGCTCGTCTCGCGACGGTTGGAGCGGCCGCACGGGAAACCGATTCGCTGTTGGCCGTCCAAGCATCGGATGCGCGGGCGCGTGGCGAGCGACGCTTCCGCACTCTCATAGAGCATGCCCAGGACATCGTCGCCGTCGTCGACGATGCATCCAACTGGAACTTTGTGTCACCTGCCGCCGAGCGGCTCTTGCGTCGCAAGGACACGATGCTGCTGGGGACTCCTTGGTTGGGAGTCGTTCCGGGCGAGGACCAGCAGCGCGCAGCGGAATGGCTCGCCGCTATCCGTGCCGGCGAGGCGCCGCTCAACCTCGAGGTTCGCCTTGTTGACGCCGCTGGCGTGACCCGGTGGTTTGAGATTTCGGGTCTTGACCTGCGCAACGAGCCTGAGATTCGCGGTGTCGTCCTGAACGCTCGAGAAACGACCCAGCGGCGCCAGGCCGAAGCGAAGCGGCTGGCCGCGGAGGCGAGATTTCGGGCGTTGGTACAAACCTCAGGGGATGCGATTGGTGTCCTCGATTCTGAAGGGCGGCTGCAGTTCGCCAGCAGCGCTGTTTCTTCGGTCCTCGGGGTTGAGCCTTCCCGGTTGATCGGACGCCACATTCGCGAGTTCTCCGGCACCATCGTCGACGTCGACCGTGGCCTGTGGGCGGCGTTAGCGCAGATCGGGCGCCCGGACCGCCCGTCCGGCCCGATCGAACGGAGCGGTGAACTGGTCATTCGGGCTGCAGGCGGCGAGGTTCGTGTACTCGACGTGTCGGTTCGCGACGAACGCGATGTCGAAGCTATCGGCGGATTCGTGATTGCGGCCAGGGATGTCACTGGTCAGCGCGCACACGAACGCAGCACAGCCGTCATTGCTCAACTCGACCCCGAAACGGGGCTCGCCACCCGCGTCGCGCTCGGCAGGCGGGTTCTCCAAGTAGTGCAGGATCTGGGCAGTTCGAGCGACGTGGTTGCCGTGATCGCCGTGGAACTGGCTGGCATCTCGACCTTGGACGAACGGCTACATGCCGGTGCGGCGAACCGGACGATGATCGAACTGACGCGGCGCGTCCGCCCGATGTTGACGCCCCGCGACCTGATCGCCCGCGTGGGCCGGGACACGATTGCCGTGCTGCTGGTCGACAGACACGCGCCCCAGGTCCATGATCTGGCGGTGAGTATCCGCAAGGTGGTCTCTGACCCGGTAGTGATCCGGGGTGCTCAGATCCGCCTCCACACCTCGGTCGGGATGGCCATCGACCACGGACGGGGTCAGTCGGATCCGTTGACCTCGTATCAGCGAGCCATGCAGGCACTCGAAGCGAGCAAACAGCGGGGCGGCGACATCGAGACTGCCTACGCCAACGAGCCGTTCGATCAGACATGGGGCGCCAGGCTCACCGAGGCGCTTGACCACAACGAGTTCGAAGTTTGGTACCACCCCGTTATCGCGGTCGAGACCGGCCAAGTGGCAGCCGTCGAGGCCCTCGCCCGATGGCGTCACCCTGAACGCGGTGTGCTCACCCCTGCAGACTTCTTCGAAGTTGTGTACCGCGCCGGGTTCATCGCTCAGCTCGGGACGTGGATCAGCACCAGAGCGTTACGCGACCTGGCGTCACTCATCCGGCGGGGCGCCAACATTTCCCTCGCTCTCAACACCTCCGAGAAGGAATTGCGCGATGTCCACTATGTGGAGCGCCTCGCCGACGTTCTGCAAGAGGAACAGATCGCCCCATCGCGCCTGATGATCGAGGTGCCTGAGCGGGCGTTCCTCGCCGCCGACCGGTCGATCGGTCCCGGTGTCCGACGTCTTCGGTCGCTCGGAGTCGTGACGGCACTCGACGACTTTGTCGGCGGTCCCGAAGCGCTTGCCTATGCGCGACAAGCCGGTTTCGACGTTGTGAAAGTGGACCGACGGGCGGTCAGTTTCCCGGGCGGAGGTGGCGATTCTGATGCGCTCCTCACCAACCTGGTACGAGCTGCTGGACAGGCCGGCATCGAAATCATGATCGAAGGTGTCGAAGACCAGCGAGAGCTCGACACCCTGCGCCAACACGGTCTGAGACATGCGCAGGGGTACCTGTTCGCCAAGCCGATGCCGCTCTCAGATCTGATCAAAGCCCTCGGCCTCCGCTGATCCGAACCCCCGGGGCTCGACGGGTAGGTGACGACGGCTAGCTCGCCCAGTCGCCCACATCTGAGGCCAACACAACGGTCACCCCGCACCTATTCGGGTACGGGGTGACGTCGGTGCATCGATGTTGTGCGCGGCGCTCGCTCGGCGGGGATCCGCCGGAAACGGGCGGTATCGCTACCGAACGGCGCAGTGGTACAGCTTGCGGGTCTCTGAAACCTGGGCGACTTCGACGACGTTCCAGTGCTGGGCCAGCAGCGCTTCGAAGGTTTGCTCGTTGTAGTCGCGGTGAATGTCGGCGTCGGTCTTGTTGGCGCTGATCGAGCGGACCATCGGGTCGTCTCGGTTCGGGAACTCGATGACCAGGTTGGTGTCCATACTGGCCAGCCACCCCAGATAGTCGGTCATTGGAATGTTGCGACCGATCACGATGTGATGGACAACGGCCAAGGCCAGCACCAGGTTTGGTTTGGCCCGGGCGACGATATCGGGGCGCTCCTTGCCTCGGAAGCCGAGCCCGGGTGAGGGGTCTGCCATGTCAAAAACGATGGGCGTGATGTTGGTGGAACCTTCGGAACGCAATGTCCGAAACAGTCGTTCGACCGTCAATTCGTCGACGTCCATCGCCAGAACAAAGTCGGCATGTTGAGATGCGATGCGCGAAAAATATCCGTCGTTGCAGCCGACGTCCCAGGTGATACCGCCAGGATGTGCAGCGGCTGCCCGGTCGACGAACGGTCCTTTGATCTGCCGATCCGCCGAGACATGGCCGCACTGGTTGTAGTCAGCCCATTCGCTTTTGGCTTGCTTCCATTTGAGTCGTTCGACCGTGTTGCGTAGCGAGATCGCCTGGGACTGGAGCATCCGCTGGGAGAATCGCTTGGAGACCTTGTTCTTGCTGGGGTTGTCGGGGTCTTCGGGGACGGCTTTGCGTTCCTGGCGGGCGTTCATGAACACGTTGATGTTGGTGCCCCTGCGGAGCCGGTCACGGAAGCTGAGCATGCCGGCCATATCCGTAGCAGGGATGCCCTCAAGGCTCCCCCGGAGCAGAGGGCGAAAACGAATGTCCTTGTAGCTCTGAAGCATCAGCGGGTAGAGGTTCATCTGGAGGAACTGGCGGTACCCAATCCACGGCAACGGGCGTTCGAAGGTCTCGAAAGAGCCGACGTCGATGAAGCTTGGGTTCACGCCATCGAACTGGACGTTGTACGGCGTCCCATCCTTCAAGATGAAGCCGTTCTCGATACAGCTGACGAGGATGTCGAGCTGGGTCAAAGCCGTTGCCTTAAGCATCGAGAAGGACCACTCGTACGGGTAGGTGATCACCGGGATCCGCTTGTGCTCAAGTAGCCCCGCCCACTGGCCGTCGGGCATACGAACACTTTGGGGGTCCACCAGCTTGCTGTCGACGACCTGCCCCGATTGGAGGAAGCCTTGGAAGAATTCAAGGTCGGAAAGGCGCTGGTAGTCGCTCAAGCTCCGCTCACTGAGGGCTCGGTAGATCCGCCCATCGTCGTAGAAGACGCGGCTCTGCGGGTCGCGGAATGAGCCGAGGTCGGTGGCGACGTTCATGTAGGTGCTCCCTCGTTACGACTGGTCACGCTTCGGTGAAGGCCGAGCTCTGCGCTAGGAGGCGCCGGACTCTGGCCAAAAAAATCGCGGGCACCCTGTGCGGCACCCGCGATTAAGAGCTTTGTTCTTGCCGATCAGGCGACTACAGGCGGTCGTCCAGGCCGTCCTTTTCCTTGCGGAACGGCGATGTGATCTTGGCCCACACCGAGGAGAAAAAGACGCCGATCGTTGCCAGCACGCCCAGCACAGCGCCGACGATCACAGTCCCGGTCGCTCCGTCCAGGTAGGCAAACCCGGGGAACGCGAACAGAAGGAGGGCAAGGAAGAGTCCGCGAGAGACAAGGTGACGAGTCGAAAGCATGAGTGTCTCCAATAAAAGACGGCGGGCCGAGGTTTGGCCGAAGAGCAAACCAATGATCTTACTGATGTGGTTGTCAAGGACCGTAGCGCCCTGGCACTTCTTGGCCTTGATGATTTACGCAGAACCTGTATCGGCGGACTCAGCGCCGTCCTTAAACACCCACAACAGAGGTTTTCGATACCTTTCAAATGTTGCACTCCGTGGTGGTGCATGCGAGCCAGGCGGTCGGGAACGGACTGTGAGCCGCTTAATGTCGTAGCCTGCCTGGCCAACAACACGGGCCATCGGGTTCGGGGTTGCCGGTCGATAGGTGCGCAGGAGGCCGTTTTGACGGCAGATAAGTCTCAGGCGGATTCGCCCCGCCGCTGGCTTCCCAGCAAGACGGATTGGGGACTCGACGGCGACTCCCTCGCCCCGATTTGGTTCAGGCTGGCTCAGGTCGGTGCAGTCGCCGTCGTCCTGGCCGGTGTCGCGATGATGTTGTACACCCGCTCTGAGCTCTGGTTGGACGAAGCGCTCAGCGTCAACATCGCCAACGTGCCGTTGTCGGACCTGCCACAGGCACTCAAGCTCGACGGTGCACCACCGCTGTACTACGTCGCGCTCCACTTTTGGACGGCAATCTTCGGCGACGGCAATCTCGCGGTGCGCAGTTTGTCCGCCGTGTTCATGATGTTGGCGGCACTCCCGCTCTGGGCGATCGGTCGGCGACAAGGCGGCCGCTTTGTCGCAGCGGCGACCGTCCTGGTGTTTGTGGTCAATCCGTTCGCCGTTCGGTACGCGACCGAAGCTCGCCAGTATTCGCTCCTCGTGTTGTTGTCGGGGCTCGGCTATCTGGTTCTGGTCCGTGCTCTGGACAAGCCGACGGTGGGCCGCCTGGCGTGTGTCTCGGTGCTGACCGCAGCGCTCATGTACACCCACTACTGGGCGATTTCGCTGTTGATGTTCACGGGGTTGGTCCTGGTGATCATGGCGATCCGAGCCCGCGGGGGAGCCCCGCTTCGGGTCATCGTTGCCATGGCGGTCGGCGGCCTTGCATTCATCCCGTGGCTGCCCACGTTTCTCGACCAGATGGCCCATACCGGGACGCCGTGGGGTGAGCCGAGCCCGATCTTGCCGGCATTTCTGGTGACGCTGACCGACTACTCGGGTGGGCTGTCGGGCGGGGCGCGAGCGACCGACCGGCTGTTGACGATGGCGATGATGTTGCTGATCGTGCTTGGTCTGTTTGGCACAGCCATCGACTCCCGGCGTATCGAGCTGACCTTGGGTCGTCCCCGCCGGGGAACGGGCGTGCTGGCGATGCTGCTCGGAGGTCTCGGCCTGGCGCTGTTGGTCGCGAGCCTGGGGGGTTCGGCGTATCAGACCCGCTACTCCTCGATCGTGTTCTTTGCCTTTCCGGTGCTGGTTGCGACGGGCTTTATGGCGATCGGGTCCGCCAAGGGGCGAATGGTCGTGTTGGGGCTGTTCTTGGCTGTTTCCGGTCTGAGCGCGGCACGAAACGTCACTTTTCAACGCACCGAGGCAGGCGTCGTGGCGCAGCGAATTGCCGACTCGGCTGAACCGGGTGATCTGGTGGTGTACTGCCCTGATCAACTGTCGGTCTCGGTCGATCGTCTGCTCAACACTGACCTCGAAGAGGTGACGTACCCGCCGACAGACCTGATGCCCGAGCGGATCGACTGGGTCGACTATGAGATCCGCAACGACGCGCTGGCGGCCCGTAGAGAACTCGATCCTGAACGCTTCGCAACCGATATGAGCGATCAGGCCGGTGAGCACCGGATCTTCTTGGTCTGGCACGGGGGCTATCGAACGTACGGGCAGTACTGCGAGCGTATTCGTGACCAGCTAGCGCTCATCCGTCCGCAGCCGGACACGCTGGTAACAACCAACCCCACCTATTTCGAACGCCACGACGTGACGCTCTTTGGTCCTGTGGCTCAACCCGTCGCGTCGGTCGATTCCCAGGCTACGGCCGGTACATGACATCTGAGGCTTCGGGGACGGATGGCGATGACGGTTCTGGGTCGCTGACCTGGGGACGGGCGGTCCGCATCAGCCTGGTCCCGTGGCTGGTGACCCGAGTGCTCACCTTTGTGACGCTGATCGCGGTCAGGGCGTCTGGAAGGGAAGGCGTCCCGACGGGCACGGGTTTCCTCGACGGACTGCTCCACTGGGACGGCCAGTGGTATGCGCGAATCGCCGAGGACGGCTATCGATCGGTCGGGGACGAAGCCTTTCGGTTTTTCCCGCTGCTGCCGATGCTGGGTCGGCTATTCGGCGTCGGATCGGGCGCAGATGTCGGCGTCGTCATTGCAGCGAATCTGGCGAGCCTCGCCGCCCTGGTGGTCATTTGCCGGCTCGTCGTCCACGAGGGGCGGAGCGTTCGGTTCGCCGTGTTGGTCACGTGGGTCGTCGCCCTTGCTCCTCATGCGTTCGTTTCTGCCATGGCCTACGCCGAACCGCTCTTCTTGTTCTTGACCGCCGTTTCGATGTATCTGTGGCGCCAGAAGCGTTGGTGGGCGAGCGTTCCAGCCGGACTGCTGGCAGGGCTGACCCGGCCCTTTGCGGTCCTGTTGGTGGTCCCTGCGATCTTCGAAGTCGTCCGAGACTGGCGTGGGGCCGCAAAGTCGGAGCGGGTAGGAATGGTGGCGGCCGCGGCGGCCCCCGTCGCGGGACTCGGCACCTATCTGGGCTGGGTGTGGCGAGTCACAGGCGATCCGCTCATGCCGTTCACGGTCCAGCAGGGCGATCAGTACCGTGGCGATTTTGTCTTTCCCATCTGGCGGGTCATCACGGGTCTCGGTGACGCGGCCGCGGGATCGGGCATCACGGCCGCCCACTTGTTGTGGTTGGCTGTCTTTGTGGCCGCATCCGTGGAGGTCGTTCGGCGCTGGCCGTCCTCCTATGGCGCGTTGGCGGTCGTCGTGCTGTTGACTGCGACAGCCAGCGAGAACCTCGACGGCCTCGAGCGGTACCTCTGGTCGGTGCTTCCGATACCGCTCGGCGTCGCTGACCTGCTCGCGCGGCTGCCGCGACCCGCTCGGATCGTTACGTTGGTGGCCTCGGCCGCCGCACTTCTCGGCTACGCCGGACTGGCATTCGACGGGCGCTTGGTGCCCTGATCCGCTGCGGCGATATGCGGCCAACCAGGCCGCGTTTCAACTTCGGCTACTCGTGGTCGTCGACGATGTCGATCCTGCCGGTGTCGAGGTTTTCAAACTCGGCGGCGAGCTCACCTGTGTCGCCGTCTCGCTCCGCATGGGGTTCGCCGTAGGAGGCGGGGCCCACAACCGGTGTGGGGCGAGTGTCCGGCTCTTGTTCCGGTTCAGTTCGGCGATCTAGCCGGGCGGGACTCGGCGCGGACCCGGCCCGCGACGGGCCTGCAGACGCTGAGGAGCGTGC
>CXWK01000413.1_pt1 | contig 21833 bp, 15 predicted proteins | sample 590851 | NCBI WGS metagenome assembly CXWK01 (sample SAMEA3498364, study PRJEB10139) | wastewater metagenome | biome: wastewater treatment plant; material: activated sludge | place: Denmark | collected 2014-08-01 | reverse complement strand
GTCGCGGCGTTCGCTGCGGTCAGCGCATCGGCGGCGATGGTGCTGGGCTCGTTGATGGACAACGCCAACGCCGCCAACGGTGTTGGGATCGGGTTGGGGCTGGTCGTCGCTGCGCTCGGCGGGTCGATGCTTCCGCTCGAGTTGTTCTCCGATGGTCTGATGAAGGTCTCGGCGCTGACCCCTCACCACTGGGCCTACGAGGCCTACTCCGAGATCCAGCGGCGCGGCGGCACGATCAGCGATGTGCTGCCCCAGCTCGGCGTGCTGCTCGCCATGACCGCTGTGCTCTTGCCGCTGGGGGCGTGGCTGTTACGCCGATCGCTGTCGAGGGCGCTCTAGATACGTCCTCAGTGGGAGCACTCGACCGAGCCCTCCGCTTCCTTCTTGAGTTGTGACAGCTCACCGAACCCGTCGGTTTCGCCGATCGGCCCCGCCGCCAGCTCGGTAGGGTGCGCCCATGGCCAGTCGCCCACCGGGTAGCGGGTCGAAGGCCAGCGGCGCCCGGACATCACAATCGACCCAGCCCGGGCTGACCGTGGCGGTCACCGGGCCGACCGGCACGTTCGGCTTTGGGTTGATGCCGTTGCTCGAGGCCAACGACCGCATCGAAAAGGTCGTCGGCGTGGCCCGCCGGCCGTTCGATCCGGCGGCGCACCACTGGACGAAGATGGCCTACCGCCGGGGCGACGTGCGGGACCCCGACGCGCTGGCGGAGGCCTTCGACGGCGCCGACGTCGTCGTCCACCTCGCCTTCATGATCACCGGGTCCGCATCCAGGGAGGCGATCCGTGCCATTAACGTCGACGGCACCCTCAACGCTTTTCGAGCGGCGGCCGCCGCCGGCGCCAAGCGCTTCGTCTACGCCTCCTCGGTGGCGGCCTACGGGTTTCACCACGACAACCCGACGCCGATGACCGAGGAGTGGCCGGTCCGCCCGGCCAACCGGCTGTTCTACGCCCAGGAGAAGGCCGAGCTGGAGCACCTGATCGCCGAGGAGGCGGCCGCTCACCCCGACCTGGCCCTCTACCTGCTGCGTCCGCCGATCGTCGTTGGGCCTCACACGCTGGGGGCCAAGGAGTTGCCCGGCCTGGTCGCCGCCCTCGGCCGCGTGGGCACCGCTGCGCTCGACCGCGTCAGCGTGCCCCTGCCAATCCCCGTCCCGACCATCCCGATGCAGCTGATCCACGAAACCGACGTGGGCACCGCGTTGGTGCGGTGCATCGTGGGCGCCGGCCCACCCGGGGCCTACAACATCGCCGGCGACGGCGTGGTGACCGGTGCCGACTTCGTCCGCGAGCTCGGCCTCACCCCGGTGCCGATCCCCGGTGTCGTGGCCAGAACCGTGGCTCGGGGGCTGACAGCGCTCCCGGGAAGCTCGCTGCTCCCGCCGATCACCGACTGGGTGGAGGCGGTTGCGCAACCGTCGATCGTCGACACCACCAAGGCACGTGAACTGCTCGGCTGGACGCCGCGTTACAACTCACTGGAAGCCCTACGGGCCACCGTTCACCCCGACGCAGAGCCCTGAGGCCACCGGCCAAAGCGACCCTCGACCTACCAGCCGCCAGGAGCAACTCGTGACCGCCACCCAACCCAACCACGCAGTAACACCGGGGGCAGCGACCCGGCGGAGGCGCTGGGCGGCCTGCGATTTCACCTGCCCGGCTACACCACGATGGTGGGACCGATGGGGTACCTGGCCCGGGAGCGCACGCGGCTCTCGGAGCTGTACTGGTAGCGATTCGAGGCCACCCCGATCGGTGCCACCGTCGGCGCCGAGCTGTCCGGCGTCGACCTGACCACCCACCTCGACGACGACACGATCGCCGAGCTGCGGGCGGCGCTGCTCGCCTACAAGGTGATCTTCTTCCGTGACCGGCACCTGTCCCCCGCCCAGCACGTGGCGTTCGCCCGGCGCTTCGGCGAGCTGCAGGTGCACCCGTTCCTCTCGGCCAACGCCGAGCACCCCGAGCTGGTGCGCTTCGAGAAGGGCGCCGACACCGGCGGCTACGAGAACGGCTGGCACTCCGACGTCACCTGGCGCGCGCAGAACCGTCGCTGGGTGCGGTGCTGCACGCCGTGTCGGTGCCACCCACCGGCGGCGACACGTTGTTCTGCGACATGGCCGCCGTGTACGACGGCCTCAGCGACGACACCAAAGCCCGCATCGACGACCTGGTCGCCGTGCACGACTTCTCGCGGGCCTTCGGCCATCACCTCGACGACACGGCCAAAGCCGAGCTGCGCGAGCAGTACCCGGTGGTTGAGCACCCGGTGGTGCGCACCCACCCCGAGACCGGCCGCAAGCTGGTGTACGTCAACCGGTTTTTCGTCAGCCACATCCTGGGCATGAGCGAAGCCCAGAGCATCGCCCTGATCGACGAGCTGTGCCGCCACGCCGACGCACCCGAGTACCAGTGCAGGTTCCAGTGGCGCAACGACTCGGTGGCGTTCTGGGACAACCGGGCCGTTCAACACTACGCGTCGTCGGACTACTTCCCCGACGTCCGCATCATGGAGCGAGCCTCGATCATCGGTGACCGCCCCCGCTGAGGAGCAGCCGGGGAATCCTCGTCAGCCCGGCTCCCGCCAGTTGGTGGGTTGCGGAAACCAGCTTGCGGCCCACCGGGGCGCTTGAAACGGGTGCCACTCGTCGGCGGGCTGCGATAGGCGGTCGGCGACCGCCATCACGACGGCCGGATTGTGGCCAAGCCCACTGTGGCTGCCAAGCACCCGGATGTTTTCGCGGTGGGGCCCCTCCCCCTCCAGGCACTGCCACCAGCGCACCACACCGTCGGTTCGGGTGTAGACGGCGGTTGCCGGCACCTCCAGTGTCGGACGGTCGGACTCCCGCGTGGGTGGCCGACGCCCGGTCGGGGGCCGGGGGGCCAGCCGCTCGTAGAGGCCGGACACAGCGCTGCGGCCGTCGCTGTCCATGCGAAACGGGCTGCCCAGCGTGATCACCTGTCGCACGCGGTCGGACGACGCCCGGGCCAATTCCCGGGCGTAGATGCCTCCGAGGCTCCAACCGATCAGGCTGACCGGCCGACCGTCGCGCTCGAACGCCGCGCTCAGCCGCTCGAACAAGCCGTCGATCACCTCCGGGGTGGGCCCGAGGTTGCGCCCCAGGTGCCACCCGTAGGTTCGGTACCCGAGGCGGCGGAGGATGCTGCGGATCGGTGCGGTGGACGGATCTCCGGCGGTGAAGCCGGGCAACACCAGCACCGGGTGGCCATCACCCTTGGGCAGTCGTCGCAAGAGCGGCGCCGCCAGCTGCAGTGCGCCCAGCTCGCCGAGCGCACGGCCCTCCAAGGCGGTGAGCACGGGCGACGGGGCACCCGACCGATGCACAGGCGGACCCATCGGAGCCTCCATGGTTGCCGGTTGGGTCCTTGATCCTACCGTCGGATCAGCCGTTACGCTCCTCCTCGATCTGAGTCTTGAGCTGCTCCTGCATCCGAGCGTCTGAGGGAGCCCCCTCACCTCCGCAGCAACTCGCCATGCCGAGGGTTCGTCTCAACTGTGTCTACGCGCCGCTCTGGCGTCGTGACGACACATTTGAAGCATCTCTTGAGCCATGGGCCGGGTCATGCGCCATGCGGAAGGTAGACGCCGAGCGTGCGGTCGCGCAGCGGGCGACCGCACACGGCGTTGGCCGCCTGCAGTCCGGAGAGCACCGCCGCCTCGATGCAACCGGCGTTGAGGCCGTTGTCGGTCCAGTCGCCGGCCAGGTAGAGGTTGGCGTACCCGCTCGCGTCCGCCCGCAGGCGCAGTCGGTCGGTTCCGGGCAGCGACTGCACGTAGCGGTCCGAGGGATCGATGTTGGCCCGCCAAAACTGCGAGTCGAGCCGAGCCGGGCCTCGAGCCGACCCGGCTCCGCACAGGAGATCCCACCGGAAGCCGTCGGGGCCCTGCGTGCCCGGCAGGAGGTGCGCGAGGTGCTCGACCACGAACTGCTCAACATTGGCCCGGACCTCGGCGTTCGCTCGTTGGGGCTGGTCGAGATCACGGGGGTCCGCCGGATTTGGTGTCGCCAAGGTGTTGCAGAAGTAGGCGATCGTGCCGGGCCGGTCGTCCTCGGGCCACCCCTCGACCTCGACGAGCTGGGGCATCGACGCCCACGTATCGAAGGGCTTGACGTAGCCGGACATGGTCGACCCCGGTGCCGGCCAACCGAGCGAGGGCTCGTCGTCGCGGAGCCAGAGCTGCACGACCTGGGTGGCGACACTGCCCAAACCGTCGACCATCGCCCGCCACTCCGTCCGGTCCTCGAGCAGGTCACCGCAGACATGTCGCGCCATCGCGGGCGGGATGGCGAACACGACGTCGTCGAAGTCGATGCCGCGTCGCAGCTCGACCAACTCGGCGTCGGGCCATGCGCACCAGAACGACTCGAGGTCGTGTTCGTCGATGTCATCGGCGCCGACGACCTGGCAGGGATCGACGCGGGAGGCGAAGCAGGGCAGCTCCTTCACCCGCACCAGCGGGTCGTACTGATCCCGGCCCGGGGCGAGGGCAACCTGGCGACCAAGCGTCACCCGTTCGACGTATCGGCGGTCGTCGTCGAGGCGCACCTGGTCGACCCGGTGGAAGTACTCGATGCGAACGCCGCGCAACCGGAGAGCCTGGTGCATCGGCGCGAACACCACATCGCCCATGCCGCCCTGCATCTTCCAGAAGATGGAGCCCTTGTAGTCGAAGAACGTCTTGCCGGAGAGGAACACACCGAGACCGGCCCCGAACCCGGGTCGGTCGGGGTCGGCGTCGACGAAGCCGAACACCAGATCGTAGAGCCCGCTGATGAGGGTGGAATCGGCCGCGACGGGGTCGGCCCCGTGGCGGACGATCCAGTCGCGGTAGTCCTCGTCGTTCAACCGGGCGAACCCGGCGGGGTCGTCGAGCAGGCCCTCGGCCACGATCCCCCGGACCTGGGCCAGCACGACGGAGATGAGGTGCCAGATGCGGACGGCGCCACGGTCGTCGGCCACGGCGCGCCGGAGCGATGCTCGGATCTCGCGGAGGGCGGAGTCGACGAGCGCGATGACCGGGTCGAGCGGGGTGGGTCCGGTGATGGCACTGATCCCCGCCAGCGCAGGGATCGCGAGACCCAACGCCTCGATCGCCGCGCCGAGCGCCGCGGCGCCGACCTCGGTCCCGGCCGGGTCGGGGGCGGTGGGCGGGTCGGGTGCCGCCGTCATCGAGACGGTCGGCGTGGTGGACTCGCTGCGGACTGACTGCGCGAAGTCGCCGAGGAGCCGCAGGGCCCGCCGCACAAGGTCGGCACCGGTTAACGAGGCAGACGACCCCGTGGGGGTTCCGGGCACGAGGTGGTTGGGCGCGAAATCGCCCAACCAGTGGTGCCAGCGCTCGCCGTCGAAGTCCTCGAGACCGACGCGCGCTGCCGGACGCAGTGCATCGTCGATGGTGGCGATCGGACAGGCGGGGTCGGTGCGGGCCCGGTCGAGCTCGTCGTAGCACGCCCGAAGCAGCGCGAACGCGTTGTCGTAGTAGCCGAGCCAGATGTGGAGCCCGTGCTCCTCGACCCGCTGGTGATCGCCGCGGTGGCTGGCCCCCTTGCCGCCGAGGCGGCCACCCCGCTGGTAGATCGTGATGCTCTCGAAGCGGTCCTCCCATCCCGCTTCGCTGAGTCGCCAGGCCGCGGCCACGCCAGCCATCCCCCCTCCGAGGATGGCCACCCGTCGCCGACGCGCACTCACGCGCCGGGCACCGACAGGTCAGGCGATGGCACACCGCTCGCGGCCGCGAACGCCGCCACGGCGAGCAGATCCTCCAGCCGAGGACTGCGCGACCCCAGCTCGGCCAGGTCGAGCCGGGCGCGGAGCTCGAACGGGATCGATCCCTGGCGGCTGGCCAACTCGATGGCGCGGTGGAGGTCGTCGATCGCGAGGGGGTGGCCGAGCGCCCGCCTGGTCCGGGCCCGGAGGCGCAGGGTTTCGGCGGAGTAGTACCGGCTACCCGTCTCGTCCGCGACGACCATCGCCTCGTCGAACAGGTCGAGCGCCTGGTCGTGGTCGCCCACCTCGGCCAGAAGCTCGGCCTGCGCGGTCAGGTTGTAGGGCAGGAGGAGCCTCGAGTGGATCATGTTCGCCAGCATCGTGGTGCCCGCCAGGCGCTCCGCCTGCTCGAGCAGGAGTGACGCGTCGACGGTGCCGGAGGCGAGCAGGGCCCGCGCCCGGTTGATGGCGTCGGCCGTCGTGCCGGCCAGCGTCCAGAAGTCGAACCCGTACTGCTCGGCGATCGCGAGCAGCTCGGAGGTGCACGCCTCGGCGCCGTCGAAGTCGCCGATCTCGCAGAGCACCCACCCCCGGTAGGTCAGTGCGTGGGCGAGGCTGAAGGGTCCGTAGGGCCTCGGGAGCTGCTCGATCCGTCGGCGTGCCCGCCGCAGGTGCTCCTCGAAGCCGACCAGGTCGCCGCGCTGCCACAGGGCCAACCCGTACTGGACCTGCATGAAGGCGATGGGATCGTTCGGGAACTGCCAGGGCGACGGTGGCCGGGTGTCCCGGACCGTGTCGGGCACGGCGTCGATGGCGAGGCGCAGCTGCTCCTCCGACGCGATGAACCAACCCTGGAAGAACCGCACCATGCCGCGCGCGGTGCGGTTCTCGGCCAGCAGCACCGGGTCGTCGGTGACCCTCGTGGCGAGGATGTCGTCCAGCAGACCATCCGCCTCGGCGAGGTCGCCACGGGCGATGTGGTAGCCCCACAGCGCGACCAGCGTCGCGACCAACTGCAACCCGTCCCCCTCGGCACGGACGAGCTCGAGGCATCGCTGGTAGTCCGCCTCGGCGCGGGGGTCGGCGTTGCCGGCGGTGGAGACGCAGAGGAACCCCCGCTTGAGTCGGAGGTCGACCTCGCGCGCCGGAGCGGCGCGGTCCGGACCGAGCTCGCCGATCAAGTCGATCGCGGTTCCCAACTGCTCGATGCCGGACGTCATCGAGCCACGCTCGCGGCTGTCGTCAGCGGCAGCGGCGTAGCTCTCGATGGCGGCGGCGAGTCGACCGGCGGCATGGAAGTGGGTGGCGATGGCGCCCCAGGAGACGTCGGCGCCCCGCTTGCGTCGGGCGCGCAGGGCGTCGCCGACTCGGCCGTGCATGGTTGCACGCTGCTCGCGTGGCTGGAGCTCGTAGGCGACGTCACGGATGAGCGCGTGACGGAACGAGTAGACATCGTCGCCCTCTTCGTCGAGGAGGCCCCCGTCGAGCAGCGATCGCAGGCCGCGGTCGACCAGCTCGGGCCCGCGCGACGTCACATCGCCGAGCACGTCACGGGTGAACACCCGGCCGATCGTCGCCGCGGCCTGGGCGATGCCGACGTCGGCGCCCGAGGTGTAGAGCCGGGAGAGCAGGGGCTCGTACAGCGCGTCGGGGACAGCAGACTCGTTCCTGAGCCGGGTCAGGAGCTCGGGGTCGACGGGCATCGGAGCCACCGGTTGCCTCGCCAGCTCCTCGATGAAGAGCGGGTTGCCCTGGCAGCGCGAGAGCGCACTGGCGAGACGATCGCCCTGGATGCCGTCGTCGACCGAGCGAGCGAGCACGGCCGCCTCGTCGCTCGACAGCGGGTCGAGGTCGATGGTGACGAGACCGGGGCCGTCGAGGCGGCCGTACCCACTTCGTTCGGTCGTCACCAGCTGCACGCCGTCGACGGGCGCACGGACGAGACCGGCGAGCAGCTCGAGGGTCGACCCGTCGGCCCAGTGCACGTCCTCGACCAGCAGGATCAGCGGTGAGCTCGACCCGAGTGCGGTCAGCCAGGCTCGGAGGGATGCGAGGACCTGGTCGTGCACCCGGCTCAGGTCGGCCTCGGGGCGGGGGTACCCCATGGATGGCGCGAGACCCAGCAACGGTGCGAGCAAGCCGACGTGGACCTCGGCGTCCAGACCGAGGTCGTCGAGGTCGCCGCGCAGCTGCGCCAAGCGCTCGCCGGGGCCCTGTGCGGTGCCCGTCGAGGGTCCCAACCGCAGGAGGGTCCTCGCCGCGCCGAGATCGGTCGACTGCTCGTTCTCGGTGCACAAGACGGTGATCCGCCGTCGGGCGTCGGCCTCAAGGTCGTGCAGCGCCTCGGCCACCAGGCGGGACTTGCCGATCCCGGGTTCGCCCCGAACGAGGATCGAGGATCCGTGCGCGACAGCGTCGCGGACGCGATCGAGCTCGTCGTGCCGGCCGATGAACGGGGTGCACCAGGTGCGCCCGCGTTCGGATGTGTGCGGGAGCTCCCCGATGATGGTGTGGTAGCGGACCGGTGCCTCGACACCCTTGACCGGTCGGGGTTCGTGAGTCGTCGTCTCGAAGAACCCGCCAACGACGGCGAGCACCTCGTCCGACACGACGACGGTGTCGGGCGCCGCCAGGTCCTGCAACCGCGCCGCCACGTTGGGCGCGAGGCCGTGGACCTCCGCGGCGAGAAGATCGAGGTGCACCGGACCGAGGTGGATGGCGACGCGGACGCCGAGCGACTCGCCGAAGTCGCGCTCGACCTCGGGCCGCATCGCCTCGATCGCTTCGGTCAGCGCGAGCCCGGCGCACACCGCTCGGCGGGTGTCGTCCTCGTGCGAGTTCGGGTGCCCGAAGATGGCGAGCACGCCGTCGCCGGCGGTGCTGTTCACGGTGCTCCCGTAGGCGTGGATCACGTCCTGGCAGAGGCGGTGGTAGCGGCGCAGGAGCTGGTGGTACACGTCGGGGTCGTGGCGCCCGGACATCGAAGTCGAGCCGATCAGGTCGCAGAACAGGATCGTGAGGCGGCGCATCTCGCCCGGGCTGTCGACGTCGCGACGGAGGATGTGGCGGGCCACCTCGTTTGTCGAGTCGTGCCGAAGCAGCTCGGCGGCGAGCTCCCCGGCCGTCTCGTGGTCGTAACGCTCGACCGACGTGAGTGCCGCCTCCTCGAGCGCTCGCACGACGCTGACATGGCGCCGTTCCGGTCGCTCCGTCCCGGTGGTCACGACCCCGCCCCCGCACCCGGCCACGGCTCCTCGGGCTTCAGCTCGCTGGAGGCGTCGAGGGAGACCGTCACCCGCGTCGGTGCGGTGCCGGGGGCCGTCAGCTCGAGCTCGATATCCCACGACGGCTCGAGCACGAGCGGTTTGGCGATGATGCTCACCCTGGTTGCTCCGGGTTGCAGGATCGCCGGCGGCCACACGGCGACGACCTGCCCCGGTGGTTGTGGGTCGAGCAACCACGTCCAGGACGTCGTGACAATGCGAACCTGCCGGGTGAACGTCGCCGATGGGACGGTGACGACGAACCGATGTCCGTCCCTCGGCAAGATGCCCGCCACCGCGATCGCTCCGACGATGGCGTTGAGGCCGCCGAACCAGGCCTTGGCGGCCTGGGCGCCGAACCCGATCAGGTCGGCGGCGGCGGTGTCGGCGGTGGATGACGGGTCGCTGGCTCGGTCGGCGGCGGCCCGGAGGAATGCCACCGGACCGTCGAGCCACGCTTGGGCAGCGTTGCTCAGCAGCTCGATGGCTTCGCCCGACGGCGACGGTGGGGCCGGCGCCATCACTGCTTCCCGGCCTGGTCGGGATGGGGGAGGTCGAGGTTCGCGATGGCCTGCCCCGCGGTGATGCACGTCGAGACGGCCAGTGCCGCGTCCCGGGCGCCCGCTGCGGCCAGCAGCGAGAGGTCCTGCAGGAGCGAGTCGGCCGTGACGCTCTTGGCGACGGCGCCCTCGATGAACCGGCCCATGGTCTCGCACCACACGCGGGAGTACTCCCACTCGGGCGTCATCGATTCGTAGGCGGAGGCGTCGGTGTCGTGGGGGCTGGCCTTCACGTCCGGTCCGCCGCCTCTCGCCAGCCCGCTCCCGGCCGAACCGAGACAACCCGTCATCATCTCGCGCGTCTTGTCGGCCCAACCCGAGATGCACGCGAAGAGCGCGATCGCTCCGGTTGGCAACGGCTCGGCGAAGCGGATCGTCTTGCTCGTCGTGATGTCCGCCTCGAGGTGACCCGGCGGGCCGCCCGGTCGCTGTCGATGGCTGATCTTGATCAGGCCGCTGTCGACCTCGACCCGGGTGTCCTGGACGAGCGGCGGAACGCCCACCGAGCTCAGGAGCGCAAGGTTGCCGGGACCCGCCAGGTCGTACTGCAGGACGTACTCGCCGGGGGACTCCTTCGCCGCGTAGCGCAGGTACGGGTTGAACCACGCCTGGGGGCAGTCCCCGACCACCTCACGGACGAACCGGACCGGACCCGCCGAAGCCGGCGCGGCGATGGGCTCCATCGCGCACCAGAACGACGGGAGGCAGCGGGGCCAGTTGAGCGGGTCGACGCACTCCTTCACCGTCGCGACGGTGACGGCCCCGAGGTCGAAGTTGGTGATCGTCGAGATGATGCGGGCGGCGGGGTCGATGGTGACGCCCGTTGCCGACTTCACGGGGACGAGCGTGACCCAGGCGTCGCAGCCGACATTGACGAGCTCCGCCACCCGCGCAGAGATCAGCCCACGGTCGACCGCGACCTGCGTCAGATCCGCCCACGGGTCGGCGGTGGTGAACCGGTCGCTGTCCAAAACCTCTCGGCTCAGATGCTCGGGCCCGTCCTCGACCAACGAGTCGTCGCCGCGCGCTGTCTGGACCAATGGACGGAGCAGACCGGCGACCGACGGCAGGTTGCCCGCGTTGCGAACCTCGGGCAGCACTCGCGCTGCCGCCCAGAGCGCTTTGAGTCGGCGGGCCTGATCGAGCTCGGATACCTCGGCGAGGTCGGCGAGTTCGGCGAGCGCCTGATCGAGGTCGGGAATCTCGACCCCGGGGAGCAGCGCGTCGAGGTGCGCCGCCCAACCGGTGGTCCCATCGGGGTTCGCCGGCCGGCGGTCCCCGTCGGCGTCGACATCGCGGCGGTACAACGGGATCACCTGCCCCGCGAGCCGGAGACGACCGTCATCCTCGGCGGCGGCTCGGTCGATCGCGGCGTACAAACCGAGCCGTGCGGACAACTCCGACATGGCGATACCTCCTCGCCGGGACCCTCCCGCTGCTTATTCTAGTGAGGTGGTCAATGATGCTCCTGATCAACCTTCGCCCGATGGCGGTCCGGGCCGGCCGCCGTTCGACTCTATGGCGAACCTGCGGGCCCTCGGCGACATCCAGCGTCGCGGCCTCGAAGCGGCGAACCTCGTGATCGGTCGCCTGATCGGCCAGGTCGGCGACGGCGGGCCGCTGTTCGGCGCCGAACCGCCGACCGGCGCGGGTGACCGCCATCCACCGGGCGCCCCGGACCTTGCTGCGATGACGGCATCCTACGCGGCGTTGATGTCGTCGTTCCTGGGTGCGCTTGGAGGCGCCGGGGGGGCGCCCGGTCCGTCGAACGGGGGTTCGGCACCGCAACGGTCCGACGTGTGGGCCGATCCGCTCCGGCTCCCTCCGACCCCGCCGGGCGGGCGGGCCGAGGGTGAGCTGTGGCTCCACAACCGGAGCGGCGCAGCCGCCCGCGAGATCCGGGTGCACTGCGGCGATCTCCGGCGCCACGACGGCTGGACGCTCGCCGCCTCCACCACCAACTTCGAGCCGGACCACCTCGACGAGCTGCCCGACCTCGCCAGTCGGGGGATCCGAGCCGTGGTCGATGTTCCGGATGACACGCCGCCTGGTACGTACCGGGGCTTCGTTCTGGCCGCCAACCTGCCGAGCGTCTGGCTCGTCGTCGAGCTCGAAGTCGTCCCAGCTCCATGACCGGTGTCCAGGGCGACATCGGTGTGGAACAACAGCTCCTGGAGTACGGCGAACAGATCGGCGCAGCACTCATCGCTGCGGTGCCCGACGACGAGCCGGCGAGTTGGCTTTACGACCTGGTGCGTGACTACCCGATGCGCCCGGCGAAGTTCCTCCGTCCGGCGCTCTGCCTCGCCTCGTGCGACGCGTTCGGCGGCACGGCTGCCGACGTGATGGGCCTGGCGGTTGCCATCGAGCTTTTGCACAACGCCTTTCTCGTCCACGACGACATCGCCGACGGCAGCTTCCTCCGCCGGGGTCGTGCCACGTTGCACGCCGGTCACGGGGTCGGGCTCGCCGTGAACGCAGGCGATGCGTTGGCGGTGTTGGCCCAGATCGAGCTCCGGCGAGCGAGCGACCGGTACGGCGCGTCGCTGGCCGACCGGGTGGCCAACGAGTTCGAGACCATGATGCTGCGCACCCTGGAGGGCCAGGCCACCGAGCTGGGTTGGCGGCGCGATGCCGTGGTGGACCTCACGCCCGAGGACTACCTCGACCTCATCATGCGCAAGACCTGCTGGTACACGACCGTCCACCCGTTGCGCGTCGGCGCCCTGGTCGGGTCCGGCGGGGCGATCGACGTCCGGCCCATGGTCCGGTTCGGCTTTTACCTGGGGGCCGCGTTCCAGATCCGCGACGACCTGCTGAACCTGGTCGGTGACGAGCAGACCTACGGCAAGGAGATCCTGGGGGACCTGTACGAGGGGAAGCGGACGTTGATGCTGATCCACGTGATCAGCGCCGCCGAGGGTGGGGATCGTGCGGTGCTGCATGACTACCTCGTGATGCCGCGCGAGCGCCGCAGCACCGATCAGGTGGCCGAGGTGCGGTCGATGATGGACCGGTACCGGAGCATCGACTTCGCAGTCGACTATGCCGCTGGCATCGCCGGTGCCGCACTCGAGGCCTTCGACGAGGCCTTCGCAGACTCTCGCCGCAACGATGGGTACCGGTTCGTGCGGGCGCTCGTGCCGTACATGCTCGAACGGACATCCTGAGCGGCAGTTGCACGGCCGGTGTCGCGCCCCGGGTCAGCGGTCGGGAGCGGGCGCACCGTCTCGAGCACCGGTCGCAGCGTCACGACGTCTCGGTCGCGTCGTCGGTTGCGCGCGGGCGGCCGCCGCCGTCCTCGCGGTGGTGGCGGAGGCTCAGGTCGGCGAGCGCGCTGCGTTCGATCTCGTCAGCGTGCACGACGGCGATCGTGGCCTTGGTGAAGGCGCGGAGCGTCGAGGTGCGCGTGCCACCCTCGAGCACCGCCCGCTCGCCGAGGACGGCGCCGGGTCCGACCTCGGCCACCACCTTGCGGTCGACCTCCACGACCAGGACCCCGTTCAGCAGCAGGTACAGGTCGCCGCCGGGCGAGCCCTGATCGGTGATCACGTCTCCCTCGCTCACGCGGAGGATGGTCGGCCGCTTGCGTCCCCGCATGATCCGCCCGGAGAGCTCGCGCTCGAGCGCGGACTCGACGTTGGTGACGAGGACCTCCGATTCTTCGTCACCCCACGGTGTGTGCGCGCCGAACGAGTTCCGGGACCAGTCGTCGAAGTCCGCCAGACCGGCCTTCGCTGCCAGGTTGCCCTCAGTGTCGTAGACCCAGTGTCGCGGGAACGGGCTGGCACCGAGCAGCTCGTGCTCGGCGCGACCATCCGCGTGGATGGTCAGCGCCAGCGTGGTCCAGACGGTGGGCGCCTTGAACTGCACGAACGGTGCGCGACTGACTCGTCGCGGCGCAGGGAGCGCGGTGCGGCCGCCGACGGTCTGGACGAACCGTGCCGCCGTGCCGGTTCGCCCGACTGGGTCGGTGATGACCGGGAGCGCGACCGCGGCGAAGGTGACCGACGCGCCGCCGACCGCCAGGGTGGTCGAACCCATCACGCAGCCGCCGGCGTAGCCGCCATCCACGACGCGACCGCCCTCCACCTCGACCCATGCCGCCAGGTGGTTGGCGAAGCGGAACCGGTCCTGCGCGCGCAGCGACTCGAGGTCGTCGATGGCGACGGGCGGCGGGGCGTCGTAATGGACGAAGCCCGTGTGGAAGACCGCCTTGTTGAGTCCGGTGACGGCTTCGGACGGGATCCAGCTGAGGCTCGTGACGGACGAATCGATGCGCATCGCTCTCCTCCTGAGACTGACCGCTGCCCGCAGGACGCACTCGCAGCGCAACGTCGACGCTCCCGACGAACGGTCGCGCTCCCTGTATCTTGACCCGACGCGCGGATCCTGGGAAGGGCCTGATGGCGAGGACCGGGCCCGTGCCTCGAGGCTCACCGGCCGCCGCACCGGACCGTCTACCCCGGAGGGCGCGCATCGACGAGCTGTGCCGCCACGCCGACGCACCCGAGTACCAGTGCAGGTTCCAGTGGCGCAACGACTCGGTGGCGTTCTGGGACAACCGGGCCGTGCAGCACTACGCGTCGTCGGGCTACTTCCCCGACGTCCGCATCATGGAGCGGGCCGCGATCATCGGTGACCGCCCCCGCGCTGACGGTCTGGTCCCTTCAACTGTGTCTTCGAACCGCCCTGGCGTCGTGTAGACACATATGAAGCCAAACCCGGCGTCTGCCCTACGACACCCTGGAGCGATGCGAGACCCCGTAAGTGAGCCGCCCGCATGTTCGTAGCGTTTAAGGAGATCCGCCGATCGCTCGGCAGGTTCTCCCTCCTGACGATGGCGGTGGCCCTGCTCGTGTTGTTGTTGCTGTTCTTCCAGGCCGTGGCCGGAACCCTGACGAGCGGGCTGACCGGCGGGCTGGAGTCCTCCTCGGCCGACGTGTTGGTGTACGACCAGCAGGCCCGGCGAAACCCCGCGACGAGCATCCTGTCGCCCGAGGTCGAGGCCGAGGTGGCAGCCGCGCCGGACGTGGTCGCCACCTCGCCGATCGGCCTCAGCGTGTTTACGGGAACGGTCGACGGTTCCTCGTCGGCCGATGCCGAGGTCGACGTGCAGCTGGTGGGGGGCGACCCATCCGGGCCCTCGGTGCCGGCCGACATCGCCAGCGGACGGCTTCCGTCGGCGCAGGGCGAGGCGTTGTTCAGCGGATCGTCCTTCGACAGCCCGATCGAGATCGGTCAGCAGGTGAAGGTTGAAGGCGTGAGCTTCAAGGTGGTCGGCACCGCCGACGACGCCGCGTTCAACGTGTTGCCCACCCTGTACGTGCCCTACGAGGACTACGTGTTGGCGTCGCAGGCCCGGGCCGGCAAGTCGATCGACGTGGCTCCCTCACTGATCGGGGTCAGCGTTGCGAAGGGGGCCGACCCGGCGGAGGTTGCCCGGTCGTTGACCAAGTCGATCGACGGGGTCGAGGCGCTGGATCGAAGCGAAGCGGTCGCAGCGCTGCCGGGCGTTGGCCAAATCACGCAGTCGTTCTCCATCCTGTACCTGCTGCTGTACATCGTCGTCGCCCTCGTCACCGGCGTGTTCTTCCTCATCCTCACCGTTCAGAAGGAGGATGCCCTCGTCCTTCTGCGGGCAGTCGGTGCCAGCAGCCGCGACGTGATTGCGTCGGTGCTGATCCAGGTGTTGGTGGTGGTGGGGCTCGGTGCGCTGATCGGGTCGGCGGTCACCGCCGGCCTGTTGGCCCTCACCCGCGACGTGTTCGGGGCGGGCCTCAGCCCCTCGACCGCTGCGACGACGTTCGCCCTGATCGTAGCGATCGGGCTGATCGCGTCGGTGGGCGCCGTGCGACGGGTGCTGGCCATCGATCCCATCAACGCGACCACCCACCGGGGGATCTGAGCCATGAGGGTCTTCTTCAAGGAGCTGGTACGACGGCCGGGCCGCTTCCTGCCGGTTGGCGGCGCGCTCACCATGCTCGTCGTGCTGCTAGTGGTCCTCGGGGGCTTCCTCGACGGGCTGGAGCTCAACCAGACCGGCCCGTATCGCGCCCACGAGGGGCGGTTGCTCGCCTTTTCGGATCAGAGCGACCTGCTGATCCAGCGCTCCCGTGTCGACACAAAGCAGGCCGACGCGCTGGCCAAGGCCGACGGCGTGGCCAAGGTGGGTGCGCTCAACCAGATTGCGTCGACCGCCGAAGATCCCGACGGTGAGATCGTCGACATCGTGTTGTTCGGCTACGACCTGTCGACCGAGGTGTTGCCGTCCCCGCCGGCCGATGGCGGTGCGGTGATCGACAGCGCCCTGGCGAACCGCAACGACGTTGCCGTCGGCGACACGTTGCTGATCGGCGCCACCTCGGAACGGGTCGAGGTGTCCGACGTCGTCGACGATCTCTCGCAGGGCTCCCCCACCGTGTGGTTGTCGACCGAGCGGTGGCGCCAGGTGGTCGAGTCGGCCAACCCCTCCTCGCTCCTGCCGGCCGGGGTCGACCAGGCCTTGGTCGTCCAGCCCAGCGATGACGGGCTGGATCAAACACAGCTGACCACGCTGGCCGATCGGCTCGGCGACCAAGCCGGGATCGATGTGGCCACGCCGGACGAGGTGATCCTGGCGCTCCCTGTCGTGCAGCAGCAGTCGTCGACGTTCGAGGGCATCATCGGCGTCACGTTCGTCGTCACGCTGATGGTCGTCGCTCTGTTCTTCACCCTGATCACGCTTGAGCGGGTCGGCCTTTACGCCGTGCTCAAGGCACTCGGCGCCCGCACGCGCGACCTGCTGGCCGGCATCTCGCTGCAGGCGGTGTGCGTCAGCGTCGTTGCGCTGGCGCTGGGCTTTGCGTTGAGCGTGGTGTTCGTCAACCTGCTCCCCGCCAACCTGCCCGTGAGGTTGGTGCCCAACCGCATGCTCCAAACCGGGGTCGGCGTGTTGCTGAGCGCACTGCTGGGAAGTCTCTTCACCCTGCGCCGAGTTCTCCGTATCGATCCTGCCGAAGCGATTGGATAGCCCTATGCCCGCACTGGAATTGGACAAGGCCCGCAAGGTCTACGGAACCGGCGAAGCCCAGGTCGTCGCGCTCGACGACGTCAGCCTCACCGTCGGGGACGACGAGATGATGCTTCTGGTGGGCCCGTCGGGATCGGGCAAGACCACGCTGCTCACCGTCGCCGGCGCACTGCTTCGCCCGACCTCGGGCAGCGTGCGGGTTGGTGGCACCGAGATCACCGACCTGAACGACAAGGAACTTGCCAACTTCCGGCGGGATCGGGTGGGCTTCGTCTTTCAGTCGGTCAACCTGGTGCCGTTCCTGACCGCCAAGGAGAACCTGCTGGTCGTCCGCCAGTTCGGCGGGTCCCGCATCGACGGCGACGCCAAGGACCGCGCCGGCAAGCTGCTGGACGAGCTCGGCCTGGGCAAACGGGGCGACAGCATGCCCGGTGAGCTCTCGGGCGGGCAGCAGCAGCGCGTGGCCATCGGCCGGGCGCTGATGAACGACCCCTCGCTGGTGCTGGTGGATGAGCCGACGTCGTCGCTCGACTCGGAGCTGGGCAAGCAGGTGATGGACCTGCTCGAACGCGAGATCAAGGGCCGGGGCGTCGCGGCCGTCATCGTCACCCACGACGAGCGGGTGCTCGACTACGGCGACCGCACCGTCCGTATCGTCGACGGGGCGTTGGAAACGGCGGAGGCCGGGTCGACCCGCTGAGCGAAGCGGTTGCTGGTCGAGTCAGCCGTCGCGCTGGGTGCGCCCGTTGAGGAACTCGATCGAGCGCTCGACGGTGGCGGCGACGAAGCGCTCCTGGCGCGGCGCCGACATGAACCGGTTCGCTGCGTCCAGCGGCAGGGCCGATCCGATGCGCAGCGCTTCGGCTGCCGCGGCCCTGGAGGTCTTCACCTCGTGGGCCGCCACGATGAACGAGCCCGCCCCGTCGAGCAGCGAACGGCGTTGCAGGTTCCGGCCGTACGCCACCAGGTCGGCGGCCGGTCGCTCGACGTCGGCCACGGGCCCCACCCGAGTGTGCCATTCGTGCCGGCCGGTCCAGTTGGCCTGGAACACGCAGAACAGTGCGAGCCGCACCAGGTCGGGCGTCGTCTCCTGCCCGGCTTCAACGACGTGACGGTGGTGCCACCGAACGGCGTGGGCGTAGGTGAGTCCGTGGGTGATGTCGAGCCAACCGAAGTCGTCACCGAACTCGAACTCGCCGTCGGTCTCGTAGCGCAGCATGCGCAGCGAGGTGGCCTCGACGACGACGTCGAGCAGGCCCTCCACCCCGGCGCCGGCGCGCAGCGCCCCACTCGCGGCGCGCAGCGCTGCCACCCGGTCGGGCCCGAGCAGTGCCCGGCCAAGTGGCCCGTCGACAGCTCCTGACCCGCCGTCGCCGTCTTCGGCGTCGACCCACTCGGGGTCCACCGCAACCTCGGCCAACGCATCGAGACCCTGCTCGCCCATCGCCCGCATGAACGGCCTCATGTAGGGCAGGCGGTCCTCCCGGGTGCCGGACACCAACGTGGGCACCAGGTGTCCCAACACGACGTCGGCGTGGTCCCAGCCGATCATGTCGAGCAACTCGAACGCCTTCTGGCCGTAGATGGCACCGTGGCCATAGGACAGGTGATGGTCGCACACCGCCGCCGTAAACCACCGCCGCAGCGAGGCGGCATCGTCGCCCCGAGCGATGGCGGCGAGCACGATCGACTGTGCGGCGGCGGTGTGTTCGGCCTCGACCGCCCGACGAAATGCCGAGGCCGAGGCGTCGGCCCCAGGGCACGGCGCCGGCAACTCGTTGACGTGCCGGTCGCGTTCGGTCTCGGCGATGCCCATGATGCCCTGCACCAATGGCAGCGCCCGCTGGTCGCCATCGAACAGCTCGACCATGGCCAGGCAGTCGGTCGCCGCCGCCACCGGGTGACCCCACCCAAAATCGGAGCGAGGGGCACCGTGGGCGATCGCCTCCCACATCACCGCCGCCGGGGTGGCACCGCCCTGCAACAGCCGAATCGTGTCCCGGGCCACCTGCCCTCGGTATGAGCGTTCGATGGCGCGGCGCAGGCTGGCGAACAACCGGGGCCGCTGGGCATCGGGGTCTGGGCGGTTCAGCGCTACCCGCACTCCCCCGTCGGCGCCGACATCAACCGTGTGGGCGGTCACCTGCTCCTCGCCCTGAAGGCAGACACCGTCGGAGACCCGGAACTTCCAGTTGTGCCACTCGCAGGTGAGAACGTCGCCGACGAGCTCGCCCTGGGTCAGGCCGTAGCCCTCGTGCGGGCAAGCGTTGTCGATGGCGAACACGCCCTCGATGGTGCGCGCCAGGCAGAGCCGACGCCCGTCGACCCGCACCATGCGGGTGGAACCGACCTCAAGATCCTCAACGTTGGCCACCACGTCGCCTTCCGGCTCGCCGCGGGTCGGCGGCGCCGCTTCACCGGGGAGCGTCGCCGTTGACGGAGCTGGGCTGGATGGCTCACGCATGCTCAACCCTTCTACGCCACGTTGGCTCAAAGTCAAGGGGTTACCGTCGGGCACCGATCGCCTAGAAGGTGCCATTGGCTACCCCGGCAGGCGCAGGGTCAGCACCTTGAACGGGTGCAGCGCCACCTCGACGGTGGTGTCGTCGATCAGGTGAGCGGCTGTGCCGGTTCGCCGCGGGTCGTCGACGGGCATCTCGTCCTCCAACAGGTCGCATACCCGCACCGATGCGGCCTGGGCGCCCAGGGTAAGCGTGCCGCTCGCCCGCGCGCCGTAAACCTCGGCGAGGCGGACCACCAGGTCGCCGGAGCCGTCCTCGGCCGCCTTGGCAGCCTCGACGGTCACCCCAGGGACCTCGCAGGTCACCGGCACGACCGATGCACCCGCGCTGCCGAGGCCGCCGGAGGTGGCCGGTGCTGGGATGGCCCGCACCGGGTTGTTGAGCCGCCAGCCCTCGGCGACCACCTCGCCGTCGACCAGGTCACCCAGGTGGGGCAGCACTGCCAGGGTGAACCTGTGCCGCCCCTGGTCGGCGGCCGGGTCGGGGTAGGTCGATGCGGTCAACAGCGTCTGGCGAAGCGTGCCGTCCAGCGCATCGTGGCCGTACTTGGCGTCGTTGAGCAGCGCCACGCCATAGCCCCGCTCGGAGGCATCGATCCAGCGGTGGGCGCAGAACTCGAAGCGGGCCGCGTCCCAGCTGGTGTTCTGGTGCACCGGGCGCACGACGTGCCCAAACTGGATCTCGGAGGCCACCTCGTGGGTGTGCACGTCGACGGGCCAGGCCACCTTCAGCACCTTCTGGGTCTCGGCCCAGTCGATGTCGTAGGCGATGTCGATGCGGCCCGAGCCCGCCGTCATCGACAGGGTCTGCGTAAAGGTGGAGTGGCCGTGGTGACGGGTCACCGTCACCACGGCCACCAGCGGCCCACTGTCGGTCACCTCCACCAGGTCGGCGTCGGTCAGCGCCACGGTCGAGTTGGCGTAGTAGGCCTCCAGGTCCCAGGCGTCGAAGTCCAGCGGCACGTCGTCGGACAGCTCCAACACGTTGCCCCGCTCCCCCGCCTTCAGCACCTCCCTGTCGCCGGGCACCCGGTGGTCGACCAACGACGTGATCAGCCCGTCGGCATCCCAGCACAGCGTCAGCAGACCGTTGGTCATTGTGCCGCCACTCGGCGCGGCGTCGACGCTCACTGGCTCGCTGCCCTCGCCCGCCGATGGGGTCGCCCAGCCACCGGCCGGGAGGTCCGCCTCGACGGCAACCCGCCCGTCGGCCAGGCCCTGCGCCAGGGTCGGGACGGGCACGTCATCGGGCCAGTCGACCACCTGCACCCCGACCCGAACATCCGGTGCGGGGTTGGCCAGCAGGACGCCCACCGAGTCAGCCGCGCCCGAACCGTCACCGCCCGAACCGTCACCGGCCTGCGACAACGCGCCGGCGCCCTGCCCGGCGATCGTGCGCATCGAGTCGGCGATCATCTCATCGCATCGCCCAATAATCCGCTGGTAGCTCTCCTCGGCCTCGTGATGCACCCAGGCGATCGAGCTGCCGGGCAGGATGTCGTGGAACTGGAGGGTCAGCACCTCACGCCACAGCTCGGTCAGCTCCTCGTACGGATAGGTGGGGCTGGGGCGCCCACCGGCGGCGGCGATCGCCCACCACTCCACCTCGCGCAGCAGCGCCTCACTTCGACGGTTGCCCGCCTTGGTCTTGGCCTGGGCGGTGTAGGTGGCCCGGTGCATCTCCAGGTACAGCTCGCCCACCCAACGGGGCGGATCGGGCAGCTCCTCAAGCGCCGCGACAAAGAACTCGCCCGGCGAGCCCACCTGCACCCGGGGCACCGACTCCAGATCGGACGCCAGGTTGATGCGGGCCATCATCTCCCGAGTGGGACCGCCGCCGCCGTCGCCGTGCCCGAAGGGCAGCAGCGACCGGTTGGCCACCGAACGCTCGGCAAACCGCCGGGCGGCGGGAACCAGTTCGCCGGGGTCGATCTCGGAGTTGTAGGTGTCGGCGGGCGGGAAGTGGGTGAGCATCGTGGTGCCGTCCAGGCCCTCCCACAGGAACGTGTGATGGGGGAACGTGTTGGTGCGGTTCCAGGAGATCTTCTGGGTGACGAAGTTGTCGGCCCCGCCGAGGGCGAAGATCTGCGGCAGCGACGCCGGGTACCCGAACACGTCGGGGATCCACGCCTCGCGGCAGGTGACGCCGTAGTGCTCACGGAAGAACCGCTGGCCGTGCAGAAACTGGCGGGCCAACGCCTCGCCGCTGGGCAGGTTGCCGTCGGCCTCCACCCACATGCCACCGAGGGGCACCCACCGGCCGGCGTCGATCGCTTCGGCAATGCCCTCGGCCACCGACGGGTACTCATCGATCATCCACTGGTACTGAACCGCCTGCGAGCAGCCGAAGCGGTAGTCCGGGTCGTTGGCGATCAGGTCGAGTGAGTTGGAGAACGACCGGGCGCACTTGCGGCGGGTCTCGCGCAGCGGCCACAGCCAGGCGGTGTCGATGTGGGCGTGGCCGATGGCGGTCACCCGGTGCTCCGATGCCGACGCCGGGCGGCTGAGAAACTCAGCCAGTTCGGCTCGCGCCGCCGCCGCCGACCCGGGGATGTCGGCCAGGTCGAGGGCATCTGCCGCCCGCCCCAAGGAGTGGAGCATCCGCAGCTTCCGCGAGCCGGCGCCGGCGTCCAGCTGCCAGCCGAGGCGAAGCAGAAAGTCGATCTCCAACACCAGGTGCCACACCTCGGTGTTGAGGGGAGCCACCTCGGCCCGGGCCAGCCGGTACTGGGGCGAGGTCGG
>CXWK01009309.1_pt1 | contig 21878 bp, 16 predicted proteins | sample 590851 | NCBI WGS metagenome assembly CXWK01 (sample SAMEA3498364, study PRJEB10139) | wastewater metagenome | biome: wastewater treatment plant; material: activated sludge | place: Denmark | collected 2014-08-01 | reverse complement strand
TTCCAGGGTGACGCTCATACCTTCGCCGACGCGATCATGGATGCGCTGGATCAGCGCCGCGCCGTCGGCCGCAGTGTAGCCGGCTGTGGGCACGTAAAGCACGCGCAACGTCTGGCGCGTCTCCTGGATGATCTGTGCCTCACGAATGGGCAGGTCGGCCTTAAAGACGGGATCCAGCCGGCCGATGCGGCGGCCGTCGGGCGTGACGACGACGTCGTCCACCCGTCCCTCGATGCCCCGCAGCACGGGCAGACCGCGTCCGCAAGCGCACGCCTCGGATGATTGTGCCGCCCGGTCGCCGGTTTCGTAGCGAATCAGGGGCATGTCGGCGTTGATCAGCCCGGTGGCGATGAGCCGGCCAGCGGTCCCGGTCGCGACGGGCGCGTCGTCCGCGTCGCCCAAGATCTCGATGTGCCCTGCGTCGGGCCAGGCGTGCAGTCGCCCCTGCTCGCAATCGCCGCCGGCGGCGGCGTACTCGGCCATGCCGTAGGTCTCGCGCGCCGGGCAGCCAAACGCCGCCTCGATAGCCTCGCGCTGGTGGGCCAGCAGCGGTTCGGCGTTGCCGATGACCACGCGCAGCCGCGGCGCGGCCAGCTCCCGCTCCAGCGCCACCCGCGCCAGTGCGTACAGGCCCGACGGATAGCCCAGCAAATAGACCACCTCGTGCCGGCGCATCGCCTCCAAGTAGGCGGCGATGTTGTCGGGGGCCAGGTGATAGGCCGACAGGTAGAGCTGGCGAAGGGCGAAGTTCCAGACCCAGAAGGGCGGCCGCGTCTGCGTCACCGGGGTGACCAGTTGCCCGCCCAGGATGGCCCAGCGGTCGTGGCGGTCAATGCCGTACCAGCGCCGCATCCGCGCCTCCAGCACCGCGTACCACGCCTGGAGCGTCGCGTGGCTGTGCCAGAGGTGCAACGGCTTGCCGGTTGTGCCGCTGGTGTGCTCGTAATACATCTGCGCCGGGTCGCAGTCGTCGGCCAGGAACGCCCGTGGCGCGGCGCGCAGGGCGTCTTTGGTCAGGATCGGCCAGTGATCCAGCACGTCCCACGCCGCCCGGTCGCCGGCCGCCCGCCGCCGCGCCCACTGGTCGCGGTAGTAAGGCACGCGGCTGGCGGCGCGGTCGAGAACAACAGCCAACCTCGCCTCACACCACGCTTGCCACTGATCGGCCGTCCAGGCATCGCGGGCTAGCGCCTCTTCGACCAGCCGCTCGGTCTGCGGCCCATAGCGCCAGTGGCCCAGGGCACGGCCACGCGCCGCGGCGGCCAGCATCTTGGCCGGGTAGGGCAGGCGGTGGTAGACCTTCAGCCAATCAGGCATCGAGCACCTCCCGGAACAGTTGTTGCCATTGGGCGCGTACCGGCTCCCAGGCGCACAATTCGGCCAACCGACGGCCATTGGCCGAGAGGGCGGCGGCCAGCGACGGCTCAGCCAGTAGCCGCCGCACGGCTGCGGCCATCGCCGGCGCGTCTTCGGGCGGGGTCAGCAGCGCGGTGCGCCCGTCTGCCAACAGATAGGGGATGCCGCCAACGGCCGTGGCGACGACGGGCAGGCCGAACGGCGCTGCCTCGACGACGCTAACCGGCATGTTATCGACCCGGTTGGTGTTCAGAAAGATGTCGTGGGCCGCGAATTCACGCGCCTTGCCGGCCGCGTCCAGGAAGCCGGGGAAGCGCACCGCCTCGGCCAGCCCGCTCGCCTCGGCCAGGGCCATGACCGCGTCGCGCCGCCCCTTCTCCTGCCCGGCCATCGTCAGCGTCGCCGCCGGGTGGGTGCGCCGCACCTCGGCCAGCGTCTCAACGGCCAGTTCGGGGTGATAGATGTCGTGGAAGGTGCGCATCCACAGCAGCCGCGGGGCGACGGCGGCGCGGTGACGATACGGGTACTGCTCGATGTCAAGGATGTTGGGGATGACTCTGGCCCTGTCGCGCGGGTTGGCTACCCGCGTCCCCGTTGTCGCGAGGGTTGATGACCCGCGTTCCGTTTCCGGCGGCGTGGGGAGGAGCGGGTAAACTACCCGCTCTACAAGGTAGGCCGACGGTGACGTGATGTAGTCCGCCCGCCGCAGCACGCGCCGCACCCAGCCCGGCCGCGCCGCGGCAAACTCCGGCAACGAGCCGCCGTGCAACGTGAACACTTGCCGCAGGCCCAGGACGCGGCACAGGGCGCTGGCGAGGTCGGTCATCACGAACGCCGGCCCGCTGTAGACCTGATGGATAACCAGATCGATGTCGTTGCGCCAGGCCACCAGGCAGCGCAGCGTGTCGGCCAGGCGCGGCAGGCGGCCCAGACGGTGCGACGTCTGGCGCACGGAGTAGCCCTCGGCCGCCAGGAGCCTGGCCAGTATCTCCCCCTGGCTTGTCACCCAGCCGGGATGGACGCCCAGCATCGGCCCGACGAAGCACAGGCGCGGGTGGGCGATGGCCGTAGCGGTCGGGGGCCGATGGGTGTCAACGGCGAACGTGTCCATTGGCATAAACGCTCGGTTGGGCGACGGCTGGCGCGCGATTCGTGGCCGCGGCCGGGGCTAACTTGATGCCCCAGGCGCGACTAAAAAGGTCGCGCACCGCGTCCTGATAGGCGCGATAGCCGAACTGCGGCGCGGCGGCCACCCCGGCGCGACTGGCCTTCTGCCAGGCGGCAGGGTCATTTACATAATCAAGGATAGCTTCCGCCAGCCCGTCAATATCGTCCGCCGGGTGAGCTACGCCCGCGCCGGTGGCGGCCAGGATTTGCGGCAGGCTGGAGACGGTGCTGGTGATAGGCACGGCTCCGTGGGCCATCGCCTCGCTCAGCACCTTCGGCCAGCCCTCCGACGACAGCGACGGGTGCAGGATAAAATGGGCCGCGGCGTCGAAGCGGCGCACCTCGGCCGGCGACACCCAGCCGTGAAAACGAACGTCGCGCAGGCCATGCGCGGCGGCCCACGCCTCGTAGCGCGGCCGATCCGGCCCGTCACCTAGCAGATCCAGGGCAAAGGCCACGCGGCGCGCTTGCAGAGCCTGCGCCACCTGAAGCACCCGCCCCACCCCCTTGGCGTCGTTGAGCGCGCCGACGAAGAGCAGGCGCAAGGGCAGGGCCAGCCGTTTGTCGGTCGCCGCCCGGCGCCCGGCGACCAGTTCGTCGTCGGTCAAGGACGGGTTGTTGAAGCTAAAGACGTGCGCCGGTTGGTCGGGCCATTGGCCGTTGACCGTGACTACGCCGCGATGGCGGTTGGCCGCCAGCCAGCGGCGCTGGAGCGTATACGACCACGCCTCGCCGCCGTCGGGCTGCCAGTTGCCGGCGTACTTGACCCAACGCGGCCGCGGCTCGCGCGCGCCGCGCAGCAGGGCCAGCGCCAGCAAGCTGATGTTGGCCGGGCAGCGCACGTGGACGGCGTCGGCCCGGCCCATCTCCTCGCGGATGACGGCGGCGTAGCGCGGGTAGAGGCGGGCCACGGCCAGCTTGTCGCCCAGCGCGTCGCCGCCGGCCGCGGCCACCGGACGCAGGCGCACCCGCGGCGAGCCATAGGCCAGCATGTTGGCCGGGGCCGGGCCGGGCATTACCGGGGCCACGTGAACCACCTCGTCGAACAACTCGGCCAGGATGTCCAGCTCGCGCACCGTCGGCCCCCAGCCAACGGGGCGACCGGAGGAATAGTGGTGGGGAGTGTGGGAGATGACGAGGAGACGCATGGTTAATTACGAATTAGGAATGACGAATGAAGCGTGGGAGGAGGGAAGGCACTCACGGAGGAGGGCGTCGTAGTCGGCGACGCGGTCGAACCATGTGGCGCGGGCGGCCAGATCGCGCGCGCGACGGCCCATGCGACGGCGGGCGTCGTCGTCGCGCAGCAGGGCGACGAGGGCGTCGGCCGTGGCCCCTGGGTCGTCGGGCGGCACGCTGACGCCCGTCTCGCCCTCGCGGATGGCCTCGGTCAGCCCGCAGCCGCGGCTGACGACGGCCGGCGCGCCGCATAGCGCCGCTTCCTGGACGACGATGCCGTAGCCCTCCACGTCGCCGCCGGCCTCCCGGCTGACCAGCACGAAGAGGTCGGCCAGGTTGTAGAGCAGCGGCAAGTCGGCATCCTCGACCAGCCCGGTGAAGCGCACCGCCCCGGCCACGCCCAGTTGCTCGGCCAGCGCCGCAAACTCGGCCCGCTTTTCCGGCAGCCCGGCCATGATGTAGACCACGTCGGGGCAGGCAGCCAGGACGGCCGGCAGGGCGCGAATGACCACATCCTGCGCCTTGCGCTGGCCAACGCGGCCGACGGTCAGCAACACCCGCCGGCCCGCCACTCCNNGCCGGCCCGCCACTCCCCAGCGCGCCCGCAGCGCGTCCGCGTCCTGGCCGGGGCGAAAGCGCTCGCCGTCGGCGGCGTTGGGGATGACCAGCAGCCGCCGCGGCCGGCCGGCAGCCCGCACCAATCCGGCGGTATATTCGCTGACGGCGACGACGGCCGCCGCCCTGGCAAGCGCTTGGCCGGTCAGGGCGCGCATGAGGCGCGAGTCGCTGTGAAACTCCGTGCCGTGGCCAACGGCGACGTAGGGCAGACGATAGGCCGCGCCCAGCGCCGCGGCCAGCCACAGGGCGCGCCGCCCCGTGGCGACGAGCACGTCGGGCCGCGCCGCGCGCACCAGCCCGCCGACGGCCCGCAGCCGCGCCGCCCACCACAGGCGCCCCGCTTCGCGCTCCGGCAGCGTGCGGACGGCAAACGGCTGCCGCCGGTTGAAGGCGTCGCGCGTTTCGGCCGGGACGTAGGCCTGGGGCGTGGCCACGCTGACCGACCAGCCACGGGCCGTCAGATGGCGCGCCAACTGGTAGGCGTGCGCGCCAATACCGCCCGGCCCGGGTGGGAATTCGCTGCTCAGCAGCAACAGGCGCGGCGCGGCGGCCGTCTGGGCGTGGAGCGCGTTGGTCATGAGTGCTTCCGCAGCGACAGGGCGGGCGACGGCTCGGCCGCCGCTTCGTCTTCTTCAAAGCGCCAGGCGTCAACGCGCCATGCGCCGGGCTGCAACTGCCAGACGGCCAGCGTCAGCGCCAGCGTTAAGGGAATGGCGGCGACGCGGGTGGCGCTGTGGAACATGACCGAAATCGACCAGATGATCAGGGCCGCCACCACCGCCCGCCCGGCTCCGGGCGGGCTGCCGAAATACCCTTTGACCATCATCCAGACCATCAGCGCGATCATGATGAGGCCGAACAGACCATGCTCGGCCAGCAGGCGGGTGAATTCCGTGTGCGGGGCCAACGGCTCGCCCATAACCATCTCGTGGTAGAAGAGCGATTCACCCACGCCCAGCCCGACAACCGGCGACTCGCTGAAGGCCTGCACGTCGGCCTGAGCCAGCTCCAGCCGGCCAGTGGTGCTCGTCTCCTGATAGCGCGTCGTGACGGCCCCGGCGGTGAAATCGTCCAGCGTCGGATAGATGACGGTGATAAGCATGGCGATGAGAAGGGCGCTCAGCAGGATAAAGCGGCCACGGGCCACGGGCGTGCGCACCAGGTGCAGCCCAAAGACGAGCGCTCCCAGCACAAAGCTGTAGACACCGCCGCGGGAGAAGGTCAACATGGCCTGTACCAGCATCAGGCCCATCAGACCGGCCAGCAGCACGCGCGCCGCCCGCGCCCGCGGCAGCAAGACGATGAGCATCACCGCCACCAGCGCCCCCAGGCCGAGCATGTTCGACACCTGATTCGCGCCAAAGCCGCCGCTGCGCAGCGAACTGGCGGCGTTGATAAAGCGGTCGAAGTCAATCGTCGTCAGCGTGGTGTAGACGGCCAGAAACAGAATGCCGACCACGGGCGCAATGAGGCACAAAAGCATGTTGAGCGCCGTCTTGCGATCGATGGGCCGCCCCCAGACGTAGAGCGCAGGCAAAACCAACGCGAGGTAAGCCGACAGATTGAAGCTGATGGCGTCAACGGCCGTCGATGGATCGAGATCGACCACCGCCAGCACAATCGACGGCACAGCAGCAACCAGGATGAGCACCGGGGCGAGGGCGCGTAACCGGCGTGGCGGCGCCATGCGCCGCACCTCGGCGATGATGCCCATGAAGGCGATCAGGGCGATGGCGTACTTGCCGTATTCCCAGAATAGCCTCGCCTCGGTCATGCGCCACAACACCTCGGCCCCGGCCACGTAGCACAGGGTCAGCAGCACCTGGCGCGTGCGGCCCAGCAGCGCCCAGCGCACACCCAGCAACAGCACCAGCAGCCCGTGGGCCGTGGCCAAGAGCGGCATAGCTTCCTGGGCGTAGGCCAGCGGCGCGTGGACCAGTAGAAAGAAGATGATGCGCAGGTTGAACGACCCGGCCAGTTTGCGGGCCGGGTTCTCCGGCAGACCTGTCGGCTGGCCCACGGCCGGTTCGGGAGTATAGAATGTGGATCTCATAGCGGTACTGCCTCCTCGGCCGTCGCCGGCTCAAAGGTCGGAATGGAAGGATAGCGGGCCAGAAGCGCCTGGCCCTGCGCCAGCCGGGTACGGTTCTGCCGCCACGTGTCGGGCAGCAACAGGGCCATCAGCACCGCGCGGGCCGGCCGTCGCCAGCCCTGGCCGCCGCGCAACGTGCCCACGGTGCGGATGAGCAGCGCCTCGTTCACCTGCCGCGGCGTGAAGTAGCGGCTCCAGAAGTAGCCCTCGGTCGAGGCCAGCAGGTGGCGGCGGCGCAGGGTGCTGCGGCTGCCGCCGCGCGTCACGACGCGGGCGTTGTGGCGGCGCAGACCGCCACGCGGCGCGTGCAGGTGGACGACCGACGCGCCGGGATTCAGGCCCAGCGTTTTGCCCGCCAGATAGAGCCGCATGCCCAGATCGCCGTCGGCTCGCTCGCCGCGCTCATAGGCCAGATCGAACAGGCCGCTGTCGGCCAGCGCCGTCGCGCGCAGCAGGGCGTTGTTGGTCGGGAAGACGTCGCTGTCGCGCACGAGGCGGAAGCCGGCCGGCAGCGGCCCCGCGCCCAGCTCCTCGGCCACGCCGCACGACGCATCGACGCCAGAACGCGCCAGATAATCCAGATGGCGGGCGATCAGGTCGGGCGGCACTTCATCGTCGTCGTCGAGGAACAGCACGACTTCGCCGCGAGCCGCGGCCAGCCCGGCGTTGCGCGACGAGCATTGCCCGGCCGTGTCGCGCCAGAGGGGACGCAGCGGCAGATCGGCAAAGCGCGCCGGCCACTCCGTGTCGCGGGCGGCCGCTTCGGTCTGGTCGACGACGATGATCTCCAGCGGCGGCACGGTTTGCGCCCGCAACTGGTGGAGCAGGGCGAACAGGTGCGGGTAGCGGTCGAGCGTCGGGATGAGCACGGTGACGGCCGGCGCGGGTGACGGGTCGAGCAACGGGTTGCCCACAGCGTGCAATTCGCCTGGCGCCGGCATGGCGGCGATCCGCGAGGCGCGCAGGGCGCGTGTTGTGGCAGCCAGCGCTTCGCCGTGGCGCACAGCCCGCCCCCAAGCCCACAGCGCCCACAGACGACCGTAGCGCAGGCGCAGGAAGCGGAATTCGTCGGCCATCGTTGGCGCGGGTGTAGGNNCGGTGGCCCAGTTCCAGCGATGCCCCGGCCACTGTGTCGAAGCGGCCGTCCGGCCCGCCGAGACCGCGCAGTACCGCGGCCCGCGCCAGACAGGCCCGCAGTGACAGCCGCCACGACACCGCCCCGGCCACATCCGGGTCGCGATTGAAGCGCCAGACGGGATCGACAAAATCGATCAGTCGCGGCAGGCCGCCCAGGCCCAGCCGCAGCCCGGCATGCCAGACGTCGCCCGGCCCGGCCAGCAGATCGGCCACGCGCCCGGCGTCGGGCGCGCCCAGCGTCGCGTCCCAGAACAGGACGGCGTCGGCGCGCGGATCGAGGTCGGCCGCGGCATGGGCCAGCGTCGCCGGCACGGGGGCAACCGACATCACTTCGCCCAGCGGCCAGGCCGGGGCAGGCGAACCATCGGTGAGCCACATGAGATCAGTGCGCATGATCGTTGTAGCGCGGGTTGACTACCCGCGCAGGACTGCGCGGGTAGTCAACCCGCGCTACGTCACGAAAGAAGCGGTCAAAGGCGGCGATCTGCTCTTCCGGCCGGAAGCAGGCGGCGGCGCGGGCGCGACCGGCCGCGCCCATCGTCCGGCGAAGGGCCGGGTCGGCCGCCAGCCGGGCCAGCGCCGCGGCCAGCGCCACCGGGTCGCGCCGCGGCGTAACGAAGCCGGTCTGCCCGTCGACCACGTTCTCCGGCAGGCCGTCGGCGTCGCTGCAAACCACCGGCAGGGCCATCGCCTGCGCTTCCAGCACGGCGTTGCCGAAGCCCTCAGACACGGCCGGGTGCAATAGTACGTCGGCCCAGCGCATCTGGGCCAGCACCTCGCTCTGGGGCAGCGGGCCGAGAAAGGTGACGTCGTCATCCAGGCCCATCGTGTGCCGGGCATAGGCCAGCGGCTCCAGATAGCTGCCGCCACCGGCGATGTGGTAGGTCACCGGCACGCCGCCCGCTTTCAACTGTCGGATAGCCTCCAGGCCATGCTCATAGCCCTTCTTCCACTCCAGCCGGCCGACGCTGAGCACTCGCAACGGCCGGGCCTCGTCCGCTGCGCCTTCGGCCGGCGGGTCGGGCTGGAAGTAGCCGGCGTCGACGGCCGGCGAAATGAGCGCGTGGGGCATGGCCGGCGGGCAACCGCGGGCCAACGCCCGCCGCCACAGGTCATGCCCCAGGTTGTGGACGGCGTCGGCGTTGGCCCACACCTCGGCGTAGTGGCTGGGGTCGTCCAGCCCGACGTAGCTCAGGTCGTAGCCGCGAAAGCTGACGCTGAGGCGGCAACCGAGCCGTGCCTTCAGATGGGTGCGGCCGACGGCCAGCGCCCCGAACTCAAAATGGACGATATCGGGCGACAGGGCGATGAGTGCCGCGTCCAGATAGAACTGTCTGGCAGCGAGGCCAACGCCCCCACCAAGCGCCGCCCGCCAGTAGCGCAGCGCCGCCCGCGGCGCGCGCAGGAACGTCGCCAGCAGGGCCGGTAGCCACAGCACCGCCGCCAGCAGGGCCGGCTGGTGCGGCCACTGGCGATAGACGCGCCGCCGCAACTCCGGCCGCGCCGCCAGCCGCGGAAAGGCGTCCCACGTCGCACTGGGCCACGGCTCTTCCTGGGCGCAGACCACGTGCACGTCCCAGCCGGCATCGACCAGCCCTAGGAATTTGCTGACGATGAACGTCTCCGACAGGCGCGGGAGGCGCGGGACGACGAGCACCAGACGCATGGTCAGGCCACCCCCCGGAACAGGTCGGCGTAGGCGTCGATCTGGGCGTCGAGCGCGAAGTCGGCTACGACGCGGCGGCGGCCGGCCGCGCCCATCTCGCGGCGCAACGCCGGACGCGCGGCCAAGCGCTCCAGAACGTCGGCCGTGGCCCGCGGGTCGCGCGGCGGCACGAGGAAGCCCTCTACGCCGTCGCTGACCGCTTCGGGCATGCCGCCCACGCCGGTTGTAACCACGGGTAGGCCGCAGGCCATCGCCTCCAGCGCGGCATTGGACAGCCCCTCGCTCAGGCTAGTCAGCAGGAAGACGTCGGCCGCCTGCAGCCGCCGTACCACGCCCTCCGGCGGCAGCGCGCCGTGGCAGACAACGTGAGCTTGCAGCCCCAGGTCGTGGATGGTGTAGAGCAGTCGCTGCTGCTCGTCGCCACGGCCAATGATGTCGAAGCGCACGTCCAGGCCGCGGTCGACCAGCGCGCGCACAGCCAGCAGGGCATACTCATACCCCTTGCCCCACAGGATGCCGCCGGTGGTGACGATGCGCAGCGGGCCGCCGGCATCCGGGCGGGCCGCGGGGCGAAAAGTGTGGGGGTCTACAGCGGGGCGAATGACGACGGCTTTGGCCGGATCAAGGCCGTAGCGGGTGGCTTCATCGCGAATGGCGGCCGAGACGCAATGGACGGCCGAGGCCCGTCCAAACGTTTCGGCCAGACCCTGGCGGATGGCCGCCCGCTCCGGGTTGTGGGGCGTGACGTTGATCTGTGTGCCGCGGCAACTGATGACCGACGGGCCGTGCTCCAGCAGCGGGCGATAAGCGATGGCCATCGTGTTCCAGGGGAAGTAGACCACGTCCCAGCGGCGGCCGACGAACGGCAAATAGCGGTGCAGCAGCGCCGCCGAACCAGACGCCGACGCCGCGGCGCGCGACTGGCCCAGCAGCCGTCGCGTCTCGCCTGGCGCCCGCCACGCCGCACCGGCCAGCGCTCGCCCCGTCTGGCCCAGGCTGCGCGCGCCCGACTCGCTCCACGGCGGTGTCCAGACGTACTCAACGTTGGGCACGGCCGGCCAGCCGGGGCCGGGGCGCTCGTGGACGGCCAGCGTCATGTGGATGCCGCGGTGGGCCAGGCCGTTGACCAGTCGCCACATGAAGGTCTCCGGCGGCCATTTAAGCCGGATCAGCAGGACGCGCAGTGGGGCCGTCATGCGTCTAACTCACCGGCCATGTAGTCCAGCCAGGCCGACAGCGTCAGCAGCATCGAGACGGCGTAGCCGCGCTTCTCGGCCCAGGGGTCACGATAGAACTGATTGAGCAGGCCGCGCACGGCCTCGGCGTCGATGTGGTCATGCAGCCGCCGGCCCAGGCGCAGCAGCCAGCGGTTCAGCCCGGCGCGGCCGCCGTCCCACAGGAATTGCACCTCCCAGTTGCGTTCGATGGGGCGCGTGTGGGTCAGTTGGGCGCGGCCCTTGCGCCAGACGCGCCGGGCCAGGCCCGCCGGGTCGACGCCGCCGCGGCTGAACAGGTCGCGCCCCGTCACCTGCCACGGGATGCGCGCCAGGTCGGGGGCAAACCGCTTCAGGTAGTCGATTTGCAGCCGCCGCCGGGCCACGTAGCTTGTCGGCACGGTGCAGAAGAAGTCGGCAAGGCGCGTGTCGTAGAACGGCAGGCGCGGAAAAGCGGCCGACTGGAACATACGCAGCGAGGCGGTTGTCCAGCGCGAGCTCCACTGGTCGGTCTTCAGCGCCTTGATGACGAAATCGGGGTCGTCATGGTCGCCGACGCGGCGCACTTCCTCGCCCAGTAGCCCGCGCAGCACTTCCTCCGGGTCGCCGCCGAGGTGGGGGCGGGAGACGTTGTCCAGCAACCACTGGCTGCCGCCCTTGCGGAACTTGTAGAGGGCCACGGCGATGGGGTCATCGGGCGTCGGGGCGCGGGCCACACCCATATCGTCGAGGTAGACGTCGCCCCAATGCGCGGCGATCAGATAGTCGGCATGGGCGGCGATGGCGCCGCCCACAGCCGCCTGGCGTGACTGGGTCACGTCCTGAAAGCCCTCGATGCTGCCCAGGACGCGCGGCAGGCTGTCGAACAGGTAGGGGCGTATGGTGAAGGCGTCGAAGGCCAGGCCGCGGGCGGCGGCGACACGGGCAGCGATGGCTGTTTCGGTCGAGTCGGCGGTGTAGCCGTAAGAGTAGGCCCACAGCCGCTCGACAACCGGGCTGCCGGCCCGCACTGTCGCCACGGTGGAGCGCGAATCCAGGCCGCCGGAGATAGGCACGGCCACGCGGCCGTCGGCGGTCAGCTCACCCATGACCGTCTGGAAGCGTTCGGCAAAGGCGTCGCGCGTGGCGGCCACGGAGCGGGTCGTGTCCGGCTCATGCCACCACTGCCAGTAGCGCGTCTCGTCCAGCAGCCGGCCGCAGCCGTCGAAGCGGTAGTGCGTGGCCGGGCGCAGGGCGCGCACGCCGGCCATAAAGGTGCGGTCGGCGGCAAAGTAGCCCAGGGCAAAGAAGCTGGTCAGGCCCTCCCAGTCGAGCGCGGGGCCGGCGGCGGCGGCCACGGCGCGGAAGCACGTCCCCAGCGCGGCGCGGCGGCCATCCGTGGCGTAGTAGCCGTGTAGGGTGGCGTGGCGGTTGGTCCAGACGTGCCACTCATCGGTCGCGCCGTCGTGGGCCAGCAGGATGAAGTGGCCGTTCAGATCGTTGGGCGTGGTCTGCCCGCGCAAGAGGGCCACGACGCTCTCGGCCGGGCGCGCCGTGGCGTAAAGCTCGCCCAGCAGCCAGGCCGTCCAGCCGTCGGCGACGACGCGCGTGACCGGCGCGCCGTGCCAGTCGGCCGCCGGCGGCGCTTCGGCAACACGCCAGGCCGGGCCGGCGGCGACGGCCACGAAGGGCGCGGCGGCGCGGCGCGGCGGCGGCGGGCTGTCGAGGCCAAAGGTGATGACCACGTCGCCCAGCCAACCGGCCTCGACTGCAGGCGCGGGCGCAAGCTGTTCGACCGGATGCTCAAGCAGTAGCGTCATGATCGGCCAATCCCTCAAAGGCGCGTGCAGATGGCGCGCACTTCGGACGCAAAGAATTCGTTGAGGACGGGCACGGCCGTCAGGGGCCGGAGGCCGTAGAGCGCCGTCAGCCGGAACGAATCGACGCGCAAATCGCGCCGCGCGCCCAGGATATACCGGCAGCGGCCGACGGTCATCTTGTTCAGCCCGCCGGCCAGGTCGGCGTAGTGCTCATAGAGCACCGGATCGTCGTGATAGACCGAGTGGACGCGCATGACGTTGCGCTCCGGGACGACCAGATGCACCCAGGGGCGGTCCTTGCGCAGCGTGCCACTCATGTGGCGGCCCCACGGGCTGCGCCACGGCTTGCCGAACTTGATCAGGATGCGCCCGCCGGGCCGGACGAGGCGCATCATCTCCGCCAGCATCGCTTCTGGCTCCTCGAAGTGCTCGAAAGAGTCGTGGGAGACGACCACGTCGAAGGCCGCGTCGGGCAGGACGCTGCTGTGGCCGTGGACGAACGTCACACGCGCGTCGGCGCGACGACGGCTCTCCTCTTCGGCCAGGGCGAAGAAGTGCTCCACGTCGACGCCGGTGACGTGGGCCGCGCCGCGCTCGGCCATGGCCAGCACGTGGCCGCCCTCGCCGCAACCCAGATCGAGCACCCGTTTCCCGGCGATGGCCGCCCACAGTTCCGGGCCAAAGCCGCGGTCATACTCGCGGACGTAGCGGGGGAGATCCAGCACGGCTTCCAGCGTGCGCGCGCGGTGGGGCCGCGGCGGCAAATAGCAGCAGGTGCGCAGGAACAGGCGCTCGCCCGCCGTCAGCTTGCCGTACTGCGGGAAGTCGCGCGCGTCGAAACGAGGGCGGGCGCTATGCTTGTGCTGGTCGGTTGTCGTCGTCATGGTGTGTACTTCCTTGGCCAAGAGGCGGCCGTCAGGGCGCGTCCGCGTCATCCACCAGGCCGGCTAACTCGGCGGCCGCCTCGCTGTTGCCGGGCTGCAAGAGCAGTACGCGCTCGAAGGCGGCGCGCGCCCGTTCGGCGTCGATACGGCGCAGCGAGCGCCCGGCCGTCAGCCACATGGCGGCGTCGTCCGGCCGCAACGACAGCGCCTTGTCATAGGCGTCCGTCGCCAGCGTAGTATTACCGGCGTTGGCCGCAGCCATGCCCAGGTTCATCCAGTAGCCCGCCGTCTCCGGTGCGGCGATGGTCGCCTGCTGGAAGTGGCTGATGGCTTCAGAGAAGCGCTCGCCCTGCATGGCGATCTCACCGCGCTGCGACCAGGCGAAAGCGTCGCCCGGCCACTGCTGCAACCACTGGCTAAACCAGCGATCGGCGGCGTCCAGATCGTCCTCAAGGCGCAGGCTTTCACCAACGACAACGTACAATTCGCGCCGGTTAGGATAGATGAGCAGGCCGCGCTCGGCCGTGGCCCGCGCCCGCGCCGGATTGTTGACCTGGAGATAGGCCGTGCCCAGAGCGTTGATCACATCGAATGGCTGGCGGTCGTCGAGAGCCAGCACGCGCTCAAAGGCCGGAATGGCCTCGGCGAAGCGCTTGGCCTGGAGCCGGGCGCGGCCAAGCTGGTGCCACGCCTCGCTATGGCCTGGATCGGTGACCGTCGCCAGTTGGAACCAGGCGATGGCCCGTTCGGCGTCGTGAGCGTCGGCGGCCTTCACGCCCTGCTGCAACCAGTACTCGACCGAAGCGGCCGAGCCGGCGCACGTCCGCTGGGCGTCGATCCAACGGTCGCGCCGGGCATAGAAGCGGCACAACTCGAAGCGGGTCAGTTCGTCGCCGGGCGCGGCGGCCAGCGCGGCGCTGAGGACGCGCTCGGCTTCGGCCGGTTGGCCCGCCTCCTCGGCCAGCAGGGCCAGCGCTCGCGCCTGCACGCCTGAGGCCCCGGCCACGTCGGGCAGCGCCGCGCCATCGGGCACGTCCGTGGTCGACAGTATGCGGCGTTGCAATGCGCTTGTCGTCCACGCCCATTGCAGCCGGCGTCCGGCAGCCGGGGCCTGGGTGGCCACGGCGACCAGCACCAGCACGACCACCACCAGCCACGCCGCCCGCCGCCGCGCGGCCAGGTCTGGCGCGGTCGATTCCGCTGCTTGCTCCGTGGGGCCAACCGGGACTTCGTGCCTCATGCGTTTCCTCACCTGACGGCCAACTCGTAGAGAAGTCATAATCGTTTAGTGAACAAAAGCCCCTTTCGCCGGAATGACAATGGGCGAAGTCGAGGCGATCAGGTTGGCGGGCCACTCGCCGGGCACAAGGGCGCGGCCGTCGATGCCGGCAAAACAGGAGTAGCCACAGGCACGTAACAACTCGTGGATGGCCCGCGCATTCTCGTGCATTTCGATGACGACCGTCGGGTGATGGCGCTCCAGGACGCCGACGGCCCCTTGCAGCACGCCATAATCCGCGCCGTCGGTGTCGATCTTCAGGAAGCGCACCGGCGACCCGGCCGCCGGCGCGACGACCTCATCGACCGTCACCAGCCCGTGGCCGGCGCGCGACCCGGCCCCTTTGGGCGTCAGGCGGACGACCGGCTCCATCTCGTTGGCGGCGATAGTCTCGGCCAGCGTGGCGGCGACGGTCGGGTTGATCTCGAACGAGAAGACGCGGCCGCCGGGCTGGACGCTGTGGGCCATGACCATCGTCACAAAGCCGTAGTTCGCGCCGACGTCAACGGCCGTATCACCCGGCCGCAGCACCGACCGCGCCAGACGGCAGAGCGTGTTCTCCACGCCCCGCTCGCGCGCGTTATGGAAGGTGCGGAACGGGGCGCAGAAGGTGAAGCGCAGGTCTTCCCAGGCGATCTCGCCCACTTCCATACGCGATTGGCCATCGGGCCGCAACAGGTAGCGGCGCAGCGGCTCCGTCAGGCGCGAGCCGCCCAGCGACTCCTGCACCGACGCCGGCAGGGCGCGGCGCAAGAGTGAGTAGAAGCGGTAGTGAGCTTTGGTCATGGCTCTTTCGTTTCCCTTGCCGGTCAATGCCGCAAGAAGCGGCGGTTCCACAGGGCCAGGCTAAGTATTGTCCACAACGGCAGTGTGCGGTCGGCGCGGCCGGCCACGTGGTCAGCCAGCATCCCGGCGAGCGCCGCCCGGTTATAGGGCAGGCCGAGCAAATCAGGCTCGCTCAGCACCGTATCCTCGAAGACGGGGCGCAGCGGCCCGCGCAGCCACTCGGCCATCGGCACGCTGAAACCGCGCTTGCCGCCGGTCTGCATGCCGACCTCGCGGGCCAGCGCCTGCCGCAGCGGCAACTTGCCCGTGTCGGCGGCCACGTCGAGGCAACTGCGCCAATCGACACGCGCGGCCACGTCGAGCACTTCCCGGTCGAGCAACGGCACGCGCACTTCCAATCCGTGGTACATACTGGCCCGATCTACCTTCAGCAAGACGCGGTCGAGATGGCTATAGAGTTCATTCCAGCGCAGCCACTGGGCCGTCTCGTCCTGCCGCCAGCCGTCGTAGCGGTAGGCGGCCCAGTCATCGGGCAGGGCCGGGAAGCGCGGGAAGACGTCCTCGCGCAGCGCGTCGGGGAACCAGGTGTGGCGGGCCAGATACCAGTCGCCGATGGTCGGCCAGCGCAGATTGCGCAGCGAGCGGTCGCCGGCCAGGGCGCGGGCGGCGTGGCGGCCGTTGCGCCACCATTGCGGCCGGCGGAACGACTCCGACAGGGCCAGCACCGGGGCCATGCGGAACGGGTAGCCCCAGAACAACTCATCACCGCCGTCGCCGGAGAGCATTACCGTCACGTCGCGCCGCGCCAGACAGGTCACGAGCATCGTCGGGAAGATGGAGTAGTCGGCCGTCGGCTCCGAGCAGGCGTCCACGACCCGGTCGAGCCACGCCAGCGCCCGGTCGGGGGTGTAGTGCTCCAGCGTGTGGCGCAGACCCAGGCGGCGGGCGTATTCGGCGGCATCGGCCGATTCGTCCAGCGGCCCCTGGCCGTTGCCGATGGTGAAAGCCGCCAGCGAGGGCGCGACGCGCGCCGCCTTGGCCGCCACCAGCGGCGAATCGATGCCGCCGGAGAGGAACGTCCCCAGGGGCACGTCGCTGACCATCTGGCGGCGCACGGCGGCGGTGACGGCAGCGTCGACCGCTTCCAGGGCCGCCGCCCCGCGCAGGTCCGGCTCGGTATATACCGGGAAGGTATAGTACCGGCCGCGCCGCACGCCGCTGTCGTCGGCCTCTAGCCAGCCGCCCGCCTCCAGCATCGCTGTGCCCGCCATCAGGCCATAGGGCGCGGGCACGTAGCCGCGGCGGAAGTAGATCGCCAGCGCCTCGTAAGAGAGTAATAAATCGCGGCCCCACGGGTGGGCCAATAACTGGTCGTATTGCGAGGCGAAGAGCAGCCCTTCGGCCGCCTCCAATACGTAGAGCGGCTTGATGCCCAGCGGGTCGCGGGCCAGCAGCAGGCGGCGGCGCGCCGCGTCGTAGAAGCCCAGGGCGAACATGCCGTTGAACCGATCCAGCGCCGCGCGGCCCCACTGGATAAGCGCTCGCAGAACGACCTCTGTGTCGCCGGTGGTCTGGAAGGCGACGCCCAGCCGCTCCAGGTCGGCGCGCACCTCACGAAAGTTATAGAGTTCGCCGTTGAAGACCAGCGCGTAGCCGTCGCGGAGCATGGGCTGGTTGGCCGCCGGCGACAGGTCGAGAATCGCCAGGCGGCGAAAGCCCAGGCGGCAGGAGTCGTCGGCCCAGTAGCCAGCGTCGTCGGGGCCGCGGCGGGCCATCAGCTCGATCAGGTGGGCGAAGTCGAAGGCCTCGACCTCGGCCGACCGTCCGTAGCGCAGTTCACCCACAATGCCACACATTACGGTTTGCTGATCCCTGGCGGAAAGGTCGCCATCTGCCCGGCCGACGGCATCTGGCCGTGGCGCATGAAGACCCAGTAAGATCGGTCCTGATACCAGTCATTGCGCACAATGCCGACGCGCTCATAGGTCGCCTCGAACTGTGGCGTGGCGAAGAGCGCCTCGTGCTGGCCGTAGAAGTCCGGTTCTTCTAGCGAGAAGGCGGTCAGCACGACCACGTCCGGGTCGGCGGCGAAGAAGTAGCCGGCCGACCAACCTTCGTAGGCGATGGCGCGGTCGGTCAGCGACTCCGGGTTGATGTCGATGGTGTGCAGGCCGGAAAAGTAGGGCGTCGCGCCCACGTCGCTCATGGCCAGGGTGCTGCCGGCGGGAACGTTGTCGCGCAGCCAGCGACCCAGGGCGACTTGCGCCTCCTGCGTCGCCGCCTGAAGCTGCTGGCTGTCGAGCCGCAGCACAGCCAGGCTAAACAGGCTCAGGATGCCCAGCGACGCGCCCAACAGGGCATAGGCCGCGCCCGCCCGGCGGTCGCCGGCCGCGCCGCGCAACTCCGGCCCCAGCAAGGCAAAGACCACCAGCAGCAGGCCGATCAGCGGCGCGTAGTAGCGCATGCCCGGCATCCAGTCCACGAAGTTGACGTAGAACCCGGCAAAGATGACCACCAGGGCCAGCGCCGTCCACTCCACCGGCCGGTGACCGCGCGCCAGAACCACGGCCACCAGCGCCGGCAAAGCCAGGGCCAGGTAGTAGTAGACCATTGGCGCGTAGTAGTTCGACTGGCGCAGGAAGAACTGGCGCAGGTTGGCCAGCCAGTTATCGACCACCGACCGGTCGATGACGCCCTTCGACAGGAACGGCGTGGGCCACAGGGCGTCGAAATAGGCCATGCGCGCGGCGTGGTAGGCCAGCAGCAGGGCGACGAAGAGCAGCCCCCCGGCCAGCAGCACCCGCCTCAGCCTTTGGCGATACGCTGGATCGGCCCGCCGCTGGAACAGCAGCGCGCACAGGGCAACGACCGGGAAGGCCAGCAGCCCCTCCGGCCGGACCAGCGCCGCCAGCACGCCGGCCAGGGCCACACCCAGGCCGCGGGCCACCGTCGGGCGGGCAAGCAGGCCTTCGAGGGCCAGCACCAGCCCCAACAGCAAGCAGGCGAAAAGCGCCGTCTCCATGCCCGACACGGCGTAGAGCACCAGCGGCGCGGCCGCGGCCAGCAGCCCCACCGGCACCAGCAGGTGCAGCCCGGCGAGGCCGCGCCGCCGCAACAGCCACCACAGCAGGGCCACGTGCAGCGCGCCGCAGACCAGGCCCAGGGTCACGGCCGTCACCTCCGCGCTGGCCCCCAGGCGCACGCCCGCCGCCAACAGGACGATCCACAGGAAGTTGCTATACGCCTCCAGCGGCGGCTCGCCCGGGTTGAAGCGCAGCCCGTGGCCGGCAGCCAGGTGGTCGGCATAGCGGAAGGTGATGTAGGAGTCGTCGGGCACGAACGGAGCCATCTGGGCCGCCAACAGGGCAAACAACGCCAGCGCGCCGGCCAGCGCCAAGACATCGGCCAGCAGCCTGCCGCGCGCGTCCAGGCGCGGCAGCGAATCGGGGCGGGTGGCGTGTGCTTGTGGGTGGGCCATCGTGATGTCTCAGCGGGCCAGGCGCGCCACCTGCTCGCCCACCGGCTCAAAGCGCCACGCCCCCAGCGGGCCGAGGACGCCAAAGTATTTAACGTCAGTATCAGCCGGGCCGTTGAAGTTCAGCTTCAGGCGAATGTCGCCGCGGCTGAGCCAGCCCTGGCGATGGATGCCCAGCACCAGGTCCAGGTAGAAATAGCCCTGCCGGAAAACGTCGGCCGGCAACTCGTAGATCGACTCATAGGCGCCGGGCAAGCGCTCGTCCAGCCCAGTCGCTTCCATATCATAGGTACGGTAGATGCGTGTGCCGTCGCCGGCGAAGATGTCGAAGCCAAGCAGCAGATTCTTCACTGGTTGCAACACGTCGTAGCCGAGGTGTACTTCCACCGGCTTGCGGTTGTCCACGAACTCGCCGATGTCGTAGCCGTCCTGGACGATGCGCAGCGTCTTCAGGCACATGACGTCGCCAAACGTCACCGGCTCCGGCAGCGGGTCGCTGAAGTACTGCTCCAGGTAGGTCTCGATGACCTCGGCCGGCGCGCCGTTAGCCACCAGCCGCCCCTGCTGCAGCAACAGCGCCCGGTTGCAGAGGCGCTGGATGACCTGCATGTTGTGGCTGACCAGCAGAACCGTCCGCCCGACCTTAGCTACGCCGTCCATCTTGTTCAGGCACTTCTCCTGGAAGGCGGCGTCGCCTACGGCCAGCACCTCATCGACCAGCAGAATCTCCGCCTGCAAGTGGGCCGAGACGGCGAAGGCCAGGCGCACGCGCATGCCGCTGGAGTAGCGCTTCACCGGCGTGTCGATGAACTTCTCGACCTCGGCGAAGGCGACGATCTCATCGAAGTAGCGGTCGACTTCGGCCTTGCGCATGCCCAGAATGGTGCCGTTGAGATAGACGTTCTCGCGGCCGGTTAACTCCGGGTGGAAGCCGGTGCCGACTTCCAGCAGGCTGGAGACGCGGCCGTTGAGCACCACCCGGCCGCGCGTCGGCGGCGTGATGCGCGACAGGATCTTCAGCAGCGTGCTCTTGCCCGCACCATTGCGGCCGATCAGACCCACGACCTCGCCCTCGTCGACGGTGAAGGACACATCGCGCAGGGGCCAGATCACGTCCTCGGCGTCGTCCTCACTCACCTGGCTGAGGCGGCGCAACTGGCGCAAGTTGGTCAGCGGCGACGACACCCAGGCGATAACCGATTGCATCAGCGTGTCCTGGCGCTGCTCTTTCAGGCCAATGTGGTACTGCTTGGCGAGACTCTCGACGACGATGGCCTGGTGCGGCCCGCGGCCGTTGCTTCGTGCATTCATAGTTGTCAGACCCCGGCTAGGCAACGTCGGCGAAATGGACTTCCATCCGCCGGAAGTAGTAGAGGCCGGTAATGAAGATGACCAGCGCCGACGCCGCCCCGACGGCGATCATGTCCCAGGGCATGGCCCCCGTGTTGAGCAGGGCCACGCGAAACCCCTCGATGACGCCGACCATCGGGTAAAGGCCGAACAGGATGCGCCCGCCCGGCCCAAAGCGCTCCTCGATGAGCGAGGCCGACCAGACCACCGGCGCGGCGTACATGAGAATCTGGCTGACGAAGTTCATGGCGTGCTTCACGTCGCGGTACTGTACTGACATGGCCGCAAACCACAGCGCCACCCCGGCCGTTGTCAGCATCATCAAAGCGATCAGCAGCGGCAGGTAGAGCAGGTTCAACGTCGGCGCGATACGAAACCAGGCCATGAAACCGAAGACAATGACGAAGGAAATCGCGAAATCGACCATCTTGGAAAACACTGGCGTCAGCGGAAAGGTCAATCGCGGGAAGTAGACCTTTGTCAGCATGTCGGTATTGTTGACCAGGCTCAGCGCTCCGGCGGTCATGGCCGTGCTGAAGTAGAGCCAGGGCACCAGCGCGGCATAGCTGAAGACAGAATAAGGCACGCCGTCGCTGTCTACCTGGGCCAGATCCCCGAAGATGACGGTGAAGATGACCATGCTCAGCAGCGGCCGCAGGATGGCCCAGCCGAAGCCCAGCACCGTCTGCTTATAGAGCACCTTGATGTCGCGGTCGATCAGGAAATAAAACAGGTCGCGGTAGTCGCGTAATTCGCGCCAGTTGATGACCTGCCAACCGCGGACCGGTTCGATCACAATAGGTTCAGACTTCATAGGTAATACCTTCAACCACGGGCCTTCGCCGGCCGGCGCGCCGCCCATACCAAACTTACCATAGACGGCCCCAGAACGTATGAAGGGCTTGTGAAACCCCGGTGAAGTTTGCGTAAAAGGGTCAAATAGGTAGATGACAGTCGGCAAGCGGCCATTATAATAGGCTTCAGTAACGTAAGTCAGTATCGCAAGCAGGTTGTTATGTCCGTCCAGAAAATTAGCCCGCTTATGTACACGCGAACCCAGCTTAGTACCGAGACCACCGGCTGGCCCGGCCCCGGCCGGCCCAGTCTGCGCAGCTATACGACGGAAGTTCGGCGCGTGCTGCAACTCATGTCCCAAGGCGAGTTCCAGACGGGTCTGAACCGTACTCAGAGCCTCCTAGCCAATTTCTGGAACTTCCAATTTCACGCCGGGTGCGAGGGCGCGGAATGCCCTTGCTGCGGCTGGCGCGGTCCAGCCTTTCTGTCGCTCAGCAACTGGCGCTCGGTGCAGCCTCATTCGCGCTGCCCCGGCTGCGATTCGCGCTCGCGCCATCGCGGCCTGTGGCTCTTGCTACCCGACGTTCTGCGCGACAAGCCCGCCGGGCCAAGCCTCATCTTCGCCCCCGAGCGCGCTCTGATGAACCAACTGAAGCGACTGACCTCCGAACCCCTGGTGACGACGGACTACCTGCGGACGGACGTCCATTACCCCGGCGAAGATATACAGCATTTGAGTTTCGAAGACAACAGCTTTGCCTTCCTCATGTGCAACCACGTCCTGGAGCACATCCCCGACGACCGGGCGGCGCTGAGCGAATGTGCGCGCATCGTCATGCCCGGCGGGCTGGCCATCTTCACCATCCCCGGCGACTTCGAAAAGCAGGAGACGTGGTACTTCGACAAGCCCGACGCCAACGGCCACATGCGCCACTACGGGCTGGATATCATGGACAAAATGCGCCAGGCCGGCTTCAGCCAAATCAGCACCATCGACATGAGCGTCGGCCGCCCGCCCCAGTATCACATCCACCCCGGCGATTACGCCTTTATCTGCCGTAAATAACGTAGGGGCGGGTCC